>OIYF01000086.1_pt1 | contig 45578 bp, 24 predicted proteins | sample 1587971 | NCBI WGS metagenome assembly OIYF01 (sample SAMN03283248) | human gut metagenome | biome: human-associated habitat; material: feces | host: Homo sapiens | place: Peru | collected 2012 | reverse complement strand
CCTGCCTATGGCAGGTCTAGCAAATCGTCTTTGTACTTACAGCCGCCTATGGCGGCTCTTTCGCTTATTCGTCTTACTTACTTCTCGAACTTATCACTTTCTTCTTGCTCTGAAATGTAACGCTTGATAACTTCTTCGTTGATATTCCCGACGGTTTCTACATAATAGCCTCGTGCCCAGAGATGCCGTTCTCCCCATCTGGCTTTTATCTCGGGATGCCGGTCGTATATCATTAACGCACTTTTCCCTTTGATATAGGCTACTACGTCTGATATATTCAACTTCGGCGGTATCCCGAGATACAGATGCACATGATCCACGCATGCAGCTCCCTTGATCAGTTCCACTTTCTTCATCTCGCACAATTTTCGGATGATTTCAACCAAATCTTTCCTCATTTGCCCGTAGAATACTTTCTTGCGATATTTTGGGATGAATACGATATGATATGTGCAATTCCATTTGGTATGAGCTATACTATTGTTGTCCATTTGGACTCCTCCTTTGTTAGCTAAAGTGGTTTGCTAGACCCTCTTTATTCTAACACTGGAGGATTTTTTATACTCTAGGCAAAGCTACGGCTCCACCGGGTCCCCCATCTCAGATGGGGCTTAATATACGAATACAGTTAATTTATCCAAGCATGCTGCTTTTTCAAAAAGTACAAATCCCATAGCTAAACCTCCTTAGTTTTGTATATTTATTATAAATGATTCAGGGCTACTTGAAAACTTGAGGTTTTTAGAGATGCCCTTAATAACATTACCCGCATGGGGAAGGGGGACCGCGGAGCGGCGCTCGGGTGCTTTTATAAATCGTCGACTTGAGATGCATTTTTCCACTCTCTTTCATCCCGCTTGTGCCCTATCCGCCCCTTCGGGCACCTTCCCCTCGAGGGGAAGGCTGACGATACGAGAGAAACTTACTATCAAGAAACCTTCGGGCATCGCCATGATTTATACTCCGCGGCGCTTCCATATTTTATGCGCCGCACCACCAACCTGAACCCGCCAACCTGAACCATGAACCCAATACGAAAACGAGCCCCTCGAAATGAGAGGCTCGTTTTTAAATGCAAAACTCCTATTTCACGACTTCATATGCTTCCTTGTCATTCGGTGCTCCGAAGGCAAGAGACGGACTCTCCTTTTCCGTTTCTTCTTCCTTCTCCCGTCCATCACGGCCAAGCGTGCGGTTCTCATAGAGGCTCGCATTCATGACGTTTTCCGCCGTCACTGGGAAACGCTCGCCGTTCACGGTGAGGCCGTCCTTGACGCTCGTCATGACATGATCGGTCGCAATATCATAGCCGCTGAGCGAAAGATTTCCGAAATGCTCCGCCTGGCTGCTGCCCGGATTCTTCTGGATCGTCACACGGATCTTATCCGTCGCAAGGACACTGTCTCCGCCGATCGCGGTATTCGAAAGACCGAGAGGCTCCCTGCCGGTGAGTTCCAGGTGCTCGACCTTGCTATCCTTCACAAGAGTGCCACCCGCAGACGTGGAGTGAATGCCTGCGTAGTGCGCCTGACTCTGTCCATCCTTGCCGTGGATGGTGACATGCTGTGCGCCGACGCCTGCCAGATCATCGATACCGATGTTGTCCGCAGAGATCGTGAGGTCTGCCGCATTGCCTTCGCCATTTTTCAGCGTGTCGATCTCCACCTTCTTCGCAGAGAGTGTGACTTTTCCACCCGCAGATGAGAGCAACGCGCTGCCCTTTCCACTCACATCGAAATCATGCGGCTTCGCCTCGCCGGTGACAAGACTGCCTGCCGCACCGCTGCCGGTGGTCGACCCTGCCGGCGCGCTCGTATCCACACCGTCCAGCTTGCCGACCGGCGAACGATCCGTGATGCGGATGTCTTCCTTCGCCGTCATCTCGATGGTGCTTCCGGAAATCTTCGCATCCGTCCCCTTCACAGAAATGCTGCCGCCTGCACTCGTCGTCGTCAGCTTGCCGCCTGCCTCTACCTCATGAAGAACCATATTACTGCCGCTTGCAAGACCCGCATCGCCCGCTGTATGAATCTTCGTCGCATCGAGCGTCGTGCCTGCTTTCGCGGTCAGAGTATCCGCACTTGCACTTTCCAGCGTCATGGCGCCGCCGCTTGAGAGCACTGCGTGTTCCTTCGCATTCAGCGTGCCGATCGTCACGTCTTTCTTTGCAGTGACAGACGCATCGCCTGTCGTAGCCGTGAGCGTTCCTGCGTTTACACTGCCGCCGGACGAAATAGCAAGCGTGCCTGCTTTTGCTTCGTTGAGCGTGACATCGTGATCGGCCTCGACGGTCGCGCTCTCCTTTGCGCTCAGCTTCTTGAGGGCGAGCTGTCCCTTGGCGGTGACCTTCACGTTTCCTTCTTCCGAAGTGAAATCGCTACCCGAAAGGGACGCATTTTCGCTGTCCGTGTAGGTGAGATCACCCTTTGCGGTGTACGCGCCGCCACTCATCTTGCCCGCATTGGTGATGTCTGCGGTTCCGCCGCTAAAGTTGCCGCCGGAAATGGTATGATCCTTCGCGGTGTGGACGCGGAGGGCTTTCCTCGCTTGGTAGTTGCCATTCGAAATGTTTCCACGGCTGGTGATGGTGAGGTCTTCGGCTTCGATGTCGATCGCATCCGATGCCGCTTCTCCGAAGAGGGTGATGTCGGCATTACCTGCGGCCTTCGCCGTGATGGTACCCGGCGTTTCGCTGCCGTCTTTGGCTTTTGTGCCGGTCACTTTCATGCCGAGGGACGCCCCATCGCTTGCGCCTTTAATATTCTTGGCGTTTGCGATGGTAATATTCTCCCCTTCGACGTTCGTATATGTGGTACCGGTTTCGTCGCCGCTCGTATCGTGTCCGTCTTCGGCGAGGAGGCTGTTTTCGCCCACATCGAGATGGACATCGCCTTCGGAAGCATAGACGGTATTGATGACGAGATCGCCGTCGCTCTTCTTGAGGGAAACGCCGTCTTTCGCTCTCGCAGTGAGGACGCCTGTGCCGGTGACGGTCACATCAGAAATTTTTCCAGCGCCGGACTCGATGACGGTCTGTTCCGAAGAACCGATGGTGACGCCATTGACATGGCCTTTGGCTTTGAGACGGACTTCGCCGGCAGCTGTGAGGGAGCTTCCGGTATTCACGGCTCCTGCAGACTGCAGATAGATCGCGCCCTGATCCGCCTGTGCCGTCAGCATACCGTCGGCATTGGCTTCGATGGAGTGGATGGAGCTGACGGTGACTGTGTTGGTGTTGACATTGACTTTGAAGTCACCGCGTTCCGCTGCCGCCAGAGCGAGCAGTTCCTGCGCGGTCAGTTTGTTCAGATTTCCGGCAGAGAGGTCGATCTCCTGTCCGTTCTCCTTATGTCCGATGCCGCTCGCATTCTCGCCAGTCTTGCCGCCGAGCGCGGTCAGTTTGACATTCTGCCCGGAAACATGCGGCGTTTCTTTCAGTGTCGCCTGTGTATCGGTGATGCCTTCTTTGATACCGCCCGGGCTGAAGGTGACGAGCAGATCCTGTGCGGACTTCGCAGAACCGACGAGGATGCTTGCTTTTTCGTCTTTCGTGAGGTAGGTATCGTCTGTAAGGCTCTCTTTCGTGAGCGATGCCTTCCCGTAGATCGCCTTTTTCGAATTATCAATGGATTCACGGTAGGCATCGACGCCTTCCTTCGTCCAAGTGCCGACGCTGTCTTTCAGCGCGTCATAGCGTGCCTGTTTGTCTGCGATGTACTTATCGATGTCGGTGACGCCATTTTTCTCAAGCGCTGCTTTCGCGCTGTCGTCCAGTGTGTACTTGCCGTCCTTGACGTAGGCTGCCAGGGACTGGTATTCATTGTACTTGCTTTCGACTTTCGCCTTGAGGAGGCTCTTCTGCTTTTCGACGGTTGCGACACTGCCTTCGAGAACGGCTGCATTCGCCCAAGCGAGAAGCTTTGCCTTCGCGCTTTCGTCCGTCACATCACCGAAGTTGTTGTCGATGAAGCTGCCGTCTGTCGTCAGGGTGACATCACCATGCTTCGAGGTGACGCTGTCGAGATAGAGATCACCGCCGGTATTTGTGATAACAATATCTCCTTCCGCGCTGGCTTTGAGGCCGTATTCCTCGCCGCTGCCCTGTTTCGTCTGGATATTGAAATCGTCGCCGTTCTTGCCGGTGATCGCACCAGTCTCTGCGGTGAGCTCGACGCGACTGCCTTTCACCATCGTATCCTTCTTCTGGGTCAGGCTACCCTCGGAGGTGAGGGAGACGGTCTTCGCCGCTTCGATCGCGCCGACCGCCACATCGGATGCCGAAGAGTTCAGATAGAAGTTTCCCTTCTTCGCACTGCCGGATACCTCTTCGGCACTGGTCAGGATCGCCTGGTCTTTACTGCCCACATCGTTGGTTGCATTGAGATCCAGCGCTTTCGTCTGCAGGAAGCCTTTCGATGTCGATGTGATGGAGTCCCCCTTGATGGCTGTTGTGCCGCCTACATTGGAAATCGTCCCAGCGATCGAAACATTGCCTGCTCCGCCGTTCTGATTGATCTTGATGTTACCGCCATTTTCATCGCCGCCAAAGCCGATGCCGATGGCATTGCTTGCTCCAGTTTCGTACTGCTTGATATGGGTCTCGTAGTCGCGGATGACCATTTTCATGTCATACTTCTTGGTCAGGCCGATCGTATACCAGCGGCGCTTGGTCTTGATGGAGTAGTCAATGACATCCGATTTATTGAGGACATCCCACTCCTTCATCTGGCCATTGCCGATGGTATTGGTGGATCCGGAGATGAAGGTACCATTGATAAGCGCCTTCTCTTCGCCAGTGACCGTATTCGTGAGCTTCGCCCCCATCGCGATCAGCTCGTCTCTAGTCGGCGTCTTGTTTTCGATGCCCCACCAGTCGAATTTATCGCCATGGTATTCATAGGTATTCGTCGTGCTCTTGTCCGTCCCGGTCTGGAAGACATAGTGCTGATCGGCAGATGGCTTGTACATACCATCGAAGGTGTTTTCCGTCCCCGAAGTCCAGCTACCATTCTGGTACTGCTGCACCAGCATATGGACGTTGCCATCCTTGCGGGTGTAGGTGGTCTTGCGAGAAGGCGTCCCTTTCTTCGGATCGAGGTCCGTGATTTCGATGACGCCTTCCACGCCTTCCCCGGTGCTGAGGCCTTTCAGCTCCAGATCCAGCTTCGATTTGTTGTCAATGGTCATGCTGCCGTAGCCGTCCAGGGCTTCGATGCGCGCTTTCGAGGTGTCTTCCGTCGTATTGATGATGGTGCCGACGATGGAGACCTTGCCGCCGTGGACTTCCGTCTGCCCGAGGACGAGGCGGCCCGTCTCTACGTCATAGGTCAGGTTCTCCGCCATATTTCCTGTCGCATTTGCCACATAGATGGTATGGTCTTTCCCGATGGTCTTCGCTTCTTCCGCTGTGATGAAAATCATCTTCCCATCGGTTCCCTTGTAGCAGAAGGTCGGCGTCTCAGGGATGTCCAGCACCCAGTTTGCTACCCCGCTCTGGATCTTCGCATTGATATTCACATAGCGCGCGGAGATGAAGATGTTGCCATTGGCAAGGATGCCGCTGCCCAGCGCTTCATTCTTCTTGAAGCTGCCATGATCTTTATCTTCGACGAAGGGATCCCCGCCGATGTTGGCGATACGGTTGCTGTAGGACTGGATGAAATCACCGTTCTTCGCAGTCAGTTCGACGCTGCCTGCGACGATGCTACCGTCATTGTAGACGTCGCCATAATCGCTTGTGACTGTCACTTTGCCGCGGGGGTTGTAGATGGTCTTGCCCTTGCCGAGCTGCAGGTTCGCTGCTGTGTAGACGGGAGCTTTTTCTCCTTCTCCGACGTCTTTCGTATAGGTATTCGGATGGAAGGTATTAGAAATCGTGACGCTCGGGTCTTCGGTCTGGCGACGGCCTTTCAGCGTGAGATTTCCCAGTTGTTCCGTCCCCTTCATCGCATTGCCGTTCAGGTAGAAGGCACCGCCCTGCCCGATCTGTCCATTGGACTCTTTGCCCATGACTTTGATATCCCCGAGGATGAGATTGTTCGGCGATTCATTCTTCACTTCGACTTTGGCATCCCCATACGCCGTCAGCGTACCGCTGCCGGTGATGGCATCGCCCTCGAGGTAAATGTCGCCGAGCTGCGAAACCGTATCCTCGATGGTCACGTCGCGGGTCATGTGCGGGTACGCGATGATATGGAGCAGCGTCTCGCCATTCCACTTGCCACCTTCGACTTCACTGCCGTCTGCGCGATAGAACTTCCCGTCCCTTTCCGTACCGCCCTGCGCTTTGAAATCTTCCGTCGCTTTGACCTGTTTGGTGAGGTTATCAATGTCCTCCTTGATGGTCTTGTCGGACTTCGCATAGGCGGTCTGCAACTTGCTGAGCACCTCCCAGTCAGCACGAATCTTTTCTTCATTCATGTTCGCTGGATCGTAGCCCGCGGTCTTCACCGCCGTTTCGTACGTTGTCTTGGCCTCTGCTTCTTTCGCTTGCGCATTTGTCAGTACACCAGCTGCCTTATCATAGGCTGCCTTGGTGGCCTGATAGTCCTTGACTTCCTGGATATCTTTGTTGGCTGTATTATTGACATACGCATGGATCTCTTCCTGCGTCGGATTATTTCCGATCTTGTCCTTCAGCGCATTTTCTGCCGTGGTGAAAGCGGTTTCCGCATGTGTCTTGGCGTTCTCCGCCGAAGTTGTCTCCTTCTTCGCCGCCTCATACGCCGTATGCGTGGTACCCATCGCCGTCATCTTGTCCTGCTTCTCTTTCGCCGCAGCCTGATCTTTCTGGATGGCCTCCAGCACAGCGTCCTTGGAAGCGGTCATGCCGTCCAGCATGGTCTTCGTTTCGGCATACTCCGTCTGCGTGCCGGGGTCGATCTCAATGAAAGTCCCGTCCGCCGCGCGATAGCCCAGCCCCTGCTCGACCATCTTGCTTTCGACGAAAGAAATCTCTGCCTCATACGATGCCTTCGCCGCCGGATCGCTGATGTGATCTGCGAGTTCTTTCTTGAGCTCAGCAAGGCGCTTCGAGAGCGTTTCCGCCGACACCTTCTGCTTGCTCAGAGTGAAAGCGATATCACCCTGTGTCGTGACACTGGTCTTCCATGTTCCGTTTTCGTCTTTCCCACTGATGGTGATGGACTTATTTCTATGGATGCCCGTCTCGGCTTTGCCATCCAGCGCTGCCGTAGCCTTGGTCGTCACTTCAGATTTCCCGATGGAACCACCTTCCGAACCGAAGACTTTACCCACCTTGTTCACCCAGTCCTTCACTTCACCCGAACCGGTGGCTTTCGCCTCGCCCGCTGTCGACTGGAGATAGATGTCCCGGTCAGCAAGGAGCGTACCATTCATCGAAAGAGCTGCGTCCGAGGAAATTTTCGCGAAGGGATCCTTCTTCGAGGAAATCGGGATCGCGGTCGCATTCAGGATATCGCTCTTCGCCTTGACATTCAGCTGACCGATTGTTCCCGCGGAGTCTCTACCAGAGGCGACGCGGATGTCGCCCTTCGCGGTTTCTGCCTCGCCGCCAAAGGCGGTCTTCGTCTTTCCATCATAGGTCACTTCATTCGACGTACCGGCGTAACCTGCCGCGCCAAAGACATCGACCATCGTGGTGCCCGTGAGGTCGGCATCATTTTTGCTGCCGACACCGATTGAGCCGCCGCGATAGGTCTTCCCATACGTCGTGTCTTCAGTATTGGTCAGGTTTTCATTCTTGTGCTCTTTCTTGATTTCTTCCGTATCGCCCGCGAGGAGACTTGCGCCCTTTGCCACGCTGGTCGTAGTTTCCGCTGTCACGTGGTGCGTATTCTTCACGTGCGCCGCGCCGACTGCAGAGCCGGTCGCGATGACGTCCTGATCTTTCGAAGTGACATGGCTCGCGGCGTCGATGGCAATGGCGTTCTTATCGAAAAGCGTCTTGCCTGCCGCTTTTTCCGCTTCCGTCAGCGCAGACGCATTCGCATGGATCGCCACCTCCCCGAGGTCGACGGCGGTCGTATGCCGGATGGTCGTTTCATTCACAATACCGGCACCCGTCGCGAGAGCTGCGCCACCGCTCGTCGCCATCTGTGCTTTCTCCGTCTGGTTTTCCGCGAGAATGCGGGTTTCGTCCTCGGTCTCAATGGTCGTGTCATCGCCTACGGATACACTCACGTCCGAGGTTTCCGAGAAGCGTGTCTCGCCGCCCGTGCCGCTGTAGTAGCCCGCCGCGACAGATTCCATCGCGAGTGCCGATGCGCTCTGGTGCGCGGCAGAAATGTCGGCGGTCTTGCCTTTGAGCGCTGCATTCTCGCCGATGGATACATCGGTATGCTGATCCAGGTTCACACGGACATCAGCGACGGCACCGGATACGACACCACCGCCGCCGGCAATGGCATGGGCATTGATGTTCTTCCCATCCGTCGGCTTCGCCATTTTCGCTTTGATCGTGAGGGCTTCGCCCGCGGTGAGCGCCGCGCCATCCCCGACAGACACATGCGCACTGTCATCCGAGGAGGCCATTGCCACCGTGATCCCCACGCCTGCGAGCCCGACAGCTGCCGAGGTCGAGAGCGCAGAAATCTTCGGTGTATTCTTTGCCGTGACAGAGAGGTCTGTCCCGGCATTCAGTTTTTCTTTCTTACCTACGAAGGCTTTTGCATCCGTATCTGAGGAGAGACGGACGCCTGTCCCGTCACCGGCAAATACACCGGCTGCGGCGCCGATGGCGGTCGCATCGAGGTTCGTATCTGCATTGGCAGAGATCGTGATGGCTTCCTGGGCAGTCACGCCTTCGCCTGCGGTGTTTTCCTTCGATTCATCTCCCACACCGGCGGTGGACGAACCGGAGGTATTCGCGACGATGACAGAGCCGTTCACCGCACCGAGTGCCACCGATGCCCCTGCCACATTGGCTTTGAGCGTGCGGTCATTGTCCGAGGTGACGGTGACATTGTTCGCCCCGATACCGCGGGAAGCGCCGATCAGAGCGGATACATCGCTTCTGTCATTCCAGGTAGCGACCGTTCCCTGTCCGGAGACGCCGCCCGAGACAGATGCGCCCGTGATGATCTGATCCATCCTGTGCGCGGCTTTCGATTTGACTGCCAGATCATTGCCGGCTGCGATCTTCGCATCGCTGTCAATGAGCGCCTTGGTCTGCGTATCCGTATTCACGACGCTGACCGAAGCCCCGGCGCTGGCGAACGCACTGCCGGTGATGCTGCTCATGTAGTTCTTCATGTTCAGGGTGTCTGCGGCATCGACAGATACATTGCCATCTGCGGTGATGGTGGTACCCTTGCCGATCTTGGCAAGCGTCCCCTTTTCTTCAGTGGTCGGTGCCTGGCTTGCGTAAGTCGTATCGAGTTTCTTCTTGACATCGGAAAGCGCTCCGGTCTTGCCATCATACGCTTTCATCGCGTCCTTCGTCTTGGACTGGTTCACCTGTCTATTGACCCAGGTCGTGAGATCTTCGTCCTGCCCGTCGGCGTTCTTGCCGGTGAGGATGCCGTCTTTGTCATCAAAGGACGCGCTGCCGATGCTGTAGACGGAAATGCTGCCGGAGAGACCGACCGCGCCGATCGAAGCCGCATACGCATGAGAGTTCAGGGTCACTTCATCTTTCGCAGAGGCAGACACATCGCCCGTGGTATCGATGGTGTTGCTGTCACCAATGTAGGCATTGGTCTGTGTCTTGATGTTTGCCACATCGACCGCTGCACCGCCGGATGCGCCGCCGCTTGCCGCTGCGCCGCCTACGGCACTGGTCATCTTGAGGTTGTGATCCGCTTTGACGGAGACATTTCCGCCATAACGGCCACCGGCTTTATTCGCCTGGTTGATCTGTACGCCGGTATCGGTATACGCCTTCGTGCTGGCGGACAGGTTCATCACATTGACCGCCCCTGCCAGTCCGGCATACGTACCGCCTGCCACCTGTACAGTGACATTATCAATATCTTCCGTGTTCTTTGCCGAGATAGCAACCTGTCCTTGGGAGTCCAGTTTCGCATCCTGATCGGCATAGGCGGAGGTATTCTTCTTGAGATTCGTCACACCGACAGCGACGCCGGCGCCGCCGCCGGAGATGCCGATCGCTGCCCCGCCGTTGCCTCCATGCAGTTCGGTGGTGTCAGAGGCGGTGATGGAAATGCCATCGCCTGCTTCGTCTGCCGAGAGGGCAGAGCTCTTGCCGGTGTACGCTTTCGTTTCCGTATCGATGATATTTACGGCTGCATTGCCGGACACGCCGACCGTTCCGCCGACGCCCCCTGCGACGGTCGCATAGGTGAGATCGGTCGTATGGTCTGCGGAGATCTTCACCTGATTTCCGCCGGAAATCACAGCGCCGTCATCCGCATAGGCTTTCGTTACGGCATGGAGAGATACGGTCGCATTGGAAATGCCGATGCCGACGGTTCCGCCACCGCCGACGCTACCTGCGGCTGCGCCCTGTGTGAAATTGGAATTGGCGAGAATCTTCGCGTCATTCTGGACGGTAACGTTCGCTTTCTTGCCGACATGTGCATCGGTTTCCTGGTTCACGAAGGTTTCCGATGCCGCTCCGGCAAGACCTGCCGTACCGCCCACGCCGAGACCGGCTGCACTGGTCACGCTGCTGCTGGTGTTTTCTGCTTTCACGGTGAGGCTGCTGCCCGTCACGTTCGCATTGTCACCCACGATCGCACTGGCTTTTTTGTTCACCACTTCGACCGCAGCGGTGAGACCGACACCGGTATTTCCGCTGACAGCACCACTGCCTGCGACAGTGTTCAGTTTCGTTTCATCCTTGGCGGTGACAGAGACATCACCGGCATCCGTCACTTCACTCTGGTTCACATACGCTTTCGTATCGGTCGAGACGGAGTGCGCACCGGCTGCCCCTGCCCCTGCGAAAGTACCGGCTCCGCCGGCGAGGGTCGCTGCGACAGAGGTCAGGTGTTCTTTCGAGTCCGCATTCACGGTGACGGAGGACGCATTTTTCAGGGACGCACCGTCTGCGATGCCTGCATAGGTGTGACCCTTGTAGGTCTGGACATCGACAGCTGCGCCGATACCGCTTCCGGCAGAGAGGGACGCACCGCCGGCGAGACCGAAGAGGCGCGCTGCGCTGGTCGCTTCGACTTTGACTGCCGTCTTGCCGGCATCATAGACACCTTTACCCACGGTGGCATCGGTGGTCTGTTTGATGACATTCACGGTGACCGAACCGGAGCCGGCGAACTGCGAGCTGCCGCCTGCAAAGCCCACTGCCACGGTCTTGGCAGTCTGGTCGTTTTCGGTATCCGAAGCGTCACCGTTGTAGGCATTGTCTGCTTTAACGGTGATGCCGTCTGCAGTGATGGTCTTTTTCTTCGCTTCATCGCCGGTCAGGCTGGCGCTGACTGCCGACTGGTTCACCATGACGCCGATGGATGCGCCGGCAGAGTTTCCGCCGATCGCTGCACTGCCCACGCCGATGGTCGCATTGCTGCCATTCTTGGCGAGGACGGAGAGCGCGCCGGTATTCATTTCATTTTTATTGGAAATATGAGCGTCTGTATCGGTATGGATATAGTTACCGCTGGCAGAGAACGCACCGGCGAGTTTACCGGAAGCTGCCCCGGCTGCCACGATGGACGTGATCTGGCTGGTCTCATCCGCGGTGACGGAGAGCTTACCCGCCTTTTCTCCTTCCGTTGTCCCAGCCACTTCACTGTTTTCGAGATATGCTTTCGTATCCCCTTTGATGAGGTTGGCTGCGATGGAAGCGCCCACCGCCGCTCCGTTTCCGCCGCCGGATACCGCTACGGCACCGGTATAGGAATCAATCGTGCCTTGGTCTTTGGCAGAGATGGTCGTCGCCTTGTCTGCCTCCAGGCTGCCGCCTTTGACGTGCGCGTCGGTGGTGTTGTTCACCCAGTTCAGGCTGATCTGGCCTGCGACGGCACTGCCTTTGGACGCGCCGCTGCCGCTCGCTGCGATGTTTGTGATCTTCGCTGCATTGTCTGCTTCGACGGTCAGCGAGGTATCGTCTTTTTCACTGCCTGTGAGCTTGAGGGTCGCATCTTCGGCATAGGCTTCATTCTTGTCCGTGATGGCATTGTACATGAAACTGCCGGCGATCGCCTGGCTGTTCTGCGAAAGCCCGAGGGCGATCGCGCCGGAGCCCGTCGTGATCTGGCTGTCATTGCCCGAACGGATCGCGAGCGAATCCGCACGGACAGTGCTGCCCTTGGTGTAGGCTTTGGCGGTATCGGTGATGCGGTTCACGGAAACATTCGCCGCCGCGGCAAAGCCGCCTTTGGCAGCGCCGACATTCTCACCCATGGAGGCATCCTTATTTGCGACATCCGTCAGCGCGCTATCACCGCTATCGATAGATTTCTTATCTTTTTCCGATTTTCCCGCATTGAGGAGCGTCCCTGCGAGGTCCCCGATGGAGGACGTGCCAGAGCCCGAAGCCCCTTCCTGCGCGTGGAGGCCGGAGCTGCCCGCGCCATTCACAGGGCTCGACTCCATCGTGATACCGCCCGCGGCGGACATGGCGTAGATCGCGCCGGTGTTCTTAGCGGTGACGGAGACGTCTTTCGTAGAAGTGACCTTCCCCTGGAGCGATGCTTCTGTCTGGCGGTCGATGTGGTTGTATGCGACAGTAGCGCCGATGCCTGCCTGTCCGGAAACAGCGATCGCACCGCCGATGTTGATGGTCTTGCTATTGTCCTCAGCGCTGACGCTGACGTCACCGTCTGCGTTGATGGTCGCTTTGCCGACCGTGGCTTTGGTGGTGTTTTCGAAACGGTTGACATTGACTGTCCCGTCAATGGCTACAGTCTGCCCCTTGCCGCCGGCACCAGCGATGGAAAGGTTCGAGCCTTTGTTTTCTGCTGTGACGCTGACATCCTTCGCCTTCGTCACAGTCACACCATCTTCCACGGTGGCTTCGGCGGTATTCTTCTGATGCACGGTAAGCGCCGCGCCGCCCAATGCGGCTTTCCCGCCGCCGGAGAAAGGACTTCCTCCGATGTCTTCCCAGAAATCGAGGCTCCCCGGCTGGTCACCGATCGGTGCTTTGATGTCACCGCTGAAATTCACGGTGTGAATGTCATTCTTCGCCTTGACTTCGAGATCGCCGCCGTCGATGGAGATCTTTGTGCCTTCCTTCACCGTTGCTTTGGCGGTGTGGTTGTATTCCATGATATTCAGCGCCGCCGCGCCGGAGACCTTCTCGCCCGCGCCGCCCGTCTGCGTCCAAGAGTCGGTCAGGTACGACAGTTCAAAACCATTATTCGGGTCGAAAATGGTTGCCAGATCATTTGCAAGATTTTCACCAAAGCCTTCGAGATTCGACTGCCAGGGGCGCTTCGTTTCCGCGCTGACCTTCACATCGCCCTTGGACTTGATGTCGCCCGCCAGCTCGGCCTCAGCCTTGTCATTCTGGTCGATATAGTTCACCGCCGCCGCGATGCCGACGCTCTTGTCCGCACCCTGGCTGACACCTGCCTTCACTTTCGTCCGCGACAAGGTCTCCGCGTGTACATCGACTGCGCCCGCACCGCTTGCTCCATTATAGCCGCGCACTTCGCCCGAAAGGGATGCCTTCGCGCTGTTGTCACTGTAGAGGAAAGCCGTCGCAGCATTGAGCCCAAGGCCGCCGCCCGCGCTCGTCGCCGCGGTCTGGTCAGCCGCGGTCGTCCCGGCGTCTGCCGCCTTCTTCTCCGTCGACTTATCGCCCCAGAGCTTCTTGATGCCCGCCATGAGCTGGTTGCCCTTACCCTTGGTCGTCGCTACATCCACGATGTCGTGGATAGGATCCGAGCTGGTGCCGTCATCGCTTTCGCTCTCGCTCGTGATGTGGAGCGTATCGGGGTCATACTTTCCATCTTCGTCCGATACCGTATTCTCCGCGCTGACACTGACCTTGCCATCTGCATAGACTTTGCCCTGCACATCGGCCGTTGCCTTCGTCTCGGACTGGATGACGCCGACCGCGAGGCCCAGCGTGCCGTCGCCGCTGCTGTTCTCGACCTCGACGGAGAGATTTCTCTCTGCCTTCGCCGATACGTCTACCTTTTCTTTCGCCTTCAGCGTCGCCTCTTTCGCTACAGTGACGGATGCATCTGTCTTCGCTTCCGCCCAGCCAAGGTCGATCGCGATGGGAAGATCTTCCGCGCTGCCCTGCCGCTGGAGATCGATGGCGTTACTGCCTTCCGCAGAAATCGCGAGATCCTTCCCTGCCGTGAGCACACTTTTCTCCTGGATTTCTACTTTCGAGGAAACGTCCGCGATGCCGACATTGATCCCGACGCCGAGAGCGCCGCCCGTCTCACTGCCGATTTCCGACTTTGCCTTCGAGGAAATCGTAAGGTCTTTCGCCGCGGTGAGCTGCGAACCCTTGACCGTCACGCGAGAGTCTGCGCCCGTCTTCACGACAGACGCCAGATTTCCCACCTGTTCATCAAAGGTCGCATGGAGCAGTCCGAGGATGCCATCCTCTTCCGCAGCCGTTTTATACGCATCCGCCGAGCCGACCTTGCCGCTGACTTCCGTCTTCGCCGCAATGTCTACATGCTGCCCTTGGATGGTGGAATTCGAAATATCGACCGTCGCCGAAGCCTGGCTGCCCTTGAGATTCCCGCCATTCCGTTCCGCGCTGGCACTGATCGACGTGTCACCGCCTGCCGCGTCAATGTATGCCTGGTTGATGACGATCGCACCCTTCGTCTCGAAGGCTTTCGCTTCCGACGGTACACCGACAGCCGCCAGTGCGACATCGCCCTTGCCGAGAGCAGTGGCGACCATAGCCAACGGGGTATTGATATTCACCAGCTGATTTCTATATTCATCGGCGGTTTTCTGCGCTGCGTAAGTGCCTGCATTATCCACATGCGTGCGGACAGTCGCACCATTCAGAGATACATCGCCTGCGCCCACGATCACATCGCCTTGGGCATAGACCTTACCCCCCCTTTTTTTGAAGGAAATGTCACTGCCGCCGGCGACTGCTTTCGCCTGTTCGGCGGCGGTCTTTTGTAGATGGCTTTCCATACCGCCATTGTACAGCGCTTCGCCATAGGTGGTATTCGTGCCCAGCGTCAGCCGTCCCACGTTGAATACACCGTTCTCGCCGACCGCGATGCCGGCATTCGAGAAGAAATACACGTCCCCGCCGATCTTGTTATCCTTGATCGCATTCACGACGCCGTCGATGTCGATCTTATTCTTGACGACATTGATCTGGTGATTCGCCTCTCCCATATGGAGATTCGCCACATCGTGCTGCGTGATGCCGAAATTATCAAACTTGTTCAGCGCATTGCCGCCCTTCACCTGCTGGTTCGTGATATCATACTGCTTGCCGCTGTTTGCGATATCCTTCACCGTGACCGTATTGCCATAGTGCTTCTGATCCGCCACCGTCACGTCCGCATAGATGAAATTGCAAGCCGCGCCCCAGCCTGCGATAGCAAGGAGCAGTGCCGTCCCTGCGCGGGAGAGGATACTCCCGCCGCGGCGCGCACTCTTCTTCCCCTGATGGGTCTTCACCAGCTCCGAAGCGACCACATAGCAGCCGCGAGTCGCGTTCCATACTACTTTGTAGATTTTATTCATAAGATGGTCCTCCTTTGTGTCGAAAGATCATGAAGATCGGTTGAAGGGTTTAAGGGTTCAGGGTTCAGGGTTCGGGGTTGTGGTGGCGGCTTCGCCGCGAATATGTATGGGCGATGCCCGAAAGCAGTATTCAAGTCACCAGTCACTAGTCACTCCTAATCCCCAATCTCTAATCCCTAGCTACTCATCGCTATAGGTTTAAGAGGTTCAAAATGGTGGTACGGCGCATAACATATAGAAGCGCCGTGGAGTTTTGAAACTAGCGGTTCTCTCGTATCGCAAACCTAATCCCTAGCCACTAATCCCTAGCTCCTAGTCACCAGTCACTAGTCCCCAGTCCCTCAAAATCACACATTCCTCTGCAGATAGAAATGCACTCTCGGCGATGCATCTCCGATATTTCCGGAATCCTTGAGCGGGATGCCGAGAACGGCCTTGCCATACCAGCCGCCCTTGCTGCACTCCAGACCGAAGCCTGCGCTCGTGAGGTAGTCCTTCGTTGTTTTGACGCTGAAATTGTTATATGCGACGCCGTGGTCGAGGAAGACGAAGCCTCGCCATGTCTGATGGTCACTGCTAATGGGGAAGCCGTACTCCATACCGGCGAACCAGCCTTTATCGCCCGAAAGGATACTTTCCTTGTATCCGCGGACGCTCCCCATACCGCCCAGCGTGAACTGCTCCGTCGAGGGCAGCGAGGTAAAGGCGGTGTACTGACCGTAGAGGCGGTAGAGCATGTACTGGTCATTTTTGAGATTCTGCCGGCGCATGAGGTAGGCGCTATAGTATGAGCCGTTGTTATCCTTATCATTCACGCGGTCATCGCTCTCATAGCCGGTGACGCTGGTCATGAAGAACCACAGCCCGTTCTCATCGAAGCTCCGCGCTGACAGTCCGGCCTTCACCGTGCGCGTTTCGCTATTCGAGAGCTCCATCCCGGAGTACGTGGTATCCGACCATTTCCGATGGCCTTCCAGAAAGACATCCACACGGGAAAGCGGCGTGATATTCACGGGGTGCGTGATGGAGATCGCCGCGTCATTCGAATTGGCCTTCATGTCATAATCCTTGAAGGTGCCGTTGATGATATCCACCAGATTTCTGCTGTAGGAAATCTGCGCCCGCGTCCCGTGATGCCCCCATGGCGTATCATACATCACCGAGCCGCCCCAGATGCCTTCCGTCCACACCGGGCTCACCGCGAGGCTTGCATCATGCCCGCCGATCCCGCGGTACTCCGTATACGCACCGATGCGATAGCGACCGCTCTCTTTCTGGCCCGCATTGTCCGTGAAAATAAAGGATGTCAGCGGATTCTCCTTCTCCCCGAGCACCAGATGGAGATCGGAGGTCCCTTCCTCCTCTCCCGGCACCAGCTCTGCCTGCACCTGATAGGTATTCGTCGAATTATATACGCGGAGCTCATCCTCGAGCCGGTCCACGTCCACCAGCTCGCCCGTCTTTCCATGGATGCGCGAGAGGAGTGACTTCTCGGAGATCCGCTGATCTCCCGTGACGACCGTCTTTCCGAATTTCCCTTCAATGAGACGGATGTAGACCACGCCGTCCTGTACCTTCTGCGGCGGCAGCACGGCCTGCGCCGTCACGATATGCTTCTCCTGATACAGCGCATTCAGGCGGGCCACCATGTCCGTCAGCTCCTTCACGGTGGCAGGGCCTGCGCCTTTGAAATGGATAGCCTTCCGGATCTCCTCTGCGGAAAGAAATTTCGACGGCGTCACACGGATCTCTTTCACTTCAAAGACCAGCCCGCCCTCTTCGGCCTTCGCCTCCGAAGAATGCACGGCATCCAGCGTGCGGTAGCGGCTCTTCTGATAATACGACGCCACCTGCTGGTTCGTCTCGCTCATGCGCGACGCCTGATCCGTCACCTTCTGCACCGCCGGATCCGTCGGATCGAGCTGCGGCAGCGCCGGCGCAGCACTCACGCTGCCTGAAAAAAGAAGGGCTGTCAAAAGACTAAGAGATAACGATTGTATAGTACGTTTCATGGCAAGATCCTCCATTGGAAAAAAGGGTACACGATGCCTATTTTGTATCTATTATACAGGATATCCTTCCTTCTGACCCTGTCACAAGTGACAGGGTCTAAAAAAATTTTGAGAAAAGTTTTTTTGGGGGATGAGGGACTAGGGACTGGTGGCTGGTAGCTAAGAGACATTCGGACATCGCCCGATGGATGCTCCGCAGCGTTTCTGCTCTATGCGCCATGCCGCCATGTTTCCTTGCTCTCCGTGATATAATATGATGTAAATATTCTCACCGCACCCTTGGTGCTTCCATTTTTCAAAGAAAGGACCCACTCATGAACACCCCGTTGGGGGCTGACTACAGAAGCCCCACTTTCTGGCAGCGGCTGTTTTTCATTCTGGCCATCACCGTGGTCGGGACATTTCTCTACTCCGTCGGCATCAATGCCTTCTATGTCCCCCATCACTTTCTCGCAGGCGGGCTCACCGGCATCGCGATGATTCTGAACTACCTGACGGGCTTTCCCATCGGTATCGCAAACCTCATCCTGAACATCCCGATCCTTCTTCTTGCCCTGAAGTTCATGGGAAAATTCTATACCCTGATCACCATCATAGGCACCGTGCTCTGCTCCGTCTTCATCGACCTCACCGCACCGCTTGCCGCCATGTCCTCCGTGAAACAGCCGCTCGTCTCTGCCATCGCAGGCGGCGTCATCCTCGGCCTCGGCATGGGGCTCCTCTACCGCTACAACAGCAACACCGGCGGCCTCGATGTCATCGGCGCGATCCTGAAGAAATACTTCAACCTGGAGATCGGCTACGTCGTCTTTGCGCTGAACTTCCTGATCGTCATGGCCAGTGCCTGGATCTTTGCCTTGGAGCTCGCCATCTGCACCCTGATCGCGATGTACATCAATGCGAATCTCTCGAGCCGTCTCGTCATCGGTTTCGCCCAGCGGAAAGCCGCCTTCATCGTTTCTGACAAGCCTCTTGAGATCGCAGACGCCATCCTCCGCAACATTCACCACGGTGCGACCCTCCTCTACGGGCAGGGCGCCTTCTCCGGCATGGATAAGCGCATCATCTTTGCCATCGTCGATCTGACACAGATCACGAAACTCCGTCACTACATCGAAGAAATCGACCCGCATGCCTTTCTCTTCATCATGAATACCACAGACGTCATCGGCCGCGGCTTCACAAGCCCGCTCTCCACCGTGAAGACCATGCCGAAGTCCATGCGCTACACCAGCAGCCCCGAGGGCGAAATGGTCCCCACGCGCATGTGGCAGTATGAAATGGACGAAGAAGCCCACCCGAATCAGGGCGAGGCCGAACGTGAAGCTGAGAAGATCGCAAGAAAGCGTATGAGCTATAGAAAATAAAAAAGGGGCTGTGAAGAAATGAATCCTCATTTCTTCACAGCCCCTTTTTACTTTGCTTTCATTTGGTTCCGGGTTCAAGGTTCAGGGTTCTCGTGGCGGCTTCGCCGCCTTTTTTTATTGGGCGATGCCCGAAAGTGGTATTCAAGTCACGGGTTACCAGTCATAACAACGATATGAGTAGCCCCTTGGAGAAGGGGCGCGCCAAAGGCGCAGGATTGATCCACGAAGCGGTGTGAAAGACTATGTGAGATTACCCGTCTTCCACCTGTCATCCCGACCGAAGTGGAGGGATCTTTCTTGCAGATCGGTAAAACGTGGGTGAGGGAAAGGCGAAAAAGAAAGCACCAAGGTGTCGTTTGAGTGAGGGGGCATGTGTGCATATGGCGGCCGTGCAATAAAGATCCCTCGGCTGCGCTCGGGATGACGGTGCTTGGGGAGCGGATAGGTTCACAAGGGTGGTGTGCCGCCTTTTTAGAGGATGGTATTCTCGTATCGCAGCCTTCCCCTTTAAGTGAAACGGTGTATGCGTGTGAATGAAAATGGGAAACCTGTCTTCCGTGGATTGGGCGTATGGATGGGGAATTCATATTTCCCATTGCTGCATTTCGATGAACCTGCTAGAGTATAGCTATACAATGATTTCGTCATTCAGGAAGGAGACTCTTTATGGAGCTGATGAACCGGATCCGAGAGCGTGTCGTGGCGTGGCGGAAGAAACGGGTGCGGACGGTCGTATTTCCTTTGGCGGGGAAGCTCTGCGCTGTGGAGACGGTAGAAGGAAAGCGACTGGGACAGTGGCAGGCGGACTACGATGGTGATACGCCAAATTTGAAAGAGTGTTTCCTCTCACTGAAGGCTGCCGGACTTCGGGGTAAGAAGCTCTGGCTTTTGGTGAATGCGGAGTCGCTTCGATGGAGCAGGAAAAGATATCCGCAGATGACGGAGGAGGAATTTGCCGAATCGATGGAGTGGGAGGCAGATCGCGTCTTTCACACCGAGGAAGCGATCGCCATGGGGCATCGTGTGCTCTCTCATGATGAAGAGGGCTGGGAAGCACTCTTGCATGCATTACCGCGTGTGGATCTCGGGGCTTGGGAGATGGGAGCGCATGAGGCGGGGCTTGCCATCACCCGTGCATTTCCTGTGACGGATATTCCTTTGCAAGAGGGACTGCACTTTATTCTATATATGCGTCACCGTTCGGCGATGCTTCTTTTCCGCAGCGGGGATCTCTGGGAGAGCCGCATCCTGCATCTGGCAGATGAGGGCAAGGCTTCGCTGTTCATGGAACGGCAGATGGATCTGTATGGGCCGTCTTCTCTTCCCTGTTTTCTGGTTCCGCTGGAGAGCTGCGGGACTAAGGAGCGGACCGCATGGCTTTCTTACATGGAAAAGGAGCTGGCTCTTCTTGCGGCAGAAGGGACAGAGGACGAGGGGAGCAAGGCAGTCACGCTCGAAACGGAGCATCTGGAGGAAGGCGGATACTGGGATGATGCTATGCGTGTGGTGCTTGCCGTAAGTCATGCGGGGACGGCATTGCCTCTTCTCATGGGAGAGCGTCCTTTTGTGACGGAGGAGAATCGAAAGCTTCGCATCGCGCAGGGAGCATGTGCGCTCGGCGCAGCCTTTTTCCTCTTTTCCTGTGCATCCTTTCTTTCGGCTTATAGGGAGGATAAGGCGCAGCTGGCGGAGAATGAGGCGCTGTCTCCATTGAAAGTGAAGAGGGCGGAGATGAAAAAGGCGAGTGAGGAGGAAGAAGCTCTGCTTGCGATGCTAAAGGAAGAGGAGGCCAAAGATCCGCACTGGGAGCAGCGTCTGGTACTGCTTGCTGATGGTATGCCGCAAGGTGTCGTGCTGTCGGAGATCTCCGCAGAGGGAGAGGATGTCCTTTTGAAAGGAACTTCGCAGAAGGCGTCCGATCTTTCGAATTTCACAGGCCATCTCACGCGGGCGTGGGGCGGCCTCACGGAGCTGAAGAGTCGGAAAAAGAATGCGCGCACGGGGCTCTTTGAGTTTACCGTACGCTGGAAAAAGGAAACGACGAGGAAGTTGCCGTAGGTATTGTTTTTATCAATAATGGCAGAAGACGGAGGTGTGGGCAAAAGTGATTTGCATGTGCCTCCGTTTTTGGTGAATGGTGTGGGATAAACGGGGCTTCATGTCATAAATGTATGGCTTCCCCTCTGCTATAGGAACAATTTTTAGGAATTTGAATGCGAGAGTGCAAGTTTTTGACTTACATGTCGATTGGCGGAAGGGATGCGGTTCAATATTCAAGAAAACGCGATGACTGAAATCGCGCTTTTTTATTGCACAAACCCGCTCTAAGACGGTATAATAATAAATAACTGTAGGCTGAGAGAGTATGGCTTTGTGGTATCCGGGACGCTATGTCAGAGAAGATTTTGAGAGAGTGTCTGGTACTCGCAGTTCAACTTCTGTAGTGAAACTGATTTCCTATAAGGAGGGCATGATGATGAAAATGAAAAGACTGGTGGTCTGTGCACTGGCAGCGGCGATGATCGGTGCAGGCGCATTGACGCAGGTATCGGCTTTCAATCTGGGCAGTGTCCTTGGCGGTGTAGTCAAGGTCGGCGGTATTGCGATACTGGTCGATAAATATGGCGCTTCTATCAATAGCGCGATCAATTCGGTCATGATGAAAGAAGGCGCCGGCACGAATTACGCCACGAAGGTGGTGCCGATCGTCAGCATTGGAAATAAAGGATATATCGGAGCCGCGCAGGTCATCGGCGATGCCGATCAGGTAGAGAAGGTGAAGGCGGTCGGGCAGCTGGAGATCAGCTGGAATGACAAGCTGTTCCGTATCAAGGGGCTCATCCCGATGGATAGTGTGAATCCGACCTCGTTCTCCCGCGTGCAGGGCGTTGGCGTGTCGGCAGTGATCGACGTTCGGGTGTGATGGGCGCTGGAAAAGACCGGGAGACCAAGCGGCTTATGGATGGGAGGACCTGTTTTTCCATAGTCCTTCGAATATAGCCGGTCTTTATGAGAAGAAGCGGTCACCTGAACCATGAACTTTTACTATTTGATTATTTTCGGAGGAATATATATGAGAAAAGCATTACTGGCAGCAGGATTGGCTGCATTGATGGCGATGCCTGTCATGGCAGAGGATGTGGCAACGCTGGCGGAAAAGATCGACCGTGTAGATGAAGTCCTCTATGGTTCGGTGCAGAGCGGGTCTCTCATCGGCCGTGCGGATCAGGCCGATAATGTGATCTACGGCGTGGGGAATACATCGGCCAGTGGACTTGATCATCGTATCGACAATTTGTATGCGGATGTGGTGAGAAATGACAACGATCGCACTCCGGCGATTTCGAACCGCATGAATGCAATGGAATACTATCTGACGGATGAGATCAGCACGGATAATCTGACGGTCCGCATGGATAATCTGGAAAAGGCGGTGCTGGGTGAAGCGAAGAAGGGGGCTTTGGATGAACGTATGCAGAGCCTGGAGCAGGCAGTCTATGGAGACCAGCACTATGAAATGAAGACGGTCCAGCTGCCGGCGGATACGGTTTTCAAAGTGGCACTGAATGATGATGTGGGCAGCAAGACGAGCCAGGTCGGAGACCCGGTTTCCTTCACGGTACAGGAAGATGTCCTGGTCGGTGATGTGCTGGTGCTGCCGCGCGGTACACAGGGGAGCGGCGTGGTGACGGAAGTCAGCCGCCCGAAAAGCTTTGGCCGCAGCGGCAAGGTCGATGTCTCCTTCGATCAGGTATTCTCTGTGGATGACGAAGCGATCCCGACTGTGCTGGGACCGGAAGCCAAGGAAAAGCTGAAGATGGAAGCAGCGGCTGTCGGCGCCTCCACCATCGGTGCGCTGGCTCTGGGGCCGATCGGTCTTGTGGGCGGGCTTTTTGTCAAAGGTAAGGATGCGGTGCTCCCCGCTGGCAGCGAGCTCTATATCCAGACGGCACAGCCTGTCACGACGAAGGGGCTGGTGCTCCGTGAAGGCGCGCCGCACATCGTCCTTAGAAAGCATGTTGCGCGCACAGCTTCTGCGGCCACTGCAACTGCGGCAGAGGATAATCAGGTGACAGCGACGGCTGCGCCAGAGACCGCAGCTCCTGCGCCAAAGGCAGAAATCAGTGACAGTGCCAAAGCGGAACTGGAAGCAGCCCGTGAAAAGGATTCTACAGTAAAGGAAACGGCAGACTCCGCCAAGACCGATAATGAGGCAGCTTCTGTCGTGATCATGAGAAATGAATAATCATAACTGGAAAAAGGCGGTGCTTCTTTCTGCTCTTCTGTTGCCTTCGCTGGCTGCTGAAGCGGCGGAGGCACCTGTTTCCCCAAAGCTGCCGCCAGAGGATACCATCCATGTGGAGTATTCCGTCAGTGACGGTGTACTGCGGCCTTCCTATGACGGGGAGGAGACACGGGAAACGGCCAAAAAGGATAAAGACAGGAAAAAGAATAAGGAAACGGCGGATACCGGGATTTCCAAAGAGCATCCGGCTACGGTCGTAGCAGATAAAATGCGCTACAATGATACCACGGGAGAGGTGGCAGCTTTCGGGCGCGTAGAGATCAAGCACATGATGGATACCTACCAGACCGAGTATGTCTATGGAAATACGATCTCTCAAAAGTATGTCGTCCCGGGGGAGCTCGTCTGGAAGAATCCGACGACGGATCTCAAGGCGGCGCGCGCTGACTATGACGCGAAGGCCGCTGTCGGACATTTTGAAAAGGTGTCCGGCTGGGACAGCGGGACGTACTATTTTCAGGGCGAAAGCGGTACATATGACAAGAATGCCAATCACATAGTGATTGAGCATGGCTACTTCACGACGAAGCATGCGGTGGCGAAGGTACCGGATTATCGCATCGAAGCGGACTCCATCGATATTTATCCGGGGGATAAGTATATCGCTCATAATGTGAAGCTCATGGCGAAGAATACGGTCCTTGTGACGCTTTCGACGTACAAGGGCTCTCTCAAGAAGAAGCGATTCAGCCCGTTCACACTGATCCCGCGGCCGGTGTTTGACAGTGACAATGGTTTCGGACTGCATAACCGGATCGAGATACCGCTTGATGCGGATATGAATCTGACGGCGTACATGGAAAACCGCTGGTACACGAAGGCAGGATACAAACCGGATGTAGGTGTGCGCTATCAGACGCCGGTTGGCGGCTTGAATTTCCACTATGCCGAAGAGGAAAGCAGCACGAATGATGATGGCGGTATCTGGGTCAAGAAACGGCCGTCGCTGGAATTTAACTCGAAGCATTTTTACCTTGGTGGCTCTCGCTTCTACGTGGGCGCGAAGGGGGAAATCGGTTACTGGGAAGAAGACGGGGTCAAAGGACAGCATAAGAGCTACGACGCTTATATTTCCAGTGATCCATGGAAGCTCGGGAAATTCATGCGCTTTTCCTGGCGCGCCGGCTATATGAGAGACTACTACAGCTATAACGGCGGGAACATCCGTAAAAACACCTATTACAGCATGGGGCTTTCCGGCGGTTACCGCAGCGTGCAGGGCTGGATCTATTATACGGATCGTGAAATCAATGGCATTACGCCGTATGACTACGACTCGTACACCAGTGATAAGCCGCTCGACTTTGGCGTGCGCGTGCAGCCGACGAAGAATGATGCTTTCAGTCTGGCATGGACGGTCGATACCAAGTATGGCCGCCTGAAACATCGCTACTGGACCTACTACCGCGACCTGCATTCCTTCTATGCCTGGATCCGCTACGATGATATCGAAAGGGAAACCCAGTTCATGCTGATGCCGAAAGATTTTAGATTCTAGGGAAATGCTGATTCGCTCGGACAATGATCGGATCCGCATTTCCCTGCTGGCTGGTGAGCCTGTATCGGTCACTTTTTTCGGAGGTGCTCCATGGATAAAAAATGGGCACTGCCGCTGGGGCTTGCCCTTGTGGCTCTTCTGATCCTCTGGGGATCGCTGGGCATGGGGACAGCGTCGAAGCTGTTTCCTGAAAAACCAAAGGCGATGCCTCCCGTGACTGCATCGGAAGGGGCTGCTTCCTCTTCGATGCTTCCGCAGGAAGAGAGCCGCCGCATCTATGATGCATCATCCTATATCAGGGGAAAGCCGCTTGCTGACCCCTTCCATATGGAGGCGATGACGGAAAAGACGATGCCTGTGGAAATGGCAGGAGTTTCTTTGCCTTCTTCTGCGCCTCGCACGGCGAACTCCTCTGCCGGAACGGCAAAAGAGAAAAGGTCGTATGCATCTGATGTGCCGCGTCTCATGGGTGTCATGTCATTTGGCAGTGAGAAGCGAGCGGTCATAGAGGTCCATGGGGTGACGTACACGGTCAAAGAAGGAGAGCAGGCAGGACTATGGAATGTTTCCAGCATACAGGGAAAGACGGTCACACTCGCTGGTGCTTCCGGCGTTTTCACACTCAGCACCCGCTGATAAGAACGGCGGGGGCTGTTTTTTGCTGTGCCTTTTTGCTTTGCAGCGGTATTTCTGCCCGGGCGCTGGATCTGGATACCAGCGCACATGAGACGATGGACGAAGAGCTTTCCTCCCGCGATCTCCGGATGCCGGAGAAAAAGCCGGATGAGGCCATTGTACAGGTGGCGCCAGCCCCGGAGAAGAAGGTCAGCCTGCATGTGAGCGATGCTCCTGTGGCAGAGGTACTGCGGGGACTCGCGGAGATGACGGGAGAAAATGTCATTTTCTCTTCTCACGTGAAGGAGCGGGTCACGGCCAGTCTGGATGATGTGACGCCGGAAGAAGCGATGACATCCATCATGGCGGCCTGTGGACTTGCCGGGCGGAAAGAGGGAAGTACGCTTATTATTTTTTCCGCCGTAACGGAGAAAGAGTCCGGCATCTTTGCGAAGTCATACCGCCTTTCCTATGCGAATGCCAAGGAAGCTGCTGAAAGCCTGACGGACATGGTATCCAAAGGCAAGGTGTCTTATAACCAGTCGGCTAACACCGTGCTTGTGAGTGGGACGCCGGCCGAGCTGATGCAGGTGGATGCGCTCCTTCGCGGTATGGATATCCCCGAAAAGCAGGTGAAGGTGGAGGCGGAAGTTATCGCAGTCAATAAAAGCTCGGCCAAAGAGCTGGGGCTGGACTGGAATTTCAAAAGCCTCACCGGCAGCGCGGACTATGACCGTGACAGTTGGACGGAGCAGCACTATGTACTGGGAGAAGATGGAAATATCAAGTACGACAGTGATGGAAATCCCAAGATCCGAAACATTGAAAAAAGCGGCTGGGACGTCACGATCCCTGATGGCTACGCCGGGATCTCCTATGGACGTGCGCCGGGCGGGCATCCCTACACCTTCTTCTTTCAGGCAAATCTCAATGCACTGGTCACTAAAGGCAAGGCAAAAGTACTGGCAAAGCCGCACGTCGTCACGATGAATGGCAGGAAAGCCGACATCCTGATCGGGAGCCGCATCCCGGTCATCGTAGAGCATATGGAAAATGGCGTGAAGACCACGACGACAGAGTACAAGGACGCCGGCATCAAGCTCACATATACCCCCATTATCAGTGTGGACAATGAGATCACCGCTGAGGTGGAAGCAGAAGTCTCGACGCCCTACCTCGTCCCTGAGATGAAAGCGTACCGCATCATCACGCGCTCGGCGAATACGATGGTGCGTCTGGCATCCGGGCAGCTCCTGGCTATCGGCGGTCTCATCGATAAAGAGGAAGGGAAGACCTTCCGCAAAGTACCTATTTTAGGAGACATCCCGCTTCTGGGAAAACTCTTCCAAAGTCATGGGAAAAGTCTGGAGGAGTCGGAAATCATTATACTTATCAGGGCGGATGTCATCGAGTGAGAAAACAGGTTCTGCAGGCTCATGGGAGAAAGTCAAGCCGAACGCCCCGCCGAACCTGCAGCGCTTTTGGGGCAATGACAGCAAGGGGGGCATGTCCCGATGCGCCCCCCTGAACCATACACCTCGATCCTTATCCTTACATCATATATTGGAGCAAAAATATGGCAATTCTACGTATCAACGGTCTGTCGAAATCCTTCGGCATCAAGACTGTCTTTGAAAATGTTTCCTTTGACATCCGAAGCGGGGAACGCATCGGTCTGGTCGGTGCGAATGGCGCGGGCAAGACGACGCTCCTGAAATGTATTCGCGGTGACGAGGAATACGATAAAGGCTCCGTCAAGGCGAGTGACGGTGCCATCATCGGCTACCTCCGTCAGGATTTCAATTACACCTCCCATACCATCCGCGAGGAAATGGAGGAGGCGTGGCGGGATGTCCTCTTTTATAAAGATCGCATCGAAGCGCTGACGAAAGAGCTCGAGCAGCACAAGGACGATGAGAAGCTCATTGAGCAGTATGGCAAGGCGGAAGAGCGATTTGAATTCTTAGGCGGTTATGATTATGAGTCGATGACGAAAAAGATCCTGACCGGGCTCGGCTTCAGAGAGGAGGATTGGGACAGAGATATCCACGCCTTCTCCGGCGGGCAGAAGGTCCGTATCAACCTTGCCGCCGCCTTCGTGCGCCATCCGGATTTCCTTCTCTTAGACGAACCGACGAACCACCTCGACATGGGCATGCTCGAGTGGCTCGAAGACTACCTGCGCTCGTACAAAGGCGGGATCCTCATGATCTCCCATGACCGCTATTTCCTGGATGCAGCGGCGACGGGGATCATCGATCTGGAGAACCATCATATCCGAAGCTTCCGCGGAGGCTACTCGCGCTATCTGGAGACAAAGACGAACCAGGACAAAGCCTACCAGAAGGCTTACGACAAGCAGCAGGAGCACATCAAGGAAACGGAAGAGTATATCCGACGCTACAAGGCGGGCATCAAGGCGAAGCAGGCGCGCGGCCGCCAGTCACAGCTGAACCGCCTCGAGCGTCTCGATAAGCCTGTCCATCAGGCGACGCTCCGTTTCCACTTTGATCCGCCGCAGGAATGCGCGGAGAAGGTACTCGACATCGTGCGTGCGAAAGCCTCCTACAAGGATCATCTGATCTTTGAGGATCTGAACCTTCACATCAAAAAAGGGGAAGTACTCGGCCTCATTGGCCCGAATGGCGCGGGCAAGACCACGCTTCTGAAGCTCATCACGGGAGAAAAGACGGCAGACAGCGGCATCATCCAGCTCGGTAATAATGTGAAGATGGGCTACTACTCGCAGGAGCAGGAGCGACTCCACCCCGAGCTTTCCGTCCTTGACGAAGTGCGTGACACCTTCAATTTCGGAGAGAAGGAAGCCAGAAATATCCTCGGGATGTTCCTGTTCCGCGGCGATGACGTATTCAAGCAGGTCGCCATGCTCTCCGGCGGAGAGAAGGCACGTCTCTTGCTCCTGTGCCTCTTTCTCGAGAAACCGAATTTCCTCATCCTCGACGAACCGACGAACCATCTCGATATCCCCACGAGGGAGATCATGGAGCAGGCCATCCAGGCCTTCGGCGGCACCTCACTCGTCGTCTCGCATGACCGCTATTTCTTAGATAAGATCACGACACGCATCGTAGAAATGGAACATGGAAAGCTCACCGAGTACCTCGGGAACTACAGCTACTATAAAGAGAAAAAGCTCGACCTTGAAGCCTTCGAAAAAGACCGCAGCGGGGAAGAACCTGTAGAAGAAGAGCCAGCGGAAGAGAAGACTGCGCCTGAGAAAGAACACCAGAAGAAGCAGGAAGTCTCGGCCGTAGAAAAGGAAAAGCTCAGCCATGTGGAAATGGAGATCGGCCGCCTCGAAGCGACGGTCAAGATGTACACTGCGCAGATGAGCATGGATCCGGACAACTATGCAGACCTCGCCGCCGAGTACGACGAAGCACAGAAAAAGCTCGAAGCTCTCTATGAGAAATGGGACGAGCTCGCCGCAAAGATGGAATAGTCATCCTGACTGAAATGAAGTGCGCTTTTCGTCGGCCATGACGCCGTTGATGGGATGAAAAACGGGCCATAGAAAACAACGTATCGGAGAGCGTGTATACGGTGCCTTCAGGCGAATGGTTCAGCCTTCACGAAAAAATTATTTTCCCACTCTTGCGTATACGTGGTATAATAAATTGTATTTCCGAATATATGATAACTTGACGGCTTCACCATAGCGTGAAGCCATCATCAAAAAAGTGCGCCTAGGCGCAATAGGTTGCCCGAGGGGGAAAAGGAAAGAAATGAAAAGAGAAGATATCCGCAACATTGCCATCATCGCTCACGTCGACCATGGTAAGACGACTCTGGTCGATGCCATGCTGAAGCAGAGCCACATTTTCAGAGATAACCAGAAGGTCGCAGAACGCGTCATGGACTCGAATCCACTGGAACGTGAACGCGGCATCACGATTTTGGCGAAAAATACCTCTGTCATGCATGACGGTGTGAAGATCAATATCGTCGACACCCCAGGGCATGCGGACTTCGGCGGCGAAGTCGAACGTATTCTGAACATGGTCGATGGCGTACTGCTCCTCGTCGATGCTCATGAAGGCCCGATGCCGCAGACGAAGTACGTCCTGAGAAAAGCGCTGGAACACAAGCTGAAGCCGATCGTTGTCATCAATAAGATCGACCGTCCGGATCAGCGTATTTCCGATGTCGAAGGCGAGATCCTCGAGCTCTTCATGGAACTCGATGCGGACGATGACCAGCTCGATTTCCCGCTGCTCTATGCATCGGCAAGAAGCGGCATCGCCAAGCTCCACATGAATGATGAAGGCAAGAACCTTGACCCGCTCTTTGATGCGATCCTGAAGTATATCCCATGCCCGGAAGGCGAACCGGATGCCGGCCTGCAGGTCATGGTCACCACGCTCGAAGCGGATGACTACCTCGGCAAAGTCGCTATCGGCCGTGTGACCCGCGGTACTGCGAAGCAGGGGATGCCTGTCGCTATCACCGATGGCGAAAAGATCAGAAGCGACCATATCGCTCAGCTCTTCCACTGGCAGGGCATGAAACGTACGCCTGTCGATGAAGCGAAGGTCGGCGACATCATCGCTATGGCCGGCTTCAAAGATATCAATATCGGAGAAACGGTCGCTGATGCGACGAACCCGGAAGCGCTGCCGGCGATCCACATCGACGAACCGACCCTGTCCATGGTATTCCATGTCAATAAGAGCCCATTTGCCGGCCGTGAGGGGGACTTCGTCACTTCCCGCCATATCCGTGCCCGTCTCTACAAGGAAATCGAAACGAACGTGGCTCTTCGTGTAGAAGACACGGAAACATCTGATGCATTCAAGGTTTCCGGCCGCGGCGAGCTCCACCTTTCCGTCCTGATCGAGACCATGCGCCGTGAAGGCTTCGAACTCGAAGTCTCCAAGCCGCAGGTCATTTTCAAGGAGATCAATGGACAGAAGTGCGAACCACTCGAACGTCTGACCATCGAAGTACCGCAGGAATTCATGGGCGCTGTCATGGAAGGTCTTGGACCGAGAAAAGCAGAAATGATCTCCATGGAAGAACTCGCAGGCTATATGAAGATGGAATTCTCCATCCCGGCCCGCGGCCTCATCGGCTTCCGTAATGAACTCCTAACCACCACCCGCGGCACAGGTATCCTCTACCATGTCTTCCAGGGCTATGCGCCATACAAGGGTGATATCCCGGGCAGAACCAGAGGCTCCCTCGTGGCTTTCGAATCCGGCACCACCACCGCATACGGCCTGAACTCTGTCCTCGACCGTGGCGAGCTTTTCCTGGAACCGGGCGTCGAAGTCTATGAAGGCATGATCATCGGTGAAAATACCCGTGATCAGGATATGGATGTCAACCCATGCAAAAAGAAACATCTGACCAACACCCGTGCCTCCGGCTCTGATGATGCCATCAAGCTGCCGCCATGCCGCAAGTTCACGCTGGAAGGGGCGCTCGAATGGATCAATGATGATGAACTCGTCGAAGTCACTCCGGAAAACATCCGTATGAGAAAGATGGTTCTTTCCCGTCAGGCTAGATATAAGAGTGCCAATGTAAAGAAAAGCCAGCAGTAATCGCTGAATAAAAAAACGAACCCGCAAGGGTTCGTTTTTTTATTTGGAGGAGAAGGAGGAAAATGAGGAATGAAGAATGGTGGTGCGGCGCATCATACAATGAAAGCGCTGTGGATTATTGGAATCACGTAAAATGCGTCGCCCCTTGGAGAAGGGGCAGGCCGAAGGCCAGGGATAGACTGCCTCAAAGAGGCAGATTTCTGCAGAACGGTCGGTAGGCCTTTTGAGGATCACTGAAAAACGATTCACGCAGATGGGACGCTGACAATTACGTAGACTTGTGCCCCTGCGGGCATCGCCTTATATATAATCGCGGCGAAGCCGCCACCACCTCCTGAACCCTGAACCCTGAACCCTGAACCCTGTACTCTCACCGCCTCCCATTCATCACCATCACGTCTCCCGCTTCGAGTACGGTATCTCCTTTCGGGATGATGACTTCTCCCTGTCTTAGGATGAGGACGACAAGATGACCGTGAGGGAGGCGGAGAGAGGAGAGGCTCTTCTGGTAATAGCGGCTCTTCTTCGTGACATGGATCTCCGAGAGGGCAAGACCTGTGACAGGAGCGACGCTCAAAGCGGAAAGGACGAGCGTATCTCCGGCAGAGAGCCTCGTGTCGCCATTCGGGATGATCTTCTCTGTGCCGCGGGAAAGAAGGATGGCGAGCGTCTCAGGAGGGAATGCGATCTCCGAGAGTGCCTGCCCGCACCACGCATGCCCAGCGGGCAGGGTGAACTGGATGAATTGTACCGGCATCTCTTCGGTGTAGTCGGTGAAGGATTTCATGACATCGCTCTCATGATCGATCATAGAGAGCTTCTTTGCTGCGAGCGGCAGAAGCGCGCCCTGAAAGAGGATGGAAAGAAGAACGATGAAGAAGGTGACATGGAAGACGATGTCATTCACCGGCGCCTGCGTATAAGCGACGATGGCAAAGACGATGGCAGAGGCGCCGCGAAGGCCTGCGAAGGAGATCAGAGCGCTTGCGGCAGCGGGCGTTTTGAAAGGGGCAAGGAGAGCGAAGACGCCGAGAGGCCTTGCCACGAAGGTCAGAAAGAGCGCGATGAGGAAGGCAGGCCATGCGATCTCAGGGAGCTTCGATGGCGTGGAGAGAAGCCCTAGTAGGAAGAAGATCATCATGGAGAGGAGATTCGTTGCGCCATTGAAGAAATGAACGATAGAGCGCTTTCCGGGGAAATCGCTGTTTCCTAAAATGATGCCGGCGATATAGGCGGAGAGGTAGCCATTTCCATCCAGCATCGCGGGAGCGGCATAGGCAAAGATAGCGATGGCGGTCAAAAGCACCATGTCGAAGCCGCCTGCGAGATAGTCGGTCTTTTTCAGCGCCCACTTCGAGATGGCTGCGATGCCGAAGCCGAAGGCAAGCCCGAAAACGATCTGCGCTGCGAGAAGCGTAAGCGTTCCCCAAAGGTCAGCGGAACCATGCATGAGAGAAATGCAGATGATCGTCATCATGTAAGCGGCGGGATCGTTACTGCCGCTCTCTACTTCCAGAAGCGAGGCGGTGTGATACTTGAGATTCAGCCTTTTCGCACGGAGGATGGAGAAGACGGATGCAGCGTCAGTCGAGGCGATGACCGACCCCATGAGGAAGCTCAGAAGCCATGGTTCGCCTAGGATGAAGTGGATGAATCCGCCTGTCAAAAGGGCTGTCACGACGACGCCCGCACTCGAAAGCACGATCGCAGGGGCGGCGACAGGCTTTGCCATGGACCAGTTCGTCCCGAAGCCCCCGTAGAACATGATAAAGATGAGTGCGGTCGAGCAGATCTCTTCGGCAAAGTTGTAGTTTTCAAAAGCAATATTGATAGGACCATCCGAGCCGAAAAACATGCCGAGCAGGATAAAGGCAAGAAGCACAGGGATGCCGAGCTTGTCCGAGACACGGTTCAAAAACACACAGGCAAAGATCACAATGGCCGTCAAGAGCAGGAAAGAAGTCATAGGCGGTCTCCTTTTACAACAAGTGGGAAAGTAGTTTTCTTTATTGTATCGGAAAGAAAGAGAAAGAACAATGGTGGAAGCCGTTTCATGCGTATTGTCATTTCGAGCGAAGCCGAGAAATCCTCCTTGCAGACCGATAAAGGACGCGCGAAAGTAGAAAGAGGCAGCACACAGGTGTTGTTTTTTCGGGATGACGACACGGGGGAAACCGTATTTTAACAAACGCGCGTCCAACCCCGCCTCGCTGCGCTCGACTGCCCCTTCCAAAGGAAGGGGCGAGAATGGTGAATGACGTTCCATACCACCTAGTCCCTAGTCACAAGTCCCTAGTCACCAGTTACCATTCACTCCCTAATCCCTAACTTTCTTTTTTGCGCTATAATAGAGACAGGTGTAAAAATAAAAGGAGGAACCATCATGAAAGCTGATTGTGCAAACTGCCCGCATCATGCCTGCTATACCCGTGGGGCGAATTGTACGGGTGTGAAAGAAGAGGAGATCCGTAAGGCCTATACCGAAGAAGAACGGAAAATCATGGAGGCGGCGGCCTATGTCGAAGGGACATACTACAGCGACATCTGCCGCCTGCAGGAGACCGCTGAATTTGCCAAACGGATGGGCTGCAAGAAGCTCGGCCTGGCCTTCTGCATCGGTCTTCATGAAGAAGCCAGGTACATCGTGAAATACTTCCGACAGCAGGGCTTCGAGGTCTACTCCCTTTGCTGCAAGAACTGTTCCTTTGCGAAGAAAAACTTCGGCTTAAAGCAGGTGCATCCGGAAGCGGAGCATGAAGCGATGTGCAATCCGAAGTATCAGGCAAGGTTTCTGGCAGAAAAAGGCGTGGATCTCAATATCATCTGCGGCCTTTGCGTGGGACATGACACGATCTTCACATCGAATGCGGTAGGCCCCGTCACATCTCTTGTCGTGAAAGACAGACTTCTTGCGCACAATCCGCTGGGGGCGATCTACTCGAGATACTGGAGAAAGAAACTGCATATTCAGGACGAGGATGAGATATAATTTGGGGGTTCAGGGTTAGCCCCGAGGGCGTGCTGCCCCTTGATGGGGCATGAAATCTTTGCTCGAATTAGGAATGAAGGTGGCGGTTTCGACGAGATCCTTCGACTCAGATCGCAGCTGTTCTGGCATTCGTCATCTCACATACGGCGTTTCTCGCCGCTCAGGATGACGAAACGGGGCGATGCCCGAAAGAAGTATTCAAGTTACCAGTCATAAGTCACTTTGCGCCCCTAATCCCCAATCCCTAACTACTCACTCCTGCTTTCAAACTTGAAGTATATAGAGCGATGCACTTACTTCGATTTCTCCCTCCTTCCTCTGGAAGGAGGTGGCGCGTAGCGCCGGAGGTTGGCTAAGCTTTTAGGGAAGTACTGATAAAATAAAACGCGGCGATTCAATCAACGCTTCCCATGCTTTGCGCGACCAACCCCTTGCCCTACGGGCGTTCCCCTTCCAAGGGAAGGGGATAGATGGGCTACTCATCCCGCTTCTCCCTCCTTCCTCTGGAAGGAGGTGGCGCGTAGCGCCGGAGGTTGACTGAGCTTTTAGGAAAGTACTGCTAAAATGAAACGCTGCGATTCAATCATCACTTCCCATGTTTTGCGCGGCCAACCCCCTGCCCTTCGGGCATCCCCCTTCCATGGGAAGGGGGTAGATAGGCTACTCATCCCGCTTCTCCCTCCTTCCTTTGGAAGGAGGTGGCGCGCAGCGCCGGAGGTTGGCTTCGCTCTCTTTTTCCTTCGGCCAACCCCTTGCCCTTCGGGCGTTCCCCTTCCAAGGGAAGGGGATAGAAGAAGTGTAACAACGCTCATCTTAAGAAAGCACCGAGGAGTATAGGTGGTGGCAATGTCACTTTTGGGCATCGCCTCATATATACTCGCGGCGAAGCCGCCACCACAACCTTTGAACCTTGAACCCATGAACCTGCACCCTAAATCATTTGACACCCGAGCGGTCTTCGCCGTACAATAGACATACTATAAAGGAGGAATAGCATGTCTGTTGTCAGCCGTTGGCTGCTTTTTTTAGTGGCTTTATGGATCCAGTCCGCCGGGATCGTCTTGGTGGTGAAAAGCTTTCTCGGGACTTCTCCGATCTCCAGTTTGCCCTATGTCATGAGCGAGACTTTTCCCTTCACGTTCGGGGAGACGACCTTTGCGGTCAATATGGTCTTCCTTCTGGGACAGATGCTGATATTGAAAAAGAAATTCCCGAAGGTGCAGCTGCTGCAGGCGCCCATGACGATGATTTTTGCTGCCTTCATCGACCTCTGCATGCAGGCTTTCGGAAACATCACGCCGGATGCTTACTGGCAAAAGCTCATCACTCTTTTCCTCGGTGCGTCCATGGTTTCTCTGGGAGTGGCACTTCAGGGCATCGCGGATGTCCTGAAGCTTCCGGGAGAGGGCCTCGTCTATACCATTTCAGATACCTATCACCTGGACTTCGGCAAGGTCAAGATCGCAAACGATGGGATCCTCGTGACGCTCGCCATCTGTCTCTCCTATCTGGAGCTCGGCTCTGTCGAGGGCGTCCGTGAAGGCACGCTGATTTCCGTCTTCATCACCGGCATCATCGCCCGCTTCTTCCTCCGCCACCTGAGCAGATGGGAAGAGGGGAGACGCGTGCTGCGGATCGGGTAGACGGGGAAGCCCATGCGGGGCAGCAAGGGGCGAATGCGCTGTTTCATCGCCAAGCAAAAAGAGATTCAGAAATGATATGATACCTCTAAAGCAGACAAGGTAAATAACCAAGCTGCTTTAGGGGATTTTTTAATGGGGAATTTGTTTAAATAGAAATAAAAATTAAAATCACGCTTGATTTATTCTAATATTTCTTTTATAATCATGGAATAGAATTTACTGCGTGTTGTATGGTGCTTGTATTTTGGGGAGGAATTCTTATGAAATCAAAACATGTAACTTTTGAAATTGTATTTGAGAAAATTTCTTTACTTAAAGTTGTAGAGCATCATTGCTCCTGTAATGGTGGTGATGATAACCCCTGGCCGAATTAATCAGATCTTAGTCAGGTAATGAATGTTTTACGCAGTAGATTTCTGTGGAAACGTTGATTAAATCGCGGGTTCGGTTTCACAAGTGTTGTATGAAAATACAAGAGTAAAATCGAATAACGATTTAATCGATGTTTCTTTACATTTACATTAAAGGAGAGTTCAAAATGCATATGTCGGTACTGATGGAAAAAATGCGGGATGAAAGAAAACCAATACATGCGATCTTGAAATTGACGTATCAATGTAATTTTCGATGTGTGCATTGTTATCAAACGCCAGAAAAAGGCATATCACCAAAGCAAGAACTAAATACAAAAGATTGGTTTAAAATCATAGACATGTTAAAGATACAAGGTATCTTAACCATCACTTTTACGGGTGGAGAAGTACTTGCTAGATCTGATTTTTGGAGAATCTATTTATATGCTTATGAGAAGAATTTTAAAATAACGATTTTGTCAAATATAAGTATGTTGTGCAGTGAAATGATAGACTTTCTCAAAGATCATCCACCAATGTGCATTAGTCTAACTTTATATGGATTTTCTGAAAACTCTTATTATCGCTTTACCCGAAGCGCTAATGCTTTTTCAAAAGTTATGCAAAGTATTCATACTTTAATAAAGCAACATATTCGGATCAAAGTAAAAGTGATAGCTAATACTATAAATCAGCACGAGCTTGACCAGATGTATATATTTTTTCAAAAATATAAGATTTCTTACTTCTTTTATTACAATATCATCAATTATAATGACGGCAGTAGAGCCAGCAAACGCTATCAACTCCCTTTAATTGATGTAATTGATTGTCAGTTTAAGTTTGGCGATATTCAGATGTTATCAGATAAAATTCAAAATGGTAGTTGCCTTTTAGGAAAGAAATGTGCAGCGGGGTTAAATTCGTTTTCGATAGATCCATATGGTAACATGTATCTCTGTGAATTATGCGATGGGAATAAGTACAATGTCTTAAAACTTGGGTTTGAACGTTGCTGGGAAAAAATGTTTGAAGAGAGAGGGAAAAATATAGATATTGAAACGGTTTGTGATCGCTGCTGTTATCGTAAATTCTGCTCATCTTGTAACCCTAAATTGAAGTATGAGAATGGAAATTCGGGAAAACCTTCAAATAGAGATTGCTATAGGGCACATATTTTAAAACGAATGGTGGAGGGACCATGGAATCCAAATTCCGAAATATAAGGAAAATAGTTCAGCATTTGAGGCATCCCTATCGACTCTTTTTCTATTTGGCTCTATTAGGCATTATATACATGGGTTTAGATATAGTGGAACCCGTGCTGGCTGGACATATAATGGACGCGCTCTTGTCAAATGAAGTCAAAACAGAAATTTGGCAGCTTGGACTTTTATGGCTCGCTATTTTTATTCTGAAATATGCAGTAAGTTACGAGAAGATGCGGATCGGCTTATTCTCTATGCTCTCTGGAATGAAAAATATACAACTTTCAATTTTTCAGACTATTTTATCAGCACCTTTGGCATTTTTTAACCAGTTTTCTGTTGGCTACCTTATGGCAAGGCAAACTGATGATGTTTTCAACTTAGAAGGAATGATGCCTCATCATTTAGTGGAAGGACTTTTAGCCATTGCAGAATCATTTGTTATTTTATCCTGTATGTTTTATTTAAATGTATGGCTTGGAATTGGTGCGGTTCTGCTGAAATGTCTGGATTTGTTCAGTAATTTTTATTTCCCTTTAAAACAATTATATAAGGAGCATAATGAAGCAAGAGCTATTGCTTCGAGTGAGCTACAGGATGTTTTGAAAAATATTTTGATTATTAAAGCAGCTGGAAAGGAAAAAGAAGAAAGTCAGCGCTTTCAGGAATGCTTGAAACAGTATTATGGTACCTGGAACAAACGGGACGAAATCAATTACATTCGTTCATTGCTCACGCGTATGTCAGAAGATGCCAGCTATATGATTATCATTGTTCTAGGCGGAGTATCGATGTATTACGGAAAGATGACGATAGGGGAAATCACCGCATTCCTGCTGTTTTATAAAAAATTGAGCAGTGCATTTGTAGGGGCAGTTCCCTTAATACCTTTGTTCAAAATTGGGGAAGGTGCCATGGAGCGAGTCGATGAGTTGAAACGACATATTCCCGAGAGAAAGACATCTGATGATGAAAAGGGGCAGATGGAGAGTAGAGGGGAAATTGAGCTGCAAAATGTAAAATTCAGCTATAACAATCAGCGTATACTCCAAGGAGTTTCCATGTCATTTAAACCAGGGGAAATCACCGCTATTGTAGGGAAAAGTGGAGCAGGAAAGTCAACTATTATCAAGCTTTTGCTTGGACTTTATCAAGTGGAGGAAGGGAAAATTCTATGGAATGGAAATGATGTAAACCAGATAAACGGACAGTCGATGAGATCTCTAATTTCGTATATCCCACAAGACGCGCCGCTATTTCATAGAACTTTACTTGAAAATATTTTATATGAAGCGCCTGAAAGTGTGAGTGATGAAGATGTTTCTAAAGTGATTGCTCGAACGGGCATTCAGGAAATGCAAAAAAGATTTGAACAAAAAGAGAAGGCTTGGAACTTAGAAACAACGGTGTCTGGTGGTGAACGGCAGCGTATCAATTTAGCCAGGGCTTTGTTAAAGAATGGGAGCATTTATATTTTTGATGAGGCTACATCAGCGTTGGATACAGAAACGGAGAAAATAGTACAACAGACGTTACGAGAATTATCAAGGACCAAAGTAGTTATTATTATTTCGCACCGGCTGTCTTCTGTTAGAAAAGCGGACAAGATTTATGTGCTTGACGAAGGAAGCGTGCAAGAAAATGGCTCTCATGAAGAACTTATGAAAAAGAAAGGGAGATATTACCGTTTATTTGAAGAGCAGGCGAAAAAGAATGACGAAAAGCAGATTACTGGTTGATTATGAAATTGTAGAAATGAGTGGTACGAAATTGGCGATTTTTAAAAATGGTGGAGAAGATGTCTATGTTGTAAATAAAGAAACGGCTTATATCTTGAACTTGCTAAAAGAAAGGATTTGGGAATGCTGAGATTGTGAGTGAAATGAATTCTCACTATGGTTTACATCCTGACTTAGCGGGAAATTTGTTGGGGGATTTGCTTATTCGATTGAAGGACAATGATTTGTTTTCAGAATAAGAAGTAAAGCAGAAATATGATCACGCAAAAAGAGATTCCGAAAAATCGGAATCTCTTTTTGCGTGCGGGAAACTATTTCAATTCAACAGCAGAAGACAGCTTGCTTTCCTTCTCCGCTTCTTCATCCTTGCCCACACAGTAGGAGGCGAAGAGGGAGCCGGACACATTGTGCCAGACGGAGAAAATAGCGCCCGCGATGCCGCCGGCCGCTGTGAAGTACATGAGAGCCAGCGTGGAAGCCAGACCGGAATTCTGCATGCCGACCTCGATGGTCATAGCGCGGGTCTGTGCCTTATTGAGACCGAAGCGGCGGGCGCAGACATGGCCGAGCAGCATGCCGCAAAGGTTATGCAGGATAACGACGGCGAGGATCACAAGGCCGTTGTCAAGGATGGTGCGGCCGGAGAGGGAGACCACGCAGCCGACCGTGATGATGACGACCAGCGCTGAGAACATCGGCATGATCGTATTCACCTTCTTCACCTGACGCGGGAAGAAATAGTTGATGCCGACACCGATGAGCAGCGGCAGGAGCACCATCTTTACGATGGACATCATCATGGACATGAAATCGATATCGACCCAGGCACCGGCAATGAGCCACACCAGGAATGGCGTGACAAATGGCGCAAGGATGGTATTCACCATCGTCATGGATACAGAAAGAGCGACGTCGGCTTTGGCGATGTAGGAAATGACATTCGAAGCTGTGCCGCCGGGGCAGCAGCCGACCAGGACGACGCCGATCGCGATTTCCGGCGGAAGGGCGAAGAGATGAATCAGTGCGAAAGCAGCGGCCGGCATGATGATGAACTGCAGCACCGTGCCGATCGCTACATTCTTCGGCTGCTTGAATACATTCTTGAAATCCCCGGGGGTGAGGCTCATGCCCATGCCGAACATGATGATACCGAGCAGCGTCGGGATCTTCGGGGCGAATGGCTTCATCACTTCCGGCCAGAAAATACTGAAAATGCCGATCAGCACGACGCCGATGGACATGTATTTCGTGCAAAAACGAACGATGAGAGAAAGCATTGGTACGGCTCCTTTTCCAAAAGGGTTCAGGGTTCAGGGTTCAGGGTTCAGGGTTCAGGGTTCAGGGTTCAGGGTTCAGGGTTCAGGGTTCAGGGTTGTGGTGGCGGCTTCGCCGCGAATATATATGGGGCGATGCCTGAAGGCAGCATTCAAGTTACAAGTCACCAGTCACTCGGCACCCCTAATCCCTAGCTACTCATCCCTAGCTACTCATCCCTGCTTTCAAACTTTCTGGGGGTATCCCTTCCGGAAACGACGCCTTGGTGCTACGTATTTCTGCTTTCACACATCCTTCGTTTAGCAGTCTGCAAGAAAGATTTCTCGGCAACGCTTTCAATGACGATACGAGAGTCTGATGTCTCCTAGTCACTAGTCACTCCTAATCCCCAATCCCTAGCCACTCATCCCTGCTTTCAATCTTCGGGGTTCGGGATTATGGTAGCGGCTTCGCCGCATTATATATGTGTGGCAAAGCCGCCACCACAACCTTGAACCCTGAACCCGAATCCCATTCCTAATTCCCCCTATCTATGCTACAATGTAAAGATACATTCACCCATCCAAGGAGGTCCATCATGTTACAACAGGTATCCATCTTCACGGCGAACCGTCAGGGCGCCCTCTCCCGCATGACATCCATTCTTGCGAAGAAGAACATCAATATTTACACCATGCTCGCCAACGACAGCGCGGAATTCGGCATCGTCCGCCTCATCGTAGATAAACCGGAAGAAGCCGTCTTGATCCTTGAAAAGGAAGGCTACCAGTGCCGCGTCGACCTCGTCATCGCCATCGATATGGGCTCGGACAAGCCGGGCGCCCTCGACCGCATCTTAGGCGACCTTCAGGCAGCCAATGTCATGATCCGCTACCTCTACATTTCCTTCGACCGTGCGACCAGCTCCCCGATCGCCGTCTTCAGCACCACCGAGTCCGAGACCGAAGCCTTTCTCAAAGGAAAAGGCTACAAGCTGGTGGAAGAATTCTGATTGACTGGGGATTAGACGTCAGACATTAGATGTCAGACTTCAGACTTTAGACTTTAGACTTTAGACTTCAAGCACAAAAAGACCCGTGATTCCCTCGTTTGAGAATCACGGGTCTTTTTATGCTCCTTGTCTGATTTCTGATTTCTGACGACCAGTCACCAGTCACCGGCCACTACTTCCCCAGCACGGCTTCGACCGCTTCCTTGCAGAGGGAGACACCCCGATCCAGATCTTCTCTTGTGATATTGAGCGGCGGATTGAAATAAATGATATCCCCCATCGGGCGAAGCACAAGCCCCAGATCCATGGCCTTTCTGAAAATATGCCAGCCGATACGTCGCGAAGGATCGAAGGCCTTCTTCGTCTTCGGATCCTCGACCAGCTCGATCGCATGGATGAGCCCGATATGGCGGATCTCTCCGACATTCTTGTGACTGCCGAGAGCCTGCATCAGCTTTTCATGCAGGTACTTCCCATTCTCATTCACCTTCGTGAGGATATGGTCACGCTTCATGATCTTGAGGACAGTAAGCGCGATGGCGCAGCCCATCGGATTTCCTGCATAGGTATGGCTGTGGACGAAGGCCTTGTGCGTACCGAAATCATCATAGAACGCATCGTACACCTCATCTGTCGTGATGGTGAGAGACATCGGCATATAGCCTGCCGTCAGTCCCTTCGACGTGCAGAGGATATCCGGGGACACGCCCGCATGCTCGATCGCAAAGAGCTTGCCCGTGCGGCCAAAGCCCGCTGCGATCTCATCATCGATCAGGAGCACGCCGTACTCATCGCAGAGCTTCCGAAGTTTCCTCAAATACTCCGCCGGATAGATACGCATGCCGGCCGCGCCCTGCAGGATCGGCTCCACGATGCACGCCACGGTTTCCTTTCCATATTTCTTAAAGGCCGCCTCTGCGTCCTCGAAGCACTCCACGCCGCACGTCTCTCTCGTCTTGCCGTATGGACAGCGGTAACAGTCCAGCCCTTTGAAATGAATATTATTCATCAGCATCGGGTGGAAGATCTTCGCATACAGATCCATCGAGCCGACCGAGAGCGCCCCGATCGTCTCCCCGTGATACGACTCCGGCAGGCACATGAAGCGCGTCCTCTCCGGATGTCCCGTCTGATACTGATACTGGAATGCCATCTTCAGTGCCGCCTCGACCGCAGACGACCCATTATCATGGAAAGTGAACTTCGTGAGTCCCTCCGGTAAAAGCTCCGACAGCTCACGAGCCAGCTCGATCGCCGGCTTGTGCGTGAAATTTGTGAAAATGACATGCTCCAGTTCATCCACCTGCTGCTTCAGCGCCGCATTGATCTCCGGATTCGCATGCCCCAGAAGATTGCACCACCATGAAGAAATGATATCCAGGTACGCCTTGCCATGCGTGTCATACAGATAGCACCCCTTCGCATGGTCGATCACCACCGGCGGAAATACCTCATTATCCTTCATCTGCATGGCCGGATGCCAGATATACTTCGCATCCTCCGCTTCCCAGTTGATTCCACTCATCAGACTTCTCTCCTTTTACTTTGTTGTTGGTTGTTTGGAAATCGTGTGTACGATTTATGGTTTATGGTTTATTGTTTTGGGGTTTTCCTCCATCTGAGCAGGCCCTTAGAAAAGGGCCGCGCCAAAGGCGCAGTATGGATCCCACGAGTGGTATAAAACCCATGTTGGACAATGCCACCTTTGCCACTGTCTGCCGCAAACTATCCATCACACCTCTTGATACAATCCTTCCAGCACCTTCGGATCGCAATGAAGGATCTCATCCCCCTTCGCGACCTTCGCGATGATAGGGACTCCCGTGATCTCCTCGATCATCTTCACATTATCCTCCTCCATCACGCCGCCCTTCCAGTTGTTCAGGATGATGCCCCGGATCGGAATATTTCTATGGGTGATATATTCGCACGTCGTTACCACATGATTGATCGTCCCCAGCCCGGCATCCGCGATGACAAGCACCGGCAAATGCAGCCAGGAAATGATATCCTCCAGATAGTACACCGCCTTCTCATCGTGGCGGATCGGACACACGATACCGCCGGACCCTTCCATCGTCACATACGGATACGCCCCCGTGACCCGCTTCCACGCCGCAAGGATCACATCCTTCTCCAGCGGATGCCCCTCAAGGCGCGCCGCCAGATGGGGAGACACCGCATGCTGATAAAGATACGACAAGAGCATATCCTCCGGTTCATGGATCCCCGCAAACTCATTCACAAAGCCCGCATCCGATGCAGCAACCGTCGGTGCGCCGCTGATCGCCGCCTTGTAGTAGCCCGTATCATACCCATTCTGACGCATCGTCTTTACCAGAAGCGCCGTCACATAGGTCTTCCCGATATCCGTATCCGTCCCCGTGATAAAAAGTCCCTTGCTCATTGCTATGCCTTCCTTCGTATAAAACGTGATGGGTTTATCCCTTCACTATTGACCATGTACCCAAACGCCATTCATCATCCTGTGCGAAAGAAAATATCATGTGCGACATCGGACGAGAGCCATGCAGCCTGCGCCGAGCCCTTCCCATGCGCCTCACCTTCACACGGCGTCCGAAAATGCAGAAAGAATCCCTCCGCTATTTTCCGATCGCCCTCCTCAGCCGCGACGCCAGCATCGCTGCCAGAATGCACAGGCAGATATCCCCCGGCACCGCCAGCACGAAGCAGTACAGCACCACCGGCCAGACCCCGATCGGCGTCCCCAGGTAGAAATTATTGATGATGTACACATACACCATTCCGAAAAGATACACCACCAGGAGCCCCGCCAGATTCGCAAAAAGAGTCTTGCCGAAAGAGAAGTCCCCGCTCCTCTCTGAGATCCAACCCGTCAGCCATGCCCCCGCGATGAACCCGATGAGGTATCCAAACGTCGGCTGGAAAATATACGAAGGCCCGCCGCCCTCCGTAAAGACCGGCACCCCAGCGAGCCCCAGAAGCACATATAGCCCCACCGAGCAAGCCCCATTTCGGCTCCCCAGGATAAGCCCAGCCAGCGTCGTAAACAAAAGCTGCAGCGTAAACGGACACACCGGCACCGGGATCTTGATAAACGCCCCGATCGCGATCAGTGCTGTAAACAAACCAAAGAGCACCATCTCCTTCGTCCGGCTTCCGCCGGCCAGTGCTGCTTCTCCTCTGATCATCTTCATCGCCTCGATTGTTATACCTATGAATCCACAAAGTTAACATACATATCATATAACAACTCTCAGCTTTATTCAACATTGACAATTTGGTTGGTTTAAGGTTTGGAAATTCACACGCAGCAATCTGAAAGCGAATATGAGCCATTCCAAATCCCATGGGCCCCTAGAGAGGGGCCGCGCCATCGGCGCAAGATGGATCCCCCTAGCCGTATAAAATCCAATGTGTGACAACCACAATCCCGTAGGCCCTTGGAGAAGGGCCGCGCCAAAGGCGCAGGATGGATCCCCCTAGCCGTATAAAATCCAATGTGCGACAACCCCAATCCCGTAGGCCCTTACTATGAAAACATCTCGTGATTGAAAAATGGCGCAAAAAGCTCCCCTCTATAACTTCCCATTAAAAACTTATGAGAACTATGTGGCTGCCTGAATCGAAATCAAAAGTGTGGCTTCTTTCAAATTCACTCCCAGCTTTGTCAGTTTTTTCAAGTAGTAGTTTTTCTTCTTTTCTCTATTGAATTGGTTGTAATAATCTTCTCCAAGATCTTTAAACCTTTCACCGGACTTGAGAATATGATAGATTGCAATAAGCATGGAATGAGCTACAGCCACACTAGCGCGGTTGGCACCTCGCCTCGCCGCTATCTTTTGATACCGGGCTTTAAAGAATGAGTCCTTTTTGCGAGCAGCCACCTTCGCACTTTGTATCAGCGTACTCTTAAGTGTTGGATTTCCCTTCGTTGTTCTGCCGCTGCTTCTCTTGCCTGCGCTCTCATTATTTCCCGGTGCCAGTCCTGCCCAGCGAGCAAAATGCTTCGCAGTGGGAAACCTCGACATATCTAATCCGGTTTCAATGAGGATTGTTTCAGCGGTGCGGCGCGCAATACCTGGAATTTCATCCAGCTTGTCGAGAGCATCTTCATACTTTTCCATCTGCTTTCGGCAAAAGTCGTCCAAATCAGCGATACGTCTGCTCATATCGTCGATGTGATCCAATACCTTGATCAGAAGCTCTTTCTGGAGTTCAGACAGCAGGCCATCCAGAGCAGTTTCCAGTTCTTTCGATTTACCGGCCAGGCTTGTATGAACCAGTCCGGAAATTACATCTTCCGTCATAGGTTCATCATTGCGAAGCAGTCGATCCAGCAATCGTCTGGAGCTGTAACCAGTGACTTCTGAAACCACGCTGGTCAACTTGATGTTGCCACCTTCGAGCATTTTCTGAAGACGGTTAATTTCACGGGCACGCTCCCC
>OIYF01000083.1_pt1 | contig 46060 bp, 42 predicted proteins | sample 1587971 | NCBI WGS metagenome assembly OIYF01 (sample SAMN03283248) | human gut metagenome | biome: human-associated habitat; material: feces | host: Homo sapiens | place: Peru | collected 2012 | reverse complement strand
TACGAGCAGAAGATGTTCTGGGAGCTCGGCAGCTACAAAGTTCGCACAAAGACTGCGATTGAGCATCTGCTGAACCTAACGAATTCCGGGCACGCTCTCATGAAGATCCTGCCGTATGAGGACGAGCGGCTGAACACCTACCGGGACAAGAGCCCGCAAGAGCTGCGGCACGCGCTAAGCCAGCAGATCCACAAGGAAGTATTTTTCGCCACTTTGGTGTCCAAAGCCCAAAGTAGCATAAATTCAAGCACATTGCTCAAGGCTTTGCAAGCATTGGCTTGGGGCGATGAGCAAGCGGCTTAAAAGCTGTAAACTGTTGTATAATAGTAGAAAATTATGGAACTCAGGGACGGCAGGTGAAGCGACAATGGAACGGATTGAAGGAACAGTTACAACGGCAATATCGTATGCCAAGAGTATCGATGAGAAAGCGAGGGAACAAATCCGCCGCATGTGCAGCTATGAGCTGACGAAGGGGAGCCGGGTGCGGATTATGCCGGACGTCCATGCCGGGAAAGGCTGTACGATTGGTACGACGATGACAATCACAGACAAGGCAGTACCGAACATCGTCGGCGTGGACATCGGCTGTGGCATGTATACGATTGCTCTTGACAAGCAGCCGATTGATTTTGCCAGACTCGATGAAGCGGCTCACATCGTACCTTCCGGGATGAATGTCTGGCCTGAGAAACAGGCTGACTTCAATTTGCAGCGGCTCTATTGTTATGACAAGCTGAAAAAACTGTCTTGGATTGCCTGCAGTATCGGTACCCTGGGAGGCGGGAATCATTTCATCGAGGTCGATAAAACCCATGATGGTCGACATTATCTCGTCATCCATACAGGAAGCCGGAACCTGGGAAAACAGGTGGCGGAGATTTATCAGCGCATGGCCGTTGAGCTGAATGCCCATGATGAAACACTGGAAGAACGGCTCCAGCATATCATAGCAGAATACAAGGCAGCAGGACGGCAAAAAGAAATCCAGAAGGCCATCCAGCAGGCGAAGTCAGAACAACGCAGAGAAAAGCTGCCGGAAGATCTTTGCTTTGTCTCCGGAAAATACCTGAGGCAGTATCTGCATGATGTGGCTCTTTGCCAGCAGTTTGCTAGACTGAACCGGGAGCAGATTGCCAAAAAACTGCTGGAAAGAGCCGGCCTTCAGCCCGGCGAAGCGTTTCATACCATTCACAACTACATCGATGTCGATGAGATGATTCTCAGAAAAGGAGCCATCGCCGCACATAAGGGTGAAAAGGTTCTCATTCCCATCAACATGCGTGACGGAAGCATCCTGGCACTCGGCAAAGGCAATGCCGAGTGGAATTACTCTGCCCCGCACGGCGCAGGCCGCATCATGTCCCGTACCCAGGCAATCAAAGAGCTTTCCCTCAAGGAATACCAGCAGGAGATGGCAGGCGTATATACAACATCGGTAAACGAAGGTACCATTGACGAGGCTCCTATGGCCTACAAATCCCTTGACGATATCTTGGATGTCATCGGTGACACCGTGGACGTTATCGACGTGATGAAACCAGTCTATAATTTCAAGGCGGCAGAGGAGAAGCATTTCTAAAGCATCGGGAAGTGAAGTGACATATATGGAAAAACTAGGGTGCATGAAACGGATTGATGACTTGCGGTCTATCTGGCCGCATGAGGAACAGGATTTTTCAAAATGGCTTGCCCAAAAAGAAAATCTGGAACAGCTGAGTGATGCCATTGAAATTGACCTAGAGCTTGAGGAAACGGAATCTCCAGTAGGAAGTTTCAGTGTAGACATCTACGCCCGCGAAAGCGGGAGTTCCCGTGGGATTATCATCGAGAATCAGCTGGAAGATACCGACCATGATCATTTGGGAAAAATCATTACGTATGCGGCAGGGAAAGACGCTGAAATTATAGTCTGGATTGTCAAAAGGGCTCGTGATGAGCATAAACAGGCTATCGGATGGCTGAATCAGCATACGGATGAAAATATTGGTTTTTTCCTGATTGAAATTGAACTCTGGCGCATTGGGGATTCGCTGCCAGCACCACGGTTTAATGTTGTAGAACGTCCCAACGAATGGGCAAAAACGGTGAAAGCTGCAGAAACCCTGACGCCGCTGCGGAAATTCCAATTGAACTTCTGGCAGCAGTTCTGTGACTATGCCTTCGATAAAGACAGTAAGTTCAGCAAGAGCTTCTCATGCAGAAAGGCTTTCGCGACCAATTGGTACAACCTGAGTACCGGCGTATCGTCTGTGGTGGTAGAATTTACAATCAACACATCCCGCCATCGGGCGACAGCGGGCTTGTATGTTGCCAAGGGGAAGGATTGGTATAGGCAGCTGAAAGATAATCAAGATACGATAGAAAAGGAATTAGGCGCTTCCATTGAGTGGTCAGAAGGTGAAAAAGATGGACGTATGCTTTTGACCAAGGAGCTTGATGCGGCGTTTGATAGAAAAGAATATAAAAACTACTTTGACTGGTTCATGGAAAAAGCACTTCTGCTCAAGAAGATAGCCAATCAGTACAACACCGATTGAAGTGAACACGGGGGTGTTCAAAATCCCTGCTATCGTTCGATTGTATCAAATACAGACACCTTTGAGATCCTTACTGTGGATCCGGGGGAATGTTTGTGCAGTCCATGAAATTCATCAAAGCGCACAGCGGGCGCAATGATAATGTCTTCATCTTCGGACAGAAATCAAATCCGGACATCTGAAAATGGCGGAAATCAATATGGCCATCCGCGGCATCGAGGCAAATCTGGGGGGGGTATCCGAAGGATACCTTCGTCATAGACTTCCAGGCGTGAGCGCTTCGACTTCATCATGGCCACTTCAGCCTGTCGAACTGGGGCAGAAAAATCTGGTGGATGACCCGTGTTCACTCCTTACTTGATTCGGAAATCAATTGATCGGTGTCTTACCACATAACCTCATAACAAAAAACGCTATCCACGAAAATGTGGATAGCGTTTTATCATGTCTAATGTCTGATGTCTAGTCCCTAGTCACCAGTCGTCAGCGACTAGTCCTGTGTCAGTTCCTGAATGAGCTCATGGACGGTCGTGATCTTATCGATGCGATAGGCATTCGCACCGCAGAAGACGAGGCCGTGGTCTACATCGCCGTGGACGGCGCGGATGAGGGCCATGGTGATGCAGTAGGGGGTGGTCGCCGGGTCGCAGGTCTTGAGGCAGTGGAAGCAGCCCTGCGGCGGGATGCGGTGCTCGGTGAAGGCTTTGACGAAGGGGTTCAAGAGTGCGCGGCCTGGCATGTGGACCGGGCTCTGTACGATGGTGACGTCGCTCTCTTTGGCATTCACATACATCTGTTTGAATTCGTCAGCGGCATCACATTCTTTGGTGGCGACGAAACGGGTCGCCATCTGCACGCCGGAGAGACCGAGGGAGAGGTAGTGCTCGATGTCTTTCTTATCGAAGACGCCGCCGCCGAAGATGACGGGGATCTTCTTTTCGAATTTTTCTTCAAACTCTTTGACAACGGCAAGGATTTCTTTGATTTCCTTCTCGTAGCCGTCGCTTTCGTGTTCTTTCACCTGTTCTCTGGTGTAGCCGAGATGACCGCCGGCTTTCGGGCCTTCGATGACGACCATGTCGGCGGTACGGTGATGGTGGCGTTCCCACAGCTTCAGGATGACGCGGGCTGCTTTCGGGGAGCCGATGATCGGGGCGATCTTGGTGTCTGTACCTTCCACGCAGGCGGGGAGATCGGCAGGAAGTCCCGCGCCGGAGAAGATGATGTCTGCACCGTTTTCTGCTGCGCAGCGGGCATAATCTTCATAGTGATGGCCTTTGGACATGATGTTCACGCCGATGATGCCGGTCTTTGCTTTTTCTCTGGCTTTCAGCAGTTCGGATTTCAGTGCGCGAAGGTTGGCATTTACTGTATTTGTTTTGAAGTCTGGTTCATTGAAGCCTACGTTGGCAGCAGAGATGACACCTACACCGCCTTCATTGGCTACGGCACTTGCGAGGCTTGAGAGGCTGACGCCGATGCCCATGCCTCCCTGCACGATCGGTACGGTAGCGGTCAGGTTGCCAATGTGTAATGCTGGTAATTTCATGTGATTTTCTCCTAAAATATTCTACAAATCTCACTTTTAAATAACTATACGGTATCACAGATATGTTTGACAAAATAGCAAGCATGAAGTATCCTGTATTTACTGTAGTTTATGCCATGAGATGAAATAAGTCAATGGATAAGTTTTTAAACAATCTTGAATTTTTAGCAAACGAATTACGTAGTACGTTTAAATTATCACCTGGTGATAAAATCTGAAGCGAAAAAAGTCAGTAAATGTGGGCGATTTCCCTGATTCGGAAAGAAGCCCATCAGGGAGATGCTTTCCAAAGTATCTTTTGAAAATCGGTAAAACAAATGAAATTTTAATCTACGGATTCAGTGAGTCGCCCATGATATCGATGAAAATCTAAGGAATGTGAAAGAAATATGATTTTCTGCATATGTCCCAAAGAAAGGCTCTTTGCTTATTCAATTTCTTCGTGCAATCCTTGACTGCTTGTGATATAGTATTATCAGCAGGTGATAAAAATGAGCAGAAATTTCAAAATGGATAAAACCCAAAGACGCGATGCGATACAGAGCCTGCTCCGCCAACATCCATGTCTGACAGATGGAGATCTGGCAGAGAAATTTTCTGTATCAAGAGCTACGATCCGTCTGGACAGGCAGGCGCTTGGCATTCCACAGATGCGTGACCGTATGGAGCACCTCGTGGCAGGAAGTCCAGAGGCGCGCGGGCTGCAGATCTTAGATAAGGATATCGGTATCAAAGGCGTGGGTCTCTTTCAGACCAGCGATGAGATGGCGGATAATCTCGGTGTGGTGGCTGCGGAAAAATTATATGGCGCAGCCGCTGCATTCGCCGAGTCACTGGCCGGTGTGCCTTTCGCTTCGACGCAGGTCGGAAATATCAAATATAAGATCGCTGTCAAGCCCGGCACGGCGCTTGTCGTGAAAGGGCGGATCGTATTGGTCAGAGGAAATAAAAAACATATCTATATCAGTTTCTTTGACGGTGATAAAGAAGTATACCGCGCAAAATTTATTATGCAGATCCTGCAGTAATGGAGGCGTCCTGTGAAAAAAATAGCTGTTGACGCGATGGGCGGGGATTTTGCACCGCTGGAAATCGTGCTTGGCGCCATTCAGGCGGTCAAGGAATACAAAGTGCCTGTCGTTCTTGTGGGAGATGAGGATGAGATCCGCCCCATCCTGGAGAAGCATCATGAGGATCAGAATCCTCTGATCGAGATCCATCATGCATCAGAAGTGATCGAGATGGGGGAGCATCCTGGGCTGGCGTACCGCAAAAAGAAGGATGCGTCTGTCTCTGTCGGCGCTCGTCTTGTGCGAGAGGGGGAGTGCGGAGCTCTCGTGGCTCCGGGATCGACTGGGGCAGCCGTTACGGCAGGACTTCTCGGCATCGGCCGTATCAAGGGCATCGAGCGTCCGGCCATCCTGACGCCGATCCCTAACCAGAAGGGCGGCTATACGTACCTGATCGATTCAGGTGCGAGTGCGCAGCCGAAGCTGGAGACGTATATCCAGAATGCTCTTCTGGGCTATATCTATGCGACGAAGGTCGCGGGTATCCAGCAGCCGAAGATCGGTCTTCTCAATATCGGGGAAGAGGCGACGAAGGGGAGCCCTTTGGTCACGGAAGCGAATGAGGCGCTTTCCGCACAGAAGGTCATTCCTTTTGCGGGCAATGCGGAAGGCCGCGATGTGATGACGGGGGAATTTGATGTCATCGTCACGGATGGATTTACAGGGAATGTAGTCCTGAAATTTGGGGAAGGCGCCGGGAAACTGGTGGCTGCCCTTTTGAAGAATGCTGTCATGCAGGGGGGACTTCGCGCGAAGATCGGCGGGCTGCTCCTGAAGCCGGCACTCAAGAAATACATGGCAAAGCCTCTTGACTATGCTGAATACGGCGGTGCGCCGCTCATGGGCATCAAAGGCGGCCTCATAATCTGCCATGGCGCTTCGAAAGCGAAAGCGATCAAGAATGCCATCCATATGGCGATGGGCGTTTGTCAGGAGCATCTGGATGAGATCGTTATGGATGCGCTGAAACAGATGGAAAATAATGAGGCATGAGAAGTTGTGCGGTGCTTAAAAAGAAGCGCCGCGGAGTATGAATGGTGGCGATGCTTGAAACTGGCATTTCAGTCACCGGTCACTAGCCACTAGTCACTCCTGATCCCTAATCCCTAGCCACTAGTCCCTAGCTACTAGTCACCAAAATTCTCTTTTCAACGAACGGAAAGGACATTATATATGAGTGAATTATGTTCTGCAGGAATTCTGGGTACCGGACATTATGCGCCGGAGAAGATCCTTTCCAATGCAGACCTTGAAAGAATGGTCGATACCAGTGATGAGTGGATCCGCACCCGCACGGGCATCGAGACCAGACATATCGCTTCCCGGTCGGAGACGACCTCCGATCTTTGCGTGAAAGCTGCTCTTCCGGCACTGGAAATGGCTGGCCTTACCGCAGACGATATCGACTACATCATTGTAGCGACGGCATCCCCTGACTATGTGGTACCATCCACGGCCTGCATGGTGCAGGATAAGCTCGGATGCAAGCATGCAGGTGCGATGGATATTTCCGCCGGCTGCTCAGGCTACATCTATGCAGTAGCTCTGGCATCGAATCTGGTGAAAGCCGGGATGTACAAGCACATCCTGATCATCGGTGCGGAAATCCTTTCCCGCCTCGTGAACTGGCAGGACCGCTCGACCTGCATCCTTTTCGGTGATGGGGCAGGGGCCGCTGTCATTGGAAAGGTCGAAGATGGCTATGGCCTTCTGGCTTCGGATCTTGGTTCAGACGGCAGCCTCGGCAAGATCCTGAATATCCCAGCGAGCGGCGTCGCTGAACTTGTGACACACCGCGCCATCGACTCCGGCCGTATCTATATCCATATGGAGGGGCCGGAAGTATTCAAAGCCGCTGTCCGTCACATGGGTGCGACCACGCTGAAGACCTTGAAAGCCGCCGGCATCACGAAGGAAGATATCAATATGTTCATTGCCCATCAGGCAAATAATCGCATCATTCAGGCGATCGCAAAGCGTCTGGCTCTGCCGGAGGATCATATGTATGTGAATGTCAATCGCTATGGCAATACATCGGCAGCTTCCGTCGGCATTGCGCTTGATGAAGTCGTCCGCGCCGGACGCGTGAAGCATGGTGACTACGTTGTCCTGACTGGCTTCGGCGCCGGTCTTACATGGGGCTGCGATGTCATGAGATGGATGTAAGGCAAGACCTGATTCCGAATAACCAACAATAAATTAGTATTTAAATGGAGTGTGACAAGATGAAAACTGCATTTCTGTTCCCTGGACAGGGATCTCAGAAGGTGGGCATGGTACAGGACCTGTTTGAAAACTATGATTCTGTCAAAGCCCTGATCAAAGAAGCGGATGAAACGCTCGGCTTCTCGATTTCCAAAATGATGTTCGAAGGCCCGGACACAGAGCTGATGAAGACCGAATTCACCCAGCCGACCATTCTGACGGCCAGTGTCGCTGTATGGCAGGTGCTGAAGGAACACGGCCTCACGCCGGATATCGCAGCAGGCCACAGCCTTGGCGAATACTCTGCGCTGGTCGCAGCGGGTGCGATCTCCTTCGCAGATGCCGTGCATACCGTCCATCTGCGTGGCCGCTTCATGCAGGAAGCGGTACCGCTCGGAGAAGGCAGCATGGCAGCTGTCATCGGTTCCACTCCGGAAACCATCGTGAAGGTCTGCGGCGAAGTCTCCACCGAAGACCTTCCTGTTCAGGCAGTTAATTTCAACTGCCCGGGACAGGTCGTCATCGCGGGTGCTACGGCAGCTGTTGAGAAAGCCTGCGAAGCACTGAAGGAAGCAGGCGCTCGCCGTGCCATCATGCTGAAGGTCAGCGCGCCATTCCATTCCACCCTGATGGAGCCGGCAGCTCTTCGACTGAAGGAAGTCCTTGACAAGATCGACATCCATGACACCGCCATCCCGGTCGTAGCCAATGTCAATGCCAAGGAAGAGACCAAAGCGGACGAGATCAGAAAGAATCTGGTCGATCAGGCGGCACATCCTGTACACTGGGAAGAATCCATCCGGAATATGGTCGCCGGCGGTGTCGATATGACTGTCGAAGCCGGCCCCGGCACGGTTCTTACCGGCTTCATGAAGAAGATCGCCCGCTCCGTACCCTGCCACCATGCAGAAGATGTAGCCACCATTGATGAAGTCGTGGCTGCACTGAAGGGAGAATAATGATGGAAACTATCGAAAAGACTGCTCTCGTCACGGGGGCTTCCCGCGGTATTGGCAGAGCCATCGCTCTTACACTGGCTGCAAAGGGCTATGCTGTCGCACTGAACTATGCCGGCAGCCAGGCTGCCGCAGAAGCTGTGAAGGGAGAAATCGAAGCCGCTGGCGGCAAAGCCTTCACCATCCAGGGCGATGTCTCCAAAGCAGAAGATGTGGATCGCATTTTCAAAACGATCAAGGAAGAATTCGGTCAGCTGGATGTCCTTGTGAATAATGCAGGGATCACCCGCGACGGACTTCTCATCCGCATGAAAGAAGAAAGCTGGGATGCCGTACTCTCGACCGACCTCAAGAGTGACTTCCTCACCATCAAAGCCGCTGCGCAGATGATGATGAGAAAGAAAAAAGGCTCCATCATCAATATCGCATCTGTAGTCGGCATCATGGGCAATATCGGCCAGGCCAACTACGCAGCAGCCAAAGCAGGCGTGATCGGTCTCACCAAGGCCTGCGCCAAGGAGCTCGCTGCAAGAAACATCCGTGTCAATGCTGTCGCACCGGGCTTCATCGCGACCGACATGACCGATGCTATTCCGGAAAAGAATAAAGAAGCCATGCTGACAGCTATCCCGCTCGGACGCATGGGTCTTGCCGAAGACGTCGCCAAAGCTGTCTCCTTCCTGGCTTCCGATGATGCAAGTTATATCACCGGACAGGTTTTAAAGGTGGACGGCGGAATGGTTATGTAATATAATCAATAGGGTACAATACAAGGAGACGTCTGTCTTCTATGAGAAAGGTGGTGAAATGAGTAATGAGCACTTTTGACAGAGTAAAGAAGATCGTTGTTGACCAGCTGGGCGTTAGCGAAGCTGATGTCACCATCGACTCCACTTTCATCGATGACCTCGGCGCTGATTCCCTGGATATCGTTGAACTGATCATGGCATTTGAAGAAGAATTCGACATCGAAATCCCGGATGATGCTGCTGAAAAGATCAAGACCGTAAAGAACGCTGTAGACTACATCGACAGCCAGATGTAATGCGCATTCGCATTTCAACATCATATTGGAAGCCGGAGGGGGATTCCCTCCGGCATGCCATATGACTTCCTTTGGGGGAGAATATTTCAAAAAAGCGAATGACCGTCGTGGTTCGTTTTTTTGAGGTCTTGTCCATGCGTGATGGATTTGAAACAGGCGGAGCCATGCCTTTTCAAGTCCTATAATTTTTGCTTAAAAACCTAACACGCGATAAATAATGTTTAAAAGAAATTTATAAGAGAGGTGCCCTTTTTATGGAAAGAAGAAGAGTAGTAGTGACTGGCATGGGTGTGGTTTCTCCCGTTGGTATCGGCGTCGATGCATTTTGGAATGCCCTTTTGTCGGGCAAATCCGGTGTAACGCCGATCACAGAATTTGATCCCACGGATTTCCCTGTCAAGATCGCAGGCGAAGTCAAAGATTTCGACCCCGTCAAATATGTGGGTGACAAGAAGACCGTCCGTCACATGGATAGAAATGCTCAGTTTGCTGTTGCTGCAGCAAAAATGGCAGCCCAAGATGCGAAGCTCGATATGAGCGTAGAAGATCCGAACCGCGTCGGCACCATCATCGGTACCGGTATCGGCGGGATCAAGACCATGGAAGATACCGTGGAACGCATCGAAAAACGCGGTCCGGGAAAAGTGAATCCATTCGCAGTCCCGATGATGATCGCCAACATGGCCTCCGGTATGGTCTCCATCACCTTCGGCCTGCAGGGACCGGTCCTGACTGACGTCACCGCCTGCGCTTCCGGCAACAATGCCCTTGGCAGAGCGACTCGCATGATCCAGTGGGGCGATGCGGATGTGATGTTTGCCGGCGGTACCGAAGCGGCTGTCGCAAAGACACCGATGGCTGGTTTTGCTGCCATGCATGCGCTCTCTTCCCGTGAATGCCCGCCGGAAGAAGCATCCTGCCCCTTTGATGTCCGTCGTGACGGTTTCGTACTCGGTGAAGGCAGTGGTGTCCTCATCCTTGAAGAACTTGAACACGCAAAGAAGAGAGGCGCGCACATTTATGCAGAGGTCATCGGCTATGGTACGAATGGCGATGCTTACCATATTACAGCTCCGCGTCCGGGTGGTGAACTCGCAGCTCGCTGCATGAAGAATGCCATCGCGGATGCAGGTATTTCTCCGGAAGATATCGACTACATCAATGCACATGGCACCTCCACCGGCCTCAATGATAAGAATGAGACCAAGGCGATCAAGGAAGTCCTCGGTCAGCATGCCTATGACATCGTTGTGAACTCCACCAAGTCCATGACCGGTCATCTTTTGGGCGCTGCCGGTGCGATCGAAGCTGTCGTCTGCGTACTCTCTATCATGAACAACAAAGTCCATCAGACACTGAACCTTCAGACTCCTGATCCGGAATGTGACCTTCACTACGCGGCTGAAGGCCCGGAAGACCGCAAAGTCGATGTGACCATGTCCAATGCTTTCGGCTTTGGCGGACACAATGCCGTTGTCATCATGAGGCGCTATGAAGAATGAGACATGCTGAAATGAGAAGAAGAGACCGTATGGCAGAAATTGAAAAGTTTGCTGCGGAAAATGAAATTCCCGTGCAGAATGCACAACTTCTCAATACAGCACTCACCCATACCTCGTATGCGAATGAACATAAAAATGAAGTCATTCATGACAATGAACGACTGGAATTCTTAGGGGATGCCATCTTGGATCTGGTTATCGGGGAATACCTTTTTCTGCGTTTCCCCAGCTGGCCGGAAGGGGAGCTGACCCGAGCGAAGGCGAGCGTCGTCTGCAAGCCTTCCTGTGCTGAATGCGCAGCGAAATTCCATGTGGGCGACTACATGCGTCTGGGCCGCGGAGAAGAAATGTCCGGCGGCCGCACCCGTATCTCGATCTTAGGCGATGCCTTCGAAGCTGTCATCGGTGCGATCTATCTCGATAACAACTATGAAGTGGCATCCCGCTTCATCTTGGGGCACATGAAAAAATTCCTCGATCTGATCGATCAGGGAGATTATGATCATGACTACAAGTCTGACCTGCAGGAAATGGTACAGAAGCACGGAGATGTGAATATCTCCTATGTTGTCACCAAGGATGAAGGACCGGCACATGACAAGACCATCTGGATGGAAATCCACATCAATGGCAAAGTCATGGGCGAGAGCGTTGGAAAGAATAAAAAAGAAGCAGCCCAGCGGGCTGCCAAAGAAGCCATCCGAAGGATTCAGCTTGGTGAAACCGTATGATAGAAAACAGGGTTTGAGAAAAATGATAAATCATTTTTCTCAAACCCTGTTTTTATTTTTTCAAATAAGGCATTCGTTTTAAGTCTCTATAAAAATTTTCATGAACCCCAAGCATGATCAGTGTCAAGGTGACCGGATCAAAAGTATACGCCAAAAGGTACAACTGCGTGTCAACTTTAAATTTGTATACAAAGACTTCGCTGAGATCACTTTTCTTTTGCTCACCGATCGATGGATTTTCGATAATAAGTCGAATCGCATGATCCACGCTTTTTCGCTGTTTTAGGAAAAGTCGCTTGTATGTGCTTTTAAAAATTCGAGTTTGCTTAATTTCCATGATCTTCCTCGAAGGTGAAAGGCTCTGTTTCCTGATTCTTCGCAATGAGAATGTCACGAATAAAATCTACAGGTAAATCAGGATTGGCGAGTGCATTTTTTCCGACCAAAGCCCAAAAATTGAGCTGCTGGGCTGCCGAACGAAATTCTGCTTTGCCTTCAATACTGGCAGAATCAAAAAGCGTTTTGTCCATGCGAACAGGAATCGTATTCATGATATATCCTCCTTCTTGTAGCAATTTACTACAATTATTATATGACTAAAATACATGAAAATCAATAAGAGTAAAAGAGATCTTATTTGAAAGCAAGGATGAGTGGCTAGGTAATAGATGCTTCAAGTGACTGGTGACTAGGGACTAGGAGACATCGGACTCCCGTATTGTCATTTCGATCGTAAGGGAGAAATCTTTGTCATTCGCGGTCAGGGACTCACGCTTTCCCCACATGTGCCGCGCACTTCTCCGCATTTCTCATCTGTCTTTCATACCGCCTGTGCCCTATCCGCCCCTACGGGGCACCTTCCCCTAGAGGGGAAGGCTGACGATACGAGGGAAATCTGCCATCGCAAACCTTCGGGCATCGCCCCCTTTGAACCCTTTGACCCCGAACCCCGAAGTTTGAAAGCAGGGATTAGGGATGAGTAGCTAGGGATTAGGAGCTTCGAGTGATTGGGTGACTAAAAGACTAGGCGACATCGGACTCCCGTATCGTCATTTCGAGCGCAAGCGAGAAATCTTTGTCATTTGCGGCTCAGCGGTTGATGTTTGGAACTCCCAAACGGGAAACCTGATACCCACTTACTTTCGGGCATTGTCTATATATATTCGCGGCGCTTCCTTATTTTTATGCGCCGCACCTGAACCCTGAACCCCGAACCCTGAACCCTTAAACCATTCATCCCGTTTTTTCAGAAGAAATCGAAAATATCCTTGACATTCCCATAGGTGAATGCTATTCTAATATCATAAGTTAGCACTCGAGAATAATGAGTGCTAATAAATTCAGGTGATACATATGGCACGTAGAATCAATCAAGAAAGCACCGGACACGGTGTGAATGAACTGAATGAAAGAAAACGGCGCGTCCTGTGGGCGGTGGTGCAGGACTATGCAGACACGGCCGAACCGGTCGGTTCACGCACGATCGCACGAAAGTATGACCTGGGCGTATCGAGCGCGACGATCCGAAATGAGATGCAGGACTTAGAGGATGAAGGCTATCTTGAGCAGCCGCATACCTCCGCTGGGCGCATCCCTTCGATCAAAGGATACCGTTTCTATGTGGACTGGCTGATGCAGCCTGCTCCAGTCTCTTCGGAAGAAGAGCACATGATCGACCACATGCTGATGGATCATGTGAACCGTCAGGAAGAGATCTTCCGGAACATGGCCAAGGCTGTAGCTGTGCTGACGCATACGCTGTCGGTCGCGGCTTCTGCGGGACAGAAGAAGAAATTCAATTATGTCCGTTTCCTTCCGCTCGATGGCAGGCGGGCGATCCTCCTTGTCGTGACGGATCAGGGCGATGTATCGAATGCGGTGGTGGATATTCCGAAAGGATCCTCCTTCGACGAGATGCAGCTCCTCGCGGATAAGCTGAATCATTTCCTGCATGGCAGGGAGATCGACCATACGGACGAGGAGATGATCCTTTCCTTCCAGCGAGACGTAGAGAAGGATCTGACACCGTATCTGTCGGTCTTTCAGGCGCTGCAGAGGGCTGTGAGCCCGCAGAAAGAGGTCTACGCCGGCGGGGCTTCGCAGCTGATCGAGCAGCCGGAGTTTAAAAATGTAGAAAAGATGCAGGATATACTGAATCTCTTAGAGCAGAGAGACATGCTCGAAAGCATGCTTCTTTCCTCTTCCGATCAGCCTATCGCTGTGCATATCGGGACAGAGAATCCGATGAAGTCGCTCTCGGATCTGTCCGTTGTCAGAGCGCAGTTCACATCTGGCGGCCGGGTCATCGGCTCCGTGGCCGTCTTAGGACCGACACGGATGCAGTACAGCCGCATCGTCGGTATGATGCGCTTCATGCAGCAGCGACTGGATCTGTTATTAAAAGGGAAAACATAGGAGGCTCCTAGATGAAAGAAGATAAGAAGAAAGTCGACGTCGAAGAACCGATGAAAGAAACCGAAGCCAAAGAAGAAAAGAAAACGTCTCCCGTAGATGACTTGATGGATCAGCTCGGCGAAGCGAAGAAGACCGCCGAAGAAGCCAAGAACAAGGCAGAGGCAGCGGAGTCCAAGCTGGCTACGGCTCTTTCCCAGTACGTCAGACTGCAGGCAGACTTTGATAATTTCCGCCGCCGCACCAGAGAAGCGGAAGCGAAAGCTGCGGATACACATACCGCAGAAACACTGAAAGCTTTCCTGCCGGTGCTGGATAATTTCGAGCTGGCGCTTGCACACATGAAAAAAGATGAAGGCGGCGCGGCTTATGTACAGGGCTTCGAGCTCCTGCAGAAACAATTCGTCAAGATCATGGAAGGCTTCGGTGTGAAGGAAATCGAAGCACTTGGAAAAACCTTCGATCCGCATTTCCATGAAGCGGTCATGATGCTCCCGGCAGATGACAAAGAAGACGAAACCATTTCCATGGTATTCCAGAAAGGGTATCTGTACAAGGACAATGTACTCCGCGTAGCGAAAGTACAGGTCGTGCATAACGGCTAAGGGAACACTGATTAAATCGCAGAGTCAGATTTCACAAGAATTTTTATACATGACTTTGTCATAACCTTCCTTAAATAGCCCGCTATTCTCGTCAGGTTATTCCTAGTCATGTATAAAATTTCAAGAGTAAAATCTGACAACGATTTAATCAGTGTTTCCCTAACCGATGGGACGCTCTGCGATTCCATTTCTCTATATAGATATAGCATTTCGTAAGTACAAATAGAAAGAAAGGGGACATTTCAAATGTCAAAAGTTATTGGTATCGATCTGGGGACTACAAACTCTGTTGTTGCCGTCATGGAAGGCGGCGAGCCTGTCGTCATTCCGAATGCGGAAGGTTCTCGCCTGACACCATCTGTAGTCGGCTTCTCCAAGACCGGTGAACGTCTGGTCGGCCAGCTGGCAAAACGCCAGGCGGTATCGAATCCGCATCGCACCATCGTTTCCATCAAACGTCACATGGGCAGCGACTACAAAGTCACCATTGATGACAAATCCTATACCCCGCAGGAAATTTCTGCGATGATCCTGCAGAAGCTGAAGGTCGATGCAGAAGCTTATCTCGGCGAAAAAGTCACCGATGCAGTCATCACCTGCCCGGCTTATTTCACCGATGCACAGCGCCAGGCGACCAAGGATGCCGGCAAGATCGCAGGGCTGAATGTCCTTCGTATCATCAACGAACCGACCGCATCCTCTCTGGCTTACGGCCTCGACAAGATCAAAGACGGCAAAGAACATCGCTTCCTCGTCTATGACCTCGGCGGCGGCACTTTCGATGTATCCATCCTGAATCTGGCGGATGGCGTCTTCGAAGTCGAAGCCTCCAACGGCAACGGCCATCTCGGCGGTGATGATTTCGATGCCCGCGTCATGGACTGGATCGCTGAAAAATTCAAAGCACAGAACGGCTTCGAACTGAAACGTGATCCGATGACGAACCAGAGACTGAAGGAAGCAGGCGAAAAAGCCAAGATCGAGCTGTCCTCCGTCATGAGCACGGATATCAACCTGCCATTCATCACCATCGACTCCAATGGTCAGCCGGTCCACTTCGATGCGACCCTGACTCGCGCAGAATTTGATAGAATCACCGAAGACCTCGTACAGGCGACGGTAGAACCGATCGACCTTGCGATGAAGGATGCAGGCCTTTCCGTCGGTGATATCGATAAAGTCCTTCTTGTCGGCGGTTCTTCCCGTATCCCGGCAGTACAGACCTTGATCAAGAATAAATTCGGCAAGGAACCATCCAAGGGCGTGAACCCGGATGAATCCGTCGCTGTCGGCGCTGCTGTTCAGGCCGGTGTCCTCAAAGGCGAAGTCAAGGACGTCCTTCTCCTTGATGTCACCCCGCTGTCCCTTGGTATCGAGACCTTGGGCGGTGTCTTCACGACCATGATCAAGAGAAATACCACCATCCCGACCTCCAAGTCTCAGGTCTTCTCCACCGCAGCTGACAATCAGCCATCTGTAGACATTCATGTCCTGCAGGGCGAACGTCCGATGGCAGCGGACAACAAGACCCTCGGCCGCTTCGAACTCTCCGACATCCCGCCGGCTCCACGGGGCGTACCGCAGATCCAGGTCACCTTCGACATCGATGCAAACGGTATCGTCCACGTCTCTGCGAAAGACCTCGGCACCGGCAAGGAACAGAAGATCGATATCACCTCTTCCACCGGCCTTTCTGATGAAGAGATCCAGAAGATGCAGGACGACGCAAAGGCGCATGAAGAAGAAGATAAGAAGCGTAAGGAAGGCATCGAAGCCAAGAACAATGCGGAAGCGCTGATCTATCAGGCAGAAAAGACGGTCAAAGAACTCGGCGACAAAGCAGATGCTGCCAAGGTCAAAGAAGTCAATGACGCCATCGCTGCCCTGAAAGAAAGCCTCAAAGGCGATGACACCGCGAAGATCAAAGCCGATGCGGAAGCACTTACCAAGCCGCTGCATGAACTCACCGAGAAGCTGTACCAGCAGGCACAGCAGGCGCAGGCACAGCAGCAGGCAGGCGCTCAGCAGGGCCCGCAGCAGGGACCTCAGGCAGGTGCCAAGAAAGCCGATGACAATGTAGTCGATGCCGATTACAAGGTCGTAGACGACGACAAGAAATAATTGATCTCCTGCAAGGAGATCATCATAGAGAAACTCAGAAGGTTCTGAAGGTTCTACGGATTTCCAGAAAACGGGAAGAGAGCGGAGCCTTCAGGGCCTTTTGAGGCATTTCTAAGGAAACACTGATTCTGCGATTTAATCAGCGTTTCCCTAATTTCTTTGAGGATAGAAAAGAATGGCAGACAGCAGAGATTACTATGACGTGCTGGGCGTCAATAAAAGCGCCTCAGACGATGAAATAAAGAAAGCATATCGCCGGCTGGCACGCAAGTACCATCCGGATCTGAATAAAGACAATCCAAAAGCCGCGGAAGAAAAATTCAAGGAAGTCAATGAAGCCTACCACGTTCTCTCCGATGCGGACAAGAGAGCACAGTATGACCAGCTCGGACATGATGCCTTCACGCAGGCTGCCAGCGGCGGTGGTGCGGGCTACGGCGGCTTCGGACAGGGCGGCTTTGGCGGTTTCGGTGGACAGGGCGGTTTTGGCGGCTTCGACATGGGTGATATTTTCGACATGTTCACCGGCGGCGGACGCAGACGGAGCAATGGCCCGGAGCAGGGCGCTGACCTCCGCTATGATATGGAGATCACCCTTCGCGAAGCAGCGACCGGTATCAAGAAGAAATTCACCGTACCGAAGAATGATACCTGTACCCATTGTCACGGCACCGGTGCAGAACCAGGCTCCTCCGTTGAGACCTGCCCCGACTGCCACGGTACCGGACAGCAGCGTGTGGTAAGGAATGGTCCTTTCGGACAGATGGTGAATATCATCACCTGTCAGCACTGTCAGGGCAGCGGCAAGATCATCCGGAATAAATGCTCCGAATGCCGCGGCACCGGCACGATCCGCGTGAAAAAGACCATCGAAGTGAATATCCCGGCCGGCGCTGATACCGGTGTGCGCATGCGCGTCTCCGGTGAGGGCGAACCAGGCAAGCGCGGTGGTCCGAAGGGGGATCTCTACGTATATATCTACGTCAAAGACGATCCGGACTTCGAGCGTGACGGGGATGATCTCTACAAGAGCGTAGACATCACCTTCCCGGTTGCCGCTCTTGGCAGCACTATCAAGGTCAAGACCCTTGACAAAGAGGTCGAGCTCAAGATCCCCGCCGGTACGCAGAGCGGTACCCGCTTCCGCATTATCGGCGAAGGCATGCCGCACCTTCAGTCCAGCCGCAAGGGCAATCTGTACGTGGAAGTCAAAGTCACCGTACCGAAGCGCCTGAAGGAAGAGCAGAAAGAAGCCCTCCTGAACTACGCCCACCTCATGGGAGAGGACTGCGCGCAGTACAAAGGAAAGAGCTCATGGCTTGATAAGATCATCGATAAATTCAAATAAGACGTAAGACAGGAACGCCCCGCGAATGGAATCCATTCGCGGGGCGTTCTTTGCGTGGGAGTGGCCTTTTATGAAGAAGGAAGGGTCACTTTTTTCATCGGCTTGCGATGCTATGGATAGAAGTGGGAGAGAGCTTCCCAGAGAAATCGGAACCACTCACTTTCTCATCCTAGGCAGAGAAGAGGGGGGGAAGAAATCAAGCGGCTCTCAAACGTTTCTCCCTTGGAAGGCTTTGCCTGGGAGAAGCTGAAAAAGGTAAAAGACAAGTGAAAAAAGACAGGATGCGATCCGAAACCGAACAAAGTGGATAGCATTGACGACAAGATCAGACTCGCCTTTAAGTCAGTAGAAGTCCTTACTACGGTAAGGACACCCTCGAAAATTCTACGCTTCCCAGCTTGGCGTCCGATTCATTGGATCTGACCATTCGACAGGATGGTACTCTGTCTTTTTTGCGTGGAGGATTACGATAGAATTACCTATTCTATTGAGATAGTATCAAAGGAAGTGATATACTAAGATAAAAAATACAATGAACAGAAGGAGTAAATGTATGTTAAAAAGTATTGAAATATGTGCAGGAGCCGGAGGGCAAGCATTGGGGCTAGAAATGGCAGGATTTAAACATATAGCTTTGGTAGAATACGAAAAGAAGTATTGCGAAACATTAAAAAAAAACAGGCCAGAATGGAATATTATATGTGAAGATGTAAAAAACTTTTCAGGGAAGCCCTATAGAAATAAAATAGACTTATTGGCTGGAGGAGTGCCCTGCCCACCTTTCTCCGTTGCAGGGAAGCAGCTTGGAAGTGATGATGAACGGGACCTTTTTCCAGAGGCATTACGTTTAATCGAAGAAATTAACCCCAAAGCGGTAATGCTGGAAAACGTCAGAGGGTTTTTAGACCCAGCATTTAAAGACTATAGAGAATCCATTTTAAAAAGAATTGACGAATTAGGGTACAATGTTCAGATAAAATTGCTCAATGCATCGGATTATGGCGTTCCACAGTTACGACCGAGAATTGTCATTGTCGGAATCAGAAAAGATGTTCAGGGAAAATTTAGCTATCCACTACCAACATCAGAAAAAGTTAAGACAGTGGGGGAAACTTTATTAGACTTGATGAAGAAGAACCAGTGGCAAAACGCAAATGAATGGGCAAAACAAGCATCAACAATAGCTCCCACCATAGTAGGAGGTTCAAAAAAACATGGGGGACCTGATTTAGGTCCTATAAGAGCAAGAAAAGCATGGGCACAGTTAGGAGTAGATGGAAAAGGTATTGCTAATGAAGCGCCAGAAAAAGATTTTGAGGGAATGCCACGATTAACTCCAAGGATGATAGCTAGAATTCAGGGATTTCCTGATACCTGGAATTTTGGAGATAAAAAAACGGCGGCATGCAGAATGATTGGAAACGCATTTCCCCCTCCTGTAGCAAAAGCAGTGGGAGAAGAAATAAGAAAGGTACTTGAAAAATAAAATGGAGACGCTACTTGCAGAAGCACGGAAAAAATATCATGAAAGTCTGCTCAAATATGGAGTGCTAACAATTAATGAGAAAGGAATCCCCAGTAATGCAGATTCTGCTTCTAAATTATCCATTACCATTGCGCGCGGAATTGCGGACCAGCTCATGGTGGAAACCCACGATAAAGCAGTTGGACAAACATCTGGAGCAAAGTTTGAACAAATTAACATGGAATTTTTGAAATCTACATTTCCAAAACTTCAAAACTTACGCCCTGGGAAATGGCATATTGAAAAATTAGGTAATCGAAGCGGGACTAAAACAAGCAGTTTTGCCCAATACGAACATTTAGAATATCTAAGTAAAATAACGAAAGATAATCCAGAACTGGTTACTTGTATAGGAAATAATTATATTGTTGCTCCGGATATTGTGATATATCGAGAATTAGAAGCAGACGAAGAAATCAATAAAATGCAGCTACTAGTAAATGATACAGTATGTAAAATGGCCGATATACGAGCAAGTAATGGAGGTCGGCCGATTCTCCATGCATCTATTTCTGCTAAGTGGACAATGAGAAGTGATCGAGCACAAAATAGCCGTACGGAAGCATTGGGACTAATTCGTAATCGAAAAGGGCACTTACCCCACATTGTTGTTGTAACCGGAGAACCAATGCCTGGCCGTCTTGCTTCGTTGGCGCTTGGCACAGGAGATATTGATTGCATGTATCATTTTGCTCTGTATGAATTAATCAAAGCAGTAGAAAAATCAGGAGCTGAAGATTCTATTGAAATGCTCCATTTATTGATTGAAGGTAAAAGGATAAAAGACATAAGTGATTTACCGTTGGATTTAGCTACCTGAAAACAATTTGGGGAATTTATCTTATTAGAGAAACAAGGCGGATAGTGTGTGACTAAAAAATAATGAAGCGTCGCAGAGGTTTGGCTGGTAATTGAACCTCTGCGGCGCTTTATATTATTTTGCGCCGCACCGTCCCCATTGAACCCGCAGAACCCGTTGAACCTTCATGAAATTTTTGCACCATTGCCTTCTGCATGATACAATAGAATGTGAATTTTTAGGATAGTTTTTAAGGAGCGAGTGATGACGGATTTCCTACCTCATGTCTATGGACAGGAAAAAGTGAAGAAGGAGTGGAAGCGGCTTCTCGAGGAGAGGCGGCTTCCGCATACGATGATCCTGTATGGCGATGAGGGTCTCGGAAAGACGACAGCTGCTTTTGACCTTGCAGGGGTGCTGACGGGGAAGTCAGGAAAGCTCTGGGAGGAGATCCGTCTCTGGGAGCGGGAGTCTTCCGGCAAGGAGCCGGTCGTGACCTTTGCGGATCATCAGGTCTGGTATCTTCATCCGATGGGAATGGAGCTCAAGATCGAGCAGTTCCGCCTGTTTCTGGACGCGATGGCAACATTCGATGAGACGGTGCATGTGTGCATCATCGATGAAGCGCAGACGATGATGGATCCGGTGGCAAATTCGCTCCTGAAGACCTTAGAGGAGCCGGAGGGAAATGTTCATTTCATCCTCATCACGCATGATCTTCATGCGCTGCTTCCGACCATCATTTCCCGTGGTGAGCGGTTTGCCTTCCTGCCTCTGTCGGAGGGTGACTATCTCTCGCTCATGGCGTCGGATCCGAAGAAGTATCATTTCCCGAAGGGAATGGATGCGAAGGTGCTCTTCCAGCTTTCGGAAGGAAATCCGGGGATCACGCTGGAGGTCTGTGATGAAAAGGGAGAGGCAGAGCCGCAGTCGGCGATGGATTTCTGGAATATCCTGACGCATGATGCGATGCCTTTTGCGACACTCTCCGCTATGGAGCTGGGGGAGAGGAAGGATTTCCTGCGGCGGCTTCGCTGGATCCGCCTGGTGGGGCGCGATATCATGGTGATCGCAGAGACAGGGGATGCTTCTCTTTCCCGCTGCGTATCGGTCGCAGGACGGGAGTCCTCTCTCTCTTCTTTCTGGGACCGCGGCCGGGGCGAGGAAGCGATGGACGTGCTGCAAACGGCAGAAACGGCAGTTTCTCGATATATCAATAGTAAAAATGTATGGGATTATATTCTCATCAGTTTAGAACATATACAGAAAGGCAGCCAGAAATGGAGCAGATTGTAGGTGTCCGGTTCAAGCCGGCAGGGAAAATATATTATTTCGATGGCAATGACCTGGAGCTTCACTTGGATGACGGGGTCATCGTGGAGACGTCGCGCGGGCTGGAGTATGGCTATGTCGTGACGATGCCGACTGAGGCGGAGAAGGATGAGGAGAATCCGATGAAGCCGGTCATCCGCAGGGCGACGATCAAGGATATGGCGCAGCTGGAGCGGAATAAGGCGAGGGAGAAATCGGCTTTCGATATCTGTCTCCAGAAAATCGAGAAGTTCAAGGTGCCGATGAAGCTCTTGCGGGCAGAGTATACATTTGATAGAAATAAGATCGTTTTCTTCTTCACCTCAGATGGGCGTGTCGATTTCAGAGAACTGGTGAAGGAGCTGGCTGCGGTCTTCCATACGCGCATCGAGCTTCGGCAGGTGGGCGTGCGTGATGAGGCGAAGCAGGTCTCGGGGATCGGCTCGTGCGGACGGCCGCTGTGCTGCGCGACGTTCCTCGGAGATTTCGCTCCGGTGTCGATCAAGATGGCAAAGAATCAGGGACTGTCGCTGAATCCGACGAAGATTTCCGGTGTCTGCGGGCGTCTTATGTGCTGCCTGCGCTATGAAAATGACCAGTACACGGGGGATAACAGCCGCAGGAAGAAGTGCTGTGCGATGCAGCAGAAGGGAAAACAGTTCCGCGTTGGCATGAAGGTCATCACGGATGAAGGCATGGGACAGGTGTTGTATGTGAATTCACAGAAGCATACGGTCAAGGTGCAGCTCGATGGGCAGAAGACGAAGACGCTTTCCTGGGATGTGGTAGAGCAGGTGGAAAATGACTGAGTGGACACTGAAGGATGGCGAGCGGCTCGATGATCTGGTACGGGATGGCATGCGTCTCATCCAGCGTCCGGATCAGTTCTGCTTCTCGGTGGACTCCGTACTGCTCGCGCACTATGTGAAGCCGAAGGCGAAGGATCGGATCGCAGACCTCGGGACGGGGACAGGCGTCATCTCTCTCCTCGTATCGGCTCTGGGCGGAAGGGATATCACGGCCTTTGAGGTGAATCCCGTCATGGCAGATCTCGCGCGCCGCAATATAGCGGGGAATGGGAAAGAGGATCGGATCCATGTGGTCGAGTGTGATTACCGGAAGGTGAATGAAAGGTTTCCTTCCGGCTCTTTTTCGTTGGTGCTGGCGAATCCACCCTATCGCGAAATGGGGACGGGGAAGATGAGCATGCTAGAGGGGGTCGCCAGTGCGAGCTATGAGATGAATGCATCGCTCACAGACGTTTTCAAGACTGCGCAGTATCTTTTGAAATATGGCGGCCGCCTCGCGATGGTGCATCGTGCCGATCGCACGGCTGATCTCATAGCCATCGGACGGTCGTATCGCATGGAGCCGAAGCGAATGCGTTTCATTTACGCCAGAAAAGGCCATACCGCGGTGCGAGTCCTCATCGAGTGGAAGTATGGAGGAAATCCGGAGCTTACGGTAGAGCCGCCGCTCCTCCTGCATAACCGAGACGGATCGTATACGGATGAAGTGCTGGAGATATATGGGAAATAAGGACGACCGTAGGGCGGCTTTCTCAGAATTGTGCTTGGACTCCTGGTTCGAATTAGAAATTAGGAATTAGAAATTAGGAATGGTGGTGGCGGCTTCGCCGCAGTATAAATAGTGCGTTTCCCTCGGCTATTTAAGGAGGATGTCGACGACGCTATGTATAAAAATCCATATGAAATCTGATTCTGTGATTGAATCAGCGTTTCCTTAACTTCTAGCTACTTCTCTCGTCGTTGAATCACTAATTGAATGCCAGTGATCCTGAAAATGCAACACCAGTCACAAGTCACAAGTCACCAGTCACTAAAATATACAAACGGAAGGAGCTATCCCATGAGTGAAATCAATCCCGGCACCCTGTACCTGGTGCCGACACCGATCGGAAATCTGGAGGATATCACCGAAAGAGCGGTGGAGACCCTGAAGCAGGCGGACATCATCGCGGCGGAGGATACCCGTCATACCCGGATCCTGCTGGATCATCTGGGCATCGCGGGTCATGTCGTATCCTACCATGAACATAATAAAAAAGAAGCAGGACCGAAGCTCATCGAAAAGCTGCTCGATGGACAGTCGGTCGCGCAGGTGAGTGATGCCGGGATGCCGGTCATCTCTGACCCCGGGGCAGATCTGGTGCGTCTGGCACTTGCAGAGGATATCCCCATCGTGCCGCTCCCGGGGCCGAATGCCGCACTGACGGCACTTGTGGCATCGGGCCTCGATGCCAGGCAGTTTGCTTTCATCGGATTTCTGCCGAAGATCACCGCGAAGCAGAAGAAACTTCTGATGGATATGAGCCGTGTGCCTGTGACGCTCATTTTCTACGAAGCGCCGCATCGCTTGAAGGAAACGCTGGATACGCTCATCAAATATCTCGGAGACAGACAGGCCGTGACGGCAAGAGAGCTCACGAAGAAATTCGAGACCTTCCGGCGGGGGACGCTGAAGGAGCTCCGCGCCGAGCTGGATGAAAATGACCCTAGAGGTGAATACGTCATCCTCGTCGAGGGCTGGAATGAGGATATGGCAGAAGGGGAAGAGGAAGAAGCTTCCTGGGAGGCAGAAGCACTGGAGCTGGCAAAGACACTTCCGCAGAAAGAAGCAGCGAGAAAGATCGCGGCAAAGTTTCATATGGGACGGCGAGACGTGTATCAGTACTTGCTTAAAAATGGGGACTAGTGACTGATGACTAGTGACTAGTAGCTGGTGGCTAGGGATTAGGGATGAGGGGCTCTCTTGTATCGTCATTTCGAGCGCAAGCGAGAAATCTTTGTCATTTGCGGTTCGGCGATCAATGTTGGGAAATCCCAAACGGGAAACCTGCTATCCGCAGACACTAGGGCATCGACCCATATATATTGCAGCGAAGCTGCCACCACAACCCTGAACCCTGAACCCTGAACCCTACAACTTTTATTTTCTTTCCATTTCCCTACATAAGCGGTATAATAATTTAAATATGCATACAAAACGAAATACTTTCGTTTGACCAATAGAGGCAGGAGGAATCTGAATGAACGACAAACCGAAATACTATATCACCACGCCGATTTACTACCCCAGCGCGAAGCTGCACATCGGGCATACATACTGCACATCCATCGCTGACAGCATGGCTCGTTTCAAGCGTCTTGACGGCTATGATGTCTTTTTCCTGACCGGATCGGATGAGCACGGACAGAAGATCGAGCAGAAGGCAGAGGAAGCCGGTGTCACGCCGATCGAGTACACGGATAAGATCGTAGGCATGTTCCAGCAGCTGTGGAAGGAGCTCAATATTTCAAATGATGACTTCATCCGCACCACCCAGAAACGTCATGAAAAGGTCGTACAGATGCTCTTCCAGCGCTCCTATGATAAGGGCGATATTTACAAGGGCAAGTATGAAGGCTGGTACTGCGTGCCATGCGAATCCTTCTGGCCGGAAAATAAGCTGGATGAGAATCACACCTGTCCGGACTGCGGCCGTCCGCTGCAGAGAGTCAGTGAAGAAGCGTATTTCTTCAAAATGTCCAAGTATGCGGATCGCTGGATGAAATATGTGGAAGAGAATCCGGGCTTCATTCAGCCGGAATCCCGCCGCAATGAAATGATCCAGTTCGTCAAGAGCGGGCTGGAAGACCTTTGCGTCTCCCGCACGAGCTTCTCCTGGGGGATCAAAGTGCCGTTTGACCCCAAGCATGTCGTGTATGTCTGGTTTGATGCACTGGTCAACTACCTGACCGCGGCGGGCATCGTCGACGATCCGGAGAAATTCAAGAAGTTCTGGCCGGCAGACGTGCATCTGGTGGGCAAGGAGATCGTCCGTTTCCATACCATCATTTGGCCGATCATGCTGATGAGCCTTGGCATCGAGCTGCCGAAGATGGTCTACGGCCACGGCTGGCTCATCGTAGACGGAGAGAAAATGTCCAAGTCCAAGGGCAATGTCGTCGATCCGATCCCGCTTCTGCAGGAATTTGGCTCTGATGCGATCCGCTACTACCTTCTGAATGATATCCAGCTTGGGCAGGACGGCAATTTCAGCCGCGACAGACTGATCGGACGTATCAATTCCGACCTGTCGAATGATCTCGGGAATCTCCTGTACCGCTCTCTTTCCATGGTGGAAAAATACAGAAATGGCGTCCTGACCAAGGGCGATGCTTCTTCTGATGAGACGGTGGCAGCTGCTTCTAAGGAGATCGAAGATAAAGCAGCCGAGACGCTTTCTGCATTCCGCGCAGGCATGAATGGCTGGAAGATCAATGATGCACTGAAAGCGGTATGGACCTTTGTCCGTGCGCTCAATAAATATGTCGATGTGACCATGCCATGGGCATTGGCTAAGGATGAGGCCAAGGCACCGCTTCTCGATGCTGTCCTCTATCATCTCTGTGAAGGCATGCGCTTCGTCTCTTTGATGGCAGAACCGGTCATCCCGATCGCGTCTGAAAAGATCTGGAACCAGCTGGGACTTGCCGATTTCAAGGATGCGGACTACAAAGACCTCGTCTGGGGCGGTATTGCTGACGGCACTCATATCAATAAAGGACCGCAGCTCTTCCCGCGCATTGAGATCGAAAAGGACGAGGAAGCACCCGCACCGAAGAAGGCAGAGAAGAGAGAAGAAAAGAAGGAAGCGATCTCCATCGACGATTTCTTCAAGACAGACCTTCGCGTAGCAGAGATCCTGACGGCGGAAAAGGTGGAAAAATCCAAGAAGCTCATCAAGATGACCGTATCTCTGGGCGATGGAGAGACGCGCACCGTCGTGAGCGGGATCTCCGAATACTATCAGCCGGAAGAGCTTATCGGTAAGCACGTCATCTTTGTGTCGAACCTGAAGCCGGCAAAGCTCATGGGGATCGAGTCGCAGGGGATGATCCTTGCTGCATCGAAGGATGGAAGCCTCAAGGTGCCTTTCGTCGATATGCCTGCCGGCAGCCGGGTGAAATGATGGGGCTCTTCGATACCCATGCGCACCTGTACGACAAAGCCTTTGACCGAGACAGGGAAGAGGTCATCCATCACATATTCGAGACGCTGGACTACGTGGTCATCCCTTCTGAAGACCTTGTGACCAGTGAAAAAGCGGTGACTCTCGCAGAGAGTCACCCTTCTCTATATGCAGCAGTCGGCATCCATCCGCAGGTGACAAAGGATGCGACGGAGGAGGCGCTCGCAGCCATCGCTGCGCTTGCCCGGACGCATGACAAGGTGAAAGCGGTGGGGGAGATCGGGCTGGACTATTACTATCTCTACACGGATAAGGAAACGCAGAAATACTGGTTTGCCCGCCAGATCGAGCTTGCCAAGGAGCTGGACCTTCCCATCCTCATCCATGATCGGGACGCCCATGGCGATACGCTCTCCATCCTGCAAGCACACCAGGGAGGAAATCTGCGGGGGATCCTCCACTGCTTTTCGGGCAGTCTGGAGACAGCGAAGGAACTCATGAAGCTCGGCTTCTACATCTCCTTTGCAGGGCCTGTCGTTTTTCCAAAGAGCCTGAAGCTCAAGGAAGTCGCCAAAGAGATACCGATGGATCGGCTCCTCATAGAAACGGACAGTCCTTACCTCACCCCGCCGCCCTTCCGCGGGAAGCGAAACGATCCGTCCAACGTCCGCTTTGTGGCGGAAGAGATCGCCCGTCTCAAGGGTGTATCGGCGGAAGAGATCGCAGAGCAGACGAAGCGGAATGCGATGGAAGTGTATGGGATAGGGAAATAAATGCTTCCGTGGTGTGGCGGCATCGCCGCATCTGGATCCAAATTTCAATCATATTTTCCTTGCATTTTCTCTTCCCATCCGCTATAATATAAAAGCTTGCTTTGATGCAGGCAACTTCTCTTCCCATGGAGAGCATGGGACATAAGTCCAAAAAGGAGGCGAATTTCGTGAAAAAGTATGAAGTTATGTTCATTGTGAATGCAGCTAATGATGAAGTCATCAAAGCTGCTGTCAAACTGGTACAGGACACCATCACCAGAATCGGTGGTACCGTTGACAAAGTTGATGAATGGGGCAAACGTCATCTTGCCTACGAAGTCAGACACCAGAGCGAAGGCTACTACGTAGTAGTAGATTTCCAGGCTGACCCGGCAGAGATCAAAGAACTTGACCGCGTTATCAAAATTCATGAAGAAATTATCCGTCACATCATTGTAAAACAGGATGACTAAGAGGTAGCACAATGAATTCAGTTCAAGTTATGGGTAATCTGGCACGAGATCCGGTCGTCCGTGCAACAAAGACCGGCCGCGCTATGGCATCTTTTACCGTGGCAGTGAATCGTTCTTTTACAACGCCTCAGGGTGAACAGAGAGAGATCACAGACTGGATTAACGTTGTGGCTTGGGGCAATCTGGCGGAAGCTGTAGGAAATCAGCTGAAAAAAGGCAGCCGCGTTTTCGTGGAAGGCCGTTTTACTACTCGTTCCTACGATACACCAGACGGACAGAGAAGATGGGTCAGCGAAGTGACTGCGAATTTCGTGGCACTTCCGATCGGCGGATTCTCGCATTCCCAGCAGCAGCCTTCGGGCAATGCTTTCGGCGGAAATAATGGCTATAATGGCAATGGCGGATATGGCGCAAACAATGGCGGCTTCAATAACGGGGCTTCCCAGTTCGGTCAGAGCCAGCCGCAGGGCCAGCCGAAAAGCAGTTTTGGTCAGTTCGGACAGGCTTCCAAGGATGAAGACATTCCGTTCTGAGATACATTGATTTTGGAGGATAAACTAGCATGATCAGAAGAGATAGAGTAAGAAGACCGAGAAGAAAGGTCTGCCAGTGCTGCGTAGATCACGTAGACACCATTGATTACAAAAACATTGCCGCACTTCGCCGTTTCGTTTCCGAAAGAGGTAAGATCCTTCCTCGCCGCGTAACTGGCACATGCGCTAAACATCAGCGTAAGATCAATCTCGCTATCAAGAGAGCAAGAGCTATCGCTCTGCTTCCTTTCAGCGCTGACTAATCAAAAGCGGAAGATCCCAAGACTTCGGTCTTGGGATTTTTTATTGGAACGGGCGCAATGGAGAAGCCACTGTGCATAAAAATCCGAAAGTGCTGCGAGTATTTGCGCAGAGCGTAAGCTCTTTCCCTCTCTTACTGGAAAAGCAGACTGTCAGGTTCGACGCCTTCCTAAACCTCTAAATTTGTAGCATCCCATTCTCGTCTATGTTACAATAAAGCTAAGTTTATCTCGATGGAGGTGTCCTATGAAATATAGAAGTACAAGAAGCAGTGAGACCGTGACCGCACTGGAAGCGCTGGTGAAAGGACTGGCGAGTGACGGCGGGCTCTATGTGCCATCGGAGCTACCAGCGCCTTTTCTGGCAGCTGATGATCTGATGCATCTTTCCTACGAAGAGCTGGCGGCTTATGTGCTGTCCCATTTCTTCACCGATATCCCGGAAGAGGATATGAAGAGGCTGACGCATGATGCGTACACCGGGACATTCGAGACACCGGAGATCGTGCCGGTGAAGACGATGTCGGAGTCCTTCTCCATGGCAGAGATGTTCCATGGAAGGACCTGTGCATTCAAAGATCTTGCCCTCTCTCTCTTCCCGTACCTTCTGGCGTATGCCAAGAAGCAGCAGAAGGATGGCAAGGAGGTGCTGATCCTGACTGCGACCTCCGGAGATACCGGCAAAGCGGCGCTGGAAGGCTTCCGCGACGTGCCGGGGGTACACATCATGGTCTTCTACCCGTCTCACGGTGTCAGCCCGCTGCAGCAGGATCAGATGCAGAAGCAGCTCGGAGATAATGTGAAGGTCGTCGGCATCGAAGGCAATTTCGATGATGCGCAGGGTACGCTGAAGAAAGTCTTCGGCAGTGCGCTGCGTGAGAGATCTGCAGAGAAGGGCGTGCTTTTCTCCAGTGCGAACTCTATCAATATCGGACGCCTTTTCCCACAGGTGGTGTACTATGTCTGGATGTGGCTCTCACTTTTGAAGCAGAACTCCATCGGGCCGAAGGAGACCTTCAATGTCGTCGTTCCGACAGGAAATTTCGGAAACATCCTGGCGGCATGGATCGCCAAACAGATCGGTACGCCGATCGGCGAGCTCATCTGCGCCTCCAATGAAAACAAGGTCCTTGCCGATTTCTTCAAGACGGGTACCTACGATATCAACCGTGACTTCCATCTGACCGAAGCTCCGTCGATGGATATCCTGATTTCTTCGAATTTTGAGCGCTTCCTGTACTTCATGACCGGCTCGAAGGAAACGGTGGCTGCCGATATGCAGGCGCTGAAAGACACCGGCATTTACTCCCTCTCGAAAGAGGCTATGGAAAAGGTCACTGGCGAGATGAAGGGCGGCTGGGCATCGCCAAAGGCCATGGAAGAAGCGATGACGAATGTCTACGACAAGTATGACTACCTCATGGATCCGCATACGGCTGTCGCTTATGCAGTCTATGATGAGATGAAGAGAAAGGGAGAGATCCCGCGTCATACCCATACCGTTATCGTCTCTACGGCGCATCCCTATAAATTCCCCGGTATCGTGGCAAAGTCACTCGGTCTTACGCCGAAGGATGATCCGTATGATACCCTTCGTATGATCGCAGAAAAGACGGGCATCGCGATCCCCAGACAGCTCGGCGAGCTTGAAAGCAGAGAGAAACGATTCACAGATGTGGTCGATCGCACGGAAATGGCAGAGTCGATCGAAAGGTATGTGGACGAGATTTGTGAGAAGAACTAGTGGCTAGTGACTGGTAGCTTGGGATCAGGAGTGACTGGCGAACAGAAAGAGTGTCATCTTCGGATATCGCTCTAAGGAAACACTGATTAAATCGTTGTCTGATTTCATTCTTGGATTTTTATGCAGAGCAAGGAATCATCTGACGCGAATAGCGAGCTATTTAAGGAAGATGATGACGAAGCTATGTATAAAAATCCATATGAAATCCGACTCTGCGATTTAATCAGCGTTTCCTTAAATAAAAGGGCGTGAAGCGCCACTCCGCTTAGCCTTCCTCTGAGGGAAGGGGGCGCTTTTGCCAAGCCGATAGCAACCAATAACAAATAACAAAAAGAGGTCTGATGCTATGATACAAAGAAATGGGGATGAAAGAGCGGAGCGGCGTTTCCGTATCGCGCTCTTTGGGGTGCTGCTGCTCGTGCTGGTGGGCGTGCACTTCGTAGATCCGTCTTTCTATCCGACGATCTACCAGCTCTCCATGGACGGGGATCTCAAAGGTACCATTGCCTACCTCAAGACCTTCGGCGTGTATGCGGTCTTCATGAGTTTCTTCATCGATGTCGTGATCAATGTGGTCGGATTTCTTCCTTCCATCTTCATTTCGACTGCGAATGGGCTTATCTTCGGTCTCTTCTGGGGGACGATCATTTCCTGGCTGGCAGAAACGGTGGGAGTCATCATCTCCTTCTACATGATGCGTACACTCTTCCGCGGAATGGCGAAGCATGTGATCGCGCAGAGCAAGACGCTGACGAAGCTCGGCTCTTATGATTCCTGGCAGGCGATGGCGATCGCGCGTGCGATCCCCTATATGCCGAATGGTCTTGTTACGGCTGTGGGCGCTCTTTCGAATATGTCCTTTTACCACTACGCGCTGGGCTGCCTTATCGGGAAATTTCCTTCGGTGGCTCTCGAAGTCATTCTGGGGCATGATGTGGTGAATTTCGGAGATAATTCGCTGCGCCTGACGATCATCATCATCGCTGTCGCTGTCATCTACGGCGGCATTTGGTGGTATACGAAGAGGGAGAAAAAGTGACTTGTAGCTAGTGACTAGGGGCTAGAAATTGGAAAACCGCCAAGCGGCATTGGGCTGCTTGGCGGTTTTTACGTGGGAAATTTAGGGGCTAGGGATTGGGGATTAGGAGGGGCTGGGTTCAACGGGTTCAGAGGGTTCAAAAGGTTTAACGGGTGTGGTGCGGTGCCATAAAGTGACTAGTGCGGTAGCTAGTGACTAGTATTGGGATTTTATTTAAATGGTCTTTTTTCTCAATATCCGAATACGGAAAAGAAGTCAAAAAATTATTAGTGTCGTAGCGTCTTGCTTCCCCCTTCGGGGGAAGTGCCGAAGGCAATAGGGGCTTGCTAGCGGTATAGCGGATTATGTGGAATGGTCTATTTCTAGTCACCAGTCACCAGTCACCGATCACTTATTTCCCACAATATACGGGATGGCGTCAATGTCGTTGACCGGCATGAGATGAGCGCCGGCAGCGTGGATCTCGCGCAGGGCGGTGACGATCTCTTTGGAGATCGCAAGACCGGTCTCGCGGCCGCCTGTTTCCATCTGCGAAAGGACTTTCGCTGGGATGGTGATGCCCGGGACTTTGTCATTCAGATAGTTCGCCATCTTGAAGCTTTTCAGCGGGACGATGCCGAAGAGGATGGGAAGATCCAGGTCTTTGGCACAGGCGAGGAAGTCTTCTGCCTGCTTGATGTCATAGATCGGCTGGGTCTGGATGAACTGAGCTCCCGCTTTTTTCTTGCCCTCCAATCGTTTGATCTCTGCATCGAGGTCATCGGTGCCGGGATTTCCTGTGGTACCGATGTAAAAATCTGTAGCTGCGCCAAGGTCATGTCCTTCGATATCGTGACCGCTGTTCAGGCAGCTGGCGATCTGAATAAGGCCGGTGGAGTCGATTTCAAAGACTCCTTTGGCATTCGGATGGTCACCGATCTTGGGCGGATCACCGGTGAGGGTGAGGATGTTATGCACGCCGAGTGCGGCTGCTCCTAGAAGTTCCGCTTGGAGGCCGATGACATTTCTGTCGCGGCAGGTCAGATGGAAGATGGACTCGACCTGGTACTTCTGCTGGATGATGCAGGAGAGGGCGATCGGGCTCATACGCATTTTTGCCATGGGGCAGTCGGCGATATTGACTGCGTCGACGTAGGGAGCGACTTTCTGCGCCTGCTCTTCCGTGATGGCTGAGGAGGCGCTCTTCGGCGGATCCAGCTCGGTCGTGATGGTGAAGATGTGATTCTGGTTTTTCTCTTTTAATGTGGACATAGGGGACTCCTTTCGGAAATTTGGCAGCTAGGGATTAGGGATCAGGTGCCTCGAGTGACTAGTCACTGAATGTCGGCTCATGGCATCACAACTATTTATACTCTGCGGCGCTTAGATCCTTCGACTCAGTTCTCCTGTTTCAGATAAGCCATTTTTTAACATACGACGTTTTTCTCCGCTCAGGATGACGAAATGCGCCGCACCACCATTTCTCATTTCTAATTCAAGCGAGGGTTTTATTCATAATCTAGGGACGGCACGCCCAAGGGGCTAACCCTGAACCTTGAACCCGCCAACCTGAACCCTCTAACTATTTCTCCATCATCCGATCGGCTTCTTGGATGGCAGAGATGCCGTCTTTGCAGTAGGCATCAGCGCCGATGGAAGCGGCGTAGTCTTTCGTGACGACGGCGCCTCCTGTCAGGATGGAGACGGCGGGGCATTTCTCTTTGACGAGGGAAACGGTCTTTTCGAGCTCTGGAAGGGTGGTGGTCATGAGGGAGCAGAGGCCGACGAGATCCGCGTGGTGTTCTTCGATGGCGGAGAGGAAGGCTTCGGGGGCGACGTCCTTGCCGAGGTCGATGACGCGGTAGCCGCTGTTTTCAAGAAGGGCGGAGACGATATTCTTGCCGAGGTCGTGGATGTCGCCCTGCACGGTGCCAAGGATCAGTGTACCTTTGGCGGCCGTGGCGGCTTCGGGGAGCATTTCCTTGATGACCTTGAAGGCGGCCTGCATGGCTTCGGCGCTCATCATGACCTGCGGGAGGAAGACTTTCCCTGCGCCGTATCCGTCACCGATCTCGGTCATGGCAGCGGTGAGGCCGCTCTGGATGATCTCTTCCGATGAGAGCCCGGCTTCGATGGCACGCTTTACCGCACTCGCAGCTTCTTCCTTTTCCCCCTGTTTCACGGCGGCTTTCACCTGGACAAGCGGCGGGAGGTCTTGTACCGGCGTGGCTGCATCTGCTGCGGCCGGGGCATCCTGTGCTTCCTGAATGAAATGCAGGGCCCCTTTGTCAAAGCCAAGGAGCAGCTTGGCATTGGTGAAGGCATCCTTCACGCCCTGATCGAGCGGATTCACGATGGGGGCATTCATGCCGCAGGCGAGTGCCATGGTGAGGAAGGCTGCATTGATGCGAGGGCGGCAGGGGAGACCGAAGGAAACATTGCTTGTCCCCATGACGCAGGGGAAGCCGAATTCTTTTTTGTAGAGCTTGATGGTACGCAGGGTCTCGCTCGCGCCTTTGTCTCCGGAGCCGACGGTGAGGACGAGCGGGTCAAGGAGAAGGTCTTCTTTGCGGAGTCCGGCAGCGAGGGCTTTTTTCTCGAGATAGCGAATGATGCGGACGCGTTCTTCAGCGGTCTCCGGCAGATTTCCCTTCTCGATCGGAAGGAGCAGGAGAGCGGCGCCGTAGGTCTTGGCAAGCTGGAGCATCGCGTCTAAGCGTTCTTCGTTCTCTGCATTGGCCGAATTGATGAGCGGGCGGCCCGGATACAGCTTCAGGGCTTTTTCAAGGACCTTCGGGTCGGTGCTGTCGATGGAGAAGGGGACGGGGCAGAGCATGGAGAGCTGGGAGATCGCCGTCTCCATGAGAGCGACCTGGTCTATCCCGGGGACGCCCATATTCACGTCGAGGATGTCAGCGCCCGCATCGACTTCTGCGAGGGCTTCTTTCTTGACGGAGGTGAAGCTGCCTGCCTTCAGGTCTTCTCTCATTTTCTTGCGACCGGTCGGATTGATGCGTTCGCCGATCTTGACGGGGGCATAGTCATCGCCGATGAAGACGGTCTGTGTACGAGAGGTGAGTGCCGTGAAGGGCGGTATTTTTTCTTTCGGAGAGATCGTCACATCGCTGAGGGCGAGGACTTCTTCACGGATATGATCCGGCGTCGTGCCGCAGCAGCCGCCGAGGAAGGATACGCCGACCTTTGCAAATTCCGGCGCCCAGCTGCCGAAGTCTTTCGGCGTGAGTGGGAAATGGGTCTCGCCATTTTCCAGCACCGGCATGCCGGCATTCGGCTGGATGATGATGGGCTTATTCGTGTAAGGGACCATCTGCTTCGCGGCTTCCAGCAGCTTTTCCGGGCCGACGGAGCAGTTCGCACCGATGACGTCTGCGCCCATGGCATCCAGGAGGATGACGGCGGCTTTCGGGTCGGTGCCGGTGATGGTGCGGCCGTCTTCTGCATAGGTCATCTGGCAGATGACGGGAAGGTCGCAGGCCGTCTTGGCAGCGATGAGGGCGGCCTTCATCTCCTGAATGTCGATGATGGTCTCGATGATGAGCGAGTCTGCTCCCGCATTGGCAAGGGCTTTTGCCAGACGGTAGTAGTTCTCGCAGGTCTCATCGAAGGAAAGATCGCCCAAGGGGGAGATGAATTTCCCTGTCGGGCCCATATCACCGGCGATCTTTACACGATTTCCGCAGGCGGTACGCACATTTCGCACAGCGGCTTCACAGATGGCTTCCACCTTATCTGAAAGATCATAGTCTGCGAGCTTGATGGGGGAGGTGCCGAAGGTATTCGTCGTGATATAGTTACTTCCGGCGTCTGCGTATTCCTTATGGATGCGCTGTACAATGTCCGGGTGGGTGATATTGTAGTAGTCTGGGCAGTCTCCTGTCGAGAGACCGTAGCGCTGCAACATGGTACCCATGCCGCCGTCAAAAAAGATCATAGTGGTTCTCCTTTTTATTATTGTATTATATATTTGATTATTATAGCGTAGGGGGAAAAGAAGTGGCTAGGGATTGGGATTCGCGGTTCAGGGGGCGCAAAAAATGACGATACGAGAGAGTCTGATGTCTCCCAGTCACCTATATTATAGATTCCGAAATGGACAGCTCATGAGTCCGCACGCCCGGCATTTCGCCGGAGCGGGGCGGGCGCTGCATTGAGAGATGCCGATGATGGCAGAGACGGACTTCCTCGGGAAAAGCATGGCGTGGTCGGTCACATGGATACCGATCGTTTCTGCACCGATCGCGCGGCAGAAATCAGGCTGCTGCGTGACAGGCCAGTCTCCGTAGCCGGGGGAGAAGCGCCAGACTGTATGCTGTCCGCTTCGCGCGGCCTCTCTTTGAATCAGGGCATCGACCTGATCAGCGAGGTGCTCGACGGCAGCGGTCGCGGCGGCATCGAGGAGAAGCCCCTGCAGGTACTCGCCGCTCTTAAAATGCGCATCGGAAGCCTTCTCGATTTCTTCACCCACCGTGACAGCGAGTACGCCGACGGACCAGGCATGGGAAAGGTGCCTCAAGATCGAGCGGCCGGTGAGGGTCAGCGGATGCGCTCCGCCGATCGTCCCGTTTTCCGGGTCGTAGGGGAGAATCTGCCAGATGCCTCTCGGCTCGGCGAGGGCAAGCGCTTCCCTTATGGCGCTGTCGATGGCGTCTTGGGGAAATTCCTTCACCTTCGGAGATAGTCCCGCATAGCGCATCATTTCTTTTTGATCGATCTGGAACAATGTTCCGTTGAATAGTGGCATAGGGTCTCCTTTGGAAGCCTGAAAAACGGAAAAATCAATAAAAAAATCCTTCATCCCTCTAGGGACGAAAGATTCGTGGTACCACCCAATTTCACTCATGCATCACTGCACGGGTCTTCACAGGTACGCCGGCAAAGCCTTGATACCCTCGCGCTGTATCGGGCGTCCCCGGGATGCTTCATGATTCAGCCTTCCTGGCTCGGAGTCCATCTTCTGCAGATATCTCAATGCTTCTTTTCACCATACGAAGCTCTCTTTGAATGCCGTCTCTGCGTACTCTTCTCTTCATTGCCGCTGTGTAATTGTATGTAACTATAGCATATGAGCGGGGGAGTGTCAAATGGGTGGGAAGGCATTTTTTTAGGACGCCTTGACCTTGGTTTTCCGCTTTTTACCATTCTACTCTTGCTTTTTTTCATACATGCATTAGAATTTAAAGAAAAGCTTTTTATATACGAGGTCTAACTATGAAAATATCCAATTCTTCTCTTTCCATCCGAAGCAAGATGACGCTCATCCTGGATACGGGGCAGCTGATGATGGAGAGTGGTGCAGGGAGCAAGCGTATCGTGCGTGACATGCTCCGCACAGCGGCCTGCCTTGGCATCTACTGGGAAGATGTACAGATCCATATCACATACTCTACCATCATGATCAATGTCGATGATGGGGAAAAGGCATATACGATGTTCCGCAAATGCTACCGCCATGGCATCAATATGACGGCTCTTCTGCAGACGAGTGAGGCTAGCTGGGAAGCACTGTATAAAAACGAATCCTATGATAATTTCCGCCTTCGCCTGAATTATATCAGGCAGAATTTTAGAAATCGCATTTATCCGGAGTGGATGATCATTCTGGCCATCGGACTGGCATCAGCGGCATTCTGTCTGATTTTCGGCGGTCATGCTGTCGATGCGCTCTTCACCATGCTGGCGGCGATGGTGGGCGCTCTGGTGAAGTACGTTTGCAACCGTCTTGAGGTGAATGGGTATGTCACCATTGCCATCTCCGCGTTCTTTGCAACGCTCACGGCCTATGGGACGATGTATCTTCCAGGGGCGACGAATCCGTTTCTCCCTGTGGTGGCATCGGCGCTCACCTTGATCCCCGGCGTGCCACTCATCAATGGGGTCGATGATTTTCTGAACAGCTACTTGACATCCGGGATGACGCGATTCACGCACACGATCCTCATCATGCTGGCGATGACCTTTGGGATCGCAGGCGCTGTCAGTCTGACGAATGTCCCCAGCTTCACCGAAGTACCGATCGCGCCGGAGCATTTGTACATCATGCAGGCACTGGCAGCCGCTATGGCAGCATTTGGGTTTTCTATCATGTTCAATGTGCCAAGGCGCTATATCATCGCAGCCTGCCTCGGAGCCGTCCTCACGGTGGATACGAGAAATATTCTGATGGTCTCCTTCCATATGGGGATGGCGAGCGCCTCCTTCCTCGGAGCCGCGCTGCTCTCCGTCTTCTATTTTGCGCTCTCCCGCTACTTCCATGCCCCTGTCTTTGTGGTCACGATACCGGCGATCATTCCGCTGATCCCGGGCGTGCTGCTCTATCGTTTCCTGTTTGCCATCATTGATATCGGACAGATCGATCTGATGGAGCTGCTGACGGCTTTCAAAACAGGTGTCGAGGCGATGCTTATCATTCTGGGGCTCTCTCTTGGCGCGACTCTCCCGGATGCGATCGCGCATCAGTACATCGAGCGATCGAAGCGGAAGAATCTGGAGAAGCTCCTCGAGCGAAGAGATGGCATAGAAGCGGATATCCGGAAAGCAGCGGATCTGGACAAGGCGAGCGGAAGAGGATAACTATTATGAATGAGGAATTAGGAATGAAGGTGGCGGCTTCGCCGCGAATATATACAGGGCGATGCCCGAAGGTAGTATTCAAGTTACAAGTCACTAGGCACCAGTCACTTGGCACCCCTAATCCCTAGCCACTCATCCCTGATTTCAAGGTTCAGGGTTAGCCCGTGGGGCGTTCTGCCCCTTGATTGTTTGCGAAAGAGGGGAAGCGGGTTCTACAGGTTCAGAGGGTTCAGAGGGGGTGGTGCGGCGCATAAAAATATGGAAGCGCCGCAGAGTTTTGAAGATATGGTATTCACGAAAGATGAGAAACCTGTGAACCTTTTGAACCTTCAGAACCCGTTTAACCTGTGAGGATTCATATAAAGGGAGGATGCTTATTTTCTGCGTTCAAACTTCAAAGTTCAGGGCTGTGGTGCAGCGCATGAAAATGTAGAAGCGCCGCGGAGGTTTGAAACCAGCGGTTTTCTCGTATCGCACCCCTAATCCCTAGCCACTCATCCCTAGCTACCAGTCACCAGTCACCAGTCACAAGTCACCAGTCCACTCTCCCCATTTCCCAAAAACGATTTGACACTGCCACGTCCTCGTGCTATAGTAGGTTCAACAAAGAAAGCCTTGGAACAGGAAGAGTAGGATAGTGATGGCGCTTCAGGGAGCCGGCGGAAAGTGCAAGTCCGGTGCGACAGCTATGTGAATGGGCCTGGGAGGCGCAGCCCGAGCCGAAAGGGGTAGGAGCTGCCGGAGATCGCCGTTACCGATGATGAGCTGGACCTTGTGTCAAGTAGGGTGGTACCGCGGAAAGTGATCCTTTCGTCCCTTTGCTGGAAAGCAGAGGAATGAAAGGATTTTTTATTGGATGAATACGATCCTGTAAAGGGGGATGTGAAATGGAACAAGTGAAAGATGTATCGGAGCTTGTCTTTGTCAAGGCGCGGGGCGGGCGTTTCCGCTGGCTGACGATTTCCACACTGATGCTGGCGATCGGGATGCTGCTGCATCTGGTGTCGCCATCGGTGGCAGGCTTCACGCCGAACTGGATGATCGCGACCTATGTGGTAGCGATCCTTCTGACGAAGCCGACATACAAGCAGTGTCTCGGTATCTGCATGGTCGCAGCGCTGATGGAAGTCTTCACCAGTAAGTCGGCTTTTCCGTATGGCGACTTTGCTTCGGAATTCTTCGGCGCCTATGTGGCAGGTTTCTTTGCACACAGCGTACCGCCGATCCGGATCGGGAAATTTTCCCTCCGTCCTGCCATCGCAGGCTTCGTGACGACGATCGTCTCCGGCTTCACCTTTGTTTCCATCCTGACGCTCGTCATGGGAATCCCGATGAAGGTATATCTCTACGGAATGCTCCCGATGGTGGCACTGGTCGGCGTAGGTAATGGGATCATCACGCCATTCCTCTACTTCCCGGCACTGCGTCTCTTCAAGTCCATGCACTACATGGCTGAGTCAGATACCGTAGACAGTGACCACTCCGGTCTGTCTCTTAGGCAGTCGGAAGATGGCGTCATCAGCGTAGAGCATCTGACCTATACCTATCCTTTTGCTAAAGAGCCGGCATTGAAAGATGTGTCTCTTGCGGTGCGCAAGGGGGACTTCGTCATCGTGACGGGGCCGAACGGGGCAGGGAAGACGACGCTCCTCATGTCGATGGCGGGGGCGATCCCGCACTACTACGGCGGTACGATGCAAGGCATGGTCTTCACGGATGGCAAAGCCGTGACACAGCACAATATCGCTGACCTTGCATCCTCCATCGGCGTCATCCTTTCCGACTACAAGGCGCAGATCGTCACGCTGACGGTGGGGGAAGAAATGGCATTTACGCTTGAAAACCATGGTTTTCCCCCGGAAGAGATCCGCCGCCGCTCGAAAGAAGCACTTGCGAAAGTCCATCTCGAAGGTCTTGAGGACCGCAAGGTGACGACTCTCTCCGGCGGTCAGTGCCAGCGCCTCGTCGTCGCAGCCGTCCTTGCCGAAGAGCCGGACGTACTGGTCTTCGATGAACCGACATCGGCCCTCGATCCGGAAGGCATCCGCGAATTCTATGAAATGGTCGGCGAGCTGAACGAGAAGGAAGGCCTCACGGTCATCGTGGCAGAGCACCATCTCGAAGCCGCGCTCCCCTATGCGAAGAAATTCGTCCTCATGAATCATGGTGAAATCATCGTAAGTGGCACGCCGGAGGAAGTGATGCGCCGCATGTATACCGAACATATTTATGAAGAAGCCATCCCGGATATGTACAAGGCACAGCTCGAACTTGAGCAGGTGGGGATGACCTTTGAGAAGCCATTCCTGAATCTGGCCGATGCAGAAACCTCGGTCATTCATTCCTTTGCGAAAGGAGGAGAGAAAGATGCTTGAACTGTCTCATGTGACCTTCCGCTATGCGGAAGGGCTGCCGGACGTATTGAAAGACATTTCCCTCTCCTTTGACAAGGGAGAATTCGTCGCCATCACAGGGCGAAACGGCTGCGGCAAGACGACTGTGACCCGCCTCCTGACGGGACTTGAGAAAGCAGCCTCGGGGCAGATCCTCTATCATGGGAAAGATGTGACTCGCGAAGAACCATCTGAGCGCAGCCGCTTCATCGGCTACGTCTTCCAGCAGCCGGATCGGCAGATGTTCATGCCGACGGTCCGAGAGGAGATCGCCTTCGGCCCCTATCAGCAGGGGAAACGCGGTGCAGAGCTCGAGGAGGCTGTAGCGCGCGCCATGCAGGATACCGACACCGAAGCCCTTGCTGAGGAGTATCCGCGCATCCTGTCTCGCGGCGACCAGCAGCGAGTGGCCATCGCCTCGGCACTTGCGATGGATACCGAATATCTCGTGCTCGATGAACCGACGAGCGGACAGGACGGACGAGAAAAACAGCGCCTGATGAAACTCATGGAAAGTCTGCAGGAGAAGGGCATCACCATCATCCTTGTTACCCATGACATGGATATCGTCGCGAAGGACTGCACCCGCGTCATCGTCATCGCAGAGCATGAGATCGCCTTCGACGGTCATCCCTCTGAACTTTTCTCTGCGGAGAACCGTCCGGAAGACTGGGGACTTGCCTATCCGCCAGCCGTCCGTTTGGGGCGTAAGCTCCCCGGCAGTCCCTACTGCAAGGATATGAATGCGTTCTGCCGTGCATTTTATGAACTGAAAGGAGGAAAAATCGAATGAGAAATCTGGTACCCTTGACCAAAATCCTTCTCACCTTCGGTACGGCCATCTGGGCGATCGTCCTCTCCGAGCCGACGAGCCTTGCCGCCCTCTGCGCCCTTGAGCTTCTGATCCTTCTCGTGTCCGGCGAACTCATCAAGAATCTGAAGGCCCTCCTTGCCCTTGTCATCTTTGCGGTCATGCTGGGCGTGATCGAGTATATCGGCGGCGGGAGTGTGAAGGAATGTAATGTCGCGGCCCTGCGTATGCTGGGGATGACGATCATTTTCATCTATCTTCTTGGAACAGTGAAGCTGCAGGACCTCACCGCTTCCATGGTGCGCCAGCTGAAGGTGCCGTACGAATACGCTTTCATGTTCACGGCGGGGCTTCGCTTCATCCCGGACTTTATCGAAGAAAACAAAGCGGTCTCCGAAGCACAGGCCTGCCGCGGTCTGGCAGTGAAAGGGAATTTTTTCAAGCAGGTGAAACGCTACATGTCCATCGTCCGCCCGCTCATGCTCCGTTCGCTCGGACGCAGCGAGACCATGGCACTCTCACTCGAGCTCCGCGGCTTCGGCGGCTCGAAGCGTACCTTCATGGAAAGCGTCGCACCGAAAGGAAAAGACTTTGCTGTCATGGCACTGACTGTTCTCCTTACCGCCTTCGTCATCTATGGACGTGTGAAGCTGGGACTGTAGTGTGGCTGGCGGACTGGTGACTGATAGCGGGTGACTAGGAATTAAAAATAAGAAACTGGCGTTCGCGCGTCATCCTGAGCGGAGTGAAATGTCGGATGTTTAAAAATATAAAGGTAGAACAGCGAGAACTGAGCCGAAGGATCTGGGGAAAACGCTGATTCAATCGCAGAATCAGCGTTTTCCTAAAGTAATCCAACACGCCTCTCTTTAGGAAGGAGGGGCTCGAAAGGCAGAGGTTGCCTTCGCATTACGCAATGAAAAAAGAGCGCCTAAGCGCTCTTTTTTGATGGTGTCAGATGATATTCAGCTTTCTCATCAGTGCGTCTTGCAGTACCTGACTGAAATTCACATGGGCGGTCAAAGCCTTATCGTTTAGCCATGCGGGGATGGTGAGTGTCTTCTTGACAGAGCGGCTGAACTGGTTCGGGTCAAAGTCTGCCGTTGCCAAAGCGAGACACGTGTTTGGCTCTGTAAGATGGACATTCTCTAAGCGGGACGCAGCAGGAATTTTGATTTCTTCTTTCACGTAATCGGTCAGATGGCAGCGGATTGCGTCAGAAGCATTCTCCATAAGTTCCGTCAAATTATCTCCATCGGTGAAGCAACCTGGGAGGTCGGGAAATTCCGCCCATATACCGTCCGAATCATTGTGGATGATCATAGGATAGGTCAGTTTCATGACTATCAGCTCCTTCACTTTTTTAGACCTGTAACCTTTATGATTTTCATGAAAAGTCCTGTTGGCAAATCCTTATTGTGGTAGGGAATGGTGATCGTTTGAGTGCCCTTTTTATATTTCTGGTGGCTACCGCCATTGGACGGCACATATTCCCAGCCATCTTTCTCAAGTAATCGAATCAGATCTTTTGGCTTCATGGTCGGCATAGCGGCATCTCTTTCCTCTATTTATATTATAGCACGTGTATACGTGCTTGCAAGCGCCTGGAAACATAAAAATTCACGGTAGGGTGCGCTTCCTTCATATGATATAATAATACCGATAACTACGTATATGTCACGTCTACGGGGCGGGGGCGATTTCTACGAATGACATCCACCGCCTACTTTCCCAAAAACTAAGGAGAACCCATGGATACAGAGCACATCAGAAATTTTTCCATCATCGCCCACATTGACCACGGCAAGTCCACACTGGCGGACCGCCTGATCGAGATCACCGGGACAGTGCAGAAGCGCGACATGGAGGCGCAGATCTTAGACACGATGGAGCTCGAGCGTGAGCGCGGCATCACCATCAAGGAACAGTCGGTGCGCCTGAACTACACGTATGAGGATGGCGAAACCTACGAGCTGAACCTCATCGATACCCCAGGGCATGTCGATTTCAACTATGAAGTCTCGCGTTCCCTTTCTGCCTGCGAAGGCGCGATCCTCATCATCGATGCGACGCAGGGCGTACAGGCGCAGACGCTTGCCAATGTATATCTTGCGCTCGACCATGATCTGGAGATCATCCCTGTCATCAACAAAGTCGACCTCCCGAGCGCAGACGTGGAGCGCGTGAAGACGGAAGTCGAGAATGTCATCGGCCTTGACATGTCGGAGGCGATCCCCGTCTCCGCCAAGACCGGGCAGAATGTCGAAGAAGTCTTGAAGCGTATCGTCGAGCAGGTGCCGCCGCCGGAAGACCATTCGAAAGCGCCGCTTCGCTGCCTCATTTTCGACTCCATTTTCGACTCCTACAAGGGTGCGATCGCCTATGTCCGTGTGAAGGATGGGGAGATCCGTGCGGGGATGAATATCCGCATGATGGCCTCCGGCAAGGTCTACACCGTGACAGAAGTCGGCTATTTCTCGCCCTTCCCGAAGCCCTGCGACGTCCTCACCTGCGGCTCGGTCGGCTACGTGGCAGCCAGCATCAAGACTGTCTCCGACTGTGAGGTAGGGGATACCATCACGACCGAAGAGGGCGGCGCCAGCGAAGCACTGCCGGGCTACCGCAAGGCACTCCCGATGGTTTTCTGCGGCCTCTACCCGATCGAGAGCAAGGACTATGACAACCTGAAAGTGGCTCTTGAAAAGCTGCAGCTGAATGATGCGGCACTCGAATACGTGCCGGAAACCTCTCAGGCACTGGGCTTCGGCTTCCGCTGCGGTTTCCTGGGACTGCTTCACATGGACGTCGTGCAGGAACGCCTCGAGCGTGAGTACCACCTGAAGCTCATCACCACCGCGCCTTCGGTCATTTACCACGTCTACAAGACCGACGGTACGATGGTACCTGTGGACAATCCGGCGGAACTCCCTCCGATGACCAAGATCGAGCATATCGAAGAGCCGGTCGCAAAGGTAGAGATCCTCGTCCCTTCTGATATGGTGGGAAATGTCATGGAGCTCGTGCAGAACCGCCGCGGCGTCTTCCAGACGATGACCTATCTCGATGAGACACGTGTCGACCTTTCCTATACCATCCCGCTCTCGGAAATCATCTTCGACTTCTTCGATAAGCTGAAATCCTCCACCAAGGGCTATGCCTCCCTCGACTACCAGCTCTCCGGCTACCAGAAGACCGATGCCGTGAAGCTCGACATCCTTCTGAATGGCGACCTCATCGATGCCCTCTCCATCATCGTCCACCGAAGCAATGCCGCAGCCCGCGGCCGCACTCTCGCGCAGAAACTGAAAGACATCATCCCGCGCCAGCAGTTCGAGGTGCCGATCCAGGCGGCTGTCGGGAGCAAGATCATCGCCCGAGAGACCATCAAAGCCTATAAGAAGGACGTCCTTGCCAAATGCTATGGCGGCGACGTCTCCCGTAAGAAAAAACTGCTCGAAAAGCAGAAGGAAGGCAAGAAGCGCATGAAGCAGGTCGGCAGCGTAGAGATCCCGCAGGAAGCCTTCATGGCGGTATTGAAAGATGACTAGTCTAGGACTCTATATCCATATTCCTTTTTGCAGAAGCCGCTGTGATTACTGCGGCTTCTATTCGATTGGACGAAAGCCCACCGACCGCTACATCGATGCACTTACCAAGGAAATGGATCTCAAAAGCCCGGACTTTGAGGATCGCCTCTGCGATACCGTCTATCTGGGCGGCGGCACCCCCTCTTCGCTCTCCGAAGCGCAGCTCACAAGACTGATGAAGACGCTCTCTCAGCATTTCCGCATTTCTGACACGGCAGAGATCACCATGGAGATGAATCCCTGCGACATGAGCGAGGACTATCTCAAGAATGCCATGCGCGCCGGCGTGAACCGCATTTCCATCGGCGTCCAGGAAAAGCACGATCACCTGCTTTCTGCCATCGGTCGCCGGCACACCGCCAAAGAAGCAGAAACAGCCGTGAAGCGTGCGTATCGGATGGGCTTTCATAATCTCAGCCTCGACCTCATGTACGAGCTTCCCGGCCAGACCGTCAAAGATTTCGAGGCGAGCCTTCGCTGGGCTGTCCATCTTCCCGTGAATCACATGTCCATCTATAGTCTCATTCTCGAAGACGGTACGCGCATGGCGCAGCTCGCTGAGAGGGGTCAGCTCGCCCGCCCCAGCGAAGAAGAAAGCTGGGCCATGTATCAGGCCATGTGCCGCATCCTCCCCGGCTATGGCTTTGAGCGCTATGAGATCTCCAGCTTTGCCAGGAAAGGCTACCGCTCGCGGCATAATCAAAAATACTGGGAGCTTTCTGACTACCTCGGCCTCGGCCCCGCCGCCTGCTCCCGCATCGGACGCACACGCACGGAGAACACCCCCGGCGTGCGCCTCTACGAAAAAGAACTCCTCACCGGCCATCCGCCGCACCAGGAAGTGGAAACGCTCTCTGCTACTGACGAAATAGAAGAATACTGCTTCCTCCACCTTCGCATGAAAGAAGGCATCCCGCTGGATGGTTTCCGGAAAAGATATGGAGCGGACATCACGCACTGGTATGGAGACGCCGTCAAGATGCTGAAAGAGAAAAAGTTTCTCAAAGAAGAGGCCGGTCATCTCTTCCTGACCTACCACGGTGCCGCTCTCGGGAATTTTGTATTCGAACAGTTTTTACAGGACTAAATAGGGGACGATAGGTTAGGGACTTAGCAGAAATGGTGGAGCTGTGAAGAAATGAATCCTCATTTCTTCACAGCCCCTTTTTACTTTGCTTTCATTTGGTTCAAGGTTCAAGGTTCA
>OIYF01000081.1_pt1 | contig 46326 bp, 37 predicted proteins | sample 1587971 | NCBI WGS metagenome assembly OIYF01 (sample SAMN03283248) | human gut metagenome | biome: human-associated habitat; material: feces | host: Homo sapiens | place: Peru | collected 2012 | reverse complement strand
TAATCCTTTGTTCCCACTATTTGATTATAGTTTTATTTAAGAATACCTTGCCGCATATTTTTTACTCCTTTTCTGGAATGGAATTATTATATCACATCAGTTTTAGGAAAACAAGTATCTAAAAGAAATTTTTCTTCCCCTTATATGTAACAATCATACCGGCTTCCTAACGTTCAGAATGGTTTCTACTGTCTGCTGCGGTGTTTGGTTGGAATTGTCCAGCCAAAAGCCGATCCGTGGTGTTGTCTGCATTTTACTAAATACAAATTCAATGTATACAGAAAGAAATATATAAGGAGTGGGAGGGATTCCGCCGTAGTCGGCATTGTAGGAAAATCCAAAAGTTTAGATTTTCTCAAAATGCTTATCTTTTGGTCTTTGGTTCGGAATAGTGTAGTGCTGGCGGTCTATCTATTGTTTTCGGTTGCTTGCTTCTTTACCGTACATGAGCATTTCCTGATGTACTCCATCACATAGTACATCGCTTTCTCTGCAGCAGCATAGCGGACACTTTTTCGCGAGCCCAGAAAATGTTCTTCATGGACCTCCGTACCGCGACTGCCCGCGACGGCAATGAAGACGGTGCCTTCGGGCTCGCCGCGTTCCCCTCTTCCCGGGCCCGCGTAGCCTGTCGTCGAGACTGCAATGTCTGATGCATACAGGCGGCGGCTGCCCTCTGCCATCTCTTTTGCCGTTTCTCCGCTGACTGCCGTATAGCGGGAAAGTGTCTCAGAAGAGACCCCCAGCACATTTTCTTTGGCCTCATTCCAGTATGTGACCGCACTTCCTTTGAAATAAGCAGAGCTGCCCGGAAGATCCGTCATCAGCTTTCCGATGAGGCCGCCAGTGCAGGACTCGGCAGCGCTTATAGAAAGATGCGTCTTCTCCAGAAGAACCACGAGGTCTTCCCGCACATGCTGCTCGATGTGATAGTCAGCTACGGGGAGTCGCTTCCTGAGCTCTGTCACCAGCGGCGACATCAGCGCATAGGCCGCCTCTGCCGTTTCCGCTTTCGCCGTCACACGAAGAGCGATATACCCCGGTCGTGCAAGAAGGGCGATGGTGGGATTTCCCTGCGCTTGGATGAGATCCATGATGGTTTCTTCGATCTCCGCCTCCGTCCTGTCAGGAATCGGCAGGATCATGGAGCGGATCGTCCCCATCTTGCCCAGCCGCTTCATAAGCCACGGCAGCATGTGCTTCTCCGCCATCATTTTCATTTCAAAAGGCGGACCAGGAAGATGGACGAGAAATTTCCCATGGTTTTCCAGCGCTGAACCACTTGACGAGCCCACCTCGTTCGTCAGAATCTGCGCCCCTTTCGCAAACCACGCCTGACGCGATAAAGAGGGCAGATAGGGGCGTCCCTTTTCTTTGTAGTACGCAGCTAGACGCGCTGCCTCTTCCGGAAAGAGAACATAGGGAAGTCCCAGTACCTCGGCTCCGATCTTTTTCGTGATGTCTCCCTGCGTCGAACCAAGGCCGCCCGAGGTGATGACAAGATCTGCTCGGGAGAGTGCCGTAGCAAAGGCCGCTCTCATCCGCTCCGGATTATCCCCCACTGTCGTCATAAAGGCGACAGTGAATCCATGTTCATTCATGAGCTCCGCCAGATAACGACTGTTTTCGTTATCGATCTCCCCTAGCAGGAGCTCGGTGCCAGTGGTAATGATTTCAGTGATCATGCATGTTCTCCTTGATGGGCTGTAGGAAGAAAAGGGATCGGGGTAAAAGTGACTGGCGGCTGGTGGCTTGCATGCTGCTTTCGGGTATCGCCCTGCCTAACTCGTGGCAGCAAAGCCGCCGCGAGAGCCTTGAACCCATCCACCTGAACCTTGAATCTTTTATTCCTTCACTTCTGCGATCAGATCATACGCATATCCGTCGATGATATGGACATTCACGAAATCGCCCGGCTTGAGATCTCCCGGGTTGTCGATATACACATTCCCATCGACTTCGGGCGCCTGATAGGACGTACGGCCCTTGGCCTGTCTATGTCCCTCGCCATCCTCGATGATTTCCTCGACAAGGACCTCCGCGTCGGTATCAATGAGGCGTTCATTGTTTTCTTCCGAAATCCCGGCCTGGATCGCCATCAGCTGATGGTAGCGGTCTTCCTTCACCTCTTCATCGATCTGATCTGTCATGCGCGCCGCAGGCGTACCATCCTGCGGGGAGAATGTAAAGGCCCCCATATCGTCGAATTTGATTTCCCGAATGAAGTCACAGAGCTCCTGAAAATCAGCCTCTGTCTCTCCCGGGAATCCGACCATGAGCGTCGTGCGGATGGTCATGCGCGGTCTGGCAGCGCGGAGCTTCCGAAGAAGAGCATAGATGCTCTCCGAGGAATCGCGGCGGTGCATACGAGTGAGCACGGCATTGCTGATATGCTGCAGCGGGATATCCACGTACTTGCAGATTTTATCTTCGTGCAGGATGACGTCCAAGAGTTCATCATCAAAGTATGTCGGATAGAGATAGAAAAGACGGATCCACTTCACACCCTCGATCTTGACGAGCTCACGAAGGAGGCTTGCGAGATTCGTCCCGAGGTCGCGTCCGTAGCAGGAAAGATCCTGCGCGATGAGGTTGAATTCACGCACCCCTTCAGCTGCCAGACGTCTCACTTCATGGACGATGGAAGAGATCGGGCGGCTTCTCATCGGCCCGCGTACATAGGGGATGTAGCAGAAGGTGCAGCCATTGCTGCAGCCTTCAGCGATCTTCACATAGGCGGTATATTTCGGCGTCAGCGATGCACGCGGGATGAGCTCTTCATTCGCACAGGGAATGGTGCCGAATTTAAACACCTTTTCTCCGCCATTGGCATAGGATTCATTCACGGCATCCAAAATATCCTGCCAGGAGTCTGTACCGATGAAAATATCGACTTCCGGGATCTCCTTCGCAAGCGCTTCCTTGTACTGCTGTGAGAGGCAGCCGGCAGCCACAAGACGTTCACAGACACCTGTTTTCTTGTATTCCGCCGTTTCCAGAATCGTCTGGATCGACTCTTCCTTAGCCGGATCGATGAATGTGCAGGTATTGATAATGATGACATGCGCTTCTGCCAGATCCTCGGTCAGTTCATAGCCGGCCTTCTCCATAATGCCCACCATCATTTCCGTATCGACCAGGTTCTTCGAGCAGCCAAGGCTGATAAATCCTAATTTCTTCGTCACTTCTTTGTTCCTCCAAATCGTACTTTTTCTCCCCATAGATTCAGCAGATCCTTTCTGCCTTCATCCAGATATCTTTTTTCTAATTCCCAAAAAACGAGTTCATTGCCGGCCGCATCGGGCTCTGCCGCATCATCATTCACATAGATGAAGTAGTTCCCGTTCTTTTCCATGATGCTTTTATATTTCACCGAGTCCAGAAGCCAGTCTATCAGGCGCTCGCCCCGCTCAGGATGTGCGCTTTCTGCCAGAAGCCCTGTCCCATAGAGGTACCAGGGAGCGCCATCCTCCGGATAAATGATCATGACAGGCATTTTCTCCCGCTTCGTGCGAAGGACTTCATTCAGCCCGGAGATCCCGATGTCGCACTTTCCCATCGCCGCCATACGGGACGGCGTAGAGAGATACTTCCCATATTGTACGAGATGCTGCTGCGCCCTGCCTAGGAGCTCCATCGCATAGTCTGGCCCGAAGTGCTCGATGAGACACATCAGGAGATCCTTCGACATCTCGGCGGCGATGAAGTCCGTCATCGAAAGCTGTGCCTCTTCCCTCGTGAAGACCTCTGCCCACGTATAGGAAAATGACTTCTGCTTCTTAAGAAAATCCGGATTCACCGCAAACACGATGGGATCCACCCAAAGACCTGTCCAATACGCCTCTTCATCCTTGAAAAGATTCAGCGCCGTATCTGTACGCGAGGATGAATAGGCTGCGAGCTCTCCGTTCTCTTTCATCCGCATCAGGATATCCTGACTGGTGATCACCACATCCGCTGCCTTTTCCTCAGCGGAGGTCTTCTTTAATAGATCTGCGCCAGATACATAGGAGATCTCTACAGCAAGCCCCTGTTCTTTATAAAAAGCGTCTTTCACCGGATCCAGCACATCCGGTGAAAGATCCGTCAGCACGACGACCTTGCTCACAGGATGCTGTTCCTGGCGCCGCTCTGCTTCCAGATTCTTCGCATAGCAAAGAATCCCCCAAAAAGCACCGCCTGCCAGCAGGAGAAACAGTAAGACGGAGCATAGACGTTTCAAAATGGATCACCTCATTTCGATACAGGCTCTATCAGAGAAGCGGAGGAAACGTGCAGCTGGTCCCCGATCCGCAGTCACAAGTATGGCGCTCTTTTCAGAAAACGCCATACGGGTGAAGACCGATTCTCTAGTCCGAAGGCTCTTCCTTCTTCCCGCCTGCAAGAATATCAGAAAGCTGCTCCTTATCGACAAGAATGTCTCTTGGCTTTGCCCCTTCCGCAGGGCCTACGATACCGAGGCGCTCCATGGTATCCATGAGACGGCCGGCCCGGGTATACCCGATGCGGAATCGGCGCTGGAGAGCGGAGACAGAAGCACGCTTCGTATCGAGCACCCATTCCGAAGCCTCCGGCATGAGATCATCCTGCTCTTCGACAATTTCGTCCTCTTTCTCTGTTTTTTCCGGGATAGAAAGATCGATCGGCTCATAGATGACATGGCTTTCCTGACGGATGCATTCCGCCCTGACATAGTTCACCACATCCTCGACCTCTTCGTCCGAGATGAATGCCCCCTGGATACGGACAGTACTGAGCGCTCCCGCCTGCTTGAAGAGCATATCGCCCTTGCCGAGCAGCGATTCTGCACCGCCCTCATCCAGAATGATGCGGGAATTGAGGCCCGACTCGACCATGAATGCGATACGGCTCGGAATGTTTGATTTGATCACGCCGGTGATGACATCGGCTGACGGTCTCTGCGTCGCAAGGATCAGATGGATACCTGCGGCACGCGCCTTCTGCGTCAGACGCTGGATCAGGACTTCGACTTCTTTGGCCGCGACGTTCATGAGGTCGGCAAATTCATCGACGATCAGTAAAATATAGGGCATCTTTTTGTCAGGATACAGCTTATTATACCCTTCGATATTTCGCACCTTCGCCCCGGCAAAGAGCTGGTACCGGGCCTCCATTTCACGGACAGCCCAATTCAATGTGCCCTGCGCCTTCTTCATATCCGTCACGACTTCCGTGCGCAGATGCGGGATGCCATTATAGACAGACAGCTCGACCACCTTTGGGTCGATGAGCATGAGCTTCACCTCATCCGGGCGGCTATGATAAATGATGCTCGTGATGATGGAATTGATGCACACGCTCTTGCCGCTGCCGGTCGAGCCTGCGATCAGAAGATGCGGTGCTTTCGCCAGATCGGTCACGACCGTCTTCCCGGTGATGTCCTTGCCCAAGGCCACAAGGATGTGGCCCTTGCCATGCTGAAAGGCATCGCTGGCAAGCACATCATGAAGCGGCACAGAGGCCGCCTTCGTATTCGGGATCTCGATGCCGACCGCAGATTTTCCGGGGATCGGGGCTTCGATGCGGATATGTGTCGCCTCAAGCGCCATGGCGAGCTCATTCGAAAGTCCTTCGATCTTGCTCACACGGACACCCATTTCCGGCTTGAGTTCGAAACGCGTCACCGTCGGCCCCACGCTGTAGTGAACGACCTTCGCCCGGACTCCGAAGCTGGCAAGCGTCGACTCGATGAGTGCCGCCTTCTGTCCTGCATCGGCCTCTCCCTGTCCCGCCCCCGTTCCCGCATGAAGAAGCGAGAGCGGAGGAAACTGATACACCGGCCCCGTTTCCGCAGCTGGTGCGGGATGAGCCGGGTCTGCAGAGACGGGCGCTGGCGGTATCGGATGAATGTCCTCCTCCGGCTTCTCTTCCTCGGCCAGCTCTTCAGCTGGTTCTTCCAGCAGTTCTTCTGCCACTTCATCCTCCGCTTCCGGCAGCGGCGATATCGGCGGCTCTTCCATGTCCTTGACCGGCTCCTCTAGCGTCCACGGCTCTTCCTGTACTTCTTTATCCGCTTCTGGGGCAGGTTCTTCTATAGGCTCTTCTAAGGAAATCGGTGGCTCTTCCGCATCCGGCATCTGCGCAGGGACCGCCTTATCTTCTGCCGGCAGTTCCTCATCCGGCGATTCTGCCGCATTTTCTTCATTTTTCTTGTAAATGAACTCCGTCGGCTTATCATCAAGTACTTCCAACCGAGCAGCACTTCTCGCAGCATCCAGCGCCGCTTTCTTTTCCCTGAGCCGCGTGGCTGCGGCCTCGATCTTCTCGCCTGTTTTCTTTCCGAGTACCTGCGCCTTCGAGCCCACTTTCTGCGCGCCACGCGAAAGCGACCAGTGCGTCAGCATAAGCACATCGATCACGATGGCTCCGAGGAGCACCAGCGTCGTCCCCCAGTATCCCATCGCGTCATGGAAAAAGACGCAGAATCCCGCCCCGACGATCCCGCCATAGGTGAGGATCGACTGGATATCCATTTCTCTTCCAAAAGGAACCAGAAAATGATGCACCGCCATGAAGAGGAGCAGCACCAGCAGGATGACCAGCGCAACGCGCCTGTCCCAGGAAATTCCTTTCGATGTCACGGCATAGCGCCCACCGAAAAACATCATCAAAAGGGCGCAGAAAGGCGCGCCGAATCCGAAGAGGAAATGGCTGCCTTTATTCGTAATATCTCCGAAAAAACCGGTACTGTCGCTAAAAAGACTAAAGAGAATGAAAAGGCCGAAGAGGAAGAGGATCACACCTGTGATCTCATAGCTCTTCTCCTCGCTCTTCTGCACTCTCGTCGTCCGTCTCCGGCTTGCTGTCTTCTTTTTCATGGATAAATGGCTATGTCTCCTTTATTAGGTCGTGGGGCGTGCTGCCCTTTGCTTGCATATGAAAGAGGGGGCGGGCTCTATGGGTTCAGCGGGGTGGTGCGGCGCATTTCGTCATCCTGAGCGGAGAAAAACGTCGTATGTAAAGGAAACGCTGAGGAGTATAAATGATGGTGATGCCCCAAAGCAGCATTCAAGTCATTCGTCACTCGAGGCTCCTAATCCCCGGCTATCAGTCACTTACTTCCCTTTCTTCTCGCCCACCAGGCGCGCACCATGTCGCCTTCCTGCCCGAGCGGGCGGGGCTTGTAGTACTGGTGTCCTACAAGCTCATCAGGAAGATACTGCTGCTCTACCCATCCGCCGAAATCGTGAGGATATTTATATCCGATGCCAAGCCCCATCTTCTTCGCTCCGCTGTAGTGCGAGTCCATGAGGTGCGCGGGGATGGACCAGTCCTTCCTTGTCTTTTCCTCCCCTTCGGCGGCAAAAATGCCGGAACAGGCGCTGTTGCTCTTCGGTGCCAGACAAATATAGAGTACGGCTTCCGCAAGGATGATCTGCGACTCAGGAAAACCGACCATTTCTGCCGCCTGCGCCGCTGATACCGCCACCTGCAGCGCTCGCGGATCTGCAAGGCCTACATCTTCCGCTGCGCAGATCATGATGCGCCTTGAAATGAAGGACGTCTTCTCTCCTCCGTCGATCATACGCGCCAGATAGTGCAGCGCTGCATCGGGATCGCTCCCTCGCATGCTCTTGATGAAAGCGGAAACGATATTGTAATGGTAGTCCCCCTGCTTATCATAGCTGGAAATCTGGACACCTGCCACCTCGCCGATCTCCTTCTCTGTCAGAGAGCCTCCATCCACCAGCATGGATGTCGACTGCTCCAAGAGATTCAGCGCGACGCGCGTATCTCCCGAGGCGTAGGCAGCAATGAGAGAGAGTGCCTCCGGTTTGGCCGTATAACGATGAATCGCCAGCCCATACTTTTCATCATCGAGCGCGCGATGAAGCACCGAGACGATCGCTTCATCAGTCAGTCGCTTCAGATGGATCAGCCGCAGACGGGAGAGCAGCGGCCCGTTGATCTCAAAATAGGGATTCTCCGTCGTCGCACCGATGAGGATGAATGTCCCATCCTCCACATAGGGCAGAAGCACATCCTGCTGCCCCTTATTGAAACGGTGGATTTCATCAATGAAAACGATCGTCCGCCGCTGGTAGTACGAGAGCTCTTCTTTCGCTTTGGAAACGACATCCCGGATCTCTTTGATCCCGCTCGAGGTCGCATTCACCTTGATGAAGCAACTCTTTGTCATTTCCGCAATGACCGATGCGATCGTCGTCTTCCCACATCCCGGCGGGCCAAAAAGAAGGAGAGATGGGATCGTATCCCGCTCTATCATGCGATAAAGAAAAGATTGCCGTCCAACGGCAGCATCCTGTCCGACGATGTCTTCAAGCCGCCTGGGGCGCATGCGATCCGCCAAGGGGGCATACCGCTTCCCCGCCTCCGGGGACATGTCGAATAAAGAGTCCATGTGTATCACATCTTTCAGAATTGAGAGCAGTGAAACAGCGAAAAGCAGTCAATGCTACCGGTCATCCGTCACTGCTTTCCTGCCAAATCGTATAATACCTTCGCCACCTGATCCGCACTGCCGCTCGGAGCGACGCTGCAGGCATCTGCCATTTTCTTCCGAACGAGCGGGTCACGAAGGATAGCGCGTACCGAGTCTGCGAGTTCTCCCCGCTTCACCCATTCCGCGCAGCCAAGGTTCTTCATATGCATGGCGTTCGCACGCTCCTGTCCGGGCAGCGTATTGACCAGCACCATGGGCAGATGCATCACCATCGCCTCTGTACACGTAAGTGCGCCCGGCTTTGTCACAAGGATCTCACTCCTTGCCATCATCTCTGCCACTTTATTTGTATAGCTGTGAAGCTCCACGGGATGCTTTAACTTCTCGGCAAGAGCAGCCACTTTTTCGTAGAGACTGATATTCTTCCCGGTCACGACGATGAATTTCGAGATCTCTTCCACTTCATCGAGACGAGCGATATTATCCACGACATTACCGAGCCCGAGACCGCCGCCCATGACGAGTACCGTCCCCTTTTCAAAGGCCTCTCTCTCCTTCACTTTCTCGTAAAAAGCACGGCGCACCGGGATACCTGTCACATGGATGCGGCTGCCATCGATATCATACGTCTCCAGCAGGTCCTTCAGATCCGGCGTCGCGACGCAATACCCGTCAAGATAGCGGTCGATCCAGAGCTGGTGGATATCGAAATCCGTGATCACGCCGAGCAGCGGGATCGAGATCGAGCCCTCCGCCTTCAAAAGGTCTGCTGCCCCTGCCGGGAAAGGATGCGTGAAGATCATCGCATCCGGCTTCGTGGCCATGATGAGATTCTTCATTCTGCGTTTAAAGGAAAGAGACAGCATCTTCTGCGAGAACTGCCCGAAGCGGCTCATCTGCGAATCACTGTAGAGATGGTCATACATCTCCGGAAAGACGTCGATCATTTTGAGATAGCCATCCTTGATGATGTGATCGATGGAGAAAAGATTGCTCGATACGAAGTCAAGGACCTGCACCGAGTCCGATGGATGCGTGCGCTGGATCGCTTCCGCGATGGCACGCGCCGCCTGGCTGTGCCCCGTCCCTATGCTGGCTGTCATGATGTAAAACTTACGAGCGATCTCCATTTCGTCTCTCCCTTTCGTTACTTTTCCACCTTCGATTATAACATAAAAGCGCAAATCAGCGGAGCCGTCACGCATAAGGAAAACCGCTTTCTGACACGCAAAAAGCAATGTGAAATAACGATCATCTCATTTTCGCGTTCCGTCTGCCGCGGGGGACTTGCAGCTCTCATAGGAGTGACCGGGAAACCTTATCCCAGCTGTCTTTCATGCCATAGTCACCCTATCCGCCCCTTTCGGGCACCTTCCCCTAGAGGGGAAGGCTGCGATACGAGAATACCATCATCTAAAAAAGGCGGCGAAGCCGCCACCTCACCCCTGAACCTTGAACCCTGAACCCTGAACCCTGAACCTTGAACCTTGAACCCTAAACCAAATGAAAGCAACGTAAAAAGGAGCTGTGAAGAAATGAGGATTCATTTCTTCACAGCCCCTTCCCGCTATACATATTTCTTGAGCACAGACAAGAGAATGTCTATATGGATCGGTTTTGCCACATGATCATTCATGCCGGCATCCTTTGCCGCCTGCCTGTCTTCTGCGAAAGCATTCGCCGTCATGGCAATGATGGGGATCTGCGATTTCTTCGGATCCTGCAGCTTTCGGATCCGTCTCGTCGCCTCATAGCCATTCATGTGCGGCATCTGGATATCCATAAGAATGAGATCGTAGTATCCGTCTGCTGCCTCGATGAGACGGTCGCAGCAGACCTGTCCGTCTTCTGCACGCTCCACCAAGATCCCCTTCTCTTCCAGAAGCTCGCAGGCGATCTCCGCATTGAGATCATTATCCTCAGCAAGGAGAATGCGTTTCCCAGCCAATGATGCCCCCTGGTCTGACGCCGCCTCTGTTTCTTCCCTTTTGACTTCCGATTCATCGGTCAGATGCAGGGGGAGATCCACGCGGAAGCATGTCCCGCAGCCCTTATGACTCTCGACATGGATCTCGCCTCCCATAAGCTCGATCATGGACTTGACGATGGAAAGTCCCAGTCCGGTCCCGATGACTTGATTCTCTGTAGAAGAGCGCTCTCGAGAAAACTCCTCGAAAATATGAGGCAGGTAATCCTGGCTCATACCGATCCCCGTATCTTGGCAGGTAAAAATATAGCGCGCCCTTTCCGCTTCACTTGGAGTCACTTCGCAAAGCTTGATATGGATCGCCTGCCCTGCCGGCGTATACTTGATGGCATTGCTTACGATGTTTAAGAAGATTTCCTGCACCCTTGTTTTATCGCAAAGGACATAGCGATGCTGGATCTCTACCTCTGATGAAAAATGCAGCTGCTTTTCTTTGATATCCGCCTCAAAGACCGTCTCCACGGACTGCCACATATCCATCAGGTCTTCCGGGGAAAGATTCAGCCGAGCCGTCCCGCTTTCGATACGTGCCATTTCCAGCACCTGATCGATGATCGTCGTCAATAGCGCACTCGACACCTGCATTTTCTTCAGATATTCCCTCGCCTTTTCCGGACGATCCAGATGCTTTTCCAAAAGGCTGGCAAATCCGGCGATGGCATTCATCGGCGTCCGTATGTCGTGGCTCATGTTGAACAAAAAACGAGTTTTTGCCTCATTCGCACTTTTTTCCCGATACGCTGAGCGCTGCAGTTCGGCCGCATGCTCTGTTTCCTGACGTCTTCTCCTCAGAAATTGATAAAAAATCGTAACGATCAAGATGGCGAGAAGCCCTGAGATCCCACCGTCAGCGATCCAGTAGGCGGGCGGAATCCATCCATTCACAGGCATAATGTCAAAATACCATATCGCATTCGGGATCTTGCAAGTCACTGTCAGGCGATCTTTCGGCATACCCGATTGTCCGCTGGCGATTGTCACGGGCTGTCCGTCTTTGTTGTTGTGCGTCCAGATCTCATACAGGAAGGAAGACCTCGATAGTTGGTCCAATCCCGTTTCATTCAAAAATTTCTGCCAGTCAATGACAATGACGACGAATCCCAAAAACGAATGGTGTCCCCTGCCATCCGGGAGGTACACCGGTGTAAAGAGCAGCGCTCCCTGCCCACCCTGCTTCAGCGTATAGGGGCCTCCCAGCGTATACTTCCCGGTCTCCTTTGCCCGAAGTGCATCATAATATCTTTCATGCTGTGTCAAAAGATTCAGCGACAGCGCCTTCTCGTTCCCCTGCATAGGGTAGATATCGTTGACTACCCCATTCGGCGCCAGCTCATAAGCCTTGACCACACCGTCTTCATTGGGAAATGCCTTTGCCGTTTCAGAGAATGCATCCTGATCCGGCTCACCCCCGGCGAGGATCCGATTGGCCATGAAATCGGAGATCTGCACATACTTCTCAAGCTGCATCTCCACACGGCTTGCTGTGATTTTCGCTGTATACATCGCCATATCTTTCTGTTCTTTTTCCATATAACGGAGTATCAGCGAGCCTGCCGCAAAGCAAAAAAGAAAAGAAATCACACCCATGAGCACGCAATAGATTTTGATCCGTGCTTCCGTTTTATGCTTTCCTTTATGCTTTTCCTCATGGTTTTTCTTCATCATTTGACCGTTCCTTTGTAAGATTCTTAACTTCCGTCCTCGATCGCATCAACTTTCTTTTAATTTTACACTTTCAACCGATGACTTTCAATATCATCGGGCGCACCGTCTTGAGGAAAAGCAGCCCGCATATCATCCTTTTTCATTTTTGGATATAACCAACGTCACATATTTTGCAAATCAAAAGGCGATGTGAAATAACGATCATCTCATTTTCGCGTTCCATCTGCCGCAGGGGACTTGCAGCTCTCATAGGAGTGACCGGGAAACCTTATCCCAGCTGTCTTTCATGACATAGTCACCCTATCCGCCCCTGCGGGCACCTTCCCCTAGAGGGGAAGGCTGCGATACGAGAATATCATCTTCTAAAAAAGGCGGCGAAGCTGCCACCTGAACCTTGAACCCTGAACCTTGAACCTTGAACCAAATGAAAGCAAAGTAAAAAGGAGCTGTGAAGAAATGAGGATTCATTTCTTCACAGCTCCTTTTTCTGTACCATCTTATTTCTTAGCTGCTTTCTTAGCTCTGGTCTTTTTAGCCGGTTTTACATTGACTTTTTCTTTCAGCTGTTTGGAAACGCGGAAAGCCGGAGTCTTGGAAGCCGGGATCTTGATGACTTCCTGTGTGGACGGATTATGACCTTCACGAGCTTTACGTTCACGGACTTCGAAAGTACCAAAGCCGATCAGCTGGACCTTTTCACCTTTGGCAAGAGCACCGGATACGACATCGATGACAGCCTTGACTGCTTTTTCGGCATCTTTCTTGGTCATTTCTGCTTCCTGAGCGACAGCAGTGATGAGTTCTGTTTTGTTCATAACTAAACATCCTCCTTTAATAATGATGGCTTTTGCCAACAAAGAAGAGTGGTGCACAGGGCACACCGCTTCTCAGCTCCAATGGGCTAGGGGAGCGCTGATGTATCCGTCTTTCGGCAGAAATCCTGCCACAAGACCTGAGCCTCCTCGGGCGAGATGTCCATCAGGCTCTTCCCTCTCTGGAAAAGGCCCTTTTCAAAGGCTCTCAGCTGATCCATGACATATCTGGCGTAGCGATGGAGAGCCAGTTCAGGTTCTACCCCTTCTGCATTTATTACACGGTCTAACGCAAAAAGGAAACGCCCCACCGAAAGCTCTTTATCAACAGCTCCCTTCCCGTCTATGGCTACCTTGATCTCTTCAGCACAAGACGCAGAAAGTGCGCCATCCTCGAGGGCTTCTGTCAGTCCATGGGAACCAACTTTCCTTTGAATTATACATGCTAAAAGCAGACTTGGCAAGTCTTTTGAGACGCCGGAAAGCAGATATTTTCGGTTTTTTTCCAATCTTTTCCGTGTTTCCCAATCTCCAAGGAGCTTTTTCGTCTCCTCCACCGTGATTTTCTCGAAAACGAAGGGGTGCCGGCGGATCATTTTCTCATTGATGCCGTCCACGACATCCTGCATGGTGAAGAAGCCTTCCTTCTCCGCGAGGCGCGCATGAAAGACGATCTGCAGCAGCACATCGCCCAGCTCCTCTTTCAGGTTCACCATATCATCCTTGTCGATCGCATCGATCACTTCATAGACCTCCTGCAGGAAATAGGTTCGAAGCGATCTATGATCCTGCGCGCGATCCCAGGGACAGCCGCCGGGTGCCAGCAGCATATCCATCGTCTCCTCGAGCGGAGACAGTGTGAACGGCGCAGGTCCCTTCCCTCTCGCTTTGCGGCTGTCGAAAAGGAAGAGGAATGGCTCCTTCCCAAGGTCATGCCGGAATTCATCCATGGTAAGCCTATGAATACGGCCTTCCGAAGAAAGGAGGATGAGTGCGCTCTCCTTCTCATACAGCATAGAAAGCCTCGATGACAGAATGGCCTTCTCCTCTTCTGTCACATCCTTTAAGATGAGAAGATGCGGCAGCGTAAGAGAGATCGATGCGGCCTCTTCCCCGCCTGCTATGGTGAACGCTTCATCCTCATGAAGCAACCCCTTCCTAGAAAGGAACGTGAGTATTTGTTGTATAGTCATTGGCATCACCTCGCTTGTATCTTTGCTGTCATTATAGCATAAAATGACCGGCTCTATTTCGATGGATCAGGAAAGAGGCTTCACAGGGATCCCGTCACTTTTTCCGGTCAAGCGCCCTTCGTCCAAAATAAAAATCCGTCCGTGACAGATCGTCATAGACGGATTTTTATGGATTAAGCGTTTTTAGCTGCTTCGCAGATCTGGGTGAAGCCAGCCGGATCGCTGATAGCGAGTTCGGAGAGCATCTTACGGTTCACTTCGATACCAGCACGGGTCAGGCCAGCGATGAGCTTGCTGTAGGTCAGGCCGTTCTGACGAGCTGCTGCATTGATACGAACGATCCAGAGCTTACGGAATTCTCTCTTCTTGGATCTACGGTCTCTTCTAGCATAGTAGAGAGCCTTCATGACCAGTTCGTTTGCTTTTCTGAACTGGGTGTGACGAGCACCTCTGTAGCCCTTAGCCAGTTTCAGAATCTTCTTATGTCTTGCATGAGCGGTAACGCCGCTTTTTACTCTTGCCATTCTCTTATATCCTCCTTATTAGCCGTTTGGAAGCAATCTTGCTACACGTTTGTAATCAGACTTGGAAACCAGTGCTGCTTTTCTGAAGTTTCTCTTTCTCTTCGGGGACTTCTTTTCGAGAATGTGGCTCTTGAATGCTTTGTTTCTCTTGAACTGACCGGATCCGGTTTCAGTAAAACGTTTTGCCGCAGCGCGACGGGTTTTCATTTTCGGCATTTTGTACTCTCCTTTGTTATGCTTTTGGGGCAACGATCATTGTCATGTTGCGCCCTTCTAATTTCGGTGGCTTTTCGCGAACAACGGTATCACCCAGTTCTTTAGCGAAACGGTCGAGAACATCCTGTCCAAGTTCTGGATGGGTCATTTCTCTGCCACGGAACATGATGGTCACTTTGACTTTGTTTCCATCACCTAAGAAACGCTGCGCATTCTTCAGTTTGACAAAGAAATCATGGTCTTCGATATTTGGACGAAGCTTGACTTCTTTGATCTGGAATACCTTCTGTTTCTTCTTGGCTTCTTTATCACGTTTCTGCTGTTCATATCTGTATTTGCCATAGTTCATGATACGGCATACGGGTGGACGGCCATTGGGCGCCACCTCGACGAGATCAAGTCCTTTTTCTTCCGCCATGCGAATCGCTTCATGGAGCGTCATGATCCCCAATTGTTCATTTGCATCGCTGACAACACGCACCTCTCTGGCGCGGATCTGTTCATTGATGCGAAGTTCCTTACCTATTCTTTTCACCTCCGAAATAGAAATCATTGCAAGTGTAAAGGCGGACAGCATCTGCCGTCCGCCTTGAGTTCATACGTAAACCTTAGTAGCCTGCGCCATGTAAGGTGAGAAGCGGATGACTTCTGCTTGCAATCAATTACAAGGGATATGATACTACAGAAATCAGTGCGCGTCAAGTAAAAAATAAAGGTTGTCGGATTCAAGGGTTAGCCCCTCGGGCGTGGTGCCCTTTGATTACGTGCGAAAGAGGTTCAGCGGGTTCTATAGGTTCAAGAGGTTCAAAGGGGTTGGTGCGGCGCATAAAAATCAGAAGCGCCGCGAAGTATAAATAATGGCGATGCCCTGAGCTGGTATTCCAGTCACAAGTCACCAGTCACTTGAGACTCCTAATCCCTAGCCACTAGCTACTAGTCACTTCTTCTTCTTCTCGTCCTTCTTCCGTCCCTTCTCTTTCTTTTCTTTTTCTTTCTTCGGCTTCTTGACCTTATGGTGTACGTCTTTTCCCGCCTTTTCGCCTTTGACATCACCCGCAGCCTCGATGGCCTTTCTGTCTTCTTCGGCTTCTTCGGCGGCAAGACGACCAGACTCTGCATCTGCTGCTTCCTGCTTGGCCGTCATCGCTTCAGCGTGCTCCCGATCCACGTCGCCTTCGCTCATTCTGGGCAGGACGACAGTGACGGTCGTGCCTTCCCCTTCGATGCTTTCGATAGAGAGCATGCCTTTGTGCTTTTCTACGATATGCTTGCAGATAGCAAGTCCTAGTCCGCTGCCGCCGGTCGCTTTGTTCCGGCTCTCTTCGGCGCGGTAGAAGCGCTCAAAGACGCGTCCCTGCTTATCCTTCGGGATACCGATGCCTGTATCCGATACCGTAAGGATCATCTTGTCTTCCCCCTCCGGTGAAAGGCGTGCGTATACATCCCCGCCTTCATGGTTGTATTTCACCGCATTATCCAGGAGATTCATGATAAGCTCAGAGAGAAGTGCTGCATTGCCATAGGTATAAAGCGGGTCTGTATCCACGTGCACCTTGACATGCTTGGCATCTGCCTGTGGAGAAATGAGATCAGCTGCATACCGCACCAAGCTGTCCACAGCGACGGTCTTCCATGTGATGGTGGTCTCTGTCTCCTCGATCTTAGAAAGATGCATGATGGTATCGATCAGTGTCATCATTCGCTGGGATTCATTCACGATGCGGCTGCCGAAGAGCCGCACTTCCTCGGGCTTCTGGTACATGCCATTGGCAATCATTTCTGCGAACCCGCTGATAGAGGTCAGCGGTGTCTTCAGCTCATGCGAAACATTAGCTGAGAATTCGCGGCGCATTTTTTCAGCCATATAAGAAGCCGTCATATCACGAAGTACGATGAGAAGACCAGATTCTCCGTCAGTCAGTACGATCCGATTCATGACCATACGGAAAGGCTTATCAAAAAGGTACATGGTGTACTCCTGCTTCCCCTCGCTGTGGTAGGCTTTGCCGATGACGCGAAGCCAGTCCTCATCATGATAAAGGCTCGCTATACGGCGGAAGCGCTTGTTTTCGTTCGGATGGAAAATATCTTCGATCGTCTTATTGTAATCGATGATCTCCCGGCTGCCATTCAGAAGGATGATGCCGTCTGTGATGGTATCGACCACGATGCGGATCGTATTTCTTTCCTCTTCGATATCCTCCATATAGTTTTCGATATCATTGTGCTGCTCTTCGACCTTGCGGATGAGAGGACGCAGCTCCTTATATTCCGGCGGCAGCTCGTCCACCTTCTCCCCCTTCATGATACGCTGCACGAGTTCTCCCAAGAGATGGAAGGGTTTCAAAATGCTTTCTGTCTCCCGTTCCGCAGCAGCCAGACAGCCCACGGTGAAGACCAGGAGGAAGATGAAGATCTCCGGCAAGTAGGAGGAGTAGCCTTTGTAATTCACCATGCGTCCGCTTGAAAGCCGGAGTACCGTGCCGTCATCTGCTCTGACGGCATAATAGCTCTTCGGCTTGTCAAAGGAGTCCTTATGCACTTCGTGTCCATTGCCCGTCGCAAACGCCGCCTTCACTTCACCGCTTGCCTTGTAATCCTCCTCCTTTTGGTCACTGTCATAGATGACAGAGCCATCAGTATCGAGCCAGACGATGTGAATGGCACGTTCATTGTCTTTGAAGACCCAGTCCAGATACTCGATGCTGCTCTCTTCCTTGTCCTTAGAGATCGCACCAGAAAGCACATGCGCCGTGCGCCCGAGCTCTGCACTGATCTGCTCCTGCATGCCCTGGTAATATAAGATGGCCGAGAGTATGAATGTCACGGCCACGGATATGATGCCCATAAAGAGCAGACTTTTATAAATTCTTCCTCTCATGTGTTTCTCCTACGTGAGTTGTATTAGTAGAAATATAAAATAGAGCAGCATAGCCGCCTATGCATGACTCCATAGGTAATAGGTTTATAAATCAGGGATCAGGGATTAGGGATTAGGGATTAGGGGCCTTGAGTGACTTGTGACTGGTGACTGGAATGCCAGCTCATGGCATCGCCATGATTTATACTTCGCGGCGCTTCCATATTTTTATGCGCCGCACCACCATTTCACATTTCTCATTTCTAATTTCTCATTCAATCGAGGCTTTCATCCGCAATCCAAGGGCGCTCCGCCCCAAGGGCTAACCCCAAGCCTCTTCCCTATTTTCTATCCCCCAGCCTGTAGCCCACGCCGCGTACCGTGCGAATGAGAGAACCTTCTTCCCCAAGCTTCTGACGAAGGCTCATGATGTGCATATCGATGGTACGGCTCTCCATTTCAAAAGGAGAATCCCATACCGACTGCATGATCTGATCGCGGGACAGGACGATGCCCTTGTTCAGCAGGAGATAACAGAGCAAGTCGAATTCTTTGAGAGTCAGCTGGATTTCTTTTCCGCCTACTGTGACGACGTGCTGCTCCTGATCCACTACGATATGACCGTAAGAGAGCAGCTTCTTATTCGGCTCCGTCGCTTTTTTGGTTCGTCGAAGGACCGAACGGATCCGCGAGAGCAGCTCCATGATGCCGAAAGGCTTCGTCACATAGTCATCCGCTCCGCAGTCAAGCCCTTTTACGATATCGAACTCACTTGTTTTCGCCGTCATCATGATGATCGGGGCCGTCTGCATGGCTCCGCTCCCCGGCGCTCTCATTTTCTTCAGAATGGTCAGCCCATCCTCGCCCGGAAGCATGATATCAAGGAGCAGCATGTCAGGTATATTTTTCTGCAGCGCATCATACAGCGCATTGGCATCACCAAAGCCTTCGACCTTGTACCCCTGCCCCCGGAGTGCATAACTCACCAATTCGCGAATACTTTCATCATCTTCTACACAGTAAATTAAAGGCATGAGATCCTCCTCTTGATCACCGAAAAAGTCAAATTCACTTGCATCGATTTGAACCGATCAAGAAATCAAAAATGCAAGATGAGAAACGGTGCTGCGGCGCTCTATGATTTTCACGCCGTACCTTCATTTCTCATTCCCGATTATCCATCCTATCCAAAAGCCGGCACGCCAGAGACCTTGATCGTCTCTGACCCGCCGGTGAAGTATTCCTTTTTATTTTATCATATGAAATCAACCAAAGTGACCGGAAATGTAACGAATCGTTCGTTCTTTCTGCGGATTCTCGAAAATCTGTCTGGTTTCGCCGTATTCGACCATTTCACCAAGATAGAAGAAGGCTGTCTTGTCAGCGATACGCTGTGCCTGCTGCATGTTATGGGTGACCATGATGACCGTGTAGCGTTCCTTGAGCTTGACAGCGAGTTCTTCGATGTGCGCAGTGGAGATCGGATCGAGGGCAGAGGTCGCTTCATCCATCAGCAGAACATCCGGCTCTACGGCAAGGGCTCTGGCGATGCAGAGACGCTGCTGCTGACCGCCGGAGAGCCCGAGGGCAGACTTATGCAGGCGGTCTTTCAGTTCGTCCCAGATGGCAGCCTGACGCAGGCTGCTTTCTACGATCTCATCCAGATCTGCTTTCTTCGTGATGCCTTTCAGGCGTGGACCATAAGCAACATTGTCATAGACACTCTTCGGGAATGGATTCGGCTGCTGGAAAACCATGCCGACATGACGGCGAAGAACGATCGGATCGATATCTTTGTACGCATCAACACCAGCCAGAAGAATCTCCCCTTCCACGCGGCAGGACGGGATGAGGTCATTCATGCGGTTCAGCGAGCGCAGGAATGTCGATTTCCCGCAGCCGGACGGCCCGATGAGCGCGGTGATCTGGTTCTTTTCAATGCGAAGATTGATGCCCTTCAGTGCCTGAAATGAGCCATAGTAAAGATCGACATTCTTGCAATCGAAACTTATATTGTTATATACAGAGATGGCTGGTGAGCCAGCAGGAGCCGGGACAGCGACTGAGTTTCCATTATAATACATTATGCATGTTCTCCTTCTGTTTTCTTAGTAATGTAGTGACTGATGAAGCGAGCGCCTATGCTGAATGAGAGCACCATGAGCATCAAAATAGCAGAAGCAGCAGCTGCTGTATCAGCGGCAGATCCGCCGACACCCTCGGTGCGGGATGCCCAGACCTGCAGGGACAGGGTTTCACCCGGGCGGAATGGATTCAGCGGGCAAACAGGCGATGTGATATCCCACACCTGCCAGCTGATGTCGGTGCTCATGCCTGCGGTGTAAAGGAGTGCAGCGGCTTCGCCGAATCCTCGGCCGGCTGCAAGGATGATGCCGGTCACGATTGGTCCGATGGCCGCCGGCAGCATGACCTTCCAGATGGTCTCGAAGTGGGTCGCCCCCAGTGCAAGGCTGCCTTCTTTGAAGCCATGCGGCAGTGCTTTCAGTGCATCGTAGGTTGTCGCAGTGATAAGCGGCAGAGACAGGACAGACACCGCCAAAGCGCCTGCGAAGAGGTTCCACTGGGATCCGACCATGATGATAAAGACCAGGTAGCCAAAAAGGCCGACCACGATCGAAGGGAGAGAGGATAATGTCTCGATGGCGATGCGAAGAGCATTGATGATGCGACCTTCCGGTGCATATTCCGCCATGTAAACGCCAGCAAAAATACCGATCGGTACAGAAATCACAAGAGAGAGGAAAACAAGATAGACGGTGTTAAAAAACTGATTTCCAATACCGCTTGCTTCAAAAGAGAAGATCTCCGGACGGAATGCTTTGATACCGCCCCAGACCACATACATCGTGAAGGCAATGAGAAGCAGTACGAAGGCACCGGACACCACATAGAAGACAGCCGTCGCGAGATTATCGGACATATGCGCCCTCTTCAGTGAGCCGCTCACATGGCGAAGCTCGTCCGCCGAAAGGGAAGAATTCGGGTTCATCAGATTTTCTCCTTTCTGGCAGCGATTAGATGAATGATCAGAATGAAAAGAAGGGAAACGATAAAGAGCAGGAGTGCCATAGACCACAGGGCTGCATTGAATTCGCCGCCGTCCATAGCACCGCCCATATCGGAGGCGATCGCAGACGTCAGGTTGTTCGTCGGGTCAAGCAGGCTCTTCGGGAATGCGCGCATCTTCCCGATGACCATGGAAACAGCGAGTGCTTCGCCAAAAGCTCTGGCCAAACCGAGCACGATAGCGGTCAGGATGCCCGACATCGCAGCGGGGAGAAGCACTTTATAAATCATCTGCCAGCGGGTAGAGCCAAGACCATAGGCACCTTCGATATACTTCTGATTCACGCTGCGGATGGCATCTGCGGAGACGGAAGTGATCGTCGGATAGATCATGACGGAAAGCACGATCGCTGCCGCCAGCACCGACTGCCCATGAGAGCGATCAAATACCTTCTGGATGAGCGGTACCAGGACGACCAGCCCGACCCAGCCGTAAACAACAGACGGGATCCCTACGAAGATCTCTACCGCCGGACGAATAATCTTTTCCCCGATTCTGGGAGAGATCTGTGTCATGAAGATCGCCGTGGAAAGACTAAAAGGGATGGCAATGACCAGTGCGACCGCGCAGGTCAGGATAGAACCCCAGATGTAGATCGCCGCGCCGATCTGTCCACCGCCGACTTCGGTATCCGTCGGTTTCCAAACCGGAGAGAAGAGAAACTCACTCACAGAGTGATGAAACTGTGTAAACGAAAGCATGCCTTTCGCCAAGAGGAAGCAGCCGATGGCGATCGTCAGGACGACCAGGAATCCGCCGCAGAGAGTCGAGAGGCTTTTGCCAAAATATTCTCTTCGGAACATATGCTGGTTCGTACTGCTGCCCTCCATATTGACTCCTTTTTCAAAAATCGGGACCATGGATCATTCTCCTTGATAGAAACAGGAAAGGGACTGCCTAAAGCAGCCACTTTCCCCGTCTTCTGTAAGCGTTATTGTAAAATCGTATTTAATTTGTTTGGACAAAGGGCTGAGCTTAGCAGTCAGGCATTACAGGTGACTGGTGACTAGTGACTGGTAGCTAGGGATTAGGTTTGCGATACGAGAAACCCGCTAGTTTCAAACCTACGCGGCGCTTCCATATTTTTATGCGCCGCACCAGCACTCCTCACTCCTCACTCCTCACTCCTAACTGGCGAGCAAAGCTTTCATCCACAATCAGTGGATAAGCCGCCCCACGGGCTAACCCCCCATTTATTTCTTCATTTTAGAGGAAACGCCGTAGCCCTGTTTTTCGATCTCTACGCCATATTCATCAGAGAGAATGTAGTCAAGGAAGGCTTTGACAGCGCCGGTCGGTTCACCCTTGGTGTACATGTGTTCATAGCCCCAGACTTTGTAAGTACCATTGTAGGTATTTTCCAGAGTCGGTGCCACACCGTCGATCGCAAGAGCTGCCACGTCTTTGTTATTGACAAGGTATGGAAGAGCGACATAGCCGATAGCACCCTTGGTCTGTGCGACGCTCTGGATCAGTGTACCGCTATCATCGGTTTCCAGAGATTTGTTGGATGCTTCTTCCTGACCAGCCAGTGCCAGTTCTGTGAAGAGAGCACGGGTGCCTGAGGTGGTCGGACGGGTGACAAGGACGATCGGTTCATCCGGGCCGCCTACCTCTTTCCAGTTGGTGACTTTGGCTGTGAAGACATCCTGCAGCTGCTGGGAGCTCAGGCTCTTCACTTTGTCAGCGATATCTTTATTGATGATGGTAGCAACGGTCATGGTGCAGACCTTATGGTCTACGAGGCCTTTGGCTTTTTCAGCCGGCAGCTTCTTTTCAGCCGGTACATCGGAATTGCCGATGTTGACAGAGCCTTCAGCGACCTGCTTCAGACCGGTACCGGAACCGCCTGCATTCAGAGTCAGAGATACTTCCGGATTCTTGCTCTTGAACTTAGCAGCCGCATCCTTTACGAGCGGAAGCAGTGCGGAAGAACCGGAAGAAGTGACCTGACCAGTCACCTTCGCGCCGGAAGCAGCACCGCTCTTTGCCGGCTCACTGTTTCCGCCGCAGCCTGCTGCTGCGATCAAAGCGGTAGAAGCCAGTGCCAGTGCCATCATTTTTTTGAGTTTCATTTTGTGTCCTCCTTAGAGACATACCTTTTATTTTTGTTTTCTCTTGCGTTGATAGTTGTAGTCTAAAGGATGGATGTAAAAAAGAAAGAACAGGTGCTGTACAAGTCTGGTTTAGATTGTAAATGGAATGTAAATCCCAAGTTCAACGGGTTCAACGGGTTCAACGGGTTCAACGGGTTCAACGGGTTCAACGGGTTCAACGGAGAAGGTGGCGGCTTTCACCGCATATTTATATGAGGCGATGCCCGAAGGCAGGACGTTTGCATCCCTGTCCACTCTTGCTGAAAACTTTTTCAAAAATCAAAAAACTGTTCAGCATAGTGAAAAGTTTTTCCATTTTTGGAAATTTGTTCACTATACTGAACAGTTTCATCCATCGATCTATTTCTCATCCAATGATTGCATGAGAAGAAAATCTTTGAGTTTCACATGACGCACGGTACTGGTCGAATAATCAAAATCATCATTTGTGATGAGGATTTTTTCTCGCGCATTATTAAGTCCCGCAAACGCCCCCATCTCTCTGTCATACGCTTTCTCTTCCGCCACCGTGTATGCCACCTGGATGAGATACTCCCTCTGCCCTTTGGCTGCGATGAAGTCGATTTCCTGTCCCCTGTTATTATATACATACACTTCATAACCCATATAGATAAGCTCGTTATACACCACATTCTCCAGATTATGCGTCACATCATAGCGTCCAAACGGCTGATGAATCGTATTGAAAGCCACATCTTCATCATATAACTTCTCAAAAAAGTCCAGTTTCTTCTTTGCTTTCAGAGAATACTGTGAGACTTGGCGAATCGCATATGCCTCCTCCAGATACCCCAAGTACTTCATGACCGTGTTGACAGAAATCTGTACTTTCTGACTGCGCAGATATTTTGAAATCGAATTGGCACTGAAGATACGCCCATTCGAAACCATGATGTACTCGACCAACCGCCGGAACACTTCCGCCTTGCGGATTTGATATCGATTCATAATATCATTCAAGACAATCGTCCGGTGCAGATCCTCCAAGTATCGCAGCATGGCTTCTTTCTCCCGAAATTCCAGACGCTTCGGAAATCCTCCATAAATAAGGTACTCACTGATCGGCGCCTCTTCTCCGAGTTCTTTGGCATACGCTGCTATCTCTTTGTACACGAAGGGCCGTATACAGAACGCCACATATCGCCCCGACAATTCCTTGGTGAATTCTTTCGACAACAATTTGGAATTACTGCCCGTAACAAAGAGCGAAATATCCTCCAGACGCAGCGTGCGACAGGCTAGATTCCAATCCTTGACCAACTGCACCTCATCCAGAAACACATAGCACTTGCCCTCCTTTCGTCGGGCCAGCACATAGGAAATCAAGCTGTCTGCATCAGGAATCTCCCGCAGCAGCCGCGTGTTTTCGAAATTTAGAGAAAGAACCTGCCGTCCCGCTTGCTCCAGCTCCTCTTTGATCTGACTCAATATGACCGATTTCCCGGAGCGGCGAATCCCTGTGATGATCTTGATCAAATCACTGTCATAGAATGGACGGATCTGGGAAATGTAATGTTCTCGTAGTATCATCTGTCTCACCTCTTTTTGTTCATTATACTGAAAAGTTTTCCAAAAATCAAAAAACTGTTCAGTATAGTGAAAAGTTTTTCCATTTTTGGAAATTTGTTCACTATACTGAACAGTTTGAACATGGAGCGGAAAGGATGCACACCTATGCTGCATCCTTAAGGAAGCACAGATGAAGCCGCACGATCCGGCGCCATCCGTATTTTCTTACTTCGTTTGTGTTGTCCCCATATAAATGTAGTTTCCCCCATGCGCTTTCTTCACTTCATTGTACACTTCCTGTGCTTTCTCATAGGTGTCGTAGGTACCTAATACGTTTGCCGGAGGCTTTCCATATTCGCTCGGTGCCTGCGCTAAAGCATTATGATTTACCTTCCAATCACGACCAATCTGATTCACAAAGGCACGATTTTCTATCACGGAGTACAGACCCGTAGATGGATCATAGCGATACGAAAGCACGGTTTCCTTGCTATAAGAGTTATTCCCCTCGGCATGCAAATCACCGGGTTTCAGATCTTCCGTCGTCCAATACAATCCGCCACCTTCAGTTCCCAAATTTCCTTTATTTTCGCCATTATAAAATGTCCACATGGTCGCATCCAGCTCGGAAGCCAGTTTCCCGATCGTGCTGTCCTTCTTGTCATCATCCGTGAGCCAACCAGACTGAATCATCCCACGCTTATAACTCATTCCCCATGTCGTATTTTTTGAGTCATATTCCTTCTTGCTTTGCACTTCACGGAGACGCTGGAAGATCTCATCCCAATTCAGGTTCACTCCCTGTTTCTTTGCCGTCTCCATAAGGCTCGATGCATTTCCGAACACATTCTTGATCGAGTCTGCGACTCCTGTCTGGGAGTAGATCCCCCATCCGATACCGATGATGATCGCAAGCATCAGCGCATACTCGACAAGATCCTGCCCCTTCTGCGAATTTTTGTAAAATGTGAACACTTTTTTCAACCTCCTTCATTGTCTATTGTCTATATTTTAACAAAAAAAGGATAGGAAAATCAATGCGCCTCCTAGTTGCTCTCACGATCAAAAACCGCCCTGCTTTGGCAGAGCGGTTTTTCAAGCACTATGTATTTCTCTTATTCGATAAGCATGAGGAGGTCGCCGGATTCGATGCGCTGACCAGCCTTGACACGGATCTCACTCACGATACCATCCATCGGCGCGGTGATGGTGGTTTCCATCTTCATCGCTTCGGTGACGATGACGGGGTCGCCCTTCTTGACAGAGGAGCCTTTTTCGACGAGGAGTTTTACCACGGAGCCGGAGAGTGTCGCACCGACTTCACCCGGTACGTCCTTGTCCGCTTTTCTGGAGGTATTCGCAGACTCTGCCACATGAGCGTCGTGGATCTTGATCTCGCGCGGCATGCCGTTCAGCTCGAACTGAAGCTCTCTGTTGCCTTCCAGGTCCGGTTTTGTGACATTATCAAGGCGAACGAGGAGCATCTTGCCTTCATCGATGTTGATGCGGATTTCTTCACCGACTTTCATGCCGAAGAAATAGGTCGGCGTATCAAGGAGAGAGAGGTCGCCATACTTATGATAGCGGTCCATGTAGTCGGAGAATACTTTCGGATAGATGCAGTAGGAGGAGACATCTTCTTCGCGGGTCGGGATGTGCTTCTCTTTCATTTCCATCTTGACTTCTTCAAAGTCGACATTCTCCGGCTGGCTTTCGAGGTGCGGCTTCTGTCCGCGCAGGATGATCTGCTGGAGTTTTTCCGGGAAGCCGCCATACGGGATGCCGAGCTTGCCGTCGAAGAAGTCGACAACGGACTGCGGGAAGTCGAGGGTATCTCCCTTTTCATAGATATCCTTCTCGGTCAGATGGTTCTGTACCATGAAGAGGGTCATATCGCCGACGACCTTGGAGGACGGAGTGACCTTGATGATATCGCCGAACATCATATTGACCTTCGCATACATGCGGCAGACTTCCGGCCACTGGGCTCCGAGACCGACAGCCGTTGCCTGCTGGCGCAGGTTCGAGTACTGTCCGCCAGGCATTTCATGCTGGTAAAGGGTCGTATTCGGATTCGTCATCTTGGAGTCGACACCTGCATAGTACGGACGGACACCCTGCCAGTAGCGGTCGATGGTCTCAAGCGCATCGATATCCAGCTGCGGCTGGCGCGGGTGATTCTGCAGTGCGTAGTACATGGAGGTCATGGACGGCTGGCTGGTACCGCCAGAGAGTGCGCCGGTCGCAACGTCTAAGATATCGACGCCTGCATCGACGGCTTTGGCATAGGAGTACAGGGTGCATCCGCCGCCTTCATGGCTATGGAGATGGATCGGGAGATCGACAGCATCTTTCAGCGCAGAGATCAGAGCATACGCAGCTTCCGGCTTGAGGAGGCCTGCCATATCTTTGATCGCGATGATATTCGCACCGGCATCCTGCATCTGTTTTGCAAGGTCGGTGTAGTATTTCAGGGAGTACTTCTGGCGATTCGGATCCATGATATCGCCGGTGTAGCAGAAGCAGGCTTCAGCGAGCTTTTCTTTCTTGCGGACTTCATCGATGGTGACAGTCATATGGCTGAGCTGGTTCAGGCAGTCGAAGATACGGAATACATCGACACCATTGTCAGCCGCCTGATCGATGAAGTGACGGACAACATTTTCCGGATAGTTGGTATAGCCGACGGTATTCGCACCGCGGGTCAGCATCTGGAAGAGGATGTTCGGTGCGGCTTTTCTCATCTGGCGAAGGCGTTCCCACGGGCTTTCATCAAGGAAACGATAAGCCACGTCGAAGGTCGCGCCGCCCCAGTTCTCGAAGGAGAAGAGCTGCGGGACATGGACCGCCGTATAATGGATGGCATTCATGATGTCATGGGTCCTGACGCGGGTCGCAAGCAGAGACTGGTGCGCATCGCGGTACGTGGTATCCATGAACATGACTTCCTTCTGGTCCATGACCCACTTGGAGAATTTCTCCGGTCCCATTTCATCGAGCAGCTGCCGGGTGCCCTTCGGCGCTTCGATCTTGTCTGCATCAAGCAGCGGAAGCGGATTGAAATCCGGCTTTTCCTGATGGCCGGCACCGGCATAGCCATTGACGGTGATGTCGCCGATGTAAGAGAGCAGCTTCGTGCCGCGGTCGGAAATCATATCCGGTTCCTGCAGGAGCCACGGGTTTCTGTCGATGTAGTTGACATCGCAGAGTCCTTCCTGGAAATCACGGGTACGAAGCATGTTCTGCAGGAAATAGATATTCGTCTTCACGCCGGAAATGCGGAATTCTTCCATGCAGCGGAGCATCTTGTGGATGGTGTCCTTCGGATGAAGGGCATGCGCGGTGACTTTGACGAGGAGAGAATCATAGTACGGGGTGATGACGGCGCCGGTGTAAGCCGTGCCGGCATCGAGACGGATGCCAGGTCCGCCGCCGGAACGATAGGCGATGATCTTACCGGTATCCGGCATGAAATTGTTCTGCGGATCTTCCGTGGTGATACGGCACTGGATCGCAACGCCTTTGTACCAAATCTCATTCTGCTGGCCAATGGCGATCTCCGGCCCGTCAAGAGCATAGCCCTCAGCGATGAGGATCTGGCTCTTGACGATATCCACATTGGTGATCATTTCCGTGACGGTGTGTTCGACCTGGACACGCGGATTGACTTCGATGAAATAGAAGTGCTCTTCATCCTGATCGACCAGGAATTCGACCGTGCCGGCATTCACATAGTGGACATTCTTCATCAGTTTGACAGCTGCATCGCAGATGTTCTTTCTGAGTGCCTTCGGAAGAGACCATGCCGGCGCCATTTCGATGACCTTCTGGTGACGGCGCTGGATGGAGCAGTCACGTTCGAAGAGATGCACCACATTGCCGTGCTCATCACCCATGACCTGTACTTCGATATGCTTCGGGTTCATGATGCAGCGTTCGACATAGACTTCATCATCACCGAAGGCCATCTTCGCTTCAGAGCGCGCACGGTTGTACGCTTCTTCCAGATCTTCCATGCGGTCGACATTTCTCATGCCGCGTCCGCCGCCGCCATTGACGGCTTTGATCATGACCGGGAATCCGTAGGTTTCTGCGAAAGCCTTTACTTCATCAAAGCTGTGAACCGCACCCTTGGTCCCCGGGATCATCGGGATCTGCGCTTTTTCTGCCTGAATGCGGGCATTCACCTTGTCACCGAACATGATGAGATGTTCGACCTTCGGACCGATGAAAATGATGCCTTCTTCTTCGCAGCGCTGAGCGAGCTTCGCATTTTCAGCAAGGAAGCCGTAGCCCGGATGAATGGCATCGACGTCATGCTCCTTACAGATACGGATGATGTCTTCGATATCAAGGTAGGCATCGATCGGCTTATCCCCTTCACCGACCAGATAGGCTTCGTCCGCACGGTTTCTGTGCAGGGACAGGATATCTTCTTTCGAATAGATAGCCACGGTGCGGATGCCCATTTCACTGCAGGCTCGGAATACGCGGATCGCGATCTCGCCGCGGTTGGCTACCAGTACTTTATGGATTCGTCTCATGAGATTCTCCCTCTCAATAAAATAGAATAAACGCGATGATCGCGTCATTCTGATGCGCTTTTAGCGTTTGATAGTACTATTTTAACCAGTGAAAGGTGCAAAATCAATAGCCTGTATGAATTGGTATCAATCATGGTTTTAATAAATGATATGAATAGATGTGTAATGATATAGTATAAATCATGTATCATGCTTATCATAATCGCTAATTCATTATTTAAGGTTCAGGGTTCAGGGTTCGGGGTTCGGGGTTCGGGGGTAGCCATGGGGGCGGGTCGCCCTTTGATTCCATTTGAAAGCCTCGTTTGAATGAGAAATGAGAAATTAGAAATGGTGGTGGCGGCTTCGCCGCAAATATATATTTTGCAGCGAAGCTGCCACCACACCCCTGAACCCATCAACCTGAACCCTGAACCCATTATCTTCCACAATATTTTCTGAAATCACAGAACCGGCACGCCGTCGGAAGCTCGTTCTTTTTCATTTCACAGCGACGCGCAAAATCACGCACCAGGATCCGCCTCGACGTCTCATCGAATTCCTCTATCCTTTTCTTCACACGTTCTTTGCTCATAGGAAAAACAACGCATGGATCCTCGGCATCACTGGTGAAGTACAGGACGAGCCTTTCCACGGAGCGTCCGAGTTTCGTTTCGACGAGGTAGGCATATACCTCGAGCTGGCTCAGGTATTTCTCCATAAGGGGACTGTCCATCGGCGGTTTCTTTCCTGTCTTGAAGTCTATGACCCGTACCTGATCCCCATTTCCCGAGAGAAGATCAATGGTGCCGTTCAGAATGTAGTCATCTTTGACCAGCTCAAGAGGGCATTCGGCAGCAAGCGCATCCTCCCAGTTTCCTTTCCGGAAATCCACATATCCTCGGATTTCTGAAAAGGCCTGCTTCAGTTTTGCCTCAGGGAGCCAGCTGTTTTCTTTATCAGACAGTGAAATGTAATTCGCCATCATCCAGCCGTAGATCACAGAGGGCATCACGCGATCGGCCTCTCCGCGAAGGACCGCGCGGTGGATGTCCTCGATCGTCTCATGGACAAGCTCGCCGTACATGGCATGGCTCCCCTGCGTGCCTGCAAAGCCGTAGACGCGATGCCAGAGATACTTCATCGGACATTCTTCATAAAGGGCGATCTGCGACGTGAAGGCGAAACGCGGCTTACATACATTCCGCCCCACCGGACGGCATCGAAGATGCCGGTAGTCTGCAGCCTCCGCATCGTACTCAGGAAGCTGCTCCATGACAGGACGGAAAACCTCGGATATCTCATTTTTCCCCAGTGGAGACGCGAGGACGAGGAGTGTCTCTGCACGCGAAAAAGCCGTGTAGTATTTCCGCCAGAAGTCGAAGTCCTTCGTATCGTTCAGCGGCTCGCAGGGCTTTCTCCCTGCGGCCGTCTCCACCACACGGGTGATCAGGTCGCTTTCTGCCTGCCAGCGTGGATAGTCCTCGAGCGATGGCACGATCACGACCGGATACTCCAGCCCCTTTGACTGGTGGATGTTCAGAAAAGACACCGAACCGGAAGGCGCATAGCGCTCCTCATCTTCGTACTCATTGACGCCATTCTCAAACCAAAGCCGAAGATAGCGGGAGAAGAAGAGCTGCACATCCTCTATCGTTTCCTCGCCATGCCCATGATTTTCCGGCAGGAAGAGTCCGAAGCGCTGGATGAGGCGCGTGATGGCAGAGAGATTTCTCGCCTCATTCGACTCGCCCTTCACCGCGTCATCCAAGAGGCCTGAAAAAGGCTCGAAGGCAAATATTTGATAAACCAGGTGCAGGAAGGAGGAAGGAAGCTTCTTTTCATAAGAAATGAAGCTTTTCATCCGGTCGATCCAGTCTTTCAATGCCTTATGCTCCGGCCGCGCAAGCATCATGTTCGCGACGCCCATGCAGGCCATGTACAGCTCGAGGATCCCCTTCGTCTCCTGCATCTCCGTCTCCTTTTCCATCGCATCTGTGAAATCAGGAAACAGCAGGAGGAGCGCGCCGATCAGCCACTTCACTTCTTTTCGTTCAAAGAACCTGCCCGCCCGCGGTGCATAAGATGAGATGCCCCTTCGCGAAAGCTGGCTCTGCAGCACGAGGGAATTCGGATTCTTCACCGAAGAGCAGAGCGCCGCCACCTGATTGTAGTCGGAGATCTGCCCCCGCTTCTTTAGTCCTTCGATGAAATCAGCGACCCTCGTATAGCACTCCGTCCGGCTTCTTCCCGTGATGCGAAGAACCGGCGTCCCCTTCTCCGCAGAAGCAGCCTTGATCTCCCCTTTCAGATAGCGATAGAAGCGCCCATCAGGCCCCCGCCACTTCTTCTGCCGTTTCATCCATGTGATGCAGAAGCCGACAATTCCCGGATGCGAACGATAATTCGTATCCAGCTTGAACGTATGGCATGTCTCATAGGTCTTCGAAAATCCCAGAATATTTCCGATGGACGCCCCACGGAAGCGATAAATGCTCTGGTCATCATCCCCCACCACAAAGATCTGCTGCGAAGAGCCTCCCAGAAGACGGATGAGCTGCTCTTGGATGAAATTCGTATCCTGGTACTCATCGATCATGATGTACCGGATCCGTTTCTGCAAGCTGTCAAGGATCTCCGGATGGGAAGAAAGAAGCGCATATGTCTCCTTCTGCAGGCGGGAGAAATCAATGAAATGCCTTTCCTCTTCGAGGCGCGTGTACTTCATCATCATCCGCGCGAGCACTTCTATGCGCCCGCCCAGTGCATTCCCGCATGTCCGCCGCATCTTTTCGGGCAAGAGCAGCTCCTCGGAGAGGCCATTCACATAGCGGCAGATCGTCTGGCACTGATGCCATGGAGAGATCCCCACCAGCTCCCCCTGCTTCAGATAGGAGTCCTGTATCACACGGCGAAAATTCGGGATCGCCGCAAATTCCTGCAGATGCTCGTACACCAGGTACTGCTGCTCAAACTGGTCCACCGACAGATAATTCTTCGGAAGATGGGTATACTCCTGAAACTCTTTCAGGATCTTTCGGCAAATGTGATGGAAGGTACCGATGTACATCTCATGTAGATTCACCTCTATGCCCGCCTTCGACAGCACATCCGTGAGACGCGTCGTCAGCTCCTTTGATGCCTTCTGTGTGTACGTGACCAGCATGATTTCTTCTGGCTTCACCCTCTTCTCGCGGATGAGGTAAAGCACGCGCTGAATGATGGTATAGGTCTTTCCCGTCCCCGGTCCCGCGATCAAAAGCGTGGGACCTTCGGAGAGGATGGCAGCTTTTTGTGATTCATTCATAGAGAGGGCTCCTTTGGAAAATAGTGACTGGGGACTAGGGACAGCAGGTATAATGTGTTTTAAGGGTTCAGGGTTCAGGGTTCAAGTGGTTCTAAGGGTTCTAAGGGGATAGTGCGGCGCATTGAGCCTCTTGAACCCATCTCCCTTGTCACCCTTCACTTTCACTACGTCCCACCACCGTGAGGATTCCCAGCACGGGCAGGCAGAGGACATAGGCGAAGGAATAGCGGAAAACGGAGGAGGCCGGCGTGGAGAGGAGGAGAGTGGCTGTATTCACTAGAAGCGGCAAAAGCGCCCAGAGATATTCCTTTTTCCCCTGTCTGATCCAGATGAGTCCCAGAAAGAGCGCGATCCAGAGCGAAAGCCCTGTCCCGATGAAATGGCTTCCCTCATACGAGACATTCGCCAGCCGCGCCTTGAGCCAAAGCGGCATCGGGAAATCCCCCGTCGCCATGCGGTCGTTATCCGCCGGTTTCATATCCTTTGTATTCTCATCCGAAAGCGCCCAGCCGAAGCGCGACTGCACGTCATACTCGAAGGGATCCAGATTCCAAAGGGCATATGTCTCCGTCAGCCAGCCTTCGACATAAATCCGCGGATTTCTCAAACCGGTATCCACCCAAGCCGACAGGAATTCTTTTTTCTGCCCATTCAGCCAGTTTCTATGGAAATGGTCATGCCACTTTACAAAGTCCACGGTATAGGGTGAGTATTCTTTCTTCCACTCTTCTTCGGTGAGAAGATTTTCCATCAGCGTTTTCGTTTCCTCGCTTCGCTCACCGCCAAGTACCATCGTCCGCCCCAGCTGCTGGAGCGGGATCGCCATAGACTCCTGAAAGAGAGGCTCCCAGTGATGGGTGCGCTGGATGACCTGGGCGGGGACGATGGAGATCAACGCAAAAATCACAAAAAAGAGGAGTATCTCCTTCCGTTTCTCCAGAAAAAAGAGAGCAAGGGATACCGACAGCGCGACAAGGAGGCCATTGCTGCGAAGCAGCATCGCAAGAAGCGCCGCAGCAAGGATCCCCAGAGACGCCCTCCCCCAGGGCTCTCCTTCCGCGCACCGAAGAAAGAGCCATACAAAGAAGAGCAGCCCCAGCGAGAAAAGGCCATCGCGCACTGCCGCGATACTATAATTTCCCACCATTGGAAAAAAGAGAAAGTACCCGTACAGCCCCCATCCGGCAAGATCATGCACACGTCCCTTCACCCAGAAGGCAAAGGCGGTAAGCCCATAGGAGATCAAAAGAAGCTGCAGCAGCGAAAAGAAGAAGATGACCGGCTCCCGGCTCCCCAGCACCTCCCTTCCCCAGCTCGCACCATAGCCGTATATCACCGAATACAGCCAAGGAAACTGCACGCTTGCATAGAGCGGATTCTCCATCATGAAGACCGTGTCATTCATTCCCGGCGCTGGATAAAACGAGAGAAGGAAGGGCAGCTGCCAAAGCACCATCAGAAGGAATGCAGAAAGAACCCATGTCCGATCTGCTGCCGTTCTCCTCGAACAAGAAAAGCCGGAAAGCCGATCGACCAATTGGGGCAGTAAAAAAGAAAAGAACGCCGTCCCCAGAAGAAGGATCGGCACGTCCCAAAAGTCTAGGAGCGCGCGCCCTGCCTCTTTGAGCTCTCCTGCCCGATCCAGACAGTCTATCTTCACCGTGTACCAGAGCGCAGCCGCCAAGAAGAAAGAAAAGCATATATATAGGTAAGAAAAACGTATCCGAAACAGTTTCATAAAAAGCTCCTAGATCTTAAAGGTCGTCGGGTTCCGTGTTCGCTCCGCGGAGCATCTCCCCATGCATCAAGAAAGAAAGTGTGGCTCAAATTAGGAATGAGTGTCTAGGGATTAGGGGTTAGAAGTCACCAGTCACTAGTGACTGGTGACTGGAATGTCAGCTCATGGCATCGCCACTATTTATACTCTGCGGCGCTTCTATATTCTTATGCGCCGCACCATCATTTCGCATTTCTCATTTCTCATTTCTCATTCAAGCGAGGTTTTCAAATGTAATCAAAGGAACGGCACGCCCCAAGGGCTAACCCTGAACCCGCAGCCATTCCTCTTTCCCCTCATTATATCACGCGGCCTTTCCACCTATACTACGATATGCCTAATCTCATGATTTCTTATACGTAAAGGAGTCCCTTTATGTATAGAAAAGAACGAGTCAGAGCCGCCCTTGCCGGCAAAGAAGTCGACCGCGTACCAGTCATGCACCTCTCCGCATTCGACCAGGATCCGATCTCCCTCGCCGAAGCAGAAGTCGATCTCACAGAAAAATATGACTTCGACTATATCAAGATGATGACGAAGCTATGTATAAAAATCCATATGGAATCTGATTCTGCGATTGAATCAGAGTTTCCTTAACACGCGACGTTTTTCTCCGTTCAGGATGACGAAATGTGCCGCACCACCCCCGCTGAACCCTGAACCTTGAACCTCACCTAAAAACCGCTGTCCGAAACCATTCGGACAGCGGTTTTTTCTATTCGTGATTCAATTTCCCTTTCAGGTCATGGTCAGTCATCGCGCAGACGCAGGAATCAGACCAGACATTCTCTGCTGTCTCGATCATGTCGATGATCGTATAGATCGGAAGGATGAGCCCCATGATGCCGATCGGCGCGCCAATACCGCTCATGAGGGAAAGCGTCAGGAAGTAGCATCCCATCGGTACGCCTGCATTGCCGACAGCTGCGAGTACTGCGACGATGAGCCATGTGAGCATGGTCGTCATCGAAAGCTCGATCCCCGCATTCTGCATGACGAAGAGCGAAGTGATCAGTATGAAGGCTGCGCATCCGTTCATGTTGATGGTCGTGCAGATCGGAAGTACAAAGCGGGAAACAGCTGGATTCGCCTTTAGATTTTTCTCCGCCGAGGCCAGCGTCACCGGCAGTGTGCCCGCAGAGCTCTTGGTGAAGAGAGCGACTGCAATGGCAGGAGACATTTTCTTGAAAACATCGATCGGATTCAGTCCACGAGCCAGAAGGAAGAGCGGCAGGACAAGGAAGAACTGGATACCGTTACTTGCCATGATGACGAGCGTGTATTTCCCAAGCGCCCCTACGATGACCCCTGCTTCGATCTGGGCGGAGAGCTGCCCTGCAAAAGCCAGAATGCCGACAGGAAGAATGGCGAGAAGCGCTTTGATCAGTGTAAAGAGAAGCTCCTGAAAACCAAGGATGCCCTTCAGGAGGACTTCGCGATTCTCCGTCTTCGGCATGAAGGCAAGTCCGAGGCCGAAGGAGGCTGCGATCAGCATAACAGCAAGTACATTGCCGGACAGGAATGGCTGCAGAATGTTATTCGGGATGACATTCAAGATGTGGTCATAGTATGTGACCGTTCCCAGCTTCTGCGGCACGCTCGAAGCCCCTGCACTCGCCAGATCCGTCGGCAGATTCCCCGGTGTCACCCAGAGATACATCGCAAGCCCGATACCTGCCGCAAAGACGGTAGTGAGAAGCGTGTAGACGACCGCGTGTGCAAAAATGCGACCGGTTTCCTTCTTGCCGCCGAGTGCAGCCAGTGTCGTGATGACAGCGAGCGCGATCGTCGGTACCGCGATGAACTGGAACAAACGGGTGAATACCGTCGCGATAAAATTAAAGAGCTCATTCAAAGGCTTGATCCCGAGCCAGCCCAGAGCGGCGCCCACGACCAATGCCAGGATCCAGAGAATAAACTGCCGTCCCTGCTTTTTTGTCTGGTGCTCTTTCAGCACGCTCTGTGCTAAGTTTTTGACATCCTCATTTTTATTCATATCATTTCCTCCTATCATTTCCTACTATGGCGATCAATGAAAAAGAGTTCAGAGGCGGGTTCTATGGATGCAGCAAGGCTCGCGAAACATTGCCGCATCAGGCAAGATCTTCATTTCAAACAATAAAAAAAGCCCTTCCTCCCCCATGGGACGAAAGACTCGTGATTCTCACCCAATTTCACCGCTGCGTCACCGCATCGGCCTCTTTAAGTCCAAACAGACTCTGATCCTGTAACGGGAATCCCCGGGAGAGCCTACTTCTTTTCGGTCTCCTTGCTCTGAAACGCACTTCAGCAAAGTTTCTCTGCCCGCTTGCACTGTCCGGACTCGCTAAGAGAAGAAATCCCTGCGTACTCTTTTTCTTCATCGCTTATGGGACATACTATAGCATGGATAAAGGAATATGTCAAGCTGTAAGAAAAAAAGAAAAAACAGCGCCCTGCCCTCTATCCCCTGCCTAAGATGCTCTATTTTTCGATCCGCCATTTTATACTCTTCCCTGCTTTCCTCTACTTGTGGTAAGATATGAAAAATAATTTCTTTATTTTTTAGAAAGGAGACGTTCCCTCATGGGTATGCTCAAAGAATTCAAAGACTTTGCCCTCCGCGGCAATGTAGTAGACATGGCAGTCGGTGTAGTCATCGGCGCTGCATTCGGAAAGATCGTTTCTTCTTTAGTCAGCCATGTCATCATGCCTCCTCTGGGCTACCTTCTTGGTGGTATCGATTTCTCCAACCTTTTCATCCCTCTGAGCGATACCCCGGTCTCCACGCTCGCCGAAGCAAAAGAACTCGGCGTCCCGGTCATCGCATACGGAGAATTCCTGAATGCAGTCATTGATTTCCTGATCATTGCTTTCGTCCTCTTTATCGCCATCAAGCAGATCAACCACTTCTTCCCGAAAGCTCCGCCAAAGGAAATCAGAAAGTGCCCCTACTGCAAAGAAGCGATCGCAGATGATGCGACCCGCTGCCCGCACTGCACGGCACAGCTCTGAGACGTCTCTTTCGCCAGCAAAGGCGGTGTGACAAAAACCTGTATGTTTTGTCACACCGCCTTTTTACATTCGCTTTCCCCATGAGACGCCTAAAGCCTCCCCGAAGGGAGGCTTTTTAGAGGTGTTTGGAGTTGTTGAGAAAGATTTGTAACAATGAGTGGAATCATCACGGCCAATGGTGATTTCCTTTTGTTTACGATTCTATATTACCTCACATCGTCTTAATTGTCAAGTATTGTTTATTGTTTTCAGAAACAATAATTAACAATCATCCTTCATAAACTTCAAATTCATCCTTGCCGGCACCGCAGACCGGGCATACATAGTCTGCCGGCAGATCTTCAAACTTGGTTCCCGGGGCGATGCCATTGTCCGGATCACCTTTGGCTTCATCGTAAATCCATCCGCATACAGTGCATACATACTTTTTCATAGTCGTTCCCTCCTTTGGGAAAACTCACAAGGAGGCCGCATGTCGGCTTCCCTGTAGAAAGGAAATGTCGGTACGACCGCAGCTTGTGATTTTGCAAGAGTGAAATTCTCAAGCGCTCGGCTCCGTATTTCCCTTCTTTCTATATTTACATTTCTCTATATATCATTATATCACAATATTCAAATAGTCCAATATCGAATGATATGTTTTTTCCCTCGCCAATAGTCTTCTCCTCATCCCCCATTGACCAAAAGGTCCCGACCTTATATAATAGGTATCGCAAGCCATGCGAGCGTGGCGGAATTGGTAGACGCACAGGATTTAGGATCCTGCGCCTTGTGCATGGGGGTTCGAGTCCCTTCGCTCGCACCAAAAAAAGCACTGTGGATCTCACAGTGCTTTTTTATTGACAGTCACCTTTTCGCTAAAGCCGATCTCTCAGAAATTTACCGTCTTCCCATAGTAAGCGCATTCGAGGATCTTTGCCATAGCTTCCGCATCTGCCTCACGCGGGTTCTCCGGAGTGCAGGCATCGAGGACGGCATTCTTAGCGATGGCATCCTTTTTGGCAAGGTACAGCTCCTCTGGCACCCCATAGTCTTTGAGTGTCAGCGGGATATCCATCTTCTGATTCAGTTTCTGGATAGCCTCCTCATAGGAAATGACAAGCTGTGCATCTGTGCGTCCCGGAAGTCCGGCCACGCGGGCGAGGTCGGCATAGCGCGAAAGGCAGACTTTCTTGTTGAACTGGATGACATATGGCATCAAGATGGCATTCGCACAGCCATGCGGGATATGGAAGACGGCACCGATCTTATGCGCCAGAGAATGTGTGATCCCCAGAAGTCCATTTGAGAAGGCCATGCCGGCAAGGCACTGCGCGATATGCATTTTGCCTCTGGCGGCCTTGTCTCCATGATACGACTCTACGATGTTATCAAAAATATCAGAGACAGCCTGCTTGGAGAGCGGTTCCGTGAAGCCATTCGCAAACTTTGACACATAGGCCTCGGTCGCATGTGTCAGCGCATCCATCCCTGTATGCGCGGTGAGCTTCTTCGGCATGGTGGACGGGATGTCGAGGTCAAGGATGGCAAGATCCGGCGTCAGGTTGAAATCAGCGAGCGGATACTTGATGCCTGTCGAGTAGTCGGTAATGACAGAGAAGGCTGTGACTTCTGTCGCAGTCCCCGATGTGGATGGAATAGCGACGAAGATCGCCTTCTGACGAAGCGGCGGCAAAGAGAATGGCTCCTTGATCTCATCGAATGTCAGATTCGGATATTCATAGAAGACCCACATAGCCTTGGCTGCATCGATGGGTGAACCGCCGCCGATCGCCACGATCACGTCCGGCTGAAATTCTTCCATCAGCTTCGCGCCCTTCTGCACTTCTTCGATGGATGGATCCGGTGTGATGCCTTCGAGCGTATAGGTGGCAAGTCCTGCGTCCTTCAGCGTTTTTTCAGTCTTCTGAAGGAAACCGCCTGCCCGCATGGAATGACCACCGGTGCAAATGAAAGCTTTCTTGTGACCTTTCAGCAAAGACAGCTCATCAATGGCTCCATGACCACAATAAATATCTCTAGGTAATGTGAAACGGAACATAGTGACTCCTCCTTTTGGCATAGAATCATAGGCAAGGATGGGTGATCAGAATCTCTAGCTTGAAGAAATTCTGATCTGTCCTTCTCTTTATAGTATACACTTTTTTATGCAAACTGGAACATGCATGCTTATTCTATATGAAAAAGTCATTGGAAATGAGTTAAAAGCATAAATACAAGAGGCCTATCGCCCTCTGTATGTGAACTGCTGCTCCCTATGAACACGCCGATGCCCGGTTCCCTAGCCACCGCCTTTTTTATCGGGTATAATATAAGGGAAACGCCGATTCGATCGCTCATCAGATGGGATCCGTGTTTCCTACGAAAAGTGAAAGGAATCAAAACCTCTTATGGAAGATACAAAGAATCAAGTTTTTGTCCACGATCATGGCGATGGACATGTCCACACCCATGTGATCGGGCACATCCATGACGGACATCATCACAATCACAGCCATACGCATGATCCGCAAAAGATCAAAGCGATCATGAATCGGATATCCAGATCCATCGGCCATATGGAGTCAATCAAGAAGATGCTCGAGAACGAGCGGGACTGCGCCGATGTCCTGATCCAGCTCGCCGCAGTGCGTGCGGAGATCAATAATACCGGCAAGCTCCTCCTGAAGGAGCACATGGAGCACTGCATCGTGGAAGCGGTGCAGGAGAATGACCAGGAGGCCATCACGCGCATGAATCAGGCGATCGACATGTTCATGAAGTAATATAGTAATATATGGAGCACAAAATTGTTAGCACCGTAATGACTTGCTTCCCCCTTCGGGGGAAGTGCCGAAGGCAATATGTGCAAGCGAACTGGATTTTTAGGAGCGAAGCGACGCTAAAATCCAGTGAGACGCCATTTCAAGCGCAGCGAGATGGGGCATGCCAGCGGCCATCGAACAATGCCCAATATACCGTAGTGCTGCCCCCTCAGCCCTTCGGGCAGCTCCCCCGATGGGGAGCCAAGAATGTTCTGCCGCTTAACTTAATAGCATTGCCCTAGAGGGGAAGGCTGCGATACGAGAATACCATCTTCTAAAATAAGGCGGCGAAGCCGCCACGAGAGCCATGAACCTTGAACCCTGAACCAAATGAAAGCAAAGTAAAAAGGGGCTGTGAAGAAATGTGAATTCATTTCTTCACAGCTCCTTTTTGCTTTTATCCTACGCCGGCGGCTTCGAGCAGACGGCAGGTATAGATGTCCTTCGGATTGCGCAGGATCTCCTCCATGGCTCCCTGCTCGACGCATATTCCCTGATGCATAATGAGGAGTGCGTCACAAAACCGCTCCGTGAGCGAAATATCATGACTGACGAAGAGAAACGAAAGCTGTTTCTCTTTTTTTAATGCGATCAAAAGCTCTATTATATCCTGCTGGACCAAAGGATCCAAGGCGCTGGTCATTTCGTCGCAGACAAGGATTTCCGGTTTCAGCACGAGCGCCCTAGCGATGGCAGCCCGCTGACATTCGCCGCCGCTGACCTCATGCGGTTTTTTCGAAAGGATCTTCAAAGGAAGCTGGCATGCCTCCGCGGCCTTCCTGACGTTTTGCTCCGCCGCTGCCCCTTGGACACCCTGCTCTGACAGTCCCTCCATGATGCTTTCCTCCAGTGTCCAGCGCGGATCGAAGGATTCGCGAGGCATCTGAAAAATCATCTGCAGCCGCTTCCAGAGATGACGCAGTCCCTCTTTTCCCTCCAAAGGGCTTCCATGGAACAGGAGCTCCCCTTCGGAAGGCAAGAGCAGACCCGCTGCCATCCTCGCCAGCGTACTTTTCCCGGAGCCGGAGGCTCCCACGATCCCGAGGGCTGTCCCTTTCTCAAGACGGAAGCTGACCTCATGCACGGCTTCGATGGTCTGGCCTTTCTTTTGAAATCTTCGGGTGAGGCCCCGCCCTTCTAGTAGAATATCCATGGCGTCTCCAGTCAAATGCATGGTAAGAAACTCTGACAAAATGCCCGTACCTCCGGCAGAGATCTCATTTCTCTAAGAGATCAAAAGGGTACGGAGAAGAGCGTCCCGCGAAGAGCAGCCGCTTCGTGTAGTCTTCTTTCGGATGCTGCCATAGGTCTTCCGCTCTCCCCTGTTCTACGATATGTCCCCGCCGGATGATCATCCCCTGATCCGCGAGCTGCCTTGCGACCTCGATCTGATGCGTGATGCAGAGAAGCGAGCCCTTGATCTCCTTTTTCACCAGCAAAAGCTCTCTGACCACTTCCTGTCTGGCGAGTACATCGAGCGCACTGGTGGGCTCATCCGCCAAGATCAGTAGAGGCTCCGGCAGCAGCGCACTCACGATGCCCACGCGCTGCATCATGCCGCCGGAAAGCTCAGAGGGATAGCTGTCCCAGATCCGGCTGGCTTCCTCTAGTCCCAGCTTCCGCATAAGAGAAAAGGCTTTTTCACGAAGTGAAGATGCCGAAATCCGGCCATGCGCTTCCATCGCCTCATGGATCTGACTTCCCACCGTGCGAATGGGGCAAAAGGCATCCTTCGTGTCTTGAAAAATGGTGGTGATCTCCTTCCCCAGCAGGCTCCGCCTTTCTTTCACGCTCATTTTCAAAAGGGACTGCCCTTTGAAGTCTATGTCGCCGGTATTGATGCGTCCATCGGGGGAAAGCAGACCCAGGATGGCTTTACAAAGCGTGGTCTTTCCACTGCCAGACTCGCCGACAATGGCGAGGCACTCGCCTCTGGGAAGCGTAAACGAAATGTCCCGGGCAGCCACCTGCTCTCCGTATGCGATAGAGACATGGGAGAAGCGGAGTACCTCTGTCTCACTCATTGTACATCCAGCTCCGCAGTGATTTCATAATAGTCGGAAGGATGGGCGGCAAGACCGGTCACGCCCTTTCTGGACAAGATCCCCATCTGCAGATAAGAAATGAAGTAAAATGCATGGTCATCCAAAATGCTCTGCTGCATCTCTATGGCGAGCTGATTTCGTTTCTCTATATCAAATGTCTGGTGCATCTCTTTGGCAAGGGCTTCCAGCCGATCGTTGTGATAGAAGCCACGATTCTTGGTCGACTGATCCAGCGTGCAGGTATGGAAGAAATACTCCGGATCCCCCGTGGGCGCCGTGACAAGTGCGCTGGCATACACATCATAATTCCCTGCTTCAAGCACTTTCAAATGGTCTGCCGAGCACTCGACATCCACCTTGATCCCGATCTGCTTCAGATTATCCTGCACGAGCTCAGCTAGTACTGGAAGCTCCATGCGGCCCGGATACGTCAGCCAACGGATGGTCAGATCTTTCCCGTCCTTATCCACATAGCCGTTTCCATCGGTATCCTTCCAGCCTGCCTCTTCCAGAAGCTTTCTGGCTTCTTCTGGCTGGTACGATACGCCATGCACATGCGATGCACCAAACGGAAGGGCCTTCGGGAAGGGGCCGACCGCCACCTCGCCGTGTCCTGCCAGCAAATGATTCACGAATCCATCGCGATCGATCGCCATGTCGATCGCCTTTCTCACGCGTATATCCTGCATGACGGGCGAATGCATATTGACCTGACCGAAGAAATTACGGCTGGTGGCCACCTTGGAGATCTGAAATTTCGAAGGATCCTCAAAAAGCGGATAGCTGGCATAAGGCAGTCCATACGTGGCATCGATATTTCCAGCCTGCAGCGCAGCCGTCATCGCATCCCCATCAGTGACAGACTTCACGATCAGGTGATCCACTTTCGGGCTGCCATTCCAATAGGACGCATTTTTGTGCAGATGGATCTCCGTATCCGTCACAGAGTCTGCCACATAAGGACCTGTCCCTGACGCCCGGCCATCCTTCATGTCTGCTTTCATATCCACTATGGCTGCGTAGGGATCGCAAAGATAGAAAATAAGACTCGGGCAAGATTTCTTCGTATGAATGCGCACTGTATTTTCTGTGGCATCGATCCGATCGATCTTAAGGTCAAAGGCCGCTCTTTGATTCTTTGCCACCAGCGCCTCCAGACATTCCTTCACAGCCTCTCCGTTCATTTTTCGCCCGCTGGAGAAGGAGATCCCCTCACGGAGCTCTATATCCACCGTGCTGTCATCGACGTATTCGAAATGCTTCGCCAGCCATGGCTCTGGAGTCATCGCATCGGACAGGCGGAACAGCGTCTCTCCTACGCCATAGCGCACGGTACTCCATCCGGAATAATTCTCGTGTGGATTCAGTCCTGCATCTCCCATCTCACGGCCATACCCGGTCGTAGCATAGACCACGGTCTTTTCGCCCGATGCCTTCTCTCCGCCGCCGCAGCCGCCAAGTGCCAGCGATGTGAAAACAAGTGCAGTCAATGCTGCTTTAGAAATCCTGTTCATGAGCTTCTCCTTATAAAAAATATACATTGTGATTCGTGATCCCTATGACATTCCCATGTGCAGGGAAATGAGGCTATCCACCCTTCTATCACTTTTCTCTGGGATCAAAAACATCTCTGAGCGCCTCTCCCAAAAGATGAAAAAGTCCGACCGTCAGACACATAGCTGCTCCCGGTGCCATGACCATCCATGGCGAGAGCTGGAGGAAACGACGCCCTTCACTCATCATAGCGCCCCATTCCGGTGTCGGCGGCTTCACGCCGAGTCCCAAAAAGGAAAGTGCCGCAAGCTCCATCATCATCGTCCCTATATCCAGTACCGCCGTCGTCAAAAGCGGGCCGGCCATATTCGGTAGGATATGGCCGCCCATGATCTTCCAGGAAGAGATCCCCCGCATCCTTGCAATGTCGATATAAGCCTCCTCTTTCAAAGAAACAGTAAGGCGCCGTGACAGTCTAGCATACTTAGGCCAGCCGATCGCCGCGAGTGCCAGTACCGCCTGCAGCATGCCCCCGCCTGATACGCCTGCCACGGCCAGTGCAAGGACCAGTCCGGGAAAAGCGAGGAAGACATCCGAGAGCCCCATCCATGCCTGCTCGATCCGTCCGCCATACCACCCGCTTCCTGTCCCGATCCCTGCCCCGATGACAGTGATAAGCAGGACGACCAGGAGCGCCCCCAAAATGCTGGTGCGCCCTCCGACAAGGACACGGGCAAGCATATCTCGCCCATATCGATCCGTTCCCAGAAGGTGCGCCGCAGAAGGCGGCTGCTCAGCCATCGATAAGTCCTGGACGTAGGGATCCCAGGGGATCAGATACTCAGCGAGCATCACACCCAGCATCAGCGCCAAGAGGAGCCCTCCCCACAAGCAAAGGCGCGAGCGGGACGATTTCATATTTTTCATCATTTCTCCTCCGGCAAGCACGGATGGGATCATCGTTTCCCCAGCAGACGCGATACCACATCACCCGCGCCATTCACCAAAATATAGATACCGGCCATCCATACCACATAGGCCTGAATGATCGGATAATCTCTCTGCATAATGGCATCCACTGCTAGCTTTCCCACACCATCCCAAAGGAAGATCGTCTCCACCACGGCTGTACCGGAAAGGAGACTGCCGATAGAGATCGCAAGCAGTGTGACGATCGCCGGACTTGCCATCGGGATGACACTCTTACAGAGGATCGTCCCCTCACTCACCCCTCGTGCTCTCGCCCCCATCACGTAGCCCTTTCGAAGCTCTGCCAGTACGACCCCTCGGATCTGGCGCGTATACTTGGCACTCATAGCGATCGCCAGCGTCACCGCCGGCAATGCCACCGAAGTCGAGCGCCCCACAGACACAGCAGGGAACCACTGCAGCTTCACCGCCAGCAGATATATCAGAAGGATCGCGACGAAAAAATTCGGCATCGCATTTCCCAGGAAGGACAACCCGCCCGCCAGAGAGTCACACCAGCCATCTTTCCTGACGGCAGAAAAGACACCCAGCGGAATCGACACCACCAGCGTCAGTGCGATCGATACCGCCGCGAGGTACAGGGTATGCGGGATCTTGGAGGCGATGAGCGGAAGCACCGCGCGACCAGACACATAGCTTTCCCCCATATCTCCCGTAAGCGCATGCAGCAGCCAATGCCCATACTGCAGGAGAAACGGCTGGTCCAGCCCATATTTTTTTCGCATGGCATCCATGATCTCTTGGGAAACTGCCGTTCCCTGATTTTCATAGAAATAGGAAATGGCATCTCCGCCTGCCAGATACATCAGGGCAAACGTGACAAATGTCACGCCGAGAAGAATGAGAAGGCAGGAGATCCCTTTCTTGACTATCCACACCATAGGCATCCATCACTTTTTCGCTTCAATGCAAAAATACGGCGTCGCCGCAAAATTCAGCTGCTCCTCCGGAAGAAGAATCTCTTCGGAAATATTCTCATACAGTGTGACCTGCATCCCCATCTCTTCCAGTACCTGCCGATCCCAGGCAGGACGTTTCTTGGGCGAAAGGGGCATCTGTCGCGCGATGCGTTCACAGGCCATAACATCGGTCGAAATATAGCGGTCAAAGACACCCGCTTCTGCGACCTGCTCGCGGTCCCTGTCATAAAGAGCACGGTCTTCTTCGCTATACAGGTAGTTGTACCAGTTCGCATCGAAATTGAGGAGGATCCCACCCTTTTTCAGGACGCGCTGCCAGCTCACATACGCCTTTTTCGGATGCGGCAGCGTCCATGTGAGATTTCTCGTCACGATGAGATCGTAGCTGCCCATGGGAAGCGGCACATCTTCCGCATCCCCCTCGACATAATGGATCGCCTCTGCGAGCGGTCCTGCATTCTTCTTCGCCTCTGCCATCATGGCAAGATTCCGATCCAGTGCCGTCACCTCGCAGCCCGCCATCCCCAGAATGATGGAGAAGAAGCCGGGCCCTGCCCCGATATCAAGCGCTTTGATCCCTTCTCTCTCCGGCATGGCATCCTGTACACGTCGCATAATATAGGACGTCCAAAGATCCTTCTGCCTTCCGCAGAGCTCTTTCTGGTTGATCTCCGAATAGCTCGGCGCCCGCCTTGTCCAATAGTCTATGATCTCTTTTTCCAGCATCAATGGCACTCCTTACGATAAAGGAAACGCTGACCCCATCGCAGGATCAGTGTCTCTCCATTCTCTTATTCATAATGAGTCTACCAATAAAAAAAGCCCCCCACAAGCCGGGTGGGGGGTTCTATACGAGAGCATACACCTAAGGAAACGCTGATCAGATCGCAGCATCAGATCTCATATGGATTTTTATACATAGCGTCGATGGCATTCTCCTTAAATGCATAAAAAAAGGCGATGTGAAATAACGATCATCTCATTTTCGCATTCCATCTACCGCAGGGGACTTGCAGCTCTCATAGGAGTGACCGGGAAACCTTATCCCAGCTGTCTTTCATGCCATAGTCACCCTA
>OIYF01000078.1_pt1 | contig 47706 bp, 40 predicted proteins | sample 1587971 | NCBI WGS metagenome assembly OIYF01 (sample SAMN03283248) | human gut metagenome | biome: human-associated habitat; material: feces | host: Homo sapiens | place: Peru | collected 2012 | reverse complement strand
TCTCGTCACTTGATGTGTAAGTAAGCTTTGCAGCCTTAGGGCTCTTCTTTACAGCCAGGTCTAATGTAGCACCTGTATTTACCTCAGCTGCCTCGTTTGTGAATTTCAGTCCTGCATTGATAACGGTTGCCTTAGCGGAAAGAGTCTTCTTTACAGCTTTCTTTCCCTTCTTTGCAGTTACTTTAACCTTATTTTACATGGGAAAATCCGGACAGTGCAGGCGGAAACCCATGAAAATACAGGGGTTGTAAATGCTCCGTTGCAAGCGGGGACCGTTATAAGTAACAGGCAATATACACGCAAGTGACATATTTCTGGCAGGATACGATGCAGTGCAATTAAATCAGATTAATGGCATCTACTAATGTTGGCACATCCAAATGTGTGTAGACGCGCTCGGTCAGGGTCATGGCACCAGAATGCCCAACAATTTTTTTGATAATTGTCTGGTCGACATGCGCTCGGGCTAATAGGGAAATGGTAGTGTGCCGGCAACAGTGTGGGGTGTGGTTAAGGTGCAGGCGGAACATCAGAGGCTGGAAAACATTGTTATAATACATATAGTAGGTAAAATGCCGTCCATCAAGTGTATGGATAAGATATTCACAGGAGGAACAATCCTGAAACCAACGCTGATAGAAAGGAAGCACCTTGTCTGCAATCGGAACTTTCCGTATGCCGTTTTCTGTTTTACTGTCAATAACATCGAAATATTGTTCTGGCAGATGAACATTTTCTTTTTTTAGATCCAGAAGTTCCGAAATACGTACACCATTATATATAAGCATGAGAACAGTCTGGTAATATGGATCATCCTTATGTTTCCATAATAATGCAATTTCGGTATCGGAAAAACAATTTCGGTTTGTTTTATTTGGATTTCGGTTCTTGTACTTGTAAATATTGACATATTTGGAATAATCTTTGGAAACAATTTCGTGTTTCATGGCGTAAGCATAAAGCTGATGAAAAAGAACGCGGATTTTTTTCAGAATGGGATAATTTTTACCACAGTGGTCAATAACCTGCTGTAAATCATTGAGTTTGAGGCTGTGGAAAGGTGTGTCGGCGATGTCTTCACAGGTGGCAAAAGCTGCGCGGTAACCTTTAATATTAGAGTAGGAGATAGTTGGAAATTTTTCTTCTGACCATTGAAGATAAATTTCCCCAAAGGTTAATTTTAAGGTTTCTCCATCAATTGGAAAATTATTATAACGTGCCAGAATTTGCAAAGCTTCTGAGCGGGTGGCAGCATAGCCAAGAATCTGGTAGTGCTGGATTCGCTTTCCTGTGGTGTCATTAATATGCCAGCCGGTAGTGATGCGTGCTGCATAGGGTCTTCTTCTGTTGCCGGAGAGTTTGACAACTCCACCGTATCCATTAGGTAATCTCATTTTTATCCTTTCTTGTGTATAAATTTATGTTATCGTGTATCATCATACACATTTATTTGTAAAAATTTAAGTAACACGTAAGTAACAAAACGTGTTTTTTCCTATTATATGTATCATTGGGGTTGTGAAACTGTATTATAATTACATCAGGTGTATTTTGATATTGAAAAAAAAGCAGTTTGGGGGTATTATAATCTAAATATAGTTTAACTAAAGGAAAAATAAAATAACAGATTGAAATTATGAAAAAAATCATTCAAGATAAACAATTACTGATCAGACGGATTTTTCTGATGTGCTACGACGTGCTTGCAGTGTTTGCTGCAAGCATAGTTGCGTTATTGATTCGGTTTGATCTGAATATCAAAAGCGTACCGTTTCAATATATGGATGAAGTGTGGAGAGCACTTCCTTTTATGATCATTGTTACACTGATCATTTTCTGGATGCTCCGGCTGTATTCCAGTCTTTGGAGCTATGCGGGAGCACTGGAAATGATGTATGTGGTTTCAGCATGTATTCTGGATACCGTTGTTGTGACAGTGCTGATATTGCTTCGGAACTGGGGGGATATGTACCCGGTGCCAAGAAGCTTTTACATTCTGTATGGATTGTTTCTGTTTGTATTTGTCATGGGATGCAGATATTCTTACCGCGGTCTGCGTGTGCTTCGCAATATGCGCAGAGCCGGTGTGTACAGACGGAATGTACTTGTGATCGGAGCAGGGGATGCAGGAAACCAGATCATTAAAGAAATCAACAACAGCCGCTATGTGAAAAAGAAGGTTGTTGGTGTGATTGATGATGACCGGAACAAGATCGGCAATTATATTCATGGAGCGAAAGTCGTAGGAGATCGGAGCGATATTCTGGAAAAAGTCGAAGAACTGCATGTGCATGAGATCATCATTGCCATGCCATCGGCCACGCAGAAACAGATCAAGGGGATTCTTGATATCTGCAAAGAAACCGGATGCACATTGAAACGTCTGCCCGGCATTTACCAGCTTGTAAACGGCGATGTCAGCGTCAGCAAATTAAAAGATGTAGATGTCAATGATCTTCTTGGGCGGGATCCGGTGACCGTTGATCTGCAGTCCATCATGGATTATGTTTCTGGGAAAATCATAATGGTTACAGGGGGCGGTGGCTCCATCGGAAGCGAATTGTGCCGGCAGATTGCCGCACACAAGCCAAAACAGCTGATTATTGTGGATATTTACGAGAATACGACCTATGATGTGCAAAACGAACTGAAAGTCCGGTTTCCGGAGCTGGATCTTGTTGTGCTGATTGCATCCGTGCGGAATACGAATCGTATGAACTGGATTTTTGGACATTACAAGCCGGAGATTATCTATCATGCAGCGGCACATAAGCATGTGCCTCTCATGGAAGAGAGTCCGAACGAGGCAATTAAGAATAACGTGCTTGGCACGTGGAAGATTGTGCAGGCGGCAGATCGGTACGGTGTGAAGAAATTTGTGATGATTTCCACGGATAAGGCAGTCAACCCAACCAATATCATGGGTGCCAGCAAGCGCATCTGTGAGATGATCATTCAGACCTATAACCGCAGATCGAAGACAGATTTCGTAGCCGTGCGTTTTGGAAATGTGCTTGGCAGTAACGGAAGTGTGATTCCGCTGTTCAAAAAACAGATTGAGCGTGGAGGTCCGGTCACGGTTACCCATCCGGATATCGTGCGGTATTTTATGACAATTCCGGAAGCGGTATCTCTGGTGCTGCAGGCGGGCACCTATGCCAAAGGTGGAGAAATTTTTGTTCTGGATATGGGAGAGCCGGTCAAGATTCTGGATCTGGCAAAGAACCTGATTCTTCTTTCCGGTCACAAGCCGGATGAGGATATCCATATCATTTTCACAGGACTTCGACCGGGAGAAAAACTTTATGAAGAGATGCTGATGGATGAAGAAGGGATGCAGGATACCGCAAACAATCTGATTCATATCGGTAAACCGATTGAGCTGGATGAAGAAAAATTCATGCAGCAGTTGGAAGAATTAAAAGAGTACGTTGTGACAGAACCGGAAGACATCCGGGAGTATGTCAAGAAAATCGTGCCGACGTATCACCCGGAACTGGCGGGGGAGAATAAATAGGTAAAAATAGAACGGCTATCAATGACAGCAATTCCGTGCATGGCACGTGAATTGCTGTTTTGCTTTTTACAGATGAAACGTATTGCGGGGATGTCTGGTAGTGAGGATGGCACGCTGCTTTGACATGGCAACATGCGTATAGATTTCTGTGATATGAATGGAACTGTGACCAAGCATTTCCTGTATATAGCGGATATCGACATCCGCTTCTAAAAGGCTGGTGGCAAATGTATGCCGGAACATATGCGGTGTAATATGCTGTTCAATTGCAGCAAGAGAAGCATATTTGTTGATCATCCGCCGTACCGACTGATCGGATAATGCCGTTCCGTTTAGCGTCGCAAAGAAATGCTGGCAGGTTTCCATCTGGGGGAGAAATTCATTGCGGTATTCCGACAGAATCTGTATGACCTCGTGGTTTCCGATCTGAACAATTCGTTCTTTGGAACCTTTTCCGTAGATCAGGACTGATCCATCGTACAAATCAATGTCACAGATACGCAGAGCGCATAATTCGGAAATCCGTATTCCGGTTGCAAATAAAAGTTCTATGACAGCGGCATCCCGCAAAGCGTTTTTTCTCTGATAATCCGTTTTGGCGACGGTGCGCTGCTCATAGATCGTAGATAAGAAAATTTCGATCGTGTGCAATGGAATGGTTTTCGGCAAAATCACAGGTTCGCGGAATTTGATCTGCACCTTGTTGAAAGGATTCCGGGCGATGATTTCTTTATATTCCAGGTAGTGAAAAAGAGCTTTGACCGAGGCAATCTTTCTTTTTACGGTTTTGGGTTTGTACTTCTGGTGCAGACTGCCAATATAATTTTCCAACAGATCCGGTGTAATATCAGAAACATCCCTGCATGAAAAAATGGCATAAAATTGCTGAAGGTCGATGCGATATGCTTTCAGAGTCTTGGAATCCAGGCGTTTTTGGTGACGGCAGTGTTCCAGATAGTTGTTGATGTGTGTCTGTAAATTATTCATGGGTGGTCTCCTTTGTATATGAAGTTTTGTTTAGGAGTATATGGTACATGAAATGGGGATGGTTTTGTTGGATAAAATGAAAAATGTGATATGTAAAGAAAATGAAATGGTGAGATTGAACTTTGCAATTTTATTTTAAATAAATTATATAGAAATATATATTATCCTTTAACATTTTTGGTGTTATGGAAAATAATAGTGAATTGGAGACTGGAATAAGATTGTTAATAAGGTGAAATTATGTAGTTTGGAATTTATTATGTAAATCAGGCGAGAGGAATAATTACGGTCATTGCAATATGCACTAAAATAGAGTATGATATAACACATGTAAATTTATGAAAATAAGGGAAATCAGGAAGGAGCAAGTCAGCCATGGAAGGATACCATTACATCAAAAGAGGAATTGATATCATATTAAGTGGGATGGCGATCGTGATCTTATCACCACTCCTTCTTTTTTTATGTATTGCGATCAAACTGGATACACCGGGACCGATATTATTTAAGCAGAAGCGTGTCGGCATCCACCGGAGTTTCTTCCAGATTTACAAATTCCGTACCATGCGGATTGACACACCGAAGGATGTGCCGACACATATGCTGGAGAATCCGGAGCAGTACATCACAAAGGTGGGAAAATTCCTGCGCAAAACCAGTCTGGATGAACTGCCGCAGATTTTTAATATCTTCAAAGGAGAAATGAGTATCGTAGGACCGCGGCCGGCACTGTGGAATCAGGATGATCTGGTAGCAGAGCGTGAGAAATATGGTGCCAATGATGTGACACCGGGGCTGACCGGGTGGGCGCAGATCAATGGCAGAGATGAACTGGAGATTCCGGACAAAGCAAGACTGGATGGCGAATATGTCAAACATCTGGGACCATGGATGGATCTGAAATGTTTTCTTGGCACAATTGGCTCCGTGCTCATGCACGATGGCGTGGTTGAAGGTGGAACTGGCGAACTGAACAAAGTGGAAGAAGAGACAGAAGCACACAAAAGCGAAACAACACAGAGCAGCGCAAAAAAGGAAACCATTGCAAAAGACACAGAAGAACGTGAAAAGGGCAGGAGAAAAAAGAAGATTCTGATCACCGGAAGCGGCAGCTATGTGGGAACTTCCGTGGAGGCATGGCTGAGACAATGGCCGGAGTACTACCAGATTGAAACGCTGGATATGAGAACCCAAACATGGCGGACACACGATTTTTCTGCATATGATGTGGTCTATCATGTGGCGGGAATCGCACATGCAGATGTGGGACAGGTGACGGAAGAAGAAAAGAAGCAGTATTACCGCGTGAATACAGATCTGGCAGTAGAGACAGCCGAAAAAGCCAAAAAGGAAGGCGTGCAGCAGTTTCTCTTTATGTCTTCCATGATTGTATACAGCGGATGTAGAGAAAAGAAAATTACAAAAAATACAATTCCCAAACCATTGAATTTCTATGGAGACAGCAAATGGCAGGCGGATCAGAAAATACAGGCACTGGCAGATGAACGTTTTAAGGTTGTTGTATTGCGCCCGCCGATGATTTACGGAAAGGGATCAAAGGGAAACTATCCACAGCTTGCAAAACTGGCAGGAAAACTTCCGCTATTTCCGATTGTACATAATCAGCGTTCCATGCTTTATATAGAAAATCTGGCACAGTTTGTCAAACGGATGATCGACAACGAAGAGACCGGAGTGTTTTTCCCACAGAACGAGCAGTATATCAATACTTCGGATCTGGTGCAGATGATCGCTGTGGTAAAAGGACACCGGCTTGTGATGGTTCCAGCGACTGGCTGGATCATCCGGCTGATGAAAAAGATTCCGGGAAAAATTGGCACCCTGACGGGCAAAGCGTTTGGTGACAGTGTGTACGATATGCAGATGAGTGAATATAAGGAAGAATATCGTGTGTGTGACTGGAAAGAGTCGGTAAGAAGGACGGAAGGATAAGAGCTGGAATGGGAAAATCTTGCATAAATAAAAGAATTAAAGTATGATACTACTGAAAAGATGATAAATAGCTTAATGGTATGCATTCGAAGGTTTAGGAGATAGAAAAGCGTGAGAATAGACAAACTGCAAGTGCACAATTTCAGAGGTTTTTCAGATACAGAAATAGTATTAAACGGAAAAGATGCCATTTTTTATGGAATAAACGGAATGGGAAAATCGTCAATACTGGATGTCTGCAATCTTCTCTTTTCCAGAATTATGCAGGAAGCAGCACAGGATGAACAGATAACAGCCTCTCTTTTAGGAGAAAAAGATGTAAAAGTTGGAGAAGAAGAAGCAAAAATAACGTTGTTTCTTGAAGACCAGGGAAATAATTTTCACTATTACCGAAAAAGAATTCAGGGGAAAAATCTGCATAATTCCAAAGAACTGAAGAGAGTTTCGGAATATATTCGAAAACAGTATCTGGGAGATTATTTGGAAACAGAAGAAGAGTATGAAAACGATGACACGGAAACACCACAGAAAGAGTTTACTTTAAATAATGAAAATATTCCTGTTTATGTGTTTTATGGAGTTGACCGCTATAATGAAAAAACACGTAAATTGAGAAGGCGTTATACAGGAGCAGCAGGGAAGCTGGATGCGTGGAGAGATTCTGCATTTGGAGGAGTGATCAATTTCCGGTTATTTTTTGAATGGTTCCGGGGAAGACAGGAATATGAAAACAGTATACGAGTGGAAACACCGAATGCAGAAGATCCACAGTTACATGCAGTAAAAAAAGCCATATTAAACGCATTGGGAGATGGATTTTCGGAAATTCGTGTGAAAGTAACAGAAGAAGATGCGGAACTTATTGTCATCAAAAAAGAATTGGAATTGGCATTTTATCAATTGTCAGAAGGAGAAAAAAGTGTAATCGCACTGGTAGGCGATCTGAGCCGGAGGCTGGCAATTGCAAATCCAAAGAGGGAGAATCCGTTGGAAGGGGATGGCATTGTGCTGATTGATGAAATTGATCTGCATCTGCATCCGAAGTGGCAGGAGAAGATTTTTCCGGCTTTACAGAATACTTTTCCCAATATTCAGTTTATTGTTTCCACACATGCTCCGAAAGTGCTGGAGTCTGTGGATGAAAATATACAGGTAATACGTTTGCATGAAGATGCAGAAACGCATCTGGTTTTGGCAGAACCGATGGAGCCGATGAACGGCTGGGATGTCAATACAATTCTGGAAGATTACATGGATACCGAAGTATATAACAGGAAGACAACGGAACTCTTAGAGCAAATAAATGTGTATCTGAATGAAAAAGCATATGATGAGGCAGAAAAACTTGTAAATAAGCTTGCATGGATGACATCGGAAGAGAATACGAAAGTTGTGCGTGCAAGAATCTTGATTGCAAAAGGGCGATAAAGTTTTTATGATTTATATTCAAAAGACAGGTGAACCAGAAGAAGTAAGCCGGTGGAAGAAAAAATTCAAGAATAAGCATAAAAGAGAAGCAGGGTATGAGGATATCCGGCATGAAAAGGAACTGCAAATATTAAAGAATGCATTGCTTGCAGAACAGAGACATCTTTGCTGCTATTGTTGTTCTTATATTAAAAATACAGAGACTGAAGTACAAAAGAATAGTTTTCATGTGGAACATTTTCGACCTCAGGCACAAAATCAGGATTTATCTCTGGCCTATAATAATCTTCATGCTTCTTGTAATGGAGACAATCGCAGGCACTGTGGGCATAAAAAAGAAAATAATTTTGATGCAAAGCGGATGATTTCTCCGCTGGAGAAGGATTGTGAAAGTCATTTTCGATATCAGCAGGATGGAACAATACAGCCGGCGGAAAAGACAGATGAGGCAGCTGAGTATACAATTACAAAGTTGAACCTGAATGATAAACGTTTATGTCGTGCCAGAGAAAACGCTTTATGGACGTTTAATGTGTTCCAGTTGAATGGAGAAGAAAAACAGCGGGAATTGAAAAAATTTGAATGTTCGGAAGAACTGCCACCTTATTGGGATGCAATTAAATATTTTTTGACACAGGGAGACTGATATACGTGAAATATGATAGAAATCTGGTCGCTACAATCATAGAAAACGAATTTTGGGATGACTTGTATAATGAAATTGACGATTCTGTTATGAACATGGAAGGTCAGGAATTGGATGAAGCGTTTGAGACATATGTTGACTATGCAGAATTGGATCAAATAGAAAATGTCAAAGTTGTCCGGGTAGAACAGGAAGAGGATGATACATGTACGATTGTGAGAGGCATATTGGAAGCTGATGTTTCTCTTGATGGTTATGTATATTTTGAAGGGGAAAATAATATGGTGAACAGTTCGGAAGTTACATTGGAATTCGAATTTCAATTTGAGCATCAGAATGGGAAAAATCGCCAATTTGTGTCCCGGGTAATTGCATAACTTATAATTGATAGAAGATATCATGAAGAATAAAAAATGGTGGAATCTGTAGAAACTGTGATAGGACAGATTAATAGAAAGAGTGGAGGTTTAGGGATGTCGTACGTGTCACCTGTTATTGAAAATGATTTTAAAGACCGGTTGAATAAGTGCGTAGATATTATTAAAAATTCGAGTATCAAATATCAGAGTTTTGGGATTTTTGGAAGCTACGCGAGAAATGATTATAAGGCCAGCAGTGATATCGACTTTTGCATCATAGTTCCGGAAAAACCGGAAAGATGGATAATGGGAGCCTTGCGGGAAGAACTCGAGATGTTGCATGCGGATGTGGTTTTTGTAACACCGCAGTATTTCGAACATGATAATTCAAAGTTTACACAACAGTTACGAAGAGATTATAAGGAGTTGAAAATATGATAAAGGCAAATTCTTATTATTCTATTGCGTGCAATGAATTCTGGTATTTAAGGGATGCAGTGTCACCTGTATACTGCAATCCGGCTGCAGCTTCGGCACAGCAAATCGCAGAAAAAATGTTGAACTCTGTGGCAGAACTGGTTTGTACTGGAATTGAAAAACTAATGACATCCCATAATTTGCGTGCCTTATACGATGAGATTAAAAGGGTGGATACTTCCTTACAATTAGAGAGGAAGGATCTGGCATTACTCAAAGACTATTATTATGATGCAAGATATCCGGGGGATAATTTTGTTATTGTGACAGTGGATGAGCTGCGTGAGGCATTGGAGATCATGCTTGACGTTGTAGAAGCTGTGAATGGCTGGAGAACGTCTCATGAATTGGAGATATTAATTGCTGATCCGAGAGGGGAGTTTCAATCAGCGATGAGTAGATTGAAGCAGGAAGGGTAAACTGCCAAAATGAGCGGTTACAGTTTGCAGGGTGACTTGTGAACTGTAACGGAAAGAGTACGATTGAAAAATGATTTCCAAAAGATAAAAGACCATAAATAAGGGAGAATACCCATGGACGATACAAAAACAGAAATCATAAAACAAATATGCACAGGAGACTGGAAGGCAATCCCGGTTACAATGGGATTAAAATTTTTGAATGAACACCAGTTTACCCAAATCTTTGTGGATGCCGGAAAGCAAATCAGGGAGTTTCGGCGGTATGGAACCGAAGAAACGGAACTTCGCAATGTTATATTTTGTGAAGAAAATATGAAATTACTGGCAAAACACATGCGCCCGGTAGATGATTACACGTGGTTGGAGAGACTCGTGATCTGTGTCGACAACTTAGTCAATGGGAGTGCTATGTCTGAGGATAATAAAGAAACGAGTAAACAACGTTTTGTGGAGATTGTAACAGACAAATGCCGTAAAATTCTGCCGGAAATTTATGGAAGATCACGGCTTGAAGAAATTGGTCAGGGAATGGAACAAATGAACAGCCGAATGGATCGGTTAGAGCGTGCGACACAAAATATCATTGATATGGGGAGCCGACAGAACCAGGAAGAACGTCTGCAGCAGAGGATGGAGACAGAAAAGAGACCGGAGACAGAGAAAAACATGCAGCAGAATGGTCCAACGGATATAGGGCAAATAGCCAAATGGGATTTATCCGATCAACAGGTGGAAGGACTGTTTGGACCAAAAGAAAACCGGTACAAAGATATCAGTCAGCTTACTGAAGCATGGAAGAAAGAACGTAATGTTTATCCGGGGTGGTACATTCTTCCCTACAACATATGCGCAGAACTAAGCAGCAAAACAAGAGAAGAAGGACTGTTGCAAAGCCATACATTTGTTGATTTAAATCGGATGTTTCTGTTTGCATATGAACTTGCATGGCGCTACGAAAAATGTATGCATTTGTATTCCGATTATGAGATCCATCACTTGTCCATAATCTGGGACAATTATTATGAAAAGGAAATCAAAAGCTGGAGTCACGAATCTGCGATATATGAAACAGAAAATATAAAGAAATGGTTTTATATTGGTCAGGTACTGCTTCGTGTATATCGCGAGGAGGGAAGAACAGAAGCGTGGAAAAATATCTATACGAGACTGAAAGCGTATGAGTCTTATGGGGTAAACGGAACCATAGATCTGCAGTTAGAGAAAGCAAAACAGGAGTACCATAGATTACAAATTCCGGCAATGCGAAGATCAATTGCCCATTGTCATCCGAACAAAGAACATTATGAACAGCGTTTGCAGATATTGGGGCTACAGGCGGAACTGGATGAACTAGAAAGTGTGATTCCTGCATTGCAGCAGCTTATGCAGGATATACAGGACGCAGAGATATCGAATGGGAGCAATGGACTGTATTTCAAAACGCTCAGAGTGAGTATTCTGCAATTATATATGCTTTGTGTACAGGGAAAATGGGATTATACGCAGAAATTTGAAATTCATTTACAAGAAATTCATCGGATACAGGAAGATATAGATAGTAATTGTGCATTGTTTGACTGGGAAATGTGGAAAGACAACGTGCAACATAAATTGCTTCGCTGGCATGTGCGCAAGCACGAGCAGAGAGAAGCGTTTCCGTTAAATCAGGAATATCGTACAATCATACAGGGAACAGGCAATGCATGTGAACCGGCATACCATTTTTACCGCTTGTTGGATAAGCTGGCATTACCATTAAAATGTGGGTATGTCACACTGCTGGGAGATTTGGAACAGCCATGGATCGAAGCAGTGTTGGAACAGATGGATTACCTTGGATTATTTTTGCTGTGTCGTGGGTGCTACAGCAGAACGATCGAAACATTGGTGGATCGCGCATGGCTGTGTACACTTTCACCGGATGTAGCGGGAAATATGGTTGCATTTCTGATTCATGCTCTTTCGGACAATATGGAAGAAATGGCGGATCAGGAACGTCCACAGGCAGGGGGAATTCTTACACAGATATTCTCAAATGTTCCCGAACTGCTGATCCGGTTTATGAGCCGATGCCCAGATGCACAGCAGGAAGATGCTTTATTGCTTGCAAAACAATTGATGGAATCAGAAGAACTTCCGGTATCATTTTCGATGGCAGAGTTGGGTGTTGGAATTATGGAAAATGTATCTGAAGCGAAGAAGTCACAAATGCTGGACGTAATGCTGCAGACAAAAATTGTAGAGCACAAGACCATGCATGGACATGGGGATGGAATTGACATTTTCAGTTATTATTTCCGGAAAGAAGATATCGGTCCGTTGCAGAGAAAGTGTATTGTAAGACCAGAAACTATAGCATGGTTACTGGAAATCCCGTCTGAGGCAGGATATGAATGGAGAACCAAAGTGCTTCGTCTGGAAACTTTGTACCGTCTGCAGCTATTGGATGAAAAACAGCAGCAGGCATATGCTGCATTGCTTTGGCATTATGTATCAGAGACAACAGGGCTTCCGGAGGGAAAGGATCTGCACCTGTTTGCTTATGAAAAATTACCGTGTCTGGATGCAAATATTCCAGTAAAATCTATTAAACAATGGTTTCTATCGAGGCGTTTGCAGGATCAGTTTGAAGATCAGCAGGGATGCAGAAGTACAATGGGAAAAATCCCTTATCTGGATGAGCTGGTTCTGGTCTGTGAAAATATGGAACCGGGATATTGGAGCCAAAAGGAAACGGAACAGCTTCTACAGGATATGCAGGCATATTGGTGTATTTTAAGAGGAAAACTAGAACAGGTGCGCCCGGAGAGCTTTGCAGCAGACGAATTTCGGAACCGGGCACAGAAAATAGAGAAAACGGCCGCTGCGTTGTGTCGCAATACAGGTATGATAAGTACGCTTGTATCCGAACAATTACAATCAATGCTGCAGGAAATGTGTGTGTATAATATCAGCATCAAAGAACTGGAAATTCAAATAGCTAATAGTGATGCTCTGGCAGCATCCGTTTGCGAAGAAATGCAATCTTCTGAAAAAGAACTTACGATAGGGGCACAGACTGCAGCTTATCAGTATATTATGGCACATCCCACGGCAGAGGAGGCACAGGTCCTATTGAATGAATTCCTGAATATCCTGCGGTACCGAAAGACACCGGGGCTGGTGTCTGCGATATACTTTCTTCATAATCTGGTTTATGCAGATTGTCAGATCATACGGCAACGCGACAACCAGAACCACATGGATGCATGTCTGGAAATGCTTGCAGATATTCTGCGAGTCGAGCAGGATTGTGATATGCCGGCCAAAGATATTCTGCATGCCCGAAAAACATGCATGTCTCTTGCGTTCCGGATGTATCAGATGCCGGAGACAAGCGGGGGAAAAGGCGTGCAGCGCTGGAAAGAGATTGCGGCAGATGAGTGTGAAATGAATGAGATTCGGCAGGAATGGGTGTGGTAGATATGATTAAAGTGTGTTACTATGGTAAATAAACTGAAACTGTAAATATTAAGAATAAAGAGTGGAGAATATATGACACAGGAAAATGAACTAATAGAAACTTCCTTAAATGAGATATATAGAAAAATCAGTATTCAACAATATAAAACAGATATGGGATTTAAGGCGTTAGCAGAAGGGGTACATGATAATTTGTTTGTAATACCTGAGTATCAGAGAAAATATCGATGGACAAAGCAACAGGTGGAAGAATTGGCGACTTCCCTCCTTCGTGATTTACCAATTCCACCAATCTATGCATTCCGAAATGAAAATGGACAGCTTGAAATTTTGGATGGACAGCAGAGAGTGATGAGTCTGTATTTTTATTATATTGGAAGATTTTTTGCGGATACGCAACAAAACGTATTTGATTACAGAGAACTGGATATTGATCACACAAGTAATTTTGAAGAAGCTCTTGCAAAGAAATACGATATTGTTCCAACGAAGTTTTATATGATTTTTGGAAAGGAAAAATGTGATATTACCTATGCGACACTTCCAAAAGACATCAAAAGAAAAGTTGATTACACTACTATTTCGGTTGTAGAAATAAAAACATCAATGATAGATAATCCAGAAGCTACACTGCACAAAATATTCACAAACCTTAATAATGGTGGAACACGCTTGTCAGATCAGGAAATGAGAAATGGCGTATATCCTTGCAAATTTAGCAAAATGATAGATGCTATAAATCGAAATGATCTCAAATGGAGAAAATTGTATGGTCATATGAGTGATAAATATGATGATATGGAAAAACTATATCGTTTTTGTGCTATGAAAAAGTTTGTGAAATATGATGGAATGGATTTTCAAATAAAAGGAGATTCTGGTACAATCAAAATCAAAGAGTTTATTGATGCTTTTACGGAGCAGGCATTTTATTTTACGTCAGAAGAAGTCGAAGAATATCAGGAAAGTTTAGAAAAATTCTTTTGTAGATTAGATATTAGCCGTGAAAACTTTAATAAGGTTTTGATTACGGAAGGGATTTTTGTGGTTTTAGAAAAAACACATATTAATGTATTAATTACGGATGAAATATATAATGACATTTCTGAAGATGCAGGAATAAAAAGTACAATGAATGCGCGGACCTTTTCACGCACAAATATGAATAAAAGGTGGAAAATGATATATGACTTGTTATCAGGCTATGGTCAGTGACTTGTGTGAAAAAATGATTGGTGAACAATTGCCATATAAAGATACCATTTTATTGGGGGATAATTCCAGTGGTAAATCGGATGTTTTAAAAGGCGTCATAGAGAACGGTGACAGGCGGAAGTATTATTTTATTGATGCAGTGAATCGCGAATTTGATGTGAAACAAATTACCTTTGAAAAGGAAAAAAATATAGTATACTCTTCCAAAATAAATGATACTCGGTTAAATGAAGATATTTTTAATCATAAGGATTCGTTCTATTATGGAGGAACACCAAAGGCTATTGAAGATTTTTATTTTAATTATAAAGAACGGTTAGAGAAACTTATACAGATTTTTTTGCAGATAGAATTTGAAGTGAAACAGGAACTGACAGGAGCAGTAGTTTACGTTAATGATGAAAGATTTAGTTTATCAAGTGGTTATCAAGCGTTAATTAGAATTTTTTTGGAAATATTATATTATGAGGACACGATGCATGAAGGCGTAATTGTTATAGATGAGATAGATGAATTTTTATCTGTAAAAAATTGTGGAAAAATATTTGATTTTCTAAGAATAAATTTTCCAACATTAAACTTTATTGTAACAACGCATTCCGCAGATCTGATTGCTGAAACAGAAAATGCTAATATTGTTTTACTGAGAAATACGAATTATGAAGTGTTAGATGCAGGAGATTTTAGGAGTATATCACAAGTATATGACTTGTTTAAGGATGTTTTCAAAATTGAAAAGGAAAAAACATCAAAGGAGGTAATTGATACAAAATTGCGCGTGTTATTTAACAATAAAATGTCGGGCATTTGGAATGAAGAATGTGAAAATGAGCTTTGTACTATAAAGGCAGGAAAAATTACAAAGGTACAGAAAATGATCATAAAACAAATTGAGGAGTGGAATGTGTGAAAAACGATTTTTTCTTATTGGATATTCCTGATTTTTCGCCATCTTATGAGGAAAAAATTGAGTATGGATATAAAAACAAGGCCGGGAAAAATTTATTAGAATTGCTAAGAAATATAAGCAAAAATCATTGTATGTATTGTTATGCCCTACTTAAAAGTGATAGAGTAGACACAGGAAATCTTGAACATAGTATTGAAAAGAAATTAGATGAAGAACATTTAGAAGAATGTGTTCAAAATATTGCGCTTACTTGTAGTCACTGTAATCAGTCGCTAAAAAGGACTGGAGAAGAAGAACGTTGTAAAAAAATCCTTCCACAGATAGAATTATTTCGAGAAAAAGTGAATTGTAGTGGGAAAATGTGCAAGCAGGAATGTGGCCCATATAAAGAATTAAAACAGGAATATGGTAAAGTGTCACGGATTATTTTACAACCACATGGCGTACATGGAATAAATTCACAATTGAAATATTGTCTGCAGTATGATGTGAAAAATGCAGAGTTTATTCCAAGTACAAGATACCAATACGATGAGAATGATATTAATTACATAGAGCATCATATTAATCAGTTTCGATTGAATGATATTGGTTTTAAAACGAACGCGTTGGTGGAATTCCTTGAAGATGTGATAAATGCAGACGGAAAATATAGAGAAAAAAAGAAGTATTCTAATTATATTGTAGATTTGTTTATGGAAAAATTAAAGGATTTTTCACAAACGGATATTTTGAAATTATGTGAAAACTTATATACGCAGTATTTTTTGGAGTTTCGGAGTGAATAGTATGTATAATGCCAAATTGCGTTGGAAAAAGAATTTGTGGATGAAGGAATAAAAAATGATTTTTCCGGCAAAACCGGTTGGATGATAAGTCTGACCGGTTTTTTACATTGAGTAAGATAAAGGTTCGTGATATAATAAAAATAATATTTATTGGATTTGGGGTTACGGAAGACAGAGGACAAGAGAATGCATATAGTTAAGGAACTTATCGATAATATATCATCAACAAGCCTGAATAGATTTCTTACCGAACAGAAAATTGCAAATGAGCAGAGGCTGTCTTTTTCGGATCATCGGGTTTTGCTAGAACAGCTCTGTCAAAATGGATTGATTTCTGTTGAGGATCTGAATGATTTTTTCTTTCAAGAATTATTATATGGTCATCATCGATTGATGCGCGTGTATTCATTAACTGCTTCGACCTGTCTGCGATTAAAGAGCAGGGATTCGTGGGGCAGACTTATGCGCAAATTCCAGATCCCCGATTGGGCGTACAACCAGATCATAGAGACGATTCCACCGAAGGAAGACTCCACGAAGCTTGCAGCGATACAGGAAGAAAGAAGGAATGGAAATTTAATCAGGGTGCATCTGATTTTTGTATTCTGCATGTTAAAAGATTCTGCAGGTCAGATCGAGGAGGAGTGTTCCTATCTTCCAGTAACTATTGATCTGGAACAGCGCTGCATGATTGTTAAAGTATGGAATCAGCATGGAATTATACAGGAGAGCCGTCCGCAGATTCAGCTTGATAAAATCTATAGTATAGTAGAAGAAACATTAGAACTGGAATTGGACAACAATAGACCGGCTGATCCGCAGAATGTATTGTATGACATGAGCAAAGAATTGTTCAACCAGTTTTTTGAACGGCTTCCAAATATAAAAGAGATTGATGATAAGAGAGAGAGCCTTAGCAGCATTATCGATGCAATGTTACAAAATATTCCGTTGCATCATGTAGAACAAAAAGACGGAAAATTATATATGCCGGATGGAATCATTAATTTAGAGGAAGAACTATATCGCCTGATTCAACAGACCGCATTATATGATTACCGGGAAGATCATGCATTGAATACGCTTCTTCCAAGTGATGAAAAATATATATCAAAAATTCGATTCAGTGACAGAGATAATCTGTCGGCAAACTTAACAGGAGAAAATGGTGTAGATTGTATTTATGATGCCAAGACGTTTATGTGTATCAGGGATTCTTTGGATATCGTGAAAAGAATTATTTCCCTGACGGTCAATTTCCCAAGAGCGCGAGGGGTATTACAAGTGAAATATGAAGCTGATAATTATCAGTTTCTGACGCTGCACATTTTGGAAGGAAAATATTATTCGGAAGAAGAATTCCAGCAGATATGGGGGCTTTATAAAGAGTATGAACGAAAGAGAAGCGGTTCGGCAATGTATGAAAATCCTGCCGCAGTTGACACAAAGGCAATGTAAGCAGTTTACGACGCAGGACCTGAGTGAACGGCTGGATCTGGAAATTACATATACCAAAAGTATGCTGCAGGTTCTGTGTGCAAAAAATCTGGTTCAAAAAGAACTGCACTATAGCTGCCCACAATGCCATAGTCAGAATGTCTTCGTATGTGATGGATTTGCTGCTTCGTATCAATGCTATCACTGTCAGGCAATCCTGGAACCGACACGGGTAGAAAACGAGGGGAGACCGTTTTACAGTGTTTCCAAGGATGACTTTATGCAGTACACAAAAGAAACGTATCCGGATATCTTTTATATGACATGTGAGCCGGAAAAAGAAATTATTCCATTTCGTCCGGTGGTTGTCGAGCAATCGGAAGAAAATGTTGCTCCGGTGATCGGGGATGACAAGGTGGAGATGGTAAAGGATAAAGATGAGAAAACGGATAATGACCTTGAGAAGCGTGTGGTTAGCTTGGAAAATGATAAAAAGGGGAAGAATCTGTTTTGGGCGATGGTAAAGATAATTGTATGGGTTACATTTATGATTCTTGCCTCTTGGTTTGTCTTGTATGAAATGCTCGATATTTTTGTCTTTAAGGATCAACATGCCTTTCTGTATGAGATGTTTATGTTTGCAATGAAGGGAAGTGTGATTGAGACAAATGATTGGGGCGGTATATTTATAACTATCATTGGTGGAATATTGACTTTGGTGGTTGGTGGAATTGATGTATTGGGATGGAAGAAGATACATCAATATTACCATACTATAAAAGAAGAATTAATTAGTTGAGTATTTGGTGAAAGGAAAAGATGAAACGAGTTCTGATGCTGGCGTCTGTCGCCTCCATGATTGACCAATTTAATATGCCAAACATTGTGTTATTGCAGAAACTGGGATATGAGGTAGATGTGGCCTGCAATTTTATCGAGGGAAATACCTGCTCGGATGCGCGCGTCGCGGAACTGAAACAAAAACTGCAGGACATGCATGTGCGCTGCTACCAGATTGATTTCGCGCGGAATATCAGGCATATGGGACAGAACATGAAAGCGTTGTGGCAGGTGGAAGGACTGATGAAGCAGAATACCTATGCGTTTTGTCACTGTCACAGCCCGATCGGTGGTGTGGTCGCAAGGATTGCCGGACACCGGACGAAAACGAAGGTGATTTATACCGCGCACGGATTTCATTTCTATCAGGGGGCTCCGATTGTGAATTGGCTGGTGTATTATCCGGTGGAGAAGGTGCTGAGTCGTTGGACGGAGGTGCTTATTACGATTAATCATGAGGATTATGCGCTGGCGAAGAAGAAATTCCATGCGAAGAAGACCTATTATTTGCCGGGAATCGGAATTGATCTGGAAAAGTTTCATGTGGGTAATGCCGAAGATATAGAAAAAAAGAGACAGGAGCTGGGATTACATCCGAAAGATATCTTTTTGCTTTCGGTTGGGGAACTCAGCGACCGGAAAAATCATGTGGTTGTTATAGAAGCTATGAAGTATCTGGTACAGAATTACCCACAACTGAAATATTTTATTTGCGGGCAGGGAGAAAAAAAGCAGGAATTGCAGCAACTAATTCGAGACTATCATCTGGAGGATCATGTAAAGCTATTGGGGTTTCGGACAGATGTGGCAGAACTCTGTCAGGCAGCAGATGTGTTTGTATTTCCTTCTAAGCAGGAAGGACTTCCGGTTGCGCTGATGGAGGCGATGGCTTGCGGAGTGCCGGTGGTGTGCAGCAGAATTCGGGGAAATACTGATCTGATACAGGAAGAAAAATGTCTGTTTGAACCAGATGATGAGGAACAGGTAAAGGCATGTATAGAATGGATATTAAAGAAAAACGAAAAAAATGTTGTGTATAATAAATTATCAAAATATGATTTGGTGAATGTGATAAAAGAATATGGAGAAATTTATGCCGGAAAATGAAAAATATCCTCTGGTTAGTGTGGTTATGGCTGTTTATAACAACATGGATGAAAAAGCGCTCGAAAGTGCAATAGTGTCCGTTATGCAACAGGATTATGAAAATCTTGAGTTACTTATCTGTGATGATGGGTCTTCCAATAACACATTACAGCAGATCAATCGAATAAAGAAGCAGTATACAAAAATACGTGTATTTCACTATGAACAAAATCATGGTGCAGCATATGCTCGGAATTTGTGTATAAAAAAAGCAAAAGGACAATATATTGCAATTATGGATGCAGATGATATCTCTGTAAAGAACAGATTAACGAAACAGGTGACATATTTGCAACAGCATCGGGATATAGGATTTGTGGGTAGCAGAGCACAGTTCTTTGAAAAAAGAATTGGAGATGACGATGAAGTATATCGGTATTGTCAAAAACCTGAGGGTAAGGATTTTTTATTAAATTTGCCATTTGTACATGCTTCCTGCATGTTTCGGCGAGAAGTACTTGGAATGGTAAAAGGATATTCGGTGAGAAAAAACCGTATTCGTGTAGAAGATTATGATATGTTGTTACGCATTTATGAGTCTGGATATCGAGGTGCAAATCTTCCAGATGTACTTTATTATATAAGAAGAGATCTTGCACAGTATAGACGTCGCAAATATCGGTATCGTTTTTATGAGGCACAAATGAAATTTGAGGCATTTAGAAAACTGGGATTAATGCCGGAAGGACTTATATATGCATTGAAACCTCTGGTGATTGGATTAGTCCCACCTCGGATACTGGATTCTTTGCGACAAATATACTATAATAGGAAAAGTAAAGCATGATTGGAATTGTGATTTTAAATTACGAGACATGGGATGCTACATTGAGATGCATCAAAAGTATTGAAAAAGCAGAAAATACGGAATCGGTTCGTGTTTATCTAATAGACAATGCATCATCTTCGGATATGCCTGTAGCATTGAAACAGTATATAAATGATCATGATGTGGTGTATATTTCATCAAAGGAAAATCGTGGATATGCAGCCGGAAATAATTTGGGAATTCGAAAAGCATTAGAAGATCAGTGTGGGTATATATTGATTTCAAATAATGATATTGTATACAGGAAAGATTCGATTGAAACAATGTGTGAATTTCTAAAAGAAAAACATGGCGGAATTGTTGGACCGCAGGTGGTAGATCCACAAGGAAAACATCAGCCAAGTGTAGCAATGGGAAAGACCGGAATGAAAGAAATTTTCCGTTTTTATACAGTTTTAAAATGTTTTCAGAGAAAAGCTATGATGAAATATCAGGGAATGCATTTGCAGAAGGATTCACAATTTAGAGTTTTTCATGTTTCGGGCTGTTGCTTTATGATGGATAGGCAGACGGCAGAACTTTTATATCCTTTGGATGAAAATACATTTTTATATGATGAAGAATTAATTATTGGTATAAGAATGCAACTGGCAAATAAACAGACTTGGTATAATGGAAAAGCAATTGTGGAACATCATCATGGATATACAACACAGAGAAACAGTGCTTTTATGCAGAAATGTATTAGGGATAGTGAGCAGTACTATTGCAGAGAATATTTACATGCATCGAGGGTTCAAATTGCATTGTTGTATTGGTATCGAAAGATGCTTTATTTATTTCGGAGCGTGAGGTATGAAACGTTTCGAAAGCAATGGAAGTGGTTTCGGAGAATGACGAAGAAAGAATTATTACGGTGATGAGTGTTTCTTGCATTATAAGAAATATAAAGGTATAATAAAAATGTTTGCGTCGAAATATAAAATGTTTGGAGGAATTAGAAAGATATATGAAAATTGTACACTATCTGATGGGAATACCGCCTGTGAGAGGTGGGGGCATGATTAAATATGCAACTGACTTGATGATAGAGCAGTTAAGAAGAGGAAATGATGTCATCTTACTAATTCCTGGAAGGGTATCTTTTGAAAAGAATGCAAAGTGTAAAATAAAAAAAGATAAGTTATATCATGGCGCGACTGTGTATAGAATAGATAATGCTTTGCCTGTTTCGGTGTTTAATGGAATTAAAGATATTTCATTATATACACGATCATGTGATGAAGCAATGGTTGTCAGTTTTTTTGAAGAGCATAAGCCAGATATATTTCATATTCATACTTTAATGGGCTTAAATAAAGAATGGTTGGGGGTGGCAAAAAGTTTAAAAATACCAACTGTTTACACAACACATGATTATTTTGGAATTTGCCCGAAGGGTACATTATTTAAAGAAGAGCATGTGTGTGAAGACAGTAAATGGAATACATGTGAATTTTGTTGCGTAAATGCTTATTCAAAAAAAAGGCTACGGATTGAACAATCTAAATTATATTATTTTTATAGGAAAAATAAATGGATTACAGGGTTTGTGCATAAAACACCTACAATTAAAATATTTAAAAATATGCAGGCTCCTCAAATAGCAGATGGAAAAGACGCGAAAATAATAGAATGTATGCATTCACAAGAATATAATAATTTACGGCAATATTTTGAAGATATGTTTAAAAATATAACGTATTTTCATTTTAATAGTTCGATCGCAAGATGTATTTATGAAAGTAGATTAGGAAGTTTACATGGGGAGAAAATAAGTATCTCTAATTTATCAATTAGAGATAACAGAAAAAGAAAGCGATTTGTAAAAACTTTAAATTTAGCGTACTTTGGAAATTTATCTCAGTACAAAGGATATTTTGAATTATATAAGGCATGTGAAATGCTAAAAGCAGATGGATTTATGGATTTTAAATTACATTTGTATGTGGGAAAGGGGACAGTTGAGTCTGAATTTGTAGAGTGTCATGATCCTTTTAAAAGTGATGAGATGCAAAAAATTTATGACAATACTGACTTGGTAATTGTACCAAGCCAGTGGAAGGAAACTTTTGGATTTATTGTGCTTGAGGCATTGAGTTTTGGAACACCAGTGATTGTTTCAGAAAATGTCGGGGCTAAGGATATTATTCCTGATACAATGAAAGATGAATGCATTTATGGGATAACAACGAAAGATTTATATAAAAAGCTGAAAGAATTATATTGTGATAGGAAAAAATTACAGAAATTAAATGAAAATATTCTGAGTATGGAATATGCATGGGACTTCCATGAACACGAAAAGCAAATAGAAGATATATACAAGAAACTAATATAGCTTAAATGATATATGGAGATTTGGAGAAAAATGGTTGATATAATAGTACCAATTTATAATGCATTTGAAGATCTGGAAATTTGTTTGAAGAGCGTATATGCAAATACAGATTTGAAAGCAAATAGATTAATTCTAATTAATGACAAAAGTCCAGATCCGAGAATTAAAGAATTTCTGGATAGACAATTAAAATTACCTGATAAGAATATTATTGTTATTCACAATGAGGTAAATAAAGGCTTTTCGGGAAATATTAATCTTGGTATGGAACAATCGTCTGAGAACGATGTGCTTTTGTTGAATTCTGATACTATTGTGACGAATAATTGGATTGAAAAGATTGTGAAATGTGCTTATAGCGATATTGCTATTGGTACAGTTACTCCATTATCTAATAATGCAACATTATGTTCGGTTCCTGAATTTTGCCAGGAAAACAAATTGCCAGAGGGAATGACTGTAGATAAGGCAGCAGAAATTGTTGAGAGATGTAGTTTTCATGAATATCCAGAAATTTCAGTAGGACATGGATTCTGTTTGTATATTAAAAGAGAAGTTATTGATACAATCGGAAACTTTGATGCTGAGACATTTGAAAAAGGATATGGAGAAGAAAACGATTTTTGTAATAGAGCAGGTCAGGCCGGTTATATCCACGTTATGTGTGATGACACATACATATATCATAGTGGAACGAAATCATTTGTGTCGAAAGAAAAACAGCAGTTAATAGACAGCCATGAGAAAATTCTGAGACAAAGATATCCGGAACAGATGGCATTAAATGATATTCATGTTCGGGATAATCCGAACTATAAAATAATTAATAATGTAAAAAGATATTTTGAACTATACAATGGCAAGAAAAATTTACTTTACGTTGTACAGGCAGATTTTAGAGAAGATGCTAATGATCATATTGGTGGAACTCAAAAGCATGTGAAAGATTTATCTTTAAATTTATGCAAGGAATATAATGTTTTTGTTGCAACACGGTATGGACAATATCTTAGTGTGACTTTATATGCAGGAGAGAAAAGAGAAAGATTTCTTTTTGATATAGGGGTTAATCATCCGTATGTAATGATTAGGAATGATAAGATTGCTCAGGCATTTAAAAATTTGATTTTAGCATTTGATATTGATTTAGTTCATGTACATCATGTAAAAAATTTGTCATTTGATATTTTTGATATCGCAAAAGAATTAGAAGTTCCTGTTATTTTAACAATGCATGATTTTTATTTTGTATGTCCAACATTGTTAATGCTGGATTCTGAAAATAATATTTGTGTGGATTGTGAGTCGGATTGCAGAAAATGTTTAGAACAGAAACTTAAGATTCGGAGTAATATTGATTATATTGGTATTTGGAGAAAAAAGGTACGGAAAATTTTGCCAATATGTAAAAAGATAATTGTTCCAGACGAAAGTGCAGAAAATATTGTAAAGAAATATTATCCAGAGATGGAATCTAAAATTGAAGTTGTTACACATGGGTATTCGACAGAACTTAATATATTGGATTTAGAACCGGAAAATTCAGATAGGCTGGAATATCGTATTGAAAGAATTGATAAAACTGGTCCATCGTATACAATTGTTGGCTGGGCATGTATAAGAGGAGGAAAAACAACAAAATCTATATGGATTCAAGCAGAGAATGCAAATGGAGTTGTTGAAAGAATACCGACCACTATTAAATATCGTGCTGATGTGGCAGAAATACATAATACCGTTGCAGAGTGCGGATTTGAATGTTATGTCCCTAAGCATATATTGGATGGAAGTGATTGTACAATTATTCCTATGATTTATGATGGAAAAGTATTATGGAAAACCAAAAATTTCTATGCGTTTCCAAATGTAAATGCAAAATTGAAGGAAAGTTGTAATGTTGCATTTATTGGAGGAATTAGTGAATCAAAGGGTGGAAATGAAATTGTTTCTATTGTGAAACAGGGAAGCAGAGATGTCAATTGGTTTGTTATGGGACAGATTGGCGTAGGGGAATTAAATGAATTAGACCAAGACAATCTTTCAAAAACAGGCGCATATAATCCAGAAGATATACAACAATTACTTAAAGTTCACAATATTGATGTTGTGTGCGTTTTATCTACATGGCCTGAGACCTTTTCGTATACATTAAGTGAGGCAATTTATAATAAATGTGCGGTTATTGTGACGGATGTAGGTGCGTTAGGACATAGAGCAGACTTAGGTAATGGCATTTGGAAAGTGTCTAAGCAGAATACAGTAGAAGAAGTTTTAGAGATTATTAATTCTATAACAGAGAACTCTCAGATCTTAAAAGAACATAAAGAATTGGTTTCGCAGATTAGGGTGAAAACTGTTGAAAATATGGTGGATGAATATCGGAAAATTTATAGTGTAGATGCGAAGAAAACTTCTTTTACAGAAGAGTATGATACAAAACTATTGTATTCTATATTAACAAGAAATGAATCGAAAGATACAAGTTCTACAGAAGAAGTACAAAGATTGAAAGAACAAATGAAGATGGTTTATGAATCAACTACTTTTAAATTATTACTGAAAATAAATAGTATTAAGATCCCAGGACTTCGATTACTTAAAAAAATAGTTAGGAAAATTATTTAAACTATTAAGTTAAGTATGTTTAAATGAGGTAATGATAACGTGGATAAGAGGAAGATAGTCAAATTTGTGTTTATAATTACCCTATTGTTGGCAATGCTGGCAGTTTGTGTATGGTATAAACCGGTAAATACAGTTAATATGAAGCTTTCTATGAAAACAACTTCAAATATTGAAGAGAATGATGCATATAAAATTTATTATTTAGAAAATGATGGTGATTCTTATAGTGAAGAACAAACTTCGTATTGCGATGTAGTAGCTGGGCGGCAGAATAAAATAAAATTTTCAGTGCCGGCAAATGCTTCCAATATTCGCTTAGATGTTGGAATGCATGAAGGTACTATTACCATTAGTGGTATTGTCCTGCAAATAGGAAATCAAAAATATAATGTTACAGATAAAGAATTGCAGAAATATACTTCATTTGATGGTATTGAATCTCTTGAAATAGAAAATAACGGTTTAAATATTATAGTTAATTCGGATGATCCATATGTCATATGGAATTTAAAACCTTACAATTTGCAGAATATAGCAAGTAAAATAGTTGAAATGTTTAATATTATAATTAAGGGACTTATTTGTTTGGGATTAGGTTTCTTGATTATATGGTTTAGAAAATATTTTGATATTCTTATAGAATTTCCTGTAGATGTTTATCATAGCAAGAAGTTATTGTTTGACTTATCTAAAAATGATTTCAAAACGAAGTATGCTGGATCGTATTTGGGAATTGTATGGGCATTTATACAACCTATTGTTACGGTTTTAGTATATTGGTTTGTATTTGAAAAGGGATTGAAAAGTGGTGGAGTGTCAGAAGTACCATTTGTGTTATGGCTGATTGCAGGATTAGTTCCATGGTTTTTCTTTTCGGATGCTTGGAATGGTGGTACCGGGGCACTTATAGAATATCAGTATTTAGTGAAGAAGATAGTGTTTCAAATTAATATTTTACCGATTGTAAAAGTATTATCTGCATTATATGTACATTTATTCTTTGTTGTGTTTACGCTTTTTCTTTATATTTGTTATGGATATATGCCGGATTTGTATACATTACAGATTGTTTATTATACATTTGCTGCATTTATAATGGTGCTTGGACTGTGCTATATTACTTCTGCGATTGTTGGTTTTTTTAAGGATTTAACACAAATAATTGGTATCATATTGCAGGTAGGTGTTTGGATGACACCTATTATGTGGAATATAGATGGAATGGATATACCACAATGGCTTAAATATATTTTTGAAATGAATCCAATGTACTATATTGTAACAGGATATAGAGATTCATTGATTAATAAAGTCTGGTTTTGGGAGAGAACAGGATTGACAATATATTTTTGGATATTTACATTGTTCATTTTGGGACTTGGAATGGTAATATTTAAAAAATTGAAAGTTCATTTTGCAGATGTATTATAGGAAGGTGGAATATGCAAAACGTTGCTATCCGTGTACAAAATTTAACTAAAATGTACAAATTATATGATAAACCAACAGATCGACTGGTAGAGTCATTGGGATTATCCAAAAAAAAGTGTTATAAAGAGCATTATGCATTAAATGGCATTAATATGGTTGTGAATCAAGGAGAGACGGTCGGCATCATAGGAACAAACGGTTCGGGAAAATCTACAATTCTTAAGATCATTACAGGCGTTTTGACTCCTACATCAGGAAATGTAGAGATTAATGGTAGGATTTCAGCTTTATTGGAATTGGGCGCTGGATTTAATATGGAGTATACGGGACTGGAAAATGTATATTTAAACGGAACCATGATCGGATTTTCAAGAGAGGAAATAGATGAGAAAATAGATGCAATTTTAGAGTTTGCGGATATAGGTGAATTTATTCACCAGCCGGTAAAAACATATTCATCAGGTATGTTTGTAAGATTGGCATTTGCAGTAGCAATTAATATTGAACCGGAGATCTTGATCGTAGATGAGGCTTTGTCGGTTGGTGATGTTTTCTTTCAGGCAAAATGCTATCGTAAATTTGAAGAATTCAAAAAAATGGGAAAGACTATTTTATTTGTTAGTCATGATCTTGCAAGTGTAAATAAATATTGTGATAGAGTTATTTTGCTAAATAAGGGCATAAAGGTTGATGAGGGAAGCCCTAAGGTGATTATCGATATTTATAAAAAGATTCTTGTAAATCAATATGATAAGAACGAAAATAATGAATCAAATGAAAATAACGCCCTTAGGCGTAAATCCGGTGATAGTACAGAAATAAAAATATATAAAGAGATGATGCAGCAAAATCCGAATGTAATAAAATATGGAAGTGGAATAGCAGAGATTATTGATTTTGCAGTTTTGGATCAAAATGGACAGCCTACAAATACAATTGAATCAGGAACTGATAATACAGTAATTATGAAGGTGAAGTTTAATAGAAAAATAAGTAATCCTATTTTTGCTTACACTATAAAAGATGTTTTAGGAGTGGAACTTGTTGGCACAAATACGATGTATGAACAAGTAGATACAGGCGTTGTAAATCCAGGGGATATCAGGGAAGTAAAATTTCGCCAGAAATGGAATTTACAAAATGGAGATTTCCTATTATCCTTGGGATGCACTGGATATGAGAATGGAGAATTTGTTGTATATAGTAGATTGTATGATGTTTGTTGTTTATCTGTTTTTACAGATAGAAATTTTGTTGGAAAATGGAATGCAAATTCAGAAGTGTCTTATAGTTAGAAGAGGTTGATATGGCAATTTGGAATGATCATTTTTATAATGGAATAGATGAATATTCGGATGGAGATGTAGAAGAAGAAATATTGGATTATGTGCAAAATCCAGAAGAATCATTAGAAACATTCATTGGGGATAGCTATGCAAAAGGTTATCATTTATTACCCATAAGAGAAAATATATTAAATTGGTATCCTTTTCGAAAGGATCAAGTTGCACTTGAAATAGGGGCTGGATGTGGTGCTATAACGGGCGCTTTATGTGATAAGTTAAAAAAGGTTGTATCTGTTGATTTATCTGAAAGACGTTCTAAAATTAACTATGAGCGGCATAAGAAAGCTGAAAACCTTACTATAATGGTTGGTAATTTAAATGATATGCAATTTGAAGAAACATTTGATTATGTCATTTTAAATGGAGTTTTGGAGTATGCAATAAGTTTTACAGATTCTGACAAGCCATATCATCTTTTTTTGAATAATTTATCACGTTTTTTAAAACCGGATGGAAAATTTTTGATTGCAATAGAAAACAGGCTGGGGCTAAAGTATTTTAATGGAGCAAAAGAAGACCATACAGGAAACTACTTTTTAGGATTAAATGGTTATGTTGGAAATGAAACGGTAAGAACATTTTCGAAATCAGAGTTAATAAATCTTTTATCGGATATCGGATTTGAATTTCACAAGTTTTATTATCCATATCCGGATTATAAATTTCCGAATGAGATATTTACAGATGAGACGTTAAAAGAAAATGAATATGGAAAACCTATTACGAATATTGAGGAAAATAGATATGTGTTATTTAATGAGAATTTAGTAAATGAATCGCTCGTAAAAGAAGGGGTCATTGATGTATTTGCAAATTCATTTTTGGTAGAATGTTCCAGAGAACAGTTTGAAACACAGGTGTTGTATGCAAAACTTAATTCGGAAAGAAATGAGAGGTTTCGCATAGGAACTGTTATACAGAATATAGGTGCGCAGAAAAGAGAAGTTATAAAATTCCCATTAAACTTGAAATCAGAGAAGCATGTTGAAAATATATTTTTAACCATGAAAAACCAGAAAGAAAAAAATATTCATCCACTTGAAGGTGATATGCAAAATAATGCAGTACATTTTCCCTTTTTAAAGAATAAGACAATAGATGCGCTTTGTTATGAGATGATTCAAAAGAATGAGATAAATGAGGTTTTCGTTTTGTTGCATAATTTTTTTGAAGAGATGAAACGGAACTGTGGTGAAATAAAAATTACTAATAACATATATACAGACTGTTTTTGTGAATATTTTGGAGATCAGAAATTAGAGAGGAATTTTGAATGTGTCTATAATTCTAATATTGATCTGATTATGGACAATATCTATCAGATAGGACAGGAATATGTTATAATTGATTGTGAGTGGGTATACCCACAGTGGATTCCAATTAGTTTTATTATGTGGCGAGCCTTAAATGAGTTATATTCGAAGCATGAGGGGCTGCGACAGAAAGTGGAACAAAATCAATTCATGAAAGAATTCGAAATTGATGAGGAAATGGATAGAGTTTTCCGGTGCTGGTCCGAATATTTTGCACAGGAATACGTTGGAGTAAAGCAAAAGATAAAGTTAGCGAAACAAATGGTTCCGATTTCTTTAGATGAAATCCATCAATCAGAGAAAAGAAAAAGTATGGTGACGATGTCGTTGTATATTGATAAGGGACAAGGTTTTTCGGAAGAAAGCAAACTTTATAAAGATGTTTCGATCAAGGACGGAAAATTTAGAGTTGAGTTTGATATTCCGAATGAATCAAATATTTCGTCGCTGAGATTCGATCCGGTGGAGGATGAAATTATAACTTGTTTTGTTGAGAGCGTTTCTGCTGGAGTAGAAATAATTGGAAGCAATGCAACGAGAAACGATGAGGATAATCATCAGGTATTTGATTGTTTAGATCCACAGTATTATTTGAAAAAAACAGATGATGTGTTGAATGTAGATATTAGTGGGGAAATTTGTATAAAAGATGGAAGCAGTTTAAAGAATGAAATTGAACAAGGAAATATTTTTTGGCATAAAATAAATTTACAATTATCTTTAGAACAGAAAGAACTTAATACTATCAATCTTGGCTTAAAAAGAGAAAATGAAGAATTAATTAAGGAAAGTAAGAAGTTGACTGAAAAAAATAAAGAACTAATAGAAATAAACGGAAAAATGATGGCTCAGAATGGTTATTTGCTCACAGAAAAAAAGTTTGAAAAAATGAGTAAGGAAGATAAAGAAGAAAAAAAGATATAGCTAATGAAATATCTTATGAGGTGATTGTGGCAAAGAAAATATTTATATAGTGTCTAATCAAATAATAATTTAGCAAACTCGATATGAGAGCAATAAAAAATCAAAGTTCAAGATTGCTTACCAAAACGAAGAGAATGTAATTTGTTTATGGAAATATATGGGCACTTAATGGAAATAGGAATATTATTTTCAATTGGCATGAGATTATGAATAGTTGTAATATTTATGAAATGGAGAAAAATCATGAAATGGAGACAAGGTTTACCTGAGATAAATTTTAAACAAATAGGGAAAAGTGTTATAGTTGCTTTGATCTTTGCGATTTTATTAGAATATATATCAATATTAGATGCGCATGCGTTGATTAATTCTTGTCGTAATGAATCTGAACAACTATATTTAGATGCTGGGAATGCTAACATGGAAAATTGTTCTATTAAAAATGATGTGTATATTGCGACACAAGATGATCCTCAGCTCATTTTTGAAGATGTAAATACATATGTTGGAAATATAATAATATATTATAATGACGTATCTTCATCTGTACTAAATGGTCAAATATTTGTCAGTGATAATACTGAGGAGTTTACAGAGGAGAACAGTTATAAGTATTCATTTTTAGAAAATAAAAAAATTTTAATAGCCACTATAAATAGACATGCAGATTCATTAAGAATAGATATTGGTGATTTAAAAGGGGATGCTTGCAAAATAAAAAAAATTATTATTAATCCTTCGTTTTTAACATATGTAATGTATTCATGGAATAATATGTCTATTATACGAATCTTAGTGTATATTCTCGTTATTTTAGTTGTTTTAGGAGCAATAACAAATAAAGTTCTTTTTTTTGAATGTTGTTTTAAGTATAGATGGTGGATAGGAATCGGATTAATAATTTTTTGTACATTATGTAAGTTACATGGTTCTTCTATTGGAATGCTTCCACAGATGTTAGGAACAGAAGATACTTCTAGGCTATGGGGAACACTGAGAGCTATTCAGTATGACGAATTTGTCGTGTTTACAGGTAGAACATTAGGTCAAATTGCGTCTGGTTTTGAGTGGTTTTCAAATTTGTTGGGATATTCTGCACAAGATATGTATCTGATATATGGACAACCGGTAAAAGACATAGCGACTATATTTAGACCTTTTTCTGTAGGGTATATGTTTTTAGGAGCTGAATATGGCATTGCATTTTATTGGTCTTCAAGAATTATAATTGGTACATTAGTGTCTTTTGAATTTGGAAGACTTATTTCAAAAGACAATAGGAAGTTGTCAGTGGCATATGCTGCTTTGTTAATGTGGTCACCATTAGTTCAATGGTGGTCGGCAATTAATGAAACAGTTGAATTGTTATTATTTGGACAATTAGCTATCCTGTTATTATATAAATATTTGACAGTAAAAAAAATGAAGATAAAGATAATACTCATGGTGGGATTGGTTTTGAGCGCAGGTACATTTGCACTTGCATTGTATCCGGCACGAGAGATACCATTCTTTTATGTCTTTTTAGCCTGTTGTGTTGCAATGTTGCTTGAAAATAAAAAAATATTAAAAGTAAATAGACATGATATTGTAATTTTGGGAATAGGAATATTTTTTTTAGGTGCATGTATATTGCATGTCTTTTTCCGATCACAAAGTACATTACCTATTTTGATGAATACCGTATCCCCAGGAAAACGATTGTATGCAGGTGGACCAATTGAAAATATAGTGGAATTATTTAAAGGATGGAATAGTTATATATGGTCTTTTACAACAACGGCAAATGCCTGTGAGAAATCGGGAGTACTTAATTTTTATCCGATTGGATTTGTTTTGTCTATCCTTATTGTTTTTAAAGAAAAAAAATTAGATAAGTGGATAATTTGCTTGAATATAATAAATATATTTTTGACAATATATTTATTATTTCAAATGCCGTCGGTTGTGCAAAAAATAACTTTGCTTGGTCATGCAACTGCGCGCATTTATGATGGTATTCAAGTAATAAACTTAATCGTATTAATTAGGACTATTGTTATTATAAAAGAAAATATAAAAAGTTATAAAAAAATAATTATATGCACAGGTATTATGGCTACACTATTTTCTTTTGCCGGATTGACAGGATTAATAGATGAATCCATGAAAATGTTGATTGTTGTGATTGATATAATTATTATATGGATGCTTGGTAATGTTGGTGAAAAAAATGGATGTTATCGATTTACATTAGCAATGATAATACTTAGTGTTATTGGAGGCGGAATGGTGCAACCGATTAGTAGTGGTCTAAATACAATTTATGATTTGCAATTAGTTCAGCAAATTGAAAAAATAAATAATTCAGACAAGGGGATGTGGGTAGTAGATAGTTCTGCAATAGCAAATTTACCAACCGTTGTAGGAGCTAAGACCATGAATGCGACAGAGACATATCCTGACATAAAATTATGGAATGATTTAGGGCTTAAAAATCAAGAGAATTGTTGGAATAGGTATCTTCATACCTCAGTATTGATTGATGACGTGACATATGTAGAAATGCTGAATGATATAGATCAGGTGCTTCTTCATGTGCCAATAGAAAAATTAAAGGATATTGGTGTTAAGTATATTATTACAACGCAAGATTTGTCAGAATATCAAAGTGTACAAAGGTTGACGGGGGCCAATACAAGAAATATTTATAAAATTTTGTAAAATAAATTGAAATGATTGTAAAGCAGCAAACACAGATATTAGTGGATTATAAAATAAATATAGATGTTTGTGGTGATTTTTATAATCATTTACAAAAGAGAAAGGAGAATGTGACAGTTAATTATCAACTGCCATATGATTAGGCAAATGTTAGTCATAGCTATTTTTTTAGTGTGTTTTGCCCATTTTATCCGAACGCTAAGATGGGAACTATTTGTAAAAACATATGAAAAACCAAATACGAAAAACTTATTACAGTCCTTGTCAATCGGCTATTTTATTAATTCATTTATTCCGTTTAAAGCGGGAGATTTAGTTAGAGCCTGGATTTCTGGAAGAAAAATGAAAAATGGTAGGGGTTTTGCATTGGCAACTGTTATTGTAGACCGTTATTTAGACATTTTGGTAGTAGGTATTTTGTTTGCAATTTTCTCCATTTTTAAATTAGGGAATGCAGATTCTGTGCAGTTTTATATGTTTTTAGCAGTAGGAGTTCTGGCTGTTACATTACTGGTGTATATATTGCGTGGATATGTGAAAAAGATATTGAAGAATATAGCAAGTGTTTTTAATGCTAAGATCGAAATTCGAATGTTGAGATTTTTCTGGTCATTAATCTGGAGTTTTAAAGATATCTTTAAAAAAATATCAAAAGTACGATTATTGCTAGAAACATTGGGAATGTGGGTTTTGTATCTTGCGTCGTATTATTGTTTTGCAGCATTTTTAAGCCATCAGGGATCAAATGTAAAGTGGCTTGATGTATTTTACATGTTGTTTGCAAAAAACAGTATTCATGTTGGAAGTCTGGGAGCAGTAACAGTTACAACGGGAATACTGAATTCACAAATGATTTGGACAGGCATTTATTTATTTGCCCCGATTGTTATTTTGTTTATTATTTCTTTATTTTTAAAAGCAAAGAATGAAGAAGTGGATAATTCGGAAGAAAAATATCTGAATTTGATACCACAGCTGGATGAAAATGAACGCTTGAGCTTTTTAGAAACCTATTTTTCAAATGAACGTCGCGAATATATAGAAAGTTACCTGAAAATCAACCAGAATATATTGATTATTCGTGACTATTCAGCAGGTTCTAATGCGACGACAATGCTTTGTATGAATAATGGAAAAAACTTTTTCCGTAAGTATGCATTTGGTGCAGATGGTGATAAGTTATATCAGCAGATTGAATGGCTGCAACGTTATAAAGATATGATACCTTTACCGGAGATCATGCAGTATCAGAAACAGGATAATTTTTGCTACTACGACATGCCATATGACAGTCAGGCAGTTGGATTGTTTGATTACGCGCATTCTATGCCAAAAGAAAATGCGTGGAAATTTATAAATAAAGCAACAGAATGTCTGGAAAATTCATTATATAAAGTAAATCAAAGACCGGCAGACAAAGCAACAATTGATGAATATATTAAGTCAAAAGTCAATAAAAATCTGGATAAAATTATGAATGCAAAATATTTGAAGCGTCTTATGGAATATGATGACATCATCATTAATGGACGAAGTTTTCATAATTTGCCATATTATTTACAATATCTGTCAGAAGAACATTTATATGATATCTTTAAAAATGATACATACTCAGAGATTCACGGTGATCTGACGATTGAGAATATTATTTGTACAAGAAATAAGGAAGGGGAAGATGATTTTTATATTATAGATCCGAATACCGGAAATGTACATGATTCTTCTAATCTTGATTATGGAAAACTGTTACAGTCAATACATGGTGGCTATGAGTTTTTGATGGCAACAAAGAACGTGAGTATAGAAAAAAATCATATTAATTTTGTGTTTACGAAGTCGGAAGCATATACATATTTATATAGTATGCTGGATGAGTATATGCGAGCTCATTTTACGAAAGAACGTGTGAAGAGTATTTATTATCATGAGATTATACACTGGTTGAGATTAATGCCTTATAAGATTGAGAAAAATGGAAAAAGAGTATTGCTTTTTTATGCAGGAATGCTTATGGTAATGAATGATGTTATCAATAATTTTGAAGAGGAAAAATAGATGAAGACACGACTGGCTTTATTTGATCTGGACGGAACTTTATATGATACGAGGAGAGTGAATTTTCTTTCATATCAGAAAGCATTAGAGCAATTTGGATTTATGATGGATTATGAGTATTTTGCAAAAGAGTGTAATGGGAGGCATTATAAAACATTTCTTCCAGAGATTATGCAGAGTGAAACTCATATGGAAGAAATTCATGAATTGAAAAAGAAATATTACGGTGATTTTCTTTCGGAGACAGTAGAAAATAAGCACTTATTTGAGATTATCCATGCTTTGCGCAAAGATTATTATATTGTTTTAGTTACAACTGCTTCGAAAAAAAATTGTGAAGATATATTAAAATATCATAATCGTCTTGATGAGTTTGATCTTATTATTTCACAGGAGGATGTAAAAAAGAAGAAACCAGATCCGGAGGGATTTTGTAAGGCCATGGATTATTATAAGATTTCAAAGGAAGACACAATTATTTTTGAAGATTCGGATGTAGGAATAGAGGCAGCGGAGAAAAGCGGAGCAACAGTTTTTGTGGTCAGGGGCTTTGCATAAAAGGAAAAAGAGAGTATGAAAAAATTATTAAAGCAGGGAATTGCATTTGTTGGAATAAGTGGAATTGGCTGGATTATGGATTTTGTAATATTTAATCTGTTAAATTTAAAGTCATCCTATGTGTCAGTGAATAATATGGTCAGTTCATTAGTGGCAGTATGTTTTGTTTTTTCTGTTTCTACCCGGAAAACATTCACACAAAAGGATGGTGGCATTCCTCTAAAAGTCAAATTTGCACTTTATATTTTATATCAGATTGTTCTGATATTATTGGTGTCACAGCTTTTAGCAGTAATTGCTGCTGGATTATATCAAATTTTTAATGGAAGTATCATTGGTAATTTTTCTGCGATGGCGGCTAAGATTATAGTAACTCCATTAACGATGTGTTTGAACTTTTTGGTAATGAAATTATTGATAGAAAGGATTTAGAAATGAAGGAAAAAATATTGGTATTTATTCCAATGTATAACTGCGAAAAACAGATCGTAAGAGTTCTGGATCAGTTGAATGGTGAAATAAAAAAATACATTTCAGAAGCAATCATTGTTAATAACAGAAGTACGGATAATGGAGAAGAGGCTGCCATAGAAAAGATAAAAACAATGAATATAGATTTTCCGATAAAGGTTTTGAGAAATGCGGAAAACTATGGATTGGGTGGATCACATAAAGTGGCATTCAATTATGCAATAGAGAATAATTTTGATTATATTATAGTACTTCATGGTGATGATCAGGGAAGTGTCAGTGATTTTATTCCATTACTTCAAAGTGGAGAGTATAAAAATTATAATTGTTGCCTAGGTGCACGATTTATGAAAGGTTCAAGATTGGAAGGGTATAGTAAGCTGCGTATATGGGGAAATTATGGATTCAATTTCCTTTTTTCGATTGTTGTACACAAGTCAGTTAAAGATTTAGGTTCTGGATTAAATTTATATAAGATTGATATGCTAAAAAGCAAATATTATATTAAGTACCCAGATACATTGTATTTTAATGACTTGATGATTCTGGCATCTTGCTATTATGATCAGAAAATATTATTTTATCCAATTTCTTGGAGAGAAGAGGATCAGATTTCGAATAATAAATTGCTAAATTTTTCACTTTCTCTTTTAAAAATGCTTTGGAACTATGTGAAAAATAAAAAGAAGTATATTGAACAGGATATGAGAACAAAAAAAATTGATGAATATTTAGCACAAACAATTTATATGAAATAGAAGGAGAATAAAAGAAATGAAGATAATGATAACTGGTGCAGCAGGATTTATTGGTTCGCAGTTAGCGCATGCATTATGGAAAAAAGGTGAGGAATTAATTTTAATTGACAATTTTTCATATGGAAAAATGGATAATCTTGAATTCGAGGATCATAGTTTCGCAAATGAAATTATAAAAATGGATATTAGAGATAAGGATGGTATTGAGAATCTTCTAAAAAAAGGAGATGTAGATTATATTTATAATATTGCAGGTATTGCTCCTCTTCCCGATTGTCAGACAAATCCGCAGCAAGCGATAGATGTAAATGTGATTGGGACAGTAAATTTGTTGGAAAATGGAAGAAAATATGGTATAAAGAAACTTATTTTAGCAAGTACAAATGCAATGTATGAAAATGAAACAGAATTTCCAACTGTCGAAAATAACTTTAAACAGCCGACTCTTATATATCCGAATACTAAATATGTAGCGGAAAGGTTTTGTGAATCTTATTGTAAAACATATGGAATGAATGTCACATGTTTAAGATTTTCAAATGTTTATGGTCCGCATATAGATTGCTTAAGGAAACAACCACCTTTTGTAGCTTATATGATTCGTGAATTATATTATGATAGAACGCCGATATTTCATTCGGATGGAAATCAGAGAAGAGATTATATTTACGTAGATGATCTTGTGCGTCTTGCTATTTTGGTACAAGAAGGTGAAGGATTTGATTGTGTGAATGTTGCATCAAATGTAAATTATTCTGTAAATGAAATGTATGCAATTGCTTCAAAAATAATGAATAAAAATATTAAAGCTCAATATGCAGATGATGCACATTATTGGGAAAAATATCCTGAATTATATAGTGGGACATATCCTATAAAAAATGAAATTTTAGCACATGAAATCAATAAATATTCTCTTTGCGATAATACACATGCAAAAGAGAAATATGGATGGACTCCAGAAATTGATATGGAAGAGGGATTAAGAAGGGTTATTGAAAATGAATGTGCATTGTTGAGAAGGTTAGGAGAAAAATAAAATATGAAACGATTAAATGTAATTATGCCTATGGGTGGTGGGGGTACTAGATTTGGAAATCATGGATTTAATGTACCGAAACCGTTAATTGAAATTTATGGAAAACCTTTTTTTTATTGGGCAACACAGTCACTTGTCAAAAATATTGAGATTGCAAGTCTTACATTTGTTGTGTTAAAAGAACATATTGAAAAATTCGAAATTGACAAGAAGATTAAAGAACACTATCCAGATGCTAGAATTAATGTGATTCCAGAGGTATTACCTGGAGCTGTGCTGACTTGTAAAGCAGGAGTGACAAATATAGAGAATGAACAGCCAATTATTTTTAATGATTGTGATCATTTATTTTTATGCAGTTTATTTTATGAATTCTGCAAAAATAATGAATTTGAAACAATTGATGGAGGCTTATTGACTTTTAAATCGCATGATCCGAAGTTTAGTTTTGTTGCATATGATGAAAATGGCTATGTAAATCACACAGTTGAAAAACAGGCAATCAGCGATGATGCAATTTGTGGAGCTTATTATTTTAGAAATAAGCAGTTATTTGAAGAAGCTGTGGATATTTATTTGGAAAATTGTTCCTATAGTGAGTTCTTTGTCAGCGGTGTTTATAATGTGATGGCAGAACAGGGAAAGAAAATCAAGAGTTTTAATGTGGATCAGCATGTTTCCTTTGGTACACCGGATGAATTTGAAGTGGCTAAAAACGATACAACTTATCGAAGATTGGCTAGTAAGTCGAACAAGGGGCAATGCCATTAAGCCAGTTGTTCGATAGCTCAGTTGTTGTCAAATATCCGATATTTTGAACTCAAAAAGCCAAAAACAGGTATGCCAAAAAGACAGATGCTGTCCATCTGCCAAAAAGAAGGATATTCAGTTGCAGAACTTACCGATATCCAAACAAGGGGTGTTTGACACAATGAAATTTTTATAAAATAATAAATACGTATATACGAATACAGACCTGCTTTTTAGGATTTTCCATAGAAAAAAGTGTGTTAAGGACAAATAAAAATACTTGATGATCAGAATTTGATTGAAAGCCTCACAATAAAATGTTGAAATCTGTGGCAGAACTGGTTTGTACTGGAATTGAAAAACTAATGACATACCATAATTTGTGTGCATTATAATTGATATTTTTAGGAATTAGCATCCAGGGTGTCTGTCATAGGCTTTCATGGGTGCTTTTTTGATGCAAAAGGAGCATACTTTTGACTGATTGAATATAAAGTTGGTGTATTTGGTCAAAATATGAGTAGGTAAAGATATAAAAAACCCTCTGCAATGGGTAGCAGAGGGAGTGTGGTTTTACCTTGCCTGTATCTTGGATAGAAGTGCTTCCTGCAGTGTCTGCGAGAAGTTGATTCCCTGATCAATGGCAGCAGTATTCAGCCAGGCCGGAATGGTAAGTGTTTTTCTTACGGATTTTTCAAAATGCTTCCGGGCATATTCTTCCACATCGACAGACACCATGCTTACAACAGCGTCACAGGCCGGTCCGTCTGGATCAAGCTCCTTTGCAATAGCAACCGGATCTATATCGGATAGTTTGGAAGGTGCCGGTATATTATCCCCATCCTTCTGGCAGGAATGTAAATAGCCGGCCAGACAGTCAACCGCCATTTCCATAGCATCTTCAAATGAATCTCCACAAGTAGAAAGCCAATTCAAATCAGGGAAAACAACAGAATAGCTGTTTCCTTCATGATAAAAACAAGCTGGATACATTGATAACATGATAGATACCTCCTTCTTTGATACAAGAGGTGCCTGACACAATAAAATTTTTAAAAGAAAAGCATAGAATAATTGGAGGACGGCATTACTTACAGTAGTGCCGTTCTATGGTTATATTAAGAGAACAAATTGAGAGTAACAGTTACTAAGTTTATATAGGGAGATCAGTTATGAAAAAAGCAAAATGTTATATAGTAATACTACTTATGCTAGCAATTATTTTTTCGGATATACCGATTGGAAATACTTTTAATATAGAGCAGGTGTATGCTGCCAGTTTGCCAACTGTAGGTGATCTGGACACGGTGGTATGTAAGAAAAAGGCTCAGGTGTTGATCCCGTGGTGGTATCAGAATCATTACAGTTTTTCTAGTTCAAATAAGAAGGTAGCAACTGTAAATGCGAAGGGAATATTGACAGCGCATCGGCTAGGTGAAACGAAAGTTACAGTTAAATGTGGAAAGGAAAAAGTAGTATACGAAATCACAGTTGTACCTGAAAAGAAAACTGATGTGAGATTAAATCAAGAAATCTTGTTAAGTGATCAGAAGATACAGTTAAAATTGATATCTGATAAATATGATACAAGTCAGGTTCATTTAAAATTTGATACAGGTTATTCTGAAATCACGAGCAAGGGATGGTGTAAAGGGATTGATGAGGATGAGGTACAAAAGGGAACAATTACTTATTGGTATGGATTGTTTTCAAATAGAACAATTCTATATGTTTATCATCCTGAGAAACTTTTTGCATCAATGACAAGAACTCTCCTGATCGATTATATTCCAAATGATGCAGGTTTAGATGCTGGAACAGAATACACTGCATTGACAAATAAGGACGATTTTCTTCTGAAGAAAAATCCAACACTTGCATGGGCAAGGAGTAAAGGACTGGAGTTTTATTTGGATGGAAAACGTATGCCGGAAAAAATTGTTTATACCCCTGGGGAGCATGTGTTTAAGATTGTTGCCGGAAAGCAGAAGTATGAGAAGAAAGTAAATGTAGGTTATTCTATTAAAGATGTAGTGGAGAAAAGGGATGCTACAGGATATTCTCAGAAAACCAAAACTGTATTTGATGCTGCATTTGCAGCTGTCGAACAGGTTATACATGATGGAATGAGTGATGAGCAAAAGGTTAAGGCAATTCATGATTATCTAGTATATAATGCGAATTATGTGAATAATGGAGATTATAAGAATGCAGAACCTTGGGCTTTTTCGGCGGAGGGAGTTCTGATTCGTAAAGAGGGCGTTTGCGAGAGTTATGCTGTTGCATTTTATCTATTGACGAAAATAGCCGGATTGGATTGTCACTATGTAGTTGGAGATGTGACATCAAGTGATCAAAGTCATGCATGGAATCGTGTAAAAGTAAATGGTGAATGGTATTATATTGATTGCACATGGGACGATCCTGTTGGCGGTGGTATGGAAAATTATAACTATTATCTTTCAAAAACGGTTTGGCCAGATCATGTGACAAGAGGTGTCTGACACAATAAAATTTTTATAAATTATAAACAATTTAGTGATAAATATCTTATGGAATCACTTGAATTTCACCAATTTTATTGTTCAATTTTGGAACAATTGACAAACATACAAGGGGTGCCTGACACAATAAAATTTCCTGGAAGATGGCATTCCCCAAGAGGTGCCAGACACAATAAAATTTTTCAAGATTATTGAGATGAAACATGAATCGCATGATGATGCGGAGCGTGTAGAAAAACTGAAGGAGATAAAGTAACAGTATATTCCTGTATGATACTGTTTCACAAAACAATAAAATGAAAATTCAAGCGATAATAAGTAAACTTATAGAATTATGGAATGAATACCAAAACGGAATAATTTCTGGAATTATTGCAACTGCTATTGTTGCAATAATCGCAGGTATATGGAAAAATCTTAAAAACACTCCACGAAATATTAACGAAATTCTAAATAATGTCAATTACAATAATAAAAACTGGAAAGAGGAACTAGACAAGGCTTTACAAATTAAGGATACAATGGCTACTCACTTCCCAAAATACAAGGATTATCTACTAATTCAATATGGTTCTTCTGTTACCCCAGATAGTAAACTTCCTAGTGATTATGATTTTATTGTATTGATGCTTGGATATCCTGATAAAGAAAATAGATATATGCATAACAAAGGAACTATTAGTGACGAATCAAATGAATCAAACAAAGATCAAGTTGATATTGTTTTTAGAGACTATCTTTCCTTCTTATTTGCAGCATCAGCAGGAATGCCCTACGAAAACAGTGTCATTACAGGTGGTAAATTAATAAAAGGTCCTGAAGGCTATTTTCAATGGCTGCAAAATATTACTAAAAATATCCTCTTTGATAGAGACTTTCTTATCAGAAGATTTAAAGATAAAATATCTATCGAAAAACAAGAATTTCAGAAATGTTTGAATGAACATAATAAGTATAATCACGATATGTACTACGTTATAAGATCCGGCTACTATTATATAACATCTCTTCTTCAGCTCAATAGAATAAAAAAATTTGATAAAGTAATTTTTCAAAACCAAATCATTGAATTATCGAAGGTTAGAAATTTTTATTCTGATTTCAATATTGATGAATCTAAAAAGAAATATGAACAATTAGTAGAAAACTTAAAGCGTAACAATAATATTGATATGATCAGCATTGATGACATCAATATAGTATTAAATGACATATCTGTAGACATTGAGGTGTAAATATGAAAAAATTAAATACGTTTATTAATACAATTATAAAAAACAAAAATTCCAATATAACTATTTTTACAGAAAGCACTCTAAAAACAAGTTTTTATGAAGAACTTCAGAAAAATGAGTGGTGTAATGTAATAAGTGACAAACCAGACAACCTAGTAGAACTAATTACAATCAAAATTAAAAAAAGCATCAAAATTTAATTCATAAATACATGGTAACTATTCAGGAGCCAATGTCATTTAGTTAGCATCGTGTATCTAAAATGGTTAGATTCCAAATAAGGGGTCTAACCATTTTTATAAAAAATGGTTGACAAACACATCAGAATGAGAAACAAGGGGCAATGCCATTAAGCCGATTGTTCGAAGTTTTGTTCGATAACCCAGTTGTTGCCAAATATCCGATATTTTGAACTCAAAAAGCCCAAAAACAGGTATGCCAAAAAGACAGATGCTGTCCATCTGCCAAAAAGAAGGATATTCAGTTGCAGAACTTACCGATATCCAAAATGAATTGCGCTGATTCCACGGAGAGGCCGTTGAAACTGCCGGAACCTGTCTTTCACTGCGTGGACATATTTCATCATCAGCCGGATAATATCGATGTGTCTGCCGCTCATTATAGCAGGAAACAACGAAAATACAACAAATTTTAGTTCGTATAATCTATACATTATACGAACTTTTCAAAAAAGAATAGCATCGGTTAGGATGCTATTCTTCATAATGGTATTTGCATGAATATATAATCAAATTCTGGTTACTGTGAAGAGGTGCCTGACACAATAAAATTTTTATAAAATAATAAATACGTGTATACGAATTGGTTGAAATATGATAAAATGCAAGGAAAAGGACGTTGAGAATAAATATAGATGAAGGAAAAATAAAATGAAGACGATAAGCGATAAGATATTTGAATTATTAAAAGAAAAAGGTATGAGTCAGAAAGAATTTGCCCAGAGGACAGGGATAGCAGAAAGTTCTATAAGTGACTGGAAGAAGAAACGAACAAATCCGGTTAGCGATAAGATATTGATTATATGTGAGGTATTAGGTGTCACACCGTATGAACTCTTGTCAGGAGCGGAGCATACAGGAACCAGAAGTAAAACAAATGAAATGTATGTATTTACAAAGGATACGGAACTGGGGATGCTCATAGAGACATATCAGCAATTAAGCGTAGAACAGCAGAAAAGATTACTGGGGTATATGGATGCACTGAAGGATTAAATTTTTGCGCAAGAATACGCATAAACGGATAAATTATGAAACAAGGGGTATGAAAAAATCGGAAGAAAAGAAAGAGAATGGTATCCAGGAGCAATTTATCATTTAATGGAAAGAGGAATCCGCAGACAGGAGATTTTTAGAGAAGAAACGGATTACTATATATTTATTGCAATATTAAAGAATGTAATGGAAAAATATGGAGCAAACCTGCATGCATATTGTTTGATGACGAACCATATTCATCTGTTATTGGAGACATATGAGGAGAAAGTTGGTAAGATCATGCAGAAACTTGCAGGAGATTATGCTAGAACATTCAATAGAAGATATGGATATAAAGGGCATTTGTTTGAGGATAGATATAAGTCATGTCTGGTTGAAACGGATGAATATTTTCTACAGACAAGCAGATATATTCATTTGAATCCAGTTAAGGCAAGGATGGTGTCGAATCCGGAGGATTATAAGTGGAGTTCATATCGCAGAATAATTAATCTATGTGATGATGGAATAACAACGAGTCAGAAAACATTGTCATATTTTGGAAACAAAAGCATATGGGGATACAGGGAATTTGTTGAAGATATAGCAAATAAATATGTGGTAACAGAAACGGAGATAAGAACAGTGATGGGGGAAGATGAATTATGGCTACCGTGGTAAAAAGTTTTGCAATACAGGGGATTGATGGGTATACCGTTGATATAGAAATAAAGACGCTGGAAGGACAACCGCTCATTAATATTATTGGGCTGGGTGACCTTGCAGTAAAAGAAGCAGCAGAGAGGGTACAGGCAGCAATTGATGAAACCGGGTATGTTTTTCCAAAAAAACGTGTGATAATAAGCCTTGCACCAAGCGATAAAAAGAAAAGTGGATCTCATTTTGATCTGGCTATGGCAATAGGGGTTTTACAGCAAAATGATGATATTGCGGCAAAAAGTCTTTCAGATTATGGGTTTATTGGTGAATTGTCTTTAGATGGCCGATTGCGGGCCTGCAGGGGAATCCTTCCCATGATCATAGCTGCAAAGAAAAGGAAAATAAAAAAGCTTATTGTTCCATTTGAAAATATAAATGAGGCAAAATTAGTTCATGGGATAGAGACCATAGGGTTGCATCATTTGAGAGAAGTGATTCAGTATGTAGAAGGAAAAAATATAGAAGCAGAGCAAAAACAAATGGTGATTATCAAGCCAGATGATAGAAATGAAAAGGTCATGGATTTTTCTGACGTAAAAGGACAAGCAGAATTGACAGAGGCGGTTATGCTTGCTGCCGCAGGTGGCCACAATATGTTAATGATTGGGGAGCCGGGCTGTGGAAAAACAATGGTAGCGCAGAGAATTCCTACAATATTGCCACAGATGACAGAGGAAGAATGTCTTGAAGTCACAAAGATATACAGCATTTCAGGAATCCTTGAGAATGGCCATTCACTAATAAAGAACAGACCTTTTAGAGCACCACATCATAATGCGTCCTTGAATGCTTTGATTGGCGGAGGAGTGAATGCACTGCCGGGAGAAGTTTCATTAGCCCATAATGGAGTGTTGTTTTTAGATGAACTGGCAGAATTTTCAAGGCGCACATTAGATGCGTTAAGACAGCCAATTGAAGATAAGAGGGTATGTATTTCGAGAGTGAACGGAACACATACCTTTCCATCTAATTTTATGTTTGTGACAGCTATGAATCCATGTCCTTGTGGTTATTATCCCAGTTCAAAGTGCAGATGTACGGATTATGAGATAATAAAGTACAGAGGAAAAATATCCGGACCTATCATGGATCGGATTGATATACAAAAAGAGGTAAAGCCGGTGAATTTTTTTAATCTGGAAAATCAGAAAGAGTCTCTATCATCTGCGTGGATTCGAGAAAAGGTGGAAAAAGCGCGTATGATTCAGCAGGAGAGATATAAAAATGAAAAAGGTATTAATTGTAATGCCCAGATGTCGACATCACTCATTCAGCAATTTTGTGTGTTAGATGAAGAATCATTAAAACTGTTAAAGCAGACAAGCGAAAAATATGGATATAGCGCAAGAGTAATACACAAGTTGTTGCGTTTAGCGCGGACAAGTGCAGATTTAGATGGAGAGGAGAGGATTCGACAGTTGGATATTGAAAGAGTGCTGTCATGCAGAGACCTTGATAAAAGCAATAGTAAGATGCTGGTGGTAAGTTAAATGAAGTTGAAGTATTGGTTATGGTTGACACAAATTCCGTATATCGGAGTGGTTACAGCAAACAAATTAATGGATTGTATGGGTGACCCGCAGGTGGTGTTCGAAGCGGATGAAAACACATTGCGGCAAACAGGAATATTGAATAAAAGACAGTTAAGGAACATAGTAGAAAATCATGACATGGTGTTGGCGGAGACAATTATAAATAATTGCAGGACTTTAGGGATATCTATAATGACAAAAGCAGATACATGTTATCCAGACAGGGCAAAATATTTCGATGATGCACCGATTGTTTTGTATTATAAGGGAACGCCAGAAAGAAAAAAACGTGCGGTAGGGATTGTTGGGGCAAGAAGATGTACACAAGAGACAAAGAAACAAGTAATTAAGATTACAAGTCAGTATGTTTCAAAAGGGTACAGTATTATAAGTGGTATGGCAAAAGGAGTAGATTCATATGCACATACTGTTGCAATCAATAATGATGGTTATACAGTAGCAATTGTTGGCAATGGCCTTGACATATGTTATCCAAGTGAACACGATAAGTTGATGCAGAAAATACAAAATAAGGGGTTATTATTATCGGAATATCCACCGGGAACTATACCAGCAAGATACCGATTTCCGCAGCGCAATCGTCTTATAAGTGCATGGTCGGATGAAATCGTTGTTATTGGTGCTGGAAAAGGCAGTGGTGCATTTATAACAGCAGATTATGGTGATAAATACGGACATAAGGTGTTGTATATGTGATATGGCATAAATAAAGTAAGTCTATTAAATGTGGTAAATTTTGGGTTTCCAACGGTGTTGTTCAACAATATAATAGCAAAATAAATATATAGGGGTATAGTTGACGAGAAAGCGATCATAAACGGGACACAAAAATAGAACAAATGTACGGGAAAATATCTGATACTGGAAATTTGAAAATGAAAAATATGCAAAAAATGATGAAAATGTTTGCCGGAGATAGAATGGCTTAGAAAATTTAGTTGTGGAAAATGGAAATAATAGATATAATATAGAAAAGAAGTAGTTTCCAAAAGCGGATAAGGGGCTTTATTACTATTTTGATAAATATATATTAGGTTATTTGAAATCTCGAAGGGGGATGGATCTATGACAGCATTAAGACGGAGTGCAATATTGGAATTGGAAAAGATACCGGAAGATAAATTGTCTTTTGTAATACAGATTATGCAAGGCGTAAATGGATTATATAATGATACAGATAAGGAGAGGGAAGAAGCGTTTGAACGATTGGAACAGTTACGAAAAAAGGGTACTGTTACAGATGATAAGGCAGAGTTAGCTTCTTATAGGGAAGAAAAATATGGCAGGTAAAATTTTGATTGATACTAATGTATTACTTGATTATCTTTTGGAAAGAGAACCATTCTTTGAGGACGCAAAGAATGTGATTTTGTTATGCATCAAAGGAAAAATAAAAGGATGTATTGCAGCACATTCAATATCTAATATGTTTTACATATTAAGAAAAGATTATACAACTGAGGAACGCAGGGAAATATTATTCAATCTATGCGAAATCTTTGATGTAGAGGGTATAGATAAGATAAAACTATTATCTGGTCTCGTAAATGATAATTTTTCTGATTTTGAGGATTGTCTACAGATGGAATGCGCAAAGAGTTATGGGGCAGAATATATTGTGACAAGAAATGTATCGGATTATTCTGTATCAAATATAAAGGCAATTAAGCCAAGTGATTATTTAGGATTACTAGGTAATTGCGAAACTCGCGATGCTCGTTCGCAAACTTGAATCAAAATAGAAACAGAATTGAGCATAGCATGATTT
>OIYF01000076.1_pt1 | contig 49529 bp, 49 predicted proteins | sample 1587971 | NCBI WGS metagenome assembly OIYF01 (sample SAMN03283248) | human gut metagenome | biome: human-associated habitat; material: feces | host: Homo sapiens | place: Peru | collected 2012 | reverse complement strand
AGTTTTTAATGGGAAGTTATAGAGGGGAGCTTTTTGCGCCATTTTTCAATCACGAGATGTTTTCATAGTAAGGGGCTACTCATATCATATGCAATATTGTACTTTCATTTCTCAGCCTGCACATTTATTTGCATACGAGTGAGGTAAAGATCCTACGGCTTCGCTTCCGTTGACGATATGGAGCAGCGCTTTGCACTGTTGTCATACTGAACGCTGCGTAGAAGGGTGCCTCTTCGAGGCACATCTATCCTGCGCCTTCGGCGCGCCCCGTTTGGCTTCATAGGAAGGCGCCCTAGTGGGCAGGCTAGGCACCTCTTTGGATGGAGCCAAACTCGGGAGTCCCTCTGCAGGACTCCCGTCTCCAAGTGGCTACTCATATGGCATGCAATACCGAGATCGCAGCTCATTTTAAAACCCGCAACGCCTCTATTCTATGATGCGTCCCACCAAAACCTTGAACCCATCAACCTGAAACCTTATGCATTTACTACCAACCACGCGATGAGTGAAAGATGAATCACCGTAAAAAGCGGGACGAGGAGGCGGAATTTCTTATGCCGGGTCTTATGATGAAAAAGATGCATGCCAAGGAAAGCCCCCAGAGATCCTCCAAGGGCAGTCCATGTGAGGAGTGTGACTTCCCGGATGCGCCAGGCGCCATGGATGGCTTTCCACTTGTCGATGCCGTAGAGAATGCATGTGATGGCATTGAGGATAAGGAAGAGGACAAGGATGGTCATACTGGACATGATGACGCCCTCAGAGGTATTTCTCTACGAAAGCAGCCAGACGAGCGTGGGGTCCTGCGAGGGGGATATTTTTGTATTCTGCCGCGCTGAACCACTGGTATTCACCCGCCGGAACGATGATGTCTCCCATTTCGTAAGCGATCATGTGCCAGATGCGGTGGGTAAAGATATGTGTGCAGCGCCAAAGGTCCTGCTCCGCTTTACCTTGCAGTTCTTTTTCGAGGAGCTTTCTGCTTTCTTCGATCGTTCCCGAAAGTGTCATGGGAAATTCCCACATAGAGGCAAGCATGCCTGTCCGTGGACGCTTGTGCAGGAGTACTTTGCCGTCCCTGATGCAGATGGCGCAGGCGGCGCATAATTCCTGCTGCGGTTTCTTCTTCGTGCGGTGCGGCAGCTCTTCGACTCTTCCCTGATGAAAGGCTTCACAGAAGGCTGAGAGCGGGCAGGTATCGCATCTGGGATGCTTGGGAATACAGACATTCGCGCCGAGATCCATCAGGGCTTCGTTGAAATCTCCTGCCCGATCCGGCAGTGTCTCGCAAACGAGCTGTGTGATCCTTTTCCTTCCTGCTGTTTTTAAAATATCATCCTCGATACCATAGAGTCTGGCGTAGACGCGAAGAACATTCCCGTCGATGGCAGCTTCTTTTTTCCCAAAAGCCATGGAGAGGATGGCACCGGCGGTGTAGTCGCCGATCCCGGGAAGGGCTCTGATCTCTTCCTTTCCTTGCGGCATAGCGCTTCCGTAACTTTCTTTCATGAGCAGAGCCGCTTTGTGCAGATTTCTGGCGCGGCTGTAGTAGCCGAGTCCCTGCCACTGGTGAAGCACATCTGCCTCGTCCGCCTCTGCCAGGGCTTGGATGGTAGGAAATCTCTCCATCCAGCTCGTGAAATAGGGCTTCACGGCTTCTGTCCGTGTCTGCTGGAGCATGATCTCGGACACCCAGACATGATAGGGGTCTCTGGGCTTTGTCTCTCTCCATGGAAGCTCTCGTTTGTTTTGATCAAACCAGGCCAATAGGATACCCGGCCATTCGGTATATGTCAATGTTTTCTCCTTCCTGATCCATTACTCGCGTCGCATTGTATAAAAACAGCGCAGAAATTCATTATTTCTGCGCACTGTTTATTTCATTTCTTCAAATTCGTAATCATAAACGGTATCCCCGTCCTCCGCAAAGTAGACAGTCCCGCGGATTCTCTTGCCGGAGAGGATCATCGGCAACCAGACGCGGTCGGCCATCCACATGTCTTCGTAGGGAAAATCTTTCGGATGAAACCATCTCGGCTCCATTTCATCCGAAAGGTGCGGCGTCCCGCTCCAGTCCTGCGCAAGGTAGATGATCCCGGCGTGCGACCAGGTGGTATCGGATGGCTGGTGAAAGTAGAGATCCCCCACCATCGTAAGTCGTTCCGGTCTTACCGTGAGGCCGCACTCTTCGAAAAGCTCGCGGGCGGCGCACTCTCGCATGGTCTCGCCGGCTTCTATCTTGCCGCCGAAGCCATTCCATTTGCCGTAACCCATGCCGCGGCGTTTCCGCCCCAGAAGGATGCGGCCGTCAGGGGCGACGGGAAAAACCAATGATGTGTCTCGCATAAGATGACCTCGTAAAAAATAGGGTTCAAGGATTGGCTTGAATGAGAAATTAGAAATGAGAAATGGTGGTGCGGCTTCGTCGCGATTATATATGGGGCGATGCCCGAAGGTTCCTTGGGAAACAGGTTTCCCGTTTGAGCGTTTCTGCCATGATTCTTTTGACCGCGAATGACAAAGATTTCTCGCTTCGCTCGAAACGACAATACGAGAAAGTCTGAGACCTCCTGGTCTCTTAGTCTCTCGAGGCTCCTAATCCCTAATCCCTAGTCACTAGCCACTAGCCCACCAGCTATTTCTTCACCGGATCATAGGTCTCGAAGTACAGCTCGCGGAAGAGACGCTTGCCTGTCTCGGTCTTGTATAAGCGGTGATAGAGGGCTTTATTTTGCTCATCGGAGGCGCCGTCTTCGAATTGGTTCACCAGCATGTCAGCCTCAGCCAGGATCTGGGCATCGGGGCCATCAATGGAGCCATAGGAGTGGTGATGGGCAATGAGCCAGAGGATGCGGTCGATTTCTGTCTGCGTGAAGTGCAGACGCTTCAGCATCGGAAGTGCCTCTTTCGGGCCGAGCTCTTGCTGGATCATGCCGTCATTTCGTCCATACTTGATCTCTCCCTGATGGATGCCAATGTCATGGACATAGGCCGCAGCTTCAAGAATGAACTGGGTCTCTGCATCCAATCCTTCTTCCAGACCGATCTGCTTGGCAAAAGCATGGACTTTCAGAAAGTGGTGAATTCGTTTCGCATCGCCACGATCATAATGGATCATGGCTTCGCAGAGTGTCATGAGTTTATCCATAGTGTATAGTTCCTTTCTAATAATATTTGATAGGTTCAGGGTTTGCCGTGAGGCGGCTCGTCCACTGATTGTGGATGAAAGCTCTGCTCTCTAGGGAAACACTGATTCAATCGTTGTCCGACTTGGCTCTGCGATTGAATCAGCGTTTCCCTAGTAAGGGTGAGGAGTGTTGGTTCTGTGTATTTCTGCTTTCACACATACGTCGTTTATCGGACAGCAAGAAAGATTTCTCGCTTCGCTCGAAATGACAATGCGAGGATCTGAGATCTCCTAGTCTTCTAGTCACTAGTCGCTTATTTCTACAAAAAAACTGCGAATCGAAAAGAAGCTCCTCCGATCCGCAGTTTTCTATTTCAGTTATTTTGCGAGTTTAGCTGTGACATCTTTGGTGATATCTACACCGCCGTCAACGACTGCACCCTGTTCCAAAACGATGTCGAGGCCTTTTTCCTGGCGAACCTGCTGGATGGCTTTTCTGACATCATTGAAGATCGGCTGCATGGTGGAGCTTTCTTTCTGGTTCATTTCTTTCTGGATCTCGGTCATGATCTGCTGTTTTTCCTGATCAGACTTGCCCTGACTGCGCTTTTCGAAGTTTTCCTGTGCTTTCTGGACAGCCTGTCTCATGTCGAGCTGTGCTTTCTGCATCTTCGGATGGGACTGCAGAGCTGCATTGGTGTCTACATAGCCGATGCCGGCAGCGGAAGTGGAAAAGAAAGCGCCAAATGCGATCATACCAGCAGCGACAGCTGCTACTGTTTTGTTCATTTTCATAGTTTGTCCTCCTAACAACACTCCCCAATAGAGAGCCTCGAGTATGTCTTAATTTTAAGCTAATGGTAGCCCTGTGTCAATGGGGAAATGCAGTGAATGTGTGGCAGGGGATCCGGCGTATCCAGTAAACGGTGACTGATGATCAGCCGCTAGGGATCAGGAGCATTCCGTGACTTGTGACGGAAGGAAACGTCGTATGTGAAAGGTCGCTTGGCGGAAAGTCAGGACTTCTCCCAAGGATCCCCCGGTAAAGCCTTTGCACCGGTGAGACCTCTTTTCTGACATCCATACGCCCTCCATGCAGCCCCAGCCCAATAAAAAGGGGTAGTGAAATAACGATCATCTCATTTTCGCTTTCAATCTGCCGCGGGGACTTGCAGCTCTTATAAGAGTGACCGGGAAACCTTATCCCAGCTGTCTTTCATGCCATAGTCACCCTATCCGCCCCTTTCGGGCACCTTCCCCTAGAGGGGAAGGCTGCGATACGAGAATACCATCTTCTAAAAAAAGGCGGCGAAGCCGCCACGAGAGCCCTGAACCTTGAACCCTGAACCAAATGAAAGCAAAGTAAAAAGGGGCTGTGAAGAAATGAATCCTCATTTCTTCACAGCCCCTTTTATTTATTTCTTCGCTTCCAGATGCAGAAGGCCTTTGTCTGCGATATCGTGACGATACTGCATACCGCGCCAGGAGATACAGCTGACGCCTTCATAGGCTTTCGCCTTCGCTTCGGCGAGGGTATCCGCAAGAGCAACGACGTTCAGCACGCGGCCACCATTGACGACGTACTGGCCGTTCTTCTTGACGGTACCTGCATGGAACACAAGGCAGCCTGCCTTTTTTGCGTCTTCAATGCCGGAGATGACTTCGCCGGAGGAATGAGAAGCTGGGTATCCTTCGGATGCGAGCACAACATCGACGGCGCAGGCTTTCTTCCAGACGACAGCTTCGTCGGAGAGCGTACCATGGACGCAGTCGAGCATGACGCGAGCGAGATCGCCGTCAAAGAGCGGGAGGACAGCTTCTGTTTCCGGATCCCCGAAGCGGCAGTTGAATTCTACCACCTTCGGCCCTTCGCTGGTGATCATGAGACCGGCATAGAGGCAGCCTTTGAAGGGGTAGCCCTCCTTCTTCATGGCCGCTACGATCGGACGGAGGATGCGGACATTGACTTCTTCGCACATCTCTTTGGTCATGACCGGTGCGGGAGCATAGGCGCCCATGCCGCCTGTATTCGGTCCTTTATCGAAGTCAAAGATACGCTTGTGATCCTGCGCGGAAATCATGGGGACGACGTTCGTCCCGTCGCAGAAGCAGAGCATGCTGGCTTCTTCGCCTTCCATGAATTCTTCGATGACGACCGATCTGCCGGCACCGCTGAAGGTATGCCCTTCGAGCATATCCTTCACGGTGTCGATGGCTTCTTCTTCGCTCTGCGCGATGATGACGCCCTTGCCGGAGGCCAGACCGTCAGCCTTGATGACGATCGGATAGGTATCATTGGCTTTGAGGTAAGCGATGGCTTTTTCTTCATCATCGAACGTCTCATATGCAGCTGTCGGGATGCCATATTTCTTCATGAGAGCTTTGGCGAATCCTTTGGAACCTTCGATGCGGGCCGCTGCCTTGGACGGGCCAAAGAAGGCCATGCCTCTCTTTTCAAATTCATCCGCAAGGCCCTCGGTCAGGACGGTCTCCGGACCGGCGACGGTGAGGTCGACCTGCATGAGGCGGGCGAAGTCGATGATATCCTCATTTCCTTTGATAGGAATGAGTGATGCGACATCGCTCATTCCATCATTGCCCGGGACGACATAGACGTCAGTCACCGACGTACTCTGCGATAATTTCCAGAGCAGCGCGTGTTCTCGGCCGCCGCTCCCAATCACTAAAACTTTCATACGATCTTCCTCTCTCAGCTATGGCGGAAATGACGATGTCCGGTGAATACCATCGCAATGCCATATTTATTTGCCATGTCAATGGACTCCTGATCTCTGATGGATCCGCCCGGCTGGATAACAGCCGTGATGCCTGCCTTTCCTGCGGCTTCAATGGTGTCGCCAAAGGGGAAGAAGGCATCGGAGCTCATGACGGAGCCCTTCGCTTTTTCGCCTGCTTCTGCAATCGCGATGTCAGCAGAGCCGACGCGGTTCATCTGGCCGGCACCGACGCCAAGGGTGGTGTCCTGATTCGTGAGGACGATCGCATTCGACTTCACATGCTTGACGATGACCCAGGCAAATTCCAGTGCTTTCCATTCTTCTTCCGTCGGCGCTCTGTCAGTGACGACCTTGCAGTCCGCGCGGGTCTCTGTGCTGTTGTCCGGTGTCTGGATCAGGAGACCGCCGGATACCTTGTGCAGCTGCAGCTCTTCATGCGTAAGGGACGGTACTTCGATCAGGCGGATATTCTTCTTCGTTTCCAGTACTTCCAAGGCTTCCTTGGAGAATTTCGGCGCCATGATGACTTCGAAGAAAATCGGTTTCATTTCTTCTGCCGTTGCCTTGTCGCATTCGCGATTCATCGCGACGATACCGCCGAAAGCAGACTTGCTGTCAGCCGCGAAGGCTTTCTTGAATGCATCGAGTGCATTCTCACCAAGTGCGCAGCCACATGGGTTTGTGTGCTTGATGATGGCGCAGGCCGGCTGGTCTTTCCATTCGCTGGCCAGATCCCAGGCCGCTTCCATATCGACGATGTTGTTGTAAGAGAGTTCTTTGCCGTGAAGCTGTTTCGCATCCGCGATGCCGCCCTTCACTTCCGGATCTTTGTAGAAAGCGGCTTTCTGGTGCGGGTTCTCGCCGTAACGCAGGTCCTGTACTTTCACATACGCTTTGCTGTAGATGTCCGGCAGAGCGTCTTTGCTGCCATTGACTTCCTTCGTCATATAGTCAGCGATCGCGCAGTCATAGAGTCCGGTATGCAGGAAGGCTTTTCTGGAGAGATCCAGACGGAATTCTTCGGTGAGCGTATCTGACTTGATGCGTTCCAGAATGTCGCTGTACTGGGACGGATCGACAACGATGGTGACGTATTTGTAATTCTTTGCTGCCGCGCGAACCATGGATGGGCCGCCGATATCAATATTCTCGATCGCTTCAGCGCGGGTGACATCCGGCTTGGCGATGGTTTCACGGAAGGGGTACAGGTTGACAGCGACCAGATCGATGCCGGTGATCCCATGCTCCTTCATCGCTTTTACATGATCCGGGTTATCACGGATAGCAAGAATGCCGCCATGGATCATAGGATGCAGTGTCTTCACGCGTCCGTCCATCATTTCCGGGAAACCGGTCACTTCAGAAACGGACTTGACCGGAATGCCGGCATCCGCGATGGCTTTCATCGTGCCGCCGGTGGAAATGATCTCCACGCCCAGTTCATGAAGGCCTTTTGCAAATTCTACAACACCGGTCTTATCCGATACGCTGATCAGTGCTCTTTTAATTGCCATTGATATTCCTCCTTTTATTTATGGGTTCAGGGTTCAGGGTTCAGGTTGGCAGGTTCAGGGTTGTGGTGCGGCGCATCAAATCATAAAGCGCCGCAGAGTTTTATAAGGGGCGATTCCCGCAACTGGCATGCAATACCGAGACATCGGTTTCACTGCCTGCTCACGAGGCCATCTTAGCGGTAGCACAAAGATTCCTCCACTTCAGTCAGAATGACGATACAGGAAGAACGATACATGCGATTGGCATACTGACCGCAACGTAGAATTGTGCCTCTTCGAGGCACTCTATCCTGCGCCTTTGGCGCGTCCCTTCTCCAAGGGTCTACGCAACTGTGGGATTTCTAATCCCTAGTCACCAGTCCCTAGCTACCGACTATTTTCTATGCATCCCCGTCACATGATGTCCTTCTACATGGAGTTCATCACGGCAGTAAGCTGCTACCGTGCGAACGTAGGCGGGGTGCTCCTGCTCAAGGATGCGATCTGCAAGTGTGTCTTCGGTGTCACCGTCGTAGACAGGCACAGCGACCTGCGTGATGATCGGGCCGTCGTCAAGACCGGTGCCCACGAAGTGGACTGTGCAGCCTGCGACTTTTACGCCCGCTTCGATCGCCTGACGCTGGGCATGAAGTCCACGGAAGCTCGGGAGAAGCGCCGGATGGATATTGATGATGCGGTTCGGGAATGCATTCACAATATCTTCCCCGCAGATACGCATATATCCCGCAAGGCAGATGAGGTCTGGCGCATAGGACTTGGCAGCAGACAGAATGGCTGCATTGAAGTCCGCCTTGGTCGCGAAGTCTTTGCGTTCGAGAACCGTCGCAGGTACATTCCAGCGCTTAGCGCGTTCAAGGACCTTCGCATCGGCATGGTCGCAGATCACGCCAATCACAGTGCCGTCAATGGTACCGTTGACCGTCGCTTCATGGATAGCTTCTGCATTCGATCCCCGGCCGGAAGCGAAAATCAAAATTTTCTTACTCATGGAAAAGACCACCTGTCACAATGACATCCTGCTCGCCTTTCGTGATCTCGCCGACTTCGTAGACCGGTTCTTTGATGGCTGCAAGGATTTCCTTCGCCTTTTCGGCTTCTTCACGGCTCATGATGAGGAGCATGCCAAGGCCGCAGTTGTAGGTGCGGTACATTTCATGTGCTTCGACGCCGCCTTCACGCTGCAGGAACGGGAAGATCGGAAGCATCGGCCATTTGTCCGCATCGAGGACCGCGCGGGTGCCTTTCGGAAGTACGCGCGGGATATTGTCATAGAATCCGCCGCCCGTGATGTGTACCATACCATTGACTTTCGCGCCTTTCAGCACCGGAAGTACAGGTCTCGGATAGAGACGGGTCGGGGTAAGGAGGACTTCGCCAAGCGGCTTGTCGAAGCCTTCATAAGTTTCTTTGAGCGAGAGGCCATTGTCTTTGATGATGCGGCGCACCAGAGAGTAGCCATTCGAATGAACGCCCGTGGATGGCAGGCCGAGGATGACGTCTCCTTCCCGGATATCTTCGCCGGTGATGATGTCTTTGCGATCCACGATGCCGACAGCAAAGCCTGCGACATCATAGTCACCCTTAGCGTAGAAGCCAGCCATTTCTGCGGTCTCACCGCCCAGCAGCGCGCAGCCGGACTCGACGCAGGCATCTGCGACGCCCTTTACGATCTCTGCCATCAATTCTGGTTCCAGTTTGCCGGTCGCAATGTAGTCGAGGAAAAAGAGCGGACGTGCGCCCTGTACCAGGACATCATTGACACTCATAGCGACACAGTCCTGCCCGATGGTATTATGGATGCCCATCTCAATGGCAAGGCGCAGCTTCGTGCCGACACCGTCCGTGCCGGAGACAAGGATCGGATCATCAGAGAGCTCTTCTTTCAGACGGAAGAGTCCGCCGAATCCGCCAAGATCCCCCATGACGCCGCGGGTATAGGTCGCCTGTACGGATTTCTTGATCAGCTCTACTTCTCTTTCTCCTGCATCGATATCGACGCCGGCTTCTGCATAGGTCAGGCCTTTCTTCTTTTCAGCCATAGTTCCTCCGTGTATAAATGTATAAATAAAGATGTTAGAAATGGGTTCAGCAGGTTCTATAGGTTCTGAGGGTTCAATGGAAATGGTGCGGCGCATAAATCATAAAGCGCCGCATTATTATATGAGGCAATGCCCGCAGCTGGCATGCAATACCGAGGCATCGATTGAAATGCCTGCTCATCTCTCCATTTTGCCAGTAGCACAAAGATTCGAGGGCTTCGCTCGGAATGACGATACGAGAAAAACGATACATGCGCTTAGCATGCTGGCCGCTTCGTGGCACCTTGTCCTGCACCACAAGCAGGAAACCTAATCCCGAACCCCTAGCCACTCATTTATCAGCTATTCCTCATCATCCATGCTTCCGAGGCCGTTGTGCGGAACGTGTTCCGGATAGATGCCATCGAAGCAGGCGAAGCACATATCTTCCTTCTTGATGCAGGAGATCGACTCTGCTAGCCCTTCCAGGGAAAGGTAGTGCAGGGCATCTGCGCCGATCATGGAGCAGATCTCTTCGGTCGAATACTTCGCTGCGATCAGCTGCTTTCTTTCCGCGGTATCGATACCGAAGAAGCAGGGGTACTTGACTGGCGGCGAGCTGATACAGAGCTTGATCTCCTTGGCGCCGGCGTTCCTCAGAAGGTTAATGATGATGCCGCTCGTCGTGCCGCGGACGATGGAGTCATCGATCAATACGATGCGTTTCCCTTCGACATTCATGCGGATCGGGTTCAGCTTCATGCGGACAGCGCGTTCACGCTTTTTCTGCCCCGGCTGGATGAAGGTACGGCCCATGTACTTATTCTTGAGCAGCCCTTCTACGAAGGGGATGCCGGAAGCAGCGGCATAGCCAAGAGCAGCGACATTGCCGGAGTCCGGCACGCTCATGACGACGTCTCCGTCGAAGCGGCATTCTTCCCAGAGCTTCCTGCCCATATTGAGGCGAGCCTGATAAATGTCCTGTCCATTCATGATGGAGTCCGGGCGGGCAAAATAGATGTATTCAAAAGAGCAGATGCCATGCTTATGAGCATCGACCGGGCAGTACATGGTGGAACGGACGCCATTGTCATCGATGGAAACGATTTCGCCCGGAAGGATGTCACGGACGAATTTGGCATCAATGGCATCCAGCGCCGGCGTCTCCGAAGCCAGGACCCAGCCCGTTTCGGTCTTGCCGAGGACGAGCGGGCGATAGCCGAAGGGATCGCGGCAGCCATAGAGCGCCTTATTCGTGCAGGCGACGATCGCATATGCGCCGTGGATCTCATCCATCAGTTCTTTGAATTTTTCTTCTTCGGTCGGACGGCGGCTTCTTGCCAGCAGTTTAATGATGACTTCCGTATCCATCGAAGTCGAGAAAGTAGAACCTTCCAAAAGGAGGCGGCGGCGAAGATTCAGTGTATTCACCAGATTGCCGTTATGCGCGAGCGCCATGGGGCCACCGATGCTGTCTGCCTGCAGCGGCTGAACATTCGCCGGGATGGAAGAGCCGGTCGTAGAATAGCGCACATGGCCGATGCCGATGTGCCCTTCCTTTTCCGGCAGGTTGCGGAATACTTCCGTTACAAGACCCATGCCGCGGAAGGTCTCCATCTCCTTGCCGTCAGTGACGGTGATACCGGCACTTTCCTGCCCGCGGTGCTGCAGGGCAAAGATACCATAGTACACTTCATGCACCGCCGACAGATCATGGTCGAAAATGCCGAAGACGCCGCACTCTTCATGGGGTTTGTCATCATAAATTTCTGTACTTTTGTACATTCGGGAATTCTCCTATACATATAAATGGTGACTGGTCACCAGCTTCTAGTCCCCAATCTTAAAATTTTTCGCCAGTCAGAAGTTCATAGGCTTCTTTATAGATGCCGATGGTCTTATCGATGATCTCCTGCGGTACGGTATCTCCCGGATGAGCCTTCAGATAGTCTCTTACAAACTGCTTGTCATAGGAAGGCTGTCCATGGCCTGCTTCATAGCCCTTTGCCGGCCAGAAGCGGGAGTTATCCGGTGTCAGCATTTCATCACCGAGGACGATGTTTCCATTTTCATCAAGGCCGAATTCAAATTTCGTGTCCGCAATAATGATGCCTCTTTCCAGTGCATAGTCCGCGCACTTGTTGTAAAGAGCCAAGGTCAGTTCAGACAGCTTTTCCATGTATTCCTTGCCTTTGCCCGGGAAGAAACGGTTTACCCATTCTTCGCCTTCTTCCATGGAAATGTTCTGGTCATGTTCACCCACCGGTGCTTTGGTGGATGGGGTGAAGATCGGCTGCGGGAGCTTCTGGCATTCCTTCAGGCCTTCCGGCAGCTGGATGCCGCAGACTTTGCCGTCCTTCTGATAGCCTTCCCAGCCAGAACCGGTGATGTAGCCGCGGACGATGCATTCGACCGGGATCATGTCGAGCTTCTGTGTCTTCATAGAGCGGCCTTCAAATTCCGCAGTCTGGAAGAATTCCGGCATATCTTTGGTGTCGATGGAGATCATATGGTTCGGCACGATGTCTTTCGTGAGATCGAACCAGAACTTGGACATGCGGTTCAGCACGCAGCCTTTTTCCGGGATCGGGCATTTCAGGATGTTGTCAAAAGCAGAAATGCGGTCGGTGCAGACCATGACGAGGCTGTCGCCGAGATCATACAGTTCACGAACTTTGCCGGATTTGAATGGTTTGTATTCTTTCATTGGTATTCTCCTTTTGGACTTCGTATCGTTTATTCAATCATAGTAAGACTAGTGACTAGTGACTAGTGACTAGTCACTAGGGATTAGGGATTAGGAACCGGGGACTAGCGACTAAAAGATCGTAAGGCGGGAAGACATCTGACGTCTAATGTCTCAGGCAGGCACCGCCCCATATATATTCGCGGCGCTTCTATCTTTTTATGCGCCGCACCGCCATTTCGCATTTCTAATTTCTCATTCAATCAAGGCTTTCATCCGCCTTCAAAGGACGACCCGCCCCTCGGGCTAACCCTGACTCCTTATCTTCCTAATTCCTTCTGCAGTTTTGCGTCTTTTTCAAAAATTTCTTTGGCTGCCTTTTCACGATAGGCTTTGTATTTCTGGAAAAGATCCGGATCCGATACCGCACCGATCTCTACAGCGAGGAATGCTGCATTCTTGATGCCATCGATCGCCACTGTAGCGACCGGGATCCCGGAAGGCATCTGCACGATAGAGAAAAGCGCATCCATACCGTCGAGCTTGGCGCCGGAAAGCGGTACGCCGATGACCGGCTTCAGTGTCAGGCTGGCTACGACCCCCGGCAGAGCCGCTGCCATACCAGCACCTGCGATGAAGGCGCCGACGCCCTTTTCTTCTTCTGCGGCTACAAAGTCTGCGAGCTTTTTCGGCGTGCGGTGAGCCGATGCGATCGTCACGTCATAAGTGACCCCGAAGTCGTCAAGAATGGAAAATGCCTTCTTCATGACCGGCAGATCGGAATCACTCCCCATAACAATCCCTACATGCATGATGATTTCCTCCCTCTTATGGCATGCGCCATAAAACAAAAATACTCCTCTGCAAATCAGCTGCGCATCAGACGCACAGCCTCTCTACAAAGGAGTTTTCTATGAGATACTCTTATAAGGATGGCATGGCAAAGACACAAGGGCGCACGCATGCCTGCCATGTGGCACTTGTTTCCGCAAAGCCAGCTGCTGTACGACATCTTTGCTCCCTCCTGCATGATAGAAAAAGCCTGCGCCCTTCTATTGCACAAGCCAGCTATCCATGCCCCTCTCAACCATGAAATATCCTTAATCATTCTAATATTTCTATTTTCTCTTGTCAATGATATCGAGCGCTTCTGCGACCTCTTACGTATAGAAATCGCAAAATATAATGGGAGAGTAAAGTGCGGTTTAGAAATCCCAATCTTTCACTATTGCTGCTCTCATAGCTTGTGATTTGAGATTTATAATTTGCCGGTAGAGCCAACGGCGATGCGCATTGACATGACGAAAAAGGGGGGATCGGGGAAAGACCGGTCTCCTAGTCTCTTCGTCCCCTGCCGCCACTTGGCAGGAGCCCCTTCTCCTCTTCATACCGATCGAGCGTGTCATTGTATTCCTTTTCCGTCAATGCCTTCATGATCTCGCGGCGAAGCGCCGTCGCCTGTGGCAGGCCGTTGAAATAGCGGCTCGCATGCGCGCGCATCTCTCGGACCGCCGCATACTCTCCCTTCTCCAGGACAAGACCGTGGAGATGCTCCCGGGACATAGCAAGGCGCATTTCCCAAGAGGGCGGATCCATGATCTCTCCCGTCTCCAGATACGTATCGACGGCTTTGAATATCCACGGATTTCCCCACGCCGCGCGGCCGATCGCGACCGCGGCGCAGCCTGTCTCCTCCATAAGGCGCTTCGCTGACGGCCCATCTACCACGTCGCCGTTGCCGATGACGGGAATGTGTACGGCAGACACCACCTTCGCGATCATCGCCCAGTCAGCCTCTCCCTGATAGAAGTCCTCCCGCGTCCTGCCATGCACGGTGATCGCTTGAGCGCCGGCCTCTTCGACCGCGCGTGCAAGCTCTATGCAGTTCTCCGTGTCCCGCGACCACCCGAGACGCATTTTCACGGTGACCGGCACATGGACGGCCTCTGTCATCGCCTTCACGATAGACTGGGCCAGAGGGATATTCTTCATCAGTGCAGAACCATCGCCATTCTTGACCACCTTCTGCATGGGACAGCCCATATTGATATCAATGATGTCCGGCCCTGCCTTTTCCATTTCCTTCGCACCGAGCGCCATGATCTCCGGATCGCTTCCGAAGAGCTGCAGCGCGACCGGGTGCTCGCCGGGATCGATCTTCAGCATATCCTCGGTCTTTTCATTTTTATAATACAGGCCCTTGGCACTGACCATTTCCGCCGTCGTCAGTGCAGCTCCCATACGATGGGCAATGACGCGATACGCCAGATCACTCACGCCCGCCATCGGGGCGAGCAGCGCCCAGCCGTCCAGCCGAACGGCTCCGATACTTGGTTTCTTATACATGTTGATTCTCCGAATAATTGTTGGTTGATAGTTGTTTGGAAATATGGATAGGATTAGCCTATGAGGTGTGCCATCCCTTGACTGCGTTTGAAAGCCTCGCTTGAATGAGAAATGAGAAATGGTGGTGCGGCGCATAAAAATATAGAAGCGCCGCAGAATATAAATAGGGCGATGCCCGTAGAATTCTTGATCGCAGGTTTCCCGTTTGCGGTTTCCAGACATCGACTGTGCGACCGCGAATGAAAAAGATTTCTCGCTTGCGCTCGAAATGACGATACGGGGGCTGACATCTCCCAGTCACTAGTCACTCCTAATCCCTAATCCCTAGCCACTAGCTACTCATCCCTGCTTTCACACATCCATCGTTTATCAGTCTGCAAAGAAGATTTCTCGACTTCGCTCGAAATGACGATACGAGGATACCATTCGCACAACTTTCCGAATTCCCCAATCCCTAGCTACCAGTCACTTCTCACTATACTTTTTCAAAAAGGCTTTAAAGAAGCTGACCGGCACTCCGAGATGCTCGATCGGCATGCGTTCATCGACCTGATGCGCTTCGCCCCACTGCTCCGTCTTTAGGCGGCCGCTGAAACGGAAGATATTATCCGATACCTTCGCGTAATTTCGAGAGTCAGACGCCCCCAGCATGAGATTCGGCACGATGAGGGTTTCCTTGCCGAAGATATCATAGATGGTCTCACTCATCAGATGGTATGCTTCACTTTCGACACTGCCAGCCGGCTTCGGATCCTCTGCGAAAGTTGCCTTCACCTGTACATCACAAGGCATGATGGACTCCAGATAATGCTTGACCGATTCCACCGTATCCCCCTGCAGGATGCGCACGCTCATCGTGGCTTCCGCATGAGAGGGCAGAACATTCGCCTGTGCGCTCGCTTCTGCCATGGTCACAGCGAAGGTCGTGTGGAGCTTCGCATCCAGCTCCCGGTCGTGCTTCGCCAGCTTCACGATATCATCCCAGTGCTTCTTGGGATGCGCGTAGAGCTTTGCGACTTTCTTATCTGCAACAGATTCCGCCAGCGCTTTCAGGTGCGCTTTCACCAGCGGGGTCAGGCGATAGGGCATCGGGTGGGCTTCCACGGCTGCTATCGCGCGAGCGACATCCCCCAGCACGGTCCCTTTCCCCGGTTTGCTGGCATGACCGCCAGCCCCCTCCTTATAGAGGACATATTCATTCGGTGCTTTTTCTGCCAGCCCCACCAGCGCTACGGGACGTTCATTTCCATGATATCCGACAGCTTCCACATGCCCGCCTTCATCGAAAATACAGTACGCCTTGACACCGTGGTCTTCGAGATACTTCGCCGCAAGTACAGAGCCCTTCTTGTCATCCGTGCACTGCACCTCTTCATCGTGGCCAAAAGACAGATAGATATCGAAATCAGGATCAAAGCCTTCTTCCAGAAGCTCTGTGATCGCATCCATTTCCGATGTCAGGACCGACTTGCAGTCCTCTGTGCCGCGTCCATAAAGGCATCCATCAGCGATCTCGCCGGCAAAGGGTGGATGGCTCCACTGCTCTTCATGCGGCGCAGGCACTACATCCTGATGCGCCATGAAGATGACCGGCTGCTTTTCCGCATGTGATGACTTCCAGTGGAAAAGCAGGCTTGCCTTCCCGATCGTCGTGACTTCGAGCTTTTCAAAAATCAAAGGATAGGCTTCCTGCAGAAACCGGTGCAGCCTGTCAAACTCGCTCCAGTCCGTGCTCGCATCATTGACCGAGGAAACGGTCGGGATCTGGACGATGCCCTGCAAATGGGCGATGTATTCTGTATGTTCCATATGTACCTCCGAAAAAAACAAGAGGGGCATTCCTGCCCCTCCTTATTTTATTACATTATTATAGGGAATGATAGTAGAAAAATAGGTCTCGGAAAAATCACCCCCAGCGGTCACTAGGGAAACACTGATTAAATCGTTATCAGATTTCATCCTTGGATTTTTATGCAGAGCGAGGAGACAGAGGGCGCGAATAGCGAGCTATTTAAGGAGAATGTCGACGACACTATGTATAAAAATCCATATAAAATCTGATTCTGCGATTTAATCAGCGTTTTCCTAGTTTTTCAACTGATCGAAGAGGTCTCTGTGATACCACTTCTCGGAAATCTTCTTCCGTGTGCCATTCTTGGAGAGTTTTTCGAGAGCCGCTTCGATCTCATCAGCCAGCTTCTGTTCATTCTTGTTCACGATGACGACAGTCTCATTGACTTTGAATGGAAAGAGCTGCAGCAGCAGCGATGGCAGCAAATTTCAGAGATGTTTTCATGATGTATTCCTCCCTGAGTACATGATATACGAAAGACTTGATTACGGCTGGCCCTCTGACTCCTGACAGCCATCATGACTTCTTATAAAACTGATGAAAGGCAGGAGACGAAATGCCGATGAAGAGCAGGCAGCCTGCCAGACCCCATTTCAATTCATCGAGTTCTCTTGCGATCAGCTTGCCCATTCTTCCTCATCCTTTCTTTGCCAAACAAAAAGCTCTCGTCCCATAAGGGACGAGAGCCATAGCTTCGTGTTTCCACCCAATTTCATATACCTGTCGCCAAGTATACCTTAAAAGGTTCTAACAAACCCTGACCCTGTATCGGGAGTTCCCGGGAAGACCTACTATCGCTTCAGCCTGCCAAACTCAGAAATGCACTTCAGCATCTTATCCATGCCCGCTCTCACTCTCCGGACTCGCTTTGCTGTCATCAGACTGCTTACTCTTTCCTTCATCGTTTCGTTGTGTGTACTTTATCATCATTTAGAAGCGGTGTCAAGGGCTTTTTTATTTTTTGGTGGTCTTTAGGGAAACGCTGATTAAATCGCAGAGCCAGATTCTACAAGAATTTTTATACATAGCTTCGTCATAACCCTCCTTAAATAGCTCGCTATTCTCGTCAGGTTATTCCTCGCCATGCATAAAAATTCAAGAGTAAAATCTGACAACGATTTAATCAGTGTTTTCCTAGAATACGTGGCAGAAGGTTAGCGATAGATGACCTCAAATTCGCGATCCCCTTTTCGCTCCATTTTTGCCGCGCGGCTGTGACCGACCGCAACCGCAAGAAGCGGATAGGTGCCTTCCGGAAGACCGAGAGTCTTCACATAGTCTGCGTCGTGACCCAGATGACGGATGAAGCCGTAGAGGACGACAGAGCCGAGACCGAGGTCGGAGGCTTTCAGGTGGATATGCTCAGCGATGATGCCGGCATCGAATTCCTTCAGGTAATCAAAGGCCTCCTTCGTCTCGCAGATGAAAATGAGCGCCGGCGCCTCAAAGAACATATGCGGCTTGCCGAGCTTTTCTTCCGCTTCCTTGTCGATGGCAGAAAGAAGCGCTCTGTCCGTCACAACGCAGAGGGTATAGCCCGCATCATTGTGCTTTCCGACAGAAGAAGCGAGCGCCGCTTTCACCAGCGCGGCAAGGTCTTCCTTCGAGACCGGCTCGTCCGTGTAGGAACGGATGGATTTACGAAGTGCAAGTACCTGATCAAATTCCATGATGATCTCCTTTTAGAAAATGGCAACTGCTGCCAGATGACCATTCGCAGATATCAGATGTCTGACGTCTGATTCCCAGGCTCTATCTCTGCAGTAAATTTGTCAATATGACCCCCGCCATCTCGTAGTCATCGATGCGGACGGCTTTCGGCATTTCTTTTCCCTTTTCGAAAAAGCGAAGAGGGCCGTGATCCAGCTCAGCATGGTCAAGATCCGCGATCTCCAAGGTGAAGGCCTCCTTCTTTCCACGGAAGCCGATACGCTCCGTGGTGATCCAGAGAGCGCCATTGCTGTCTTCCTTCCAAGGACCATTGCTGGGATCCTTGAGGCTTCCCGCCCGGAAGGGCGAGTCTTTGGAAATCACAAGTCCTTTCTCATTGGTACCGGAAAGCTTCATAAGCTTGGCGGATGCGGCAAAATGTAGTGCTTCGCCCTCACGATACTTCACGCTGGCATAGTCCGGATTGATCTTCGGGAGCAACCCCTCCTCCTGGATCTTATAGATGGCATTGCAGCGCTTCGCGATGGTCTGATAGCGATATTTCTCCTTTTCTTTCATCATGTAGCAGGCCTCGATGAGAGACTGGTATAGCTCATAGTCCTCATCGGTCATATAGCCTTCCTGATACAGCTCTTCAAAAACCTTGTCACACGCCATCGCCTGTGCACTGGCGAGCTGCTTGTTGCTGAGGTCCTTCTCCTTCGCGTAATGGATCAGCTCTTCCAGGACGTCTTCATCCAATGCGTCCTCCAGCACCGCCTCTGCGAGCTTTCCCGCATAAGCGGTGATGAATTCATCTTTGTTCTTGCCAAACAGATCGAAAAACATAGTGTATCCTCCATCATGATGTTTCGGTTTCCTGTCAGCGGGCCCATCGCCTCTTCTTCGTTTATAGTCACCAGCAGTCCGCCGCTAAACTCATTTTTTCTATTATAGCCCATAAAATAATTTTTTGCTTGCAAGATATACCCAGCTTTGCAGAATCATGTTAGAATAAAATAAGAAAAGCAAGTCATTGGCAAATCAGGATCCCCTGCCAAGTCAAATGGCGGGTCTATCCCGCTTTACTTTCATCCAAAGGAGGTACCCCAAATGGAAATCAAAAAAATTCTCGTACCGGTCGATGGTTCGGATGCTTCGAAGCGCGCCTTCAAAATGGCAGTCGATGTCGCAAAGGTTCATGGCGCTGAGCTCGTCGTCACCTGCATCGCGGATGTCAGCGAGGCCGCCTATCCGATCATGGGTGTCACTTTGGATAAAAATGGCTTCATCAATATCAAAGCCAAGGCAGAAAGACTGCTCGCTGCGCTGAAGGAAGAGATCCCGATCGAGCTCGACTATGAAGAGATCGTAGAGACCGGCGTCCCGGGTGCCGCTATTACGGAGATCGTCGAGCAGCAGGGCATCGATATGGTCGTCATCGGCAACAGCGGCAAGGGCGCTGTCTCCTCCTTCGTCATGGGGAGTGTCAGTCAGTATGTCATCCACCACGTCAAATGCCCGGTACTCGTCGTGAAATAAACCAATAAAAGACCGCCATCCGAAAGGGTGGCGGTTTTTTATTGGTTCTGAAAAGTCGAGCCCTTTTTCAGTGAAAGGAAGGTCGGCCCATGGTGCGACGGGCCGGTGCCGGCAATCACTCATACATCACCTTTTCAAGGCAAAGCCCGCAGGGAGGCGCGGTGAAGCCGGCGCGGCTGCGATCACGAGCCGCGAGGATATCCTCCATCTCAGAGGCTCTCCTCTTCCCCTCGCCCACTTCGACAAGCGTCCCCACGAGGATACGGATCATATTCTGCAGGAAGCCATCTCCGATGAAATCCATGACCAGCTCTCCCTCCGTCACGTGAAGAGAGATCTCCTTCACGTGACGCACGCAGGACTTCTTCATGTGCCGATTTCCGCAGAAGGACTTGAAGTCGTGCCTGCCCTCCAGGAGATGCGCGGCCTCTTCCATAGCGGGAATATCGAGCGCTTCTCCCAACTGCCACACATAGCGCCGCGTGAATACGTTCTTTTCACTGCCGATGCGAATGCGGTAACGATAGAATTTTCCAGTCGCAGAGAAACGGCTATGAAAACACTCACCCGCTATCCTCATGCGCGACACACCGATGTCATCCGGCAGAAGACGGTTCAGCTCATCCTCCAGCTGCCTGACGGGCAGCGCCACAGAAAGCTGAACATTCGCACACTGTCCGCGCGCATGGACTCCGGCATCTGTCCGTCCTGCGCCGATGACCTGCACCTCTTCGCCTGTCAGCTTCCTGAGTGCCTTTTCCAGCTTGCCCTGGATCGTCTCTTCCGTGCGTGTCTGCCGCTGCCAGCCTTCGTAGCGGCTGCCATCATAGGAAACGATAAATGAATAGTTTGCCATAACGTTTCTCCTTACGAAATCAGAATGAGAAGTTTAAAAGCAGGGATTAGTAGCTAGGGATTAGGGATTAGACTAGGAGATTGAGAGACATCAGAGCTCTGACTTCTGACTTCTATTCTCCGGCCTTCGGGCATTGCCCATATATATTCGCTGCGAAGCCGCCCCCTTCATTCCTCACTGCTAATTCCTCATTCGTGCAAAGCTTTCATGCAGAATCAGTGGACGGCACGCCCCAGGGGCTAACCCCGGAAGGAACGCACCACTCATAGGGCATCCAAATATCCGGCATTATATAGAATAACTTATTCGTTATTTATATAAAACTCTTCGGCGCATCCTCATTTTATGCGCCGCACCTTCACTCCTCACTCCTAATTCCTCACTCCTCACTTTGAGTCAAAGCGTTTAACAGCTTTGTTGCCTCATATCCAGTCACACCAGTCCCTTGATCACCTGTTTCCCTACCGCTTTGTACACCGCGAGAAACAGTCCCACTTCCATGGGGAAGCAAAGGAGATTCTTGATGACGCGGGACAGGAAGATGGCCGAAGCCGCCTTGTCATAGTAGAGGACCAGCCAGAGGGTATTGAGGCCCAGATGAATCAGAAGCATGACAAGAAGAAACGGCACACAGACATAGGGAAATCGGATTTCCTTATGATAGAAAAACCATCCAAACAGAAAGCCTGTCAGAAAATCAGACAGCGTGAAGCCGGGGAAGAAAATGCTCGTCCCGATGATCGCAGTACCGATGAGATTATCCAGCGCGCCCACCAGCCCCGCTTTCCACGGTCCGTAGAAAGCGCCGGCGAGTGCGATGGGCAGAAATCCGAAGGTGATGCGCACAAAGGGCGTCTGGATGGCAAAGACGTAGGACAAAAGCACGGCAAGCCCAGTCAGAATACCGAGCATGACCAGCTCATGAATTTTATTTTTAGGCATGAAAAAAGACCTCCTCCTGCTTGACTTGCTACAGGAGGAAGCCTTCTGCAGCAGCGGGATGCAGCTTCCGTACCGCGAGACGGGATGGCGATGACGTACTCATCGCCTTCCTGTCTCTTCGTCCGAGTGACAACTCCCTGTCCACTCGGCACTTCACGCACGGAAGCTTACTCTGCCTGATATTTTTAATTAGTACAGCTTTGCACCTGCCGGGATATGACGATCGACCATGAGGAGGTGGAGCTTTTCCTCGCCCTCTTCCTGATGGATAGCCGAGAGGAGCATGCCGCAAGAGTCGATCCCCATCATCTTCCGTGGCGGAAGGTTTGTGATCGCGATCAGTGTCTTGCCGATCAGTTCTTCCGGTTCATAGTAAGCATGAATGCCGGAGAGAATGATACGGTCTTCGCCCGTGCCATCATCCAAAACGAACTTGAGGAGCTTCTTGCTCTTCGGCACAGCGCTGCATTCCTTGACCTTGACGGCGCGGAAGTCAGACTTGCTGAAGGTATCGAAATCTACGAAATCCTGGAAGAGCGGTTCGATCTCTACCTTGGAGAAATCAATGGCTTCTTCTGCCTCTTCCATATCAGCCGCTGCGGCTTCTGCCTCTTTAGCGACCTTCTTCTCGAGCGCCGTTTCCGGTTTCATCGCCGGGAAGAGGAGGATGTCGCGAATGCTTGCAGAATTCGTCATCAGCATGAAGAGACGGTCAAGGCCGATACCGAGACCGCCGGTCGGAGGCATACCATATTCGAGAGCCGTCAGGAAATCTTCATCGATCGGATGCGCTTCATCATCACCGTGCTTTCTTTCCTCGACCTGCATCTCGAAACGCTGTCTCTGGTCGATCGGGTCGTTCAATTCCGAGAAGCCGTTTGCGAGTTCGCGGCCATAGATGTAGGACTCGAAGCGGATGGTATAGCGCGGATCGGCCGGGTCGAGCTTGGAGAGCGGGGAGACTTCGATCGGGTGACGGGTGATGTGGACCGGCTGAATCAGGTGTTCTTCGGCATAGGCATCGAAGCATTCTGCCAGGATCTTGCCAAAGCCATCAAATTCGCTGTATTCTACATGCAGACGGTCAGCGATAGCACGTGCATCATCGATGGTTTTGCATGCATCGAAGTCTTCATGGGTTGGCGTATATTTCTTCACAGCCTCTGCCATGGTGAGTCTTGGCCACGGAGCCTTGACGTCGATTTCTGTATCCTCGTACTTAAACTTGGTCGTACCGTAGGCAGCCATCGCGCAGGCTTCTACGATCTGTTCCGTCTGGTTGATGACGTCTTCGATATCCCCATAAGCCTGGTATGTTTCGATAGCGGTGAATTCCGGATTGTGGCGGGTATCCATACCCTCGTTTCTGAAGTTTCTCGTGATCTCGAAAATTCTTTCATAACCGCCGACGAGCAGTCTCTTCAAATAAAGCTCCGGCGCGATACGCAGATACATGGTCATATCGAGAGCATTGAAATGGGTGGTGAATGGCTTCGCATTCGCACCGCCATACAGCGGCTGGAGGACCGGGGTCTCGACTTCGAGGAAGCCGTGGTCCGTATACCACTGTCGAATGGCGCGCATCATAGCCGCACGCTTGATGAAAGTATCTTTGACTTCCGGATTGACCATGAGATCAAGGTATCTCTGGCGATAGCGCTGTTCCTTATCAGTGAGACCATGCCATTTTTCCGGCAGTGGACGCAGCGACTTGGACAGCATCGTGAAATGCAGGACGCGGACAGTGAGCTCACCGGTGTGGGTCTTGAAAACGACACCTTCGACACCAAGGATATCACCGAGATCGACGAGTTTAAAGAGAGCCCATTCATTTTCCGGCAGCTCATCTTTTCTGAAATAGAGCTGGATATCGCCGCTCTGGTCACGCAGGACACAGAATGCGGTCTTGCCCTGCCCGCGGCGGATCATGATACGGCCAGCGAGGCGGACATGAGTTTCATTCTTTTCGAGCTCCTCAGCCTGCTGTCTGATGTCAGATGCATGGTGATCATAGTCAAACTTCTGACCATATGGTTCTACGCCGAGTGCACGGATCTTCTCCAGCTTTTCACGACGGATCAGCATCTGGTCATTCAGCTTTGGCCCGTTATTCTGATTCATTTTCTCTGTCATTTTTACCCTCATTTTATAAATAGCACAAAAAGGGTCCAGAGTCCCGTGCACCGAGAGAGGGCACTTTTGAAAAAGTCCGTCCTGCCTCCGTACCTTGAATCCTGAACCCTGCATCGCCAGATCATGGCGGATTGTGCAGGATGAAAAATCATTTTAATTATCTTTGATCTCGATGACCTTGTACTTCAGTACAGCGGTCGGAGCATCCGCTTCGACGATATCGCCCGCTTTTGCACCGACAAGGGCACGGCCGACCGGAGATTCATTGGAAATCAGTCCCTCGAAAGGATTCGACTCGGTGGAGCCGACGATGGTGACGGTTTCCTGCACATGCTCTTCCATATCTTCGATAACGACGGTAGAACCGACATCTACACGGTTCTTCGTTCCCTTTTCAATGACCTGTGCTGTACGGATCTGCTGTTCAAGCTGCTGGATGCGGCCTTCGAGGAACGCTTGTGCATTCTTCGCTTCATCGTATTCGGAGTTTTCCGAAAGGTCGCCCATGGCAATGGCTTCTTTCAGACGCTGCGCGACTTCCGCACGTTTGACACTGCGGAGTTCGTCGAGCTCCTTCTGCATATTTTCAAGGCCTTCTTTGGTGACCAGGGTACGCTGCATTTCTGCCATGACAATTTGCCTCTTTTCTGAATAATTTTATTCCTTATATGGGGGATCCCATAGAAAGTCATATTTAATAGTATATAGCAAATATAAACGGAGTGTCAAGGAAAGCGGGGACTGATGGTAAGGCCCCACGCAGCGGGTTCATTGCAAAACGTGCAAAGCGGATCCCATCCATGCAAAAGAGTCCCTGGGAAGGTGCGGCGAGAAAGAAGAAAGCCCCGTTGCTTTCGCATTATAGATTTCTTCTTTACCATAGGTAATAAAATATATTTATTCTCACTTACAAGGCTTTCATTCTCATGTATCTTATCATTTTTGTCACTGTGAGGCATTGTGGGGCAATTTCACCCCATTTCAGGCGCTCAGAGGATAAACTGCAGAAAGAGATCCTCAGATGCAAGCGTATAGAGTTGCATATTTCCAACATGAATATGCATAATATTCACAAGCCTATTTCTGCTTAAAACCCCGGAAAGGCGATAAAAAGGGCAGTTTGAGGTTTTATGAAATTTTGGTAGGAAAAATCATGATACATTCTGATTTATCATCCCAATCCATGCCAATCCGTGATAGCTGCCATTTTCTTCTGTTTTTCTCTTTTTTCCTTTGAAGTCCTCAAAAGTTCATAGGAGTTGCTCTGAAAAAAATATCAAATTTTTTCAAAAAAAGTCTTGTCATACGGGTTCGATTATGGTATATTGCAATAAATAAAAATTCACGCGCCCTGTTTCGGCAGTTGAGCTGCGAATCGGTCACTCTGTGATCGGTAGGTTTTCTTTATGCCCTGTTTCTTTCACCGTTATCGAAAGCAAATGGGGCTCGTGCATGCCTTGATGATTTCAGACTGCATCATCCGGAAACGTCCGGGACAACATTTTTTCCCCCATCATGACATCGTCATGAGTTGGATTAAGAAAGAAGGGAACAAACCTTGTCTAAGAGCAAAAAAATGGGAGTGGTACAGCTCACAACAGTCACAGCCATCAACATGATGGGTTCCGGTATTATTCTTCTGCCAGCAACACTGGCTGAAGTCGGGACAGTTTCTATTTTCGCCTGGATCCTCGCCTCGATCGGCGCGACCATCCTCGCGTATGCGTTTGCCAAGTGCGGCATGTTCACAAAGAAGGTCGGCGGCATGGGCGGCTATGCAGAGTATCGCTTTGGCCGATCGGGAAATTTCGTCTCTAACTTCTGCTATACGATTTCCCTCATCATTGCGAATGTTGCTATCGCAAGCGGCGTCGTCAGCTACGGCTCATATGTCTTCGGCTTTGACCTTTCGCCGGTCGAAGTCTGCCTCGCTACCATTGCTACTCTCTTTCTTGCAGCGACCATCAGTCTGGTCGGCCCGAAGAAATTTGGCAAATTCACCTCTCTCGGTGTCATCTGCGTCGTGATTCCGGTCATCGGCCTCCTCTTTGCCGGCGGTTTCTTCTTCGATGCAAGCATCTACAGAGAAGCCTGGAATCCGTCCGATATGCCGTTCTATGCGGCGATGAAAGACTCCATTGCTGTCATCATCTGGGCTTTCCTGGGTCTTGAAACTGCCTGTGCCAATTCTGATACGGTAGAAAATCCGGAAAAGAACGTACCGATCGCAGTCCTCGCCGGGACACTTCTCGCCGGTGCCTGCTACACCACCTCGACGGCTATCATCGGTGGACTCGTACCTTACCAGCAGCTCATGGTCTCCGGTGCGCCCTTCGGCCTTGCGTATGCCTCCATGTTTGGCGACACTGTCGGCCACATCGTTTCCTGCATGCTCGTCTGCTCCTGCTTCGTCTCTCTGACCGCATGGCAGTTCACTGTATCGGAAGTCGCTCGTGAAGCCTCCAGCATCGGCCTTTTCCCGCGCTTCCTCTCCACGGTCAACAAATTCCGTTCGCCTTATGTAGCGATTGCCTGCCTCTTCGGCATCCAGCTTTGCATGACGCTCGCTACCATCAGCCCGACTCTCCTGAAGCAGTTCAACATCCTGATCAACCTCGCGGTCATGATCAATCTCATCCCTTATCTCCTCGCGATGGGTGCTGTCTCTGATCTGCAGAAAGCGGAAGGCGTACCGATGGAAAAAGCAAAGATCGCAAACATCGCTGCTATCATTGGCGGCATCTACAGTGTATATGCGGTTTACGGCTGCGGCTGGACCGTCATTCTGGAAGGTGCCTTCGTCACCGCTATGAGTTACGTGATCTACGCGATCGTTTCGCCAAAGCTCCGTTACACCACAGCACAGATCTCCACCTTTCCACCGATGGAAAAGAAATAAATAAGATAAAAAAACTCCCGACAAAATCGGGAGTTTTTTATTGCCAGATGCAGAGTGAGCCCAAGGGGCGGATCGTTCCTTTGATTCCGTTTGAAAGCTCTGCTCAAATGAGGAATGAAGGTGGCGGCTTCGCCGCGAATATATATGGGTCGATGCCCGAAGGCTTCTTGATAACAGGCTTCCTGTTTTTCTTTCTAACATCGTCCGATGAGCCGCGAATAACAAAGATTTCTCGCTTCACTCGAAATGACAATACGAGAGAGTCAGATGTCTCCCAGTCACTAGTCACTAGTCACTAGTCACCAATAGTTTCGTTTCTATTTCTTCCTTGGCCTTCCTGACGAAGGAAAGCATATCTGGATCCAGCGGATAGCGGATGACGCAGCCGGGCGAGAGAATGACATGGCGGCCGCCCGTCTCTCTAAGCGTTTCAAAGATCTGGTGCTCGATCTCATTTTTATGTCCGTCGGTGATATCCATGCGTTCAAGGCCGGCCATGATGCACTTACCGGTCATGACCTGCGCCTCGTGGATGCCCGGCAGAGATTCCCATGCATGCCAGTTGAAGATCTGAACGGGGTATTTCCGAAGCAGGGGGAACATGATGTGCTTTCCATGGGCATGCAGCACATTGCACCAGCCCTGCGAAGCGGAAAGGACCGCGATATCATAGGGCATGCCGTACTCTTTGTAGAGATCCTCCTTCACCAGATCATAGGAGGAGAGCTGCGTCGCAAAGAAAATGCCATCGGCGCCCAGCTCGATGACGCGCTGGACGAGGGCGCAGGTAGTCTCTGTGATGGCAGTCAGGGCTGCCTTCACTTGCTCTCCATAACCGGAAGCGATGTGCTCCATCATATGCGGACACAGTTTGTTTGCCGTAGTCAGCGGACTGAAGACGGTGAAAATGACAGGCACTTCGCCATTGGTCTTCTTCAGCAGTCGCTTCAGGTAGTCCTGCTCACGAGCCAGCGCCCCCTCATGGAGTGAGACCGGCTTGACTTTCAGCCAGTCTTCCGGCGTATGGACCGGAGTGGAAATGATTTTCGCCACGCCGTCTCTTTCAATATCTGAATAATCGACTGTCACGCCGAAGTCTTCGACGCTGTACATACCGTTATTCATCGTCTTCAAGATATCGACGTCATAGGTCTTATAGAAATCATAGGTATGTTCCGCATTCGCTGCGGGATCGAGATCGATCATCGGCAGATAAGACCACAGCGAGTATGGTACACGGTCTACTGCATCTCCACGAATGGCGGCAGCGATGCGTTCTGCCTTCGTCATAGGGGCAGTTTTTTTCCTCTTCATAGAAAAGCTCCTTTCCAAAATTCTTATTATTTTTCCTATTATACTATAAATGAAGGGGAGGTTTAAGAACGCGGGCTTCCGAGTGAACCACGACTTCATCTATCAATCCATTGCCTGTTATCTATCAATGAGGCGCTTCCATTGACCATGTATTCCTTCCCGTTATCTTTCTTATGCCCGACAGTTCTTGATGATTTTAGCTCCCATGAATGCGCGGGACTTTTTTGAACGGCAAGACAGCCGATATCTCTTTGAGGATTCTTAAATTTCAGTGCATGAGAGGAAAGATTGATTGATAATTTCCATATGTAAGAGTATAATACTTATAAGTGATATTCGATTTTTTGTTTTTTCTATCAATCATTTGGGGGATCTCCATGAAATTGACATTGCTCGCCCTGAGCTATTTCCAAAAGACAGCCGAGCTGCAGCACCTGACGCGCGCAGCAGAAGCCCTTCACATTTCCCAGCCGTCCCTGTCCCATACCATCAAGGTACTTGAGACAGAGCTCGGCGTGCCGCTTTTTTCCAGAAGCGGTCGAAACATCGTCCTCACAAGATATGGCGAGATCCTGCTCCGCCATACGAACCGCATCATGCAGGAGCTGCACGGCGCGCAGAAGGAGCTGGCTGATACCAAGGAAGCGCAGAAGCTCACCGTCACCATCTCTCTTTTCGCGGCTTCTATGATCATCCCGGCTTTCCTCACCCGTTTCCGTCAGGAGCATCCGGATATCCGTTTCGAGATCCTGCAGCAGCACAATAAGCCGGGTCAACAGAACCAGAATCATGTGGATCTCTTCCTGTCCTCCTCCATCAATCCGATCGAGAATGACCACTCTGTGACGCTCCTCAAGGAAGACATCATGCTGGCTATGCCGGATACGGATCCGCATGCCAGAAAATCATCTGTCAATCTGGATGAATTTGAGAAAGCGGGATTCATTTCTCTGGAAGCAGGCTCTTCCCTTCGTACCATCACAGACTTCTACTGCCGCATGGCAGGCTTTGTCCCACACGTGGTACTCGAGAGCGACAGCCCGATGACGGTACGTGAATTCATCCGCGCCGGCCTCGGTGTATCCTTCGCGCCGCGCATCACATGGCACGGTGTCGGCGGCGACCATGTCGCGCTGGTGCCGATCTCCTCTCCGAGCTGCTCGCGCTACATCAGCCTTTCGTGGAAAAAAGGTGAGAAGCTCTCTCCCCCTGCAGATATGCTGAAGCGCTATATCATCGAGAATTTCTCTGACTTCGCCAGAGAATATGCGGGACTTCCGCCGGAAAGATAATAAAAAAAGAAGGCATCTTCCTTGAGGTGCCTTCTTTTTTAGTGATCGCACGGCTCACCGGATCCGATAAAAGCATATCCTGCTATATGAGAAAGCCGCCACCATGCCCCTTCTCACAAGCAAAAAGCCCATCAGACGATGGGCTTTTTGCTTGTGAAATTGTCTATACCAGGCGGGAACGCCGTGGTTACATCAATGGGGCAGTTCAGAGAAACGTGATTTCTAATCCCTAGCTGCTAATCACTAGTCCCTAGTCACCAGTCACTCATCCAAGAAACGCCATTTCCTCTTTCCAAGACGCGGACATTTCTTTCATCTTAGCGATCATGTCCCCTGCGTGTGTCTGCTGACGTTCTACGGACTTCGGCCCTGTGCCGCCGTAACTTTCACGGTTCTTCACACAGTTTTCGATAGAGAGGGCTTCTTTGATGTCTTCTTCAAAGAGCGGGCTCATGGATCTGAATTCCTCCATGGAGAGATCCAGAAGAACCTTGTGGTGCTCGATGCAGTAGTGGACAGCATTTCCGACGACGGCATGCGCCTGACGGAAAGGTAGGCCTTTCTTCGCAAGATAGTCTGCCATGTCGGTCGCATTCGAGAAGTCACGTTCAAGGACTTGGCGGGTGTGATCGCCATTGACAGTCATGGTAGAGATCATGCCGGCATAGATATCGAGGGCGAAGTACAGGGTATCCAAGGCATCAAAGACGCCTTCCTTATCTTCCTGCATATCCTTGTCATAGGCCAGCGGCAGACCCTTCATGACGGTCAGAAGACCGATGAGGTGTCCATAGACACGGCCGGTTTTGCCGCGAATGAGCTCGCACATGTCCGGATTCTTCTTCTGCGGCATGATGGAGCTGCCCGTGGAGTATCCGTCATCAAGCTCGATGAACTGGAATTCGCTGGTGGACCAGTAGATGAATTCTTCCGACAGACGCGAGAGATGCATCGCACAGATCGAAGCGAAGGAGAGAAACTGGAGAAGGTAGTCGCGATCCGAGACCGCATCGAGGCTGTTTCCATAGACGGAGGCGAAGTGAAGGTCATTCGCTTCTTCCTCGGGATGTGTCGGGTACGTGGTCCCTGCCAGCGCACAGGCGCCGATCGGCGACATGTCACACATATCGTAGCAGTCTTCAAGACGCTTGAAGTCACGCTCGAGCATCGCAAAGTACGCGAGCATGTGATGAGCGAAGAGGACCGGCTGCGCGCGCTGCATGTGGGTGTAGCCCGGCAGGATGACGTCCTGATATTTCTTGGAAGCAGCGAGGAGGGCTTCTAAGACGGCGATGAGCTTTTCAGACAGGCGCGCGATATTTCTCTTCATGTACATATGGAGATCCAGCGCGCACTGGTCATTGCGGCTTCTCGCCGTGTGAAGGCGGGCGCCGGCATCACCGATCTCCTCAGTGAGACGTTTTTCGATATTCATATGAATATCTTCGAGTTCGACGGAGAAAGGGAATGTCCCTTCATCGATCTCTTTTTTGATAGAGAGAAGACCCTTGGTGATCTTTTCCTGATCCTCTTTGGAAATGATCCCATGAGCCGCCAGCATTTTTGCATGGGCGATAGAGCCGGCGATGTCTTCACGATACATGCGGCAGTCATAGGAAATGGATGCATTGAAATCCAGTGCATTCTTTTCCTCTGCCTTCGTGAAGCGTCCGCCCCACATCATATCACTCATTTTGCATTCTTCTCCTTCATGAGAGCGCGGATGGTGAGCGGCAGGCCGAAGAGGTTGATGAAGCCTTCTGCATCTGCCTGATTGTATACATCATCTTCACCGAAGGTGACGAATTCTTCATTATACAGGGAATACGGGCTTTCTGCGCCATTGGACATGATGTTGCCCTTGTAGAGGCGAAGGGTGACTTTGCCGGTCACGGTTTCAGAGGTCTTGTCAGCGAAGGCCTGCAGTGCTTCGCGCAGCGGTGCGAACCACATCCCGTCATATACGAGCTCCGAGTATTTGACAGCAGCGATTTCTTTGAAATGGAAGGTCGCACGGTCAAGGCAGAGGCGTTCCAGTTCGGTGTGCGCGTAGAAAAGGATGGAGCCGCATGGATTTTCATAGACGCCGCGGGACTTCATGCCGACGAGGCGGTTTTCTACGAGGTCATCGATGCCGATGCCGTTGCGTGCGCCGATGGCGTTCAGAGTATTCACGAGCTCTACGCCGTCCATCTTCTTGCCATTGACAGCGGTCGGGATGCCTTTTTCAAAATCGATGGTGACGATCTCCGGCTTATCCGGGGCTTCTTCCGGATCACAGGTGACGAGGTACATATCCTTGTGCGGCGCATTTGCCGGATTTTCCAGATCATCGCCTTCATGGGACAGATGCCACATGTTCCAGTCCATGGAGTATGGATATTTCTGTGCAGCCTTTTCTTCATCAGTCTGCTTTTCATCATACTTGTCGATCGGCACACCATGTGCTTCTGCATAAGCCATTTCATCTTCACGGGACTTCATATCCCAGATACGCCATGGAGCGATGATCTTCATGTGCGGAGCCAGTGCTTTGATAGTGAGTTCGAAACGAACCTGGTCATTGCCTTTGCCGGTCGCGCCGTGGCAGATGGCATCAGCGCCATATTTCTTTGCCATGTCGACGAGGCATTTGCCGATCAGTGGACGAGCGAAGGAGGTACCGAGCAGGTACTTGCCTTCATAACGGCCATCTGCCTGAAGGACTTTGTATGCATATTCTTCAATGAATTCTTTGCGAACATCAAGAGTCTCTGCATATTCAGCACCGGATGCGAGCGCCTTCTTGTGGATGGCTTCGAAGTCTTCCGGCTGTCCCAGATTTACGGTGCAGGCAATGACTTCACAGCCATAGGTTTCTTTCAGCCACGGAATGATAACGGAGGTATCCAGACCACCGGAATATGCAAGAACTACTTTTTTTACGCTTTTAATATCTGTCATGATAATGCCGCCTTTCAAAATAATATAGACAATTTCATCAGCCCTTTCACATGGGCTTGTTTGACGATGTGATAATTATACAGCGTTGTGCATAAAATTGCAATAGCTTTCGTGAAACTTTTTTCAAATAAAAAACGTGAGAGACTCTATCTCTCACGCTTTGGGATCGCTATCCATTTGTCTATTGGCTGAGGCGGCGCCCTGGGGCGGCCTTCGGTCACCCGTCACAGATCCACCGGGATACTCACTCACTATCCCCGTCTCTACGGCTGATGCACGCTGTCGAGGATCACTTCGATGATCTCGCTGCATTCATCCTCGATCTCCAGCATAAAGGAGTACAGGTTTTTGATATCCCGTTTCTTCAGCCCGAGAGACAGCAGGATGAGGGAGGCAAGCTCTCTTCGAAGCACACGGACAGGGCCGGTGCGGTCAAAGTCGAAGGCTTGCATATAGCCGAGCATGGCGCCTTTGGAAAGGAGCATGCGTGCATAATATTCATCCGGCTTCAGATAGCCCATACAGTCTGCCTCTGCGAGGTAGTGATCTGCGAGATCCAAATGCGTATGGAGCAGGGCTTCGAAAATCTTTGGCTCCGTATAGGCTTCATAGTAGAGTTCACGGAAAACCGATTTCTTCTCGATCGCATACAGCTCGACCGCCAAGATCGCTGCATAGTGATATTCCAGCGGTTTATCAGAGAAGCGCTTCTCCACCTCGTCCACGATCACCTGGCAAAGCTCATTCGTGATGGCCGAGAAAACAGCGTCTTTATTGTCAAACAGATTGTAGATACTGCCCGAGGTGATCCCGGACTCCTGTACGATTTGGCGAATGGTTGTCTTTTTATACCCCTGTTCCAAAAAAAGTCTTTTAGCGGTGTTAAGAATATTCGCACGAACGCCCACCATACGTTCAGCTCTTGATGCTGCTGGTGCCATGATTATGTCCCCTTTTCATGAACAATGAGGCCAAACTCCGAATGGCCCCGAAAACTCAAAAAACAACTCTCCCCTAAATAAGGCTACACTATTTCAAGTGCATCTGGTTAATTATAAAATATAATAAAACGAATTGTCAATTTAACAAATAAGAAAATCTGCCAGATGGGACTGATTTTCATCGGGAGGATCAGAAACCCCGCCCTCCGGCATGCACCGAGCCGCTTTTCTTTTGATCGATCAGAAAATCTTTTCCCGCACGGGGCATGGGACGTGGAAGTACCTCAAGTCATCCATCAGAAAAATGCAATAGAAAAAGAGCGGGAAATTAGGGGAGACCCGCTCTTTTCTGCCTGCGCTCTTGTGAAGGCGATGGGATGTCATCGGGGCTATGGGGAAAGCGGGAAACCGTGGTATAGGGGTATACCGCGGCGGGATGACTCGCCCGTCACGCGAAACGCAGGCAATGGTTTGCTTTAAGACACAGACAATATGCTCATGCTCTTAAAACATGCTTTTATTATAAATCATGTTTCATACTTGTCAAGTGTCTTTCCCTACTTTTACGCCAAATGACAGGGAAAGATAGACATTTCTCATAAAGACCCGTCAGAAATGCTTTGTCCAGTCGATGAGATCGCCTTCAGATACGCCGCCGGAGAAGCGGGTGCCGGGGAACCATTCGCCGCTCTTGGCCGTTTCTTCTAGCAGCACATCGCTGTCTCCAAGATCACTGGAATACGATGTGCAGAAAGGAATGACCTGCTTTCCGGAAAAGTCATGTGTCTTTACGAAATGGTATACAATGTTCGGCGCTTCGCCCCACCAGATCGGATACCCCAGAAAAACCGTCTCATAGCTATCCCAATCAGGTACATCCCCATCGATCTCCGGCATAAGGCTCCGATCCTGATGTTCGCGGCTGACGCGGCTGTTGTCATTTCTATAATTGAGATCCGAATCCGTATAGGGTTCTTTCGGCTTGATTTCCCATACATCCAGCCCTTTGGTGCGCGCAATGATTTCCGCAGCACGTTTTGTATTCCCTGTCGCAGAAAAAAATACTACGATAGCTTTGGCATCTTTCTTCACCATATAGGTCTCGCTCGATGCGCCTGCTGCTTTGCCCTCGCGATGAGGCACACCCGTGGTTCCCCCGCAGCCGGTTAACCCTCCCGCGGCTAGAAACGCACACGAAAGAGCGATTGCTTTCTTCCACATCATGATTCTTCCTTTCCCTCTTTATTTTTCTTTTGATAAATCTGGTAATCGATCTGATCGAGCTGCTGCTGCTTTTCGTGAATATCATCCAGCAGACGGAAGCGTTCTTTTTTGAGCTCTTTGATTTTCATCTTTTCGAGCTCTTGATGTTGCACATCCATTCTACCCTCGCACTTTCTTCTTCATCATAGAAATCCAAGCGTCCACGTCCTTTTCCGGCGTAATCTGTTCGTCGCCCCCATAGGGGTCAAAGCGGACTTCTATCGTCCCGAGTACTTCATCCGCATGGGTGAAATTCTTAAGATGCTTGATGGCGCTCCCTGGCCAGCCACCATGTGTCGTGAAGAAAATCATTTTCTTTCCAGTGAAGTCATGCGTCGTCACGAAGGTGCGCATGGCAGGCGCCATGGTGTACCACCAGGTCGGCGATCCCAAAGCAATCACATCATATCCCGCGATATCCTTCTTCATCGGACGCAGCGGCGGACACTCCCCCCGCTGTACTTCTGCCTGCCCCACTTCGACTGTTTCCTCATAGGAACCGTACTTCTTGACCGTCTCGATGCGCTCGATATCCCCCTCCGTGGCTTTTGCCAGCGCTTCCGCGATCTTTTTCGTATTTCCATGACTATAGCTGTAGTAAACAATCAGTATCTTCATAGACACCTCTTCAGCGAGGCAGCGCGTCATAGGCTGCCGCGCTGACTTCCTCGCACCACTCATTAGAAAGATCGGTCCCCGGGATCTCAAAAGCCAGATGGCTGAACCAGCTGTCCTTCTTCGCCCCATGCCAGTGCTTCACATTTGCCGGGATTTCCACGATATCCCCTGCCTTGAGGCTCTGCGCCGACTTTCCTTCTTCCTGATACCAGCCTTCGCCATCGACACAGATGAGCACCTGACCGCCCCCGCTCTTGGCGTGGTGAATATGCCAGTGGTTGCGGCATCCAGGTTCGAAAGTCACTTGGCATATGGTCAACGGATCGCCTGCTTTAGAAATCACTTTCAAATAGGAATCCCCGGTGAAATACTTCGCGTAAGCCGTATTCGGCTCGCCCTGCCCAAAGAGGCCGCCGTGCTCTGCGTCCCCATTCTCATAGACTTCCATGGCAAGATGGAAGGCCGCCCATGCATTAGGCCAACCGGCGTAAAAAGCAATGTGCGTCAGAAGTTCTGCCATTTCCTCCTGCGTCACGCCATTCTTTTTGGCTTCCTTCAAATGGTAGGCAAGAGACGCATCTGTCATGCCCTTCCCGATCAATGCGCTGACCGTGATGATGGAACGGAGCTTGCGCGACAGTTTCTCCTCTCGGCTCCACACTTCACCAAAAAGAACATCATCATTGAGTGCTGCAAACTTCGGCGCAAAATTCCCCAGAATGGTGCGTCCTGCTGTCTGTTTAACCATAGCATAATCCTTTCTGCTTACATATTGAATAAAAAACGGACAGGGCAAGAAGGTTCTCCAGAGATCATGCGAGATCCTGCGACTCATGCCCCATTTTTCTGATGCGGTGTCCTAGCCCCTCCGCTCAAAATGATGATACGAAGAACTAAGGAAACACTGATGCCTCGCAGTCATAAGACACTCCGCCCCCTGAATTTCCCAATCACCAATCCTTAGTCACCAGCTACCACCTTTGGAAATTCCCGATTGATGACCCCCGCCATCATGCGCTTCATATTCCAGTCGCCGTGAATGCCGTCCAGCGCGAGCCAGGTGGGAAGCTCTTCCATCTCTTCAAAGGGCGCGGCAGTATCGATATGGACCTCACCGCGGATGAAAGCATTCACCTCATCGAAAGAAGCTTTCCAGCCCTCATAGGTCGGCTCATGAAAAGCCTTTTGTATGTTTTCAGGATTGATCGGAGGGAGCGTCATCAGGATGGGCGTGATACCATGCTCGCGGCACTTTCTCTGGATCTCCTTCAGGTCAGAGATCACATCTGCTGCCGGGACGCCGGCGCGAAGACTGTTCGTCCCGCCCATGATGAGAAGGTACTCCGGCGAAAAAGGAAGCACATCCTTCTCGAAGCGCTTGACCATCGCCTCACTCGTATCCCCGCTTTGGGAAAGATTGATCGAAGGAAAGTCCAGATACGACTCATAGCTGTAGGCAAGGTCAGCAGGCCCGAAGGAGAGATGGCCGCCGCCGTGAGAAATGCTGTCGCCATAGACAGCCACCTTCCAATGCTTCACCGGATTTTTGATCTCCTGCGGCAGGCTCCACTCCCCCACGGGCTTCCCCGTGCTGTCCATTCCCCTGACGCGCCAGTAGTAGGTTCCCGTCCGCGGCGCATCATCATAGAGATCGGTGAGTTCTGTCTTGGCCGCATAGATGCGGTGGACGGAGGGCGAGAAGCCATGGAGATTTTCCGGATACTTTGACGTGACTTCGATCTCATAGCTCGCGGCATTCGGATTTCCTGTGTAGGCATAGACCGGATACAGAAGGACGCTGCCATTCCCCTTGCCATAGGAATCGTGCGGGATGGGCGCATTGCGCTCCGTCTTGAAAAGTGCGCTCTCCACATCTGCCGGCTGCGAATAGGGGCCGATGGGATGCCCATCCAGATCGTACGCCCGCACGCGATAGAAAAGAGGCTTCTCTGCCTGTAACTGTCTCATGTCCAGCATGAGGCTATTCGTGTATACCTGGGTATTCCTGTAAATCGCATTGGCTATCGGAGCATCCGCTCGCAGGTCTTTGGGGATCTCTTTGAAAATCTCCACCTCGCTTCTGACGGCATTCAGATTCTGCGGCCAGGTAAGGCAGCCGTACGGCCCTTTCTCCTCTTTGATCACCTGCGCGGCGCGGACTTCCTCACTGTGAAAATACAAAGATCCTGCGGTCATGATAAGTGGCAGCACCGCAAGCACAAGTCCTGCAGCAAGCCGACTTTTCCATTGGATCGCCATCGTTCATGCTCCTCCCTTCGTTTCTTCTGTCATTAGTATAGGCAGAATGTTGCTGCATAGCAAATACTTATGGATTATGAATTTGGATAGTGAAAAGGCATGAAGGGGGCGAGAAGCCAGGGATAAGGAATGGGGTGTGACTGGCGACTGGTGGCGAGTCGCTTCAATCCCTCCTCGGGCATCGCCGTGATTCATACGCTGCGACGCTTCTACATTTTTATGCATCGCACCACCATTTCGCATTTCTCATGCAAGCAAGGCTTTCCAACGCAATCAAGGGGCAGCACTCCCATGGGCCCCGATTTTCCAATAAAAAAACACCTGCTTTCGCAGATGTTTTCCCTCCTCACTTCAACTTCTCTTTCAAAAACTCAATGAACGTTTTCGTGACACGACTGAAGGGCTGATTTCTGCGCCACGCAAGAAATGTGTAGATATACTGCGGCTTTTCTCCGATCGGTCTGAAACAGATCCGATGTTCATCAAGAAAGGGGAGTACACCCTCCCCGGCAATAAAATAGCCCATGCCCTCATCGACCATGATAGCCCGGTTTATGGGGAGGTCACACTCGATCATGGCAGGATGGCTATCCTGATCCGTATGTCTGGCAAAGAGCATCGCATCAAGATCTGGACGAAGCCCCTGCAGCAGGGGGCGGCCTTCAAGGTCTTGCATCCATACTTCCGGCTTCTTGGCGAGCGGATCATCCGCACGCATATACACCCCCATCCGGCTCGGTTTTCCGATGGGGCGTGACTCATACTTCTCCGTATCGAAAGGCTGCACAAGGAGGCCCACATCGACGCAGCCATGATCCATACATTCACAAATGTATGGCGTGATGTCCGTATAATAGCGGAAACATACAAAAGGATGGAGTGTCTGGAATTCCTTAATGAGACGCACGAAATCACGTGCCTGCGAGAGATCCCCTCCTGCTACGCTGATGGTGCCTTCCAGATTTTCTGCCGCCTGCGAGACTTCCATCTCCGTCTTGTCGACCAGAGAGACGATCTCTTCGGCGCGTCGGCGAAGAAGAATGCCTTCCGGCGTCAATGCGATCTTGCGTCCGCTCCGATCCAGGAGCGGGACGCCCATATCCGCTTCGAGGTCCGCCATCTGGCGCGACAGCGTCGGCTGCGTGATGTGGAGACGGCTGGCCGCCTTCGTGATGCTCTCCTCACGCGCGACCATGAGAAAATATTTCAACACACGGATTTCCATGGAAATCGCTCCTTTCATGAAACCATTTTTCTCATTATATCATGGGAAGGAAAGGGGTGCAGGGTTCAGGTGGATGGGTTCGGGGTTGTAGTTCAGCGCAAAATATATATAATAGAAACGCAGCAAGTTTTGAGAATAACGTAAAATACGTCGCCCCTTAAAGAAGAAGCAGACCGAAGGCCAAGGATAGACTGCCTCGAAGAGACAGAATTCTGCAGAAAGGTTGTCTGTGTGCTTGGTATAGCCAGAACACAGATTGCCGCAGATGAGATGCTGACCACTACATAGAGTTGTGCCCCTGCGGGCCACTCTATTCTCTGCCCTTCGGACATCCCCTTCCCCAAGAGGAACCCCATCTTACGATATTCTCAAATCATTCGCGGCGCTTCTAAATGATAATGCGCCGCACCACCAACCTGAACCCTGAACCTTGAACCCGACAACCACAAAAGACGTGCTTTCGCACGTCTTTTGTCAAAAACTATATTTTCCCTTATAGATCAGGTCTTTGATAAAATTCGGAAGGGCAAAGCAGCTTTTCTGGATATTTTTATTGTAGTACTTCATCGGCTGCGGGCCGTCTTCACGGACCTTGGCTGTGAGCGGGTCATATTTCTTCGATCCGATCATGAAGGAGTGCATACACTCCGGATAGATCGGCACATGTGAAAAATACATGCGTACGATGGGGAATACGTCACGCATCGCCTCAAAGACATCGTGGACGGTCTTCTGCTGGACGATCGGAGACTCGGTCTGCTGGACGATGAGTCCATCTTCTCTAAGAGCCGCCTTGGCGCTTTTGTAGAATTCTCTCGTGAAAAGGCCTTCGCCCGGTCCTATGGGGTCAGAGCAGTCGATGATGATGACGTCGTAAAAGTCCTTCACCGCGGCCGCAAAAGCGATGCCATCTCCCACATGGACATGAAGCTTCTTCGGCGGATCCAAGAGGACTTTGGAAATCGTCGGGAAATATTCCTTCGAAAGCTCGATGACGCGGCCATCGATGTCACAAAGATCCACCTGTTTTACACACTCATGGCGGCAGACTTCGCGTGCAACGCCGCCGTCTCCACCGCCAATGATGAGTACACGCTCCGGATGAGGATGCATCATGAGCGGGACATGCGCGATCATTTCATGGTACGTCCACTCATCCTTGACGGAAGTCTGGAAAACACCGTCTAAGATGAGAAGACGTCCATACTGCTCCGTCTCGACGATCTCAATGTGCTGAAAGGGGGTCTGTTCTTCATGCAGTCTTTTTGTGATCGCCAGAGTGAGCCCCAGATGGTCATTGGCCCACTCAGTCACGGTCTGTTTCGTTTCCATAGGCTTAGTTCTCTTCTTTCGGAGCCACTGTCTTAGCCGCCTCATCGAAAAGATTTCCGCCGGCAGGCGCAGGAGCGGCTTCCTCTGCTTCTGCCGCCGGTGCTGCTGCTTCTTCCGAGGAAGAAGGCTCCGCCTCAGCGGTCGGTTCAGACGGTTCAGAAGCTGCCGGCTGCTGAGCCTGCACCGCCTGCGGCGCACGAGCGGCTTTGGCTGCTTCAATCAGCGCCAGCGCAGATTTGAAATTTGACAAGAGCTTTTCGATATACAGATTCATATCGCCTTCTGCCTTCAGCAGATCCGCATTCATCTTGCGACGAGCCGCTTCGGCATCGGAAACGATCTTCTGCGCCTCGCTCTGGGCTTCCTGAAGGGAAAGCTCGGCTTCCTTGTGAGCATTCTTCTTCACATTATCCGCGGTTTCCTGCGCCATGACCAGCGTGTGGGACATGGTCGACTCCATCTTTTCGTAGTTGCGGAGCTTCGTGCGAATGATGTCCATTTCTTCTTCCATCGCACGGTGCTCGCGGTAAATCTTCTCATAGTCGCTCGCAAGCTCTTCCAGAAAGGCATTCACTTCATCCTTCGAATAGCCGCGGATCTGACCGGAAAATGTTTTATTATGAATATCCATCGGTGTGATCATGATCTATGCTCCTTTAATGATATTCTTACTTATGAGTTCAAGGGTTCAGGGTTCAAGGTTCAGGGTTAGCCCATGGGCGTGCCGCCCTTTGATTGCGTGTGAAAGCTCTACTCGCCAGTTAGGAGTGAGGAGTTAGGAGTGAGGAGTGGTGGTGCGGCGCATAATCATCTGGAAGCGCCGCGGAGGTTTGAATATGGTATTCACAAAAGATGGGAACCCTGTGAACCTTTTGAACCTTTTGAACCTTCAGAACCCGTTTAACCTATGAGGATTCACATAAAGGATAGATTGTTCTTTCTGCTTTCAAACTTCAAGGTTCAAGGTTCAGGGTTAGCCCCTCGGGCGTGCCGTCCCATGATTACGTGTGAAAGAGGTTCAGAGGGTTCTATAGGTTCAAAAGGTTCAAAGGGGTTGGTGCGGCGCATAACAATCAGAAGCGTCGCGGAGGTTTGAAATTAGCGATTTTCCCGTATCGCAAACCTAATCCCTAGCCACTAATCCCTGCTTTCAAACTTCTATGGTATTCACGAAAGACGAGAAATCTATGAACCTGTCGAACCTACAGAACCCATTGAACCTATTAACCTGAACCCCGAACCCTTACTTATATCTGTCGATCAAAAGCCCCGTCCGTCCTTTTCGGCTCGTACCGGTCTCTTCTTTGATCTCGATGCGGCCGCGTCCCCGGATGCTGATGATATCGCCTGCCTTCACCGTCTGGGACGCGCTCTTGGCAGGCTGCCAGTTCACTTCCGTGCGCCCGTCATCGACGGCCTGCACCATCTTGGAGCGGGAGATACCAAAGCCCGCTGCCCCGACGGCATCGAGGCGAAGAGAGGCCACTGTCGCACGGACTTCCTTGGCCGTTTTCTTCGGCGGCTCGATCTCCTCCATCGGGATCTCTTTGACCGTGACAGGGACCATGGCGACTTTATGGAAATTGTCTCTGATCCACCCGGCCATGGTACTGTCTGCTACGATCTGACATCCGGCGCCCTGCATGAGGATGTCGCCAAGAACGGCACGGTCAATGCCAAGACCCATCAGCGATCCTAAGACATCCCGATGCCCGATCAGGCGGTAACGGTCATCCCAGGTGACGGAGAGGAGTGTCATGCCAAAGTCGATGGGGCCGTCATAGTCGTCTCTGGAAAAGGCGATGCGCACGCGCTCTGCCTCATGATAGCCGCCTTCACTTTTCACCGTGACCGTCTTCATATGGGTTGCGATAGTCTGCCCGATCTGCGCGGCAAAAGGCGACATAAACGGGCCGACAGCAAATGGCCGTCCACGGTCGACAACATCGGCCAGATCCAGCAGACGGATCGCCATGTCTTTGGCATCGTCACTGGTGGCCGCAAAATAACGAATGATTTTTTCTCTATCTTTCATATGTTGATTCCTGGCTCATCATTTCTAATTATTTCCCCGCCATCTGATCCGATTTTGCGAGGCATGCTTCTACGCCATCCATCAGCGCAGCGCGGATACCCGCGCGCTCCATGGCATGGATCCCCGCAATGGTGGTACCGCCGGGACTTGTGACCTGATCCCGCAGCTCAGCCGGGTGTTTCCCTGTTTCCAGCACCATCTTGGCTGCGCCATACAGCGTCTGGGCAGCGGCTTCAATGGCAATCTTTCTGGGAAGACCGATCAGGACGCCGGCATCTGCCAGGGCATCAATGATGACAAACGCATATCCCGGACCTGCGCCCGAGAGCGCACCAAGCTCATCGAGCTGGCGCTCCGTCACGACGGCTTCCTTGCCCAGCGCGCGGAAAATATCCTCTGCCTCAGCGATGAATTCTTCCGAAGCGAATGTCCCCGGAGCGATCGCTGCCATGCCTTCTCCGACAGAGGCCGGGGTATTCGGCATGACGCGGATGACTTCTGTCCCCTTCGGAAGAGCCTTTTCCAGTGTCTCGATCGTGACAGCGGCTGCAATAGAAAGGACCCGGCGGGGCGCATGCCGGGACAATTCTTCCAGCACAGAAGGAACCACGTTCGGCTTCACGGCCACAATGACCAGATCCGCCTCACCGGCTTCGCCCCCCTCTTTGGAGACAGAGACTCCATATCGTGCTGCTTTTTCTTCCGAAGCCGCAAGGGAATGCTCCTTCACGAAGACTTCTTCTTTTTTCCATAAACCTTTGGCAAGGCAGCCGGAGAGGATCGCTCCTCCCATCGCCCCACATCCGATGATCAGTATCTTTTTCATAGATTCGGTCCTTTCCAGGCAGGGATGCCTTGGAAATCGGTCAGTCGATCCTTATCGAGCCGCACGGTCTCCGGCAGGCAGATAAGGACATCATCATTCAGAAGCTCGATGCTTCCGTGGGCCAGATAAACAGCTCCACTCATGAAATCGACAAACCGGCTGGCTGTCTCATCATCCACACTGTCATTCAAAACGACAATAACGGCGAGCCCTTTTTCAAGAGCATCCACCCCATGCCGCGCATCTGCATACGTGCCAGGTACCATGATCACCACCTCCAGCGGACGGAGACTTCGAGCCGGCAGCGCGCCTGCCTCCGGAAGTATCTCCCTCTCCTCTGCCTGTGTGTCATAGACATCCTCGTCCTGGTCATTGAACTGCTTTTTCAGCCAGCCCAGACCCCCTTCCCAGAAAGACATCAAGCCTCTGGAGCCGAGGGTCCCTGCGGCTGCTGGGCATTCCACTGCGGCGCACCGGCCGGTGCGGCTGCCTGCTGATCCGCATAGGCAGCGAAATTCTCACGGGAAACGCTCATATTATTCGGCGCGCAGAGATAAATGCTTTCAGAGATCTGGTCGATGCGGCCGTCCAAAGCATACATGATGCCCTGAACGAAATCCACGATACGCTGGGCTTCATCCGCATCCGTTTTTTCCATATTCATGACGACCGGACGCATAGCCTTCAGATGATCCCCGATCTTTTCCGCATCACTGTAGCTCTTCGGGCTGACAACAACCATGGTGTATGGCTTGGCGGCCTGACGCGGGACAGCACTTCTACCGATACCGCGGACAGCTGCCGGACGCGGCGGGACGGGCTGAGCAGGATTGACGGGAGCAGTCTCCTCGCCAAGATCCTCCTCTTCCATATCCTCATCATCACGATCGACGAACTGATCTTTAAACTTATCCAATAAACTCATTTCTTTCTCCTCCTAATGGTATACGCGAGAGCCGAAGATCGCGGTGCCGATACGCACCATCGTGGCTCCCTCTTCGATAGCCTGTTCAAAATCATGGGTCATTCCCATAGACAGGATGGAAATCTGTCCCTCGGGAAACTGCTTTTTCATATCCTCCCACATCTCGTGGGCTTTGCGGAAGACGGGACGCGTCATCTCCACATCCTCATAATTCGGCGCCATGCACATCAGTCCGAGCACCCTCACATGAGAGAGCGACTTCGCTTCATCGATCGCCATTTTCATGTCATCTGGTGAAAGACCGGTCTTGCTTTCTTCTCCGGAAATATTAAACTCCAGAAGTACGTCCTGCACCTTATCGATCTCTGCCGCCCGCTTGTCGATCTCCCGCAGAATGGACAATGAGTCCGCTGACTGGATGAGATCTGCCATAGCGACTGCCTTTTTGACTTTATTTTTCTGCAAATGTCCCTGCAGATGCCAGGTCACCGGGAGCGAGAGCTCCTGGTATTTTTCCTCCATTTCTTGGACACGGTTCTCACCCACATGGGTGACACCGAGAGAAATGGCTTCTTCCATGTCTTTGATGGGATGGAACTTCGTCACAGCCACCAGCGTGACCTGCTGATGATACGGGGACTTCTCCCGCGCTGTTTCGATCCGCTCCATGACATGAGCTAATCGTTCTTTGATTTCTGACATAGCCCCGCCTTCTTTGTGTAGTTTCAGCATAGCTCTTCTGGTAGAAATAGTTATACTCATGATTTATTATAGCACAGAAATCCATAGGGAAAAAGAGAAAAGGCTCAACGAGGAAGGGAGCCGGGGATCGGAGAATGCACGGTAACTCCTGACTGACAGAAAGCGATCCCATCATTCCATGTAAGGAAGGCCATGACGAAATACGGCATGAAAAGGCGTATGGCGATGACCGGATCAGCGTTTCCTGACCTACCGCTTCCGGCATCGCCGCGATGAAGCCTCTGCATAGCCTTTTGACCTTATCAGCCGCATACGCAAAAGCCCCGACAGCTCCTCTCGCCATCGAGGCTTTTATCACTTGTTCCTTATACCATATTCGCTTTCTTTGCGATCTCCTCCGGAATCGTCAGCCCCAGGATCTCCGCATCCTGCTTATTGATGACGATGGTATAGTCCTTCTGATGTTGGATCGGAGACGTCTCCGGCTTGACCTTGCCATCGAGGATATCCGCCGCCAGCTCTCCTGTCTGCTTGCCGAGGCGATAGTAATCGACCGAGAGCGCTGCCAGCGCACCGTCCTTCGCCATGATGTCCGCCCCGACGATGACGGGGATCTTATTCGCATCCGTGATCTTCATCAGTGTCGGAATGGAGGAAGCCAGCGTGTTATCCGTCGGGACGTAGATGTAGTCTACCTTGCCGACGAGGGACTCCGCCACCTGCTGGATGTCATTGACATTGTTCACCGTACGTTCTTCGACAGCAAGACCATGTTTCTTGCAGTAGTCCTTCATCTGGTTCGCCTGCACTTCGCTGTTTACTTCGCTAGAACAGTAGATGAGGCCGACATGCTTCGCCTGCGGGATGAGCTTGGCAGCAAGCTCCATCTGGGCATCCATGGCTGCGAAATCACTGACTCCGGTCACGTTACCGCCGGGTCTCTCATCATTCTGTACCAGCTTTGCACTGGTATAGTCAGTGATCGCAGTACCGACGATCGGGATGTCCTTGATCTCATTCGCTGCTGCCTGCGCCGCCGGTGTCGCGATGGCACAGATCAGCTTCGGCTTCTCTGCTTTGAACCTGGAAACAATGGTCTTCAAATTAGACTGATCGCCCTGTGCATTTTCCTGCTCGATTTGGGCCTTATCCGGCCCATAGCCGCGCTCCTTCAATGCATCGACGAAGCCTCTATTGGCCTCATCGAGTGAGCCATGCTGCACGATCTGTACGACACCGATCTTGATCTTGCCCGAGGCATCTCCGCTCTGTCCACCACAACCGCCGGAGATCAGAGCCGCCGCTGCGAGCGCGGCCGCTATACTGCATTTCATCCAGTTTTTCATCTTATGTTGCCTTCTTTTATTTATACAATATTATATGGGGTTCAAGGTTCAGGGTTAGCCCCGAGGACGTGCTGTCCCTTGATTGTGAATGAAAGCTTTGCTCGAATGAGAAATTAGGAATGATGGTGCGGCGCATAAAAATCAGAAGCGCCGCGGAGTTTTGATAGCGCTTCGTGCACATCGTCATTTCTAGGGAAACGCTGACTAAATCGCAGAGTCAGATTCCACAAGAAATTTTATGCATGGCTTCGTCATAACCTTCCTTAAATAGCTCGCTATTCGCGTCAGGTTATTCCTCGCCATGTATAAAATTTCAAGAGTAAAATCTGACAACGATTTAATCAGTGTTTCCCTAGCGTAGCCGAGGGTCTTTATTGCAGAACGCTCATCGTCTGATGTGAGGCAGCACCAAGACATCGTTTTCCCTCTGCGCATACACGCTGATTCCCGCAATGCAGTAAAGATCCCTCGGCTACGCTCGGGATGACGATGCCGGCGAATCCCAGTCACCAGTCACTCCCAATCCCCAATCCCTAGATACTCATCCCTAGTCCACCATCGTGGCATTCTTGTATTCATCCGGGATCTTAATGCCAAGGATCTCTGCATTTTTCTTATTGATGATGACCTCATAGACTTCCGGATCCTCGACCGGAGTTTCTTCCGGCTTGATCTTGCCATCCAGGATCTGTGCCGCCATGTGGCCGGCCTGGACGCCCGATTTATAGAAATCTACAGAGAGAGAGGCGAGCGCTCCGTCTCTGGCCATGCTGTCAGCGCCGACGAGGACCGGGATCTTAGCCGGGTCTGTCACTTTGACAAGTGTCGGGATGGAAGACGCGAGAACATTGTCCGTCGGGACATAGATGAAGTCGACCTGTCCTACCATGGATTCTGCGACCTGCTGGATATCATTCACAGAGGAAACCGTTTTTTCTACGACAGAAAGGCCAATGGAAGCGGCATGCTTCTTCGCCTGGTTCGCCTGGATCTCACTGTTTACTTCACTCGAGCAGTAAAGCAGCCCCATGGTCTTGGCATTCGGCAGGAAGACTTTGCCCATATCTACCTGCTTTTCGACCGGACCACGGTCATTGACGCCGGTGACATTCGTTTCCGGCTTCTGATTCGATTTGACGAGCTTCGCCGTCTCAAAGTCAGTGATGGCACAGCCGACGATCGGAATATCTTTGATCTCATTGGCTACCGCCTGCGTTGCCGGAGTAGAGATCCCGAAAATGATGTCGGGCTTATTGCTCTTGAAACGTGCCGTGATGCTCTTCAGATTCGACTGATCCCCCTGTGCATTCTGCTGATCGACTTCGATCTTGTCCGGTCCATAGCCTTTATCCTTCAGCCCATCGATCATCCCTTGGTTGGCTGCATCCAGCGAACCATGCTGCATGATCTGCACGACTGCGACCTGTTTCTTGCCGGAAGTCTTACTGCTTCCTGCCGAATTGCCGCCACATCCTCCATAGACCAGTGTCATTCCTGCCAATGCTGCGATAAGCCCTGCTTTTACCCATTTGTTCATAATGATATTCCTTTCTACTTTTCTACCATGCTGCTTTCAGAAATATGATTCTGCGTGACAGAGATTTACGCGCTGCTTTCTATGGCCGCGCCGCTCTTCCTCTCACTTAAACCAAAAGTCCCTTGCTTCACTCAGCAAGGGACGACGGGGACTCATCGCGGTACCACCCAATTTATCTAAGGAATACAAAAAGGGTGGTACCAAGGGACGGATTCTCCGTGGTACCACCCTCATTCATCTTCATCAGATCAACTCTCGGCTCCTTAACGCAAGCCACCCCGGCAAGACCTACTTCGATTTCAGTCATGCAGTTCCGGAAAGAACTTCCCTATTTCCTATTTACCGGTTCCCAGCATTCCCGGCTCTCTGTGAAAAATCAGAAATACGTACTTTTTTCCATCAGCACTTTTGTAATATGTGCTTATTGTATCGGATAATGAGAAAAATGTCAAGCCGAAAAGACCTCATCAATCAGGAGAGACGCTCTGGAGCCATCCAAAGGAGGCATTCTGCGAAGGGGATCCCATCTGCTGATCTCCTTTCATTTCCATAGAAACCCCCCGACCGAAAAATTCGATCGGGGGCGTACATTATCGATTTGCAGTCGCCTTGACGGCATCCACGACTTTGGCTCCGCGGGCACGATTTCCGCGATCGACGAAACGATAGCCGATGAAAAGGAGAATGAACCAGACCGGAGTGACATAGAGAGCGACTCTCGTATCCTCACGGAAGGCAGAAGCTACGACTACGCAGGCAAGGAAGGCCATGGTGATATAGCCGGAGTAAGGAGCCCACGGCATCTTGTACGTGAGCTTCGCCTTTTCTTCTTCCGAGAGAGAGGCACGGAATTTCTGCTGGGTGCGCAGGATGACGAACCAAGTCCAGAGCGCCCCGAAGGAACCGACGCTGGTGACGTAGACGAAAAGCTCCGCCGGCATGACATAGTTCAGACCGACAGCGACAAGCAGGATCGCTGCGGAGAAAAGGATGCCGACCCACGGCAGACGATGACGGTTCAGCGTCTGGAAGCAGGCAGGTGCATTCCCCTGCAGGGACAGATTGTAGAGCATACGGCCGGAGCTGAAGATCCCGCTGTTGCAGGAAGAGAGTACCGCCGTGATGACGACGATATTGATAATATCCGCTGCACCGGCGATGCCGAGTTTTTCAAAGGTCACAACAAATGGGGATCCCATGTGTCCGATCTCATTCCATGGATAGATGGACATGATGACGCCCAGAGAGAGCACATAGAAAATAAGGATACGCCAGAAGACTTCGTCGATGGCTTTCTTGATGGTGGACTTCGGATCATGCGCTTCACCCGCAGTGACGCCGATGATCTCGATGCCAAGATAGGAATACATGACCATGACAAGTGCCATCAGGGTGCCGGAAAAACCATTCGGGAAGAAGCCGCCGTTCTGCCAAAGGTTTGCGATGCCGGTCGCAATGCCGCCATTGCCGATGCCGAAGACGATCATGCCGATGCCGCTGATGATCATGAAAATGATGGTGCAAATCTTCACGAGGGCAAACCAGAATTCAAACTCGCCATAGGCAGAGACGGCGATGAAATTCACCACGGTCATGATCACAAGTGCGACGAGCGCTGACAGCCACTGCGGCAGGTCCGGATACCAGAAATTCATGTATATCCCGACGGCAGTGAGCTCGGCCATACAGGTGACCATCCACATATACCAGTACGTCCAGCCGGTGAGATAGCCCCATTTCGGGCCTAAGAAACGTGCCGCATGCGCACTGAAGGCCCCGGAGACCGGGTAGGCGACGGAGAGCTCACCGAGCGCACGCATGATGAAATAAATCGCAATGCCGCCGATGACATACGTCAAGAGTACCGATGGGCCGGCAAGTTCGATCGCAGTCGCCGAGCCAAGAAACAGACCGACACCGATCGCACCGCCAAGGCCGATGAGCTGGATATGTCTGTTTTTCAGGCCGCGTTCCAGGTTTTCATGCATTTCCTGTTCTTTGTCTTCCATAATTCTTTCCTCCTAGCAAGTCCTGATGATCCCAAGTCCGGCAGCTGAGACTGCCCCGCCGGAGAGTGGATCCCCTCTCCCGACATAACCGCTTTCCTTTCTTCATCTGCTTTCAGAAATGTGCTTTCCATTCCTGCATGTGACAATGAGGCTAAGTAATAACGCAACTAATATTTTATACAAAATAAAGGTGCATGGCAAGATAAAATAGGGGTAGATCCATATAAATTCAGTCATGTGATAGTACATTTCATGATTTTTATTTTATAAGAAAGCACAAATTATCATGTTTTAGCATGAATATAATCATCCATAGCCCAGTCATAGCAAACGACCAGAGAACGGGAGTGAGTGGTGAATAGTCACTATGGATTAGGAGCCTCGAGTGACTGGTGACTTGAATGCCATTTTCGGGCAGCGCCATTTACAAAAACAGGCGCTCGGGTGCTGCCGTGAATCGCCTGCTTGATACGCATGTCCTCGCGCACTTTCCATACCGCCAGTGCTCTATCCGCCCCTTCGCTGCGCCTTCCCCTCGAGGGGAAGGCTATTAAGTTAAGGAAATCGTTAGCTACGTAATGTCTTGCTTCCCCCTTCGGGGGAAGTGCCGAAGGCAATATGTGCAAGCGAACTGGATTTTTAGGAGCGTAGCGACGCTA
>OIYF01000071.1_pt1 | contig 51276 bp, 36 predicted proteins | sample 1587971 | NCBI WGS metagenome assembly OIYF01 (sample SAMN03283248) | human gut metagenome | biome: human-associated habitat; material: feces | host: Homo sapiens | place: Peru | collected 2012 | reverse complement strand
GTGATGGTTTTCCCGGCTGCGAGTGTGTTTGCCGTCTCTGTTTTTCTATAGGTACGGATGTAATTGTCGCTGTTCTCCGTCATGTCTTTCCTGGCCTCGAGACTATCCGTTACGGATACAACCCTTGCTCTTTTAACTCCTCAATCCTAGGTTGTGCCTTTCCCTTTAAGTGTGCATATGCATTTTGTTCTTCTACCGTTAAGTCGGACTCATCCTTGACTACGGTAAACTGGTTCCCATAGGCATTATACTTCGCAATCGTCTCATCCAATTCCTGTGCATCCTTAGAAGGCATATTTTGATTTCGTAACAGCTTGATATGAAACGGATCTGCTTGAATTACCCAAAAGCCATTTCGACCATATACATAAAACATCTTATACTGATAAAACCATCCCATTTCGACTTCATAGTCATATACATTCTCATCAAGGCTTGTTAATCTAAACCCAGATACATCCGGCTGTTGTATTTCTGGTTGTGTATCTCTTAATACCCATTTATTGCTCCCTTGCGGTATTGAAAATATTACACTTCTCAGATTTTTCCCAAATGCTACTACTGTATTGTCGCATGAACCATTAGGATATTTAAAATCAATGAGCATTCGTATTGCGCCAAAGAAAACATGATATGCCACCCAAAATATTATGAACGTTATGACTATTTTTTTTGAAGGCAATTTTTTCATTTTTCGTTGCCTCCATGAACATGTCCACTAATTGAAGCTGTCCAATTAAATGGTTGCAATGCTCCAATCTCTTGATACAACACAGCACCATTGTTCATGATCAGCTTTATATGTTCATTTTTATAGCTGGATTGATTTACCGCATGCCAATCAAAATTATATGTATCACCTACCTTTCCGTTATAAGTTATATTCCCTTTGGCATCTTTCTCTATGCTAATGGCTAATTTAACCTTTCCGTATGCCAATTGTTGATCTTTTGATGGTGAGTTTTTATCACCATTATTAAAGTCCATTGAAGAATAAAAATATTTTTTCTCTCCTGACTTTAGATTCTGGGATAATTCTCTAACTTTTGCTGCCAATACATCTGACTGTTCCAAATCTTTAGAAACATCAGAGCCATGTTCAAATGACAACAATTCGCCGCTACCTTCCAGACTATATCTTAAGAATTTTGATGCAATAGGCGTATTTGCCATCTTTTCAGCAACCTCGGCTCCAACAAATCCAACAATCTTCAACCCACCATAATTTTCGTTTGCCCACGCTGGTGATTCTGCTGCTATCTTTGTTCCTAATTCCCGCCTGGATTCAATTAAATCCGCATCCAAATTTCGCTCTAAATCTCTTTGCGCTTCATACATGTCAGAATGTTCACATTCTTCTAACAATGGATGATTTCTGTTTGCGGTAACTAAAAGTCCAGGCAACTCAAAAGTATCTTTCCTGACACTAGAATCAATTAAGTGTTTAGCTAAATCAATACCAGTTCTCTTTTTGAATAGCTCTATATCTTTTTTGACCGCTTCACGATATACCTTTTTATACTCGTTCATAAAAGAGGTTATATTTTCATCTGAAATACCATGTTCCTTCAAACACTCTTTGACTGCATTTACAGCTTCGGCATTACCATATTCATAATATTTTGATTGTGCTGCTTCGGGATCAATCTTGTTTACTATGCTAATAATGTCAGTTAACAATCCTTCTATCTCCTTATCAGACATCTGATTGCCATTGGCTTTGCGCAACAACTCTTTAATATCAGCTTTTGTCATACTTTCGTAAGCTAACTTATTCCATTTTGTGGCAGCCAAAGCGGTGTTTACTGCTTCGGACATATCTCCGTCGGTCAAATTTCCTAATGCTGCACCTACACCAGCAGCGATCCACTGTACTGTATCCGGATGTTTCTGTACCCAGTCTTCGCCTTTTTCCTTCGTCAGATATCCCATCACATATTCATTTACGCCACCTGACAATGCACCGGTTGCTGCACTTCCGCCTGCCATGTCTCCCATGAGCGCCCCGAAAGCGCCGTGAAGCAGCATCTTCTCCGTAGAGCCATCTTTCCAGCCTTTGCTTTCGGCGTATGTATGGATTGCCTGATTGCCGTACTTTTCCAGCATGCCGACGAGCTCTTGCTTTTCTTCGACTTTGGTTTTATCAAAGATGTCTTCCAGTTGATTCAATGCATTCTTGGTATCTCGATTGAGAGTGAATACATCTTGTTTCTGGTGTTCTTTATCTGTAATCGTAATAGTTCCATCTGCTACAGCCGACTTGGTCGTACTATCTGCTTTTCCTTTGACGGTAGGTGTCATCGAGGGGGGGGAGTCCTTTCTGGTTCAATTCTTTGGTATCATCTTTGGAGATATAGGAAATCCCTGCTCCGCCTGCTTTATAATCTGCTTTGTTGTCTATGTCTTCCCAGGTTAAGGTGCCTGTGGTGAGGGTATTCTTCTCTTTGGTTGCGTCACTGGCGATGAGACTACCTTTGAGATGGGTGTTATCTTTCACAGTAATGTCATAGCCTTCTTTTCCTGCTCGGATACCTGCCTGGTCTTTGGCACTTTCGTAGTTGCTCTTGGTATTGCCTTGGCTGGCTCCACCGCTAAGGCTTGTTTTTCTATCTTTTACACCATAATTCATAGACACGCCGGCTGAGGTGTTCTTTTCTTCGTAGGTATTTCTTTCTTGCTTAGTTTCGATGGAGAGATTGCCACCTACATTATCGGTGACTCTATTTCCCGCCATAGTGCTTCCTGTGATGGTGGTGACCTTTCCACTGGTAAAGGTCAGGTCTTTATTCGTCTAGATTCCACTCTTCTCATAGGTCGTGGCATTTTCTTTTACATTTCCGGAAGAATCTTATAGAAAAAAATCACCCCTAAAAGCATAATGGCTTCTATTAAGATATATAGGTTTCTCCGTATTAGATTATTTCTATATTCACTATCAAACGGTTTATTTTTAAACTTATAGTCTAGTTCTGCTCTTTCTCTTAAACTGTCAGAAATACCAATAGCAAAAAAGCCAATTGCCAAACAAATACCTGCAAATAAATCAGCTTCATCAATATACAAGAATTGCGAAATTTTTTCAATAAACACAAAGACTAATAATGTAATCATAAATCCAGAATAGGAGAAAATATATTTGGCCATAAATGCCGTTTCCTTGAAGTATTCTTGAGGAAAATTTTTTAAGCATTTCAGCGACATACGACAAATCTCAAAAAAAAGCAATACCTTTATTAGAATAATTTCATTCATAAAGATTCACCTCTTTTCTTAAATTCTTCTAGCCTTTTTATGCTATTCTTTTCTTTCTCCGTCTTCAAATTTTCAAGCTTATATTTAAGAATATAATTATCTATAGCCTGATTTGCAATAATAGAAAAGCCTAATGTTGTTACGCCTCCCCCTAAAGATACGGTTCCAGCGACAATGCCAAATCCAAGGCCAGCTAAGTCTATCCCAATAGCTTTATATCTATCTTTTCCACTATAATCTCTAAAATCCTGGGTAATATTCATAGTTCCGTTTGCAACAGAACCTATAACACTATATTTCCCAAGTGCCTTTGCCCATGCAGGTGCATATCGCTGATCTTTAACAAATTCCCATGGTAATCCAGCACTTTCCGCAATTCCCCAATTTCGTACAGAGGCCCATCCATCAAAAGCCCCTATTCCTTTATAGTCATAATAATCTTTTCCCATTACTTCATTTACTTTATCCCGTGCTTGATCTTCTATTGTTTTTTTGACATCCAATGGGATATTCGGACTAAAAGTAGGTATGCCAGAAGCATCAACACCTAGTAACGTAAATGGATTATTATCAACTTTTCCTACATCAGGATGGATTTTTTCATAATCAGATAAAAGTTCATTTGTATAATCATCTTGCAATTGTCTTTTCTTGGTATAATATTCAGCCTCGTCTGCATTTCCAGCATTTTCTGCCTGCTTTATTTTATCGGCATAATCTTGTGCGTCTTTATGATTAATCCAGTTGAACTTCGTCCCACTCCAAGCGGCAGCAGCCCCTACATCTCCATCACCGCCAAAGAGTTTTCCTGCACAATATCCGAAAATGCTAGACACTTCTTCTCGCATATCCGGATGGTTTTTCAGAAAATTGTCCAGCAATGGCTGCAAACTTTCCATACCACCTTCTGCCATTACACCAGAAAGTACATTGTTCCCGCCTAGTTTGGCCGTTATACCACCTAAAAGCCCATGAAGTAATGTCCTTCTTGTATCGTTCTTGTCCCAGCCTTTTTCTTTGGCAATATCACCAATCTTTTCGGCGCCCAGTTTGGCAAATTCGTTAGCCAGTGCTTGTCGTTCTTGTACCTTCTCTTTGTCAAAAATCTTTTCCAACTGATTCAAGGTATTCTTTGTATCTCGATTAAGGTCAGAAATATCCTGTTTCTGGTGTTCTTTATCTGTGATGGTAATCGCCCCTTCTGAAACAGCAGATTTTGTTGTGCTTTCTGCTTTGCCCTTGACCGGTTGTGATTTAACCGGACTAGTACCACCGGTCAAACCGCCGACCTTCTTATCACCGACAGTTTCTTTCGGAGACCAGCTGGCACCATAGTTTCTGCCACTCGCGGTTGCTTTATAGTCTGCCTTGTTCTCTATATCTTCCCATACTAATGTACCTGTGGTAAGGGTGTTTTTGTCTTGGCTTGCATGGCTATCTATCAAGCCACCCTTGAGATGGGTAGTATCTTTGACAGAGACATCATAGCCTTGGCTACCGGCAGTGATGCCAGCTTGTTTTGTCACGCTTTCATAGGTGGAATCTATGTTGCTCTTGGACGTACCAACAGCCAAGCCACCTTTTAGACTGGATTTCATTTTGTTATTATCGGTTGTCTTCTTCATACTGCCAATGCTCAATCCCATGCCTTTACTTTCATTATGAGATGTATAGCTGTCCTTATCCTGTACACTTTCAATGGCCAGATTTCCACCCGCCTTGATGGTCACTTTATCTCCATAGGCATTGCTGCCACGTAAGGTTGTATCTTTTCCGCTTTCGGTGGTCAGATCCTTTCTGGCAATGACTTGGCTGCTGGTATGGGTGAAGATCCCTTCTGTTTCATTACCCTGTCCCTTGCTGGCATTGGCATAGAAGCTATTTCCTGTGGGTGCAAAATTCATGCCTGCTTGGCTACTCTTACTGCTTTGTTTCGTGTCACTGGTGCTTCTGTTTTCGGCTGCATTGAGAGTGATATTTTCTCCCGCATTCATAGAAACATTATCACCAATAATTTGTGATCCTTTCATCTCGATGTCTTTCTTGGTGGTGATATGAATGTCGTTATTTGCCAATAGATTGCTTCCTACTGCTTCTGTAGTTTCTGTGTGTGTTTCTGCTTTAAAAGAACTGGTTCCGATTCCTACGCTGACACGGGGCATTCCTTTCCCTGACAGATCTTTCAAGACATCTTTCCCTTTTGCTATTGTCTGGTAGACTTCTGCGCCATAGAGTGCTTTCAGCTGTTTATCTCTAGCATTGGAAGCCTCCTTTGCATAATCAATGGTGCTTGTTAGTATGTCAGCAGCTCCACCAGTAGCAGAGACAGTGAGTCCACTCTTCTTGTATTCGTGCTTTTCATCACTGTGATATACATTGTCTTTACTGGAGATGTCTACATTTTTACCCGTCAGAAAAATATCTGTTCCCGCAATGATGTCTGATGCATTCACGTGTATATCTTTCCCCGATTCGATTGTCACATTTCCGGCAATACTGCCTACGGTAGAACCTTTCTTCGTCGCATCAGCGTCGGCATACTGATCGGTCCGTTTCTCACTGCCGATAGTAAATCCTAATCCACCACTAAGAAGTCCGCTCTTCTTGACGCGTTTCTCATAGTCGTGCTGTTCTACTTCTTCTGCACTGGTGATAGTCGTATTTTTACCAGAAGTGATAGACACGTCGTTCGTACCTACCACATTGGATGCGGTGATAGTGGTGTTTCCAGCAGAAGTAATGCTTACCTTGTCTCCAGAAAGCATACTGCCAATTGCCGTCTTGCTTTCGTCATGGCTTTTTATGGTTGTTGTCTTATGAGAGAGGAAGCCACTTTCTTTGTACTTTAAGCCGTAGTCATCCATAGCTTCATTATATCCGTTTTCGATGGTTACATCAGTAGCAGCTTTCATGGAAATCTGCCCATTTTCACTAGCTACAATGGTACTTCTCGCTTTCATATCATTGCCTGAAATGAGCGAGATATCTTTCCCGGCGGTCAAAGTATTCGCTGTTTCTGTCTTGCGATAGGTGCGGATATAGTTGTCGCTGTTCTCCGTCATGTCTTTCTTGGCTTCCAGACTATCCGTATCCATAGTGAGATTGTGCCCAGCAGAGAGGATCATAGAGCCATTTTCGCCGAGTGCTGCTAGCGCAGCACCAGTCATGGTGATGTCTTGTCCTGCTTGCATGAGAAGTACGCCTTCTTTCCCTTTCACAGCAATGCCAGCGGTAGTATCTAGGATATCCTGGTTTTTGCCATGTTGGACGGTGTCTTTCATAAGAATGTTTCTGCCTGCATCGAGTAAGATTTTGTTTTCTCCCTCGATGATACCACTATGTACAATATCCTGGCTAGCTTTGAGGGAAATGTCATTGCCGAAGATGGTGCCTTTGTCCACGATGTTCTTGGACTTAGTGATGATGGTATTTCCTTTGAGTGTGCCTTGGTTCGTCAAAGTGCCCTTGGTATCTGTAATCAAGGTATTGGCACTGATGAGGCTGCCGTCTTCGGTGAGGGATTTTGCCGTGCTGGCTTTGAGATACACATGAGGATAAAGAACCGTGTATGTCTTGCCATTCACGGTGACGGTGGTGGTCTCAAGCCAGACGATGTCGCTGGTGAGAGCGGCTATCTGTTCTTTGGTGAGGGCGATGCCTGGTTTCAGGTTATATTCTTTCGCATAGGCGATACCTGCATCCATGAGGGCTTTGTATTCTTCTTCGTCATTGGTATAGCCATTGAGATAACGCATGCCAGTGAGCTGGGTCACTTGGTTCCGGATGAGTTCTTGTTCATAGAATCCGTCACCGAGCCGTTTATTTACTTTGTCGTTATCCCAAAGAAGCTGGTTGTACATGTAATCAGACGAGAGAAATGTCTTTTTGTTTGTGAATGCCGGATCGGTCTCGATGAGATACTTGGCCTTCTCTTCTGGATGGAGCTTGTAGAGAGAGCTATCTGGGATAAAAGACAGCGTGCCACCTGTTTCTTTTCCGGCTGTACTGCCTGGATTGGTTTCTTTCCCAGTAGCAAATGGATTCAAATGCTGCTGGACGTTATCTCGCATGGTCTGGGTGATGTCTTCTTTATTTGGGTTCTTTCCTGTGTTTCCTTCATAGGATCCAACATCAAGAGAGGTGGGGTTGTCCAGCTCTTTCTGTGGCGTCATGAAAATTTGGTTTCGATAGTGTCGTCTCCATGCTTTGTGGGGTCTATGTTTTCTTTTGGTGTAGCTTTCTTGTGTGGTACCGAAGGTGATTTTCTGCACTTGATTCTTTTCGGCAATGTTATCCAATGTGCCACTGTTTGCCGTGAGGGTACTCCCAGCGGTGATACGGCTGTTTTCATTGGTCACGTTGCCAGAGAGGATCATATCTTTCCCACTGGAAATGTTGCCCGCTTTCGTTTCCTGCACTTGTTTTTCTGACGTGTGGGTGGTGGTGCGAATGATGGTGTAGTTTTTGATGGCTTTACTTTCGATAGCACCGATGGAATCATTGTAAGCCTTGGCTTCTTCGTTGTAGGCTTTTATCTTTTCATTGAGTTGATTCAATATTTCTTTATACTGCTTGTCCCAATCGGCTTGCTTCGGGTCATCATAGCCGGGGCGTGGAGTATCCATGGATTTGACACCCAGTTCTTTAAAAATGGGATCATTGTAGTCATAGTTTGGTGCTTCTTTGCCTACTAAATCGTCGGGGACTGGTTTTTCACCGTCTTTCCGTTCTTCCTCGGTGATTTGTTCTATCTTGTCATAACCGGCTTCTTCGTAGAGTGTTTTCGGGGTGATACCTTTGTTATGGTACGCCCCATAGCCGCTATCCAGAGCAGAAAATTCATCTCTGGTGAAAGATTGCCCTTTTTCTGGATGTCCATTTTCATCGATACGGATAAGGGCAGGATTAGTGACTTCGCTTGTCCATACACGGTTTGCCGAGAAGGCCTCATTGGCATTGGTGATGGTAGGAGCTGTGAGAGACATATTTCCTTGTGCTTTGATGTCAGCTCCTTGGTTAGTGATGTCTTTGGCTTCGGAAATAGCCATGTCGCCACCGGCATAGAGCAGAGAAGAGGCACTATTCAGCAAGGTATCCCCTGTAATGATCATGTCATTCCGTGCAGCGATAGTGGCAGACTTCACCTGTGCCATATCTGCTAAAATAGCATCGACAGCCGCTTTGGAAGCAGCATAGGCCGCTTGCTTATTTTCTATTTCTTTGAAATAGTTTTCTTTTTCACTATTGCTCTTGAAAGCGGTCACGTCGATGGCAAAGGCGCCATCCAGATCTTGTTCTTTCTGCTTTAAATCTTTCATAGCAGCAGCCAGTTTTTCTTCCAGTACTTTGTCTTTTCTATTTTCCAGCGTCTTAGCATGAAGGGTAATGTCTTCACCATAGATACGACCGGTAGCTATATTCTGTAATATGTCTGTGGTGATTGTATTTGCTTGGTCAGCACTCACTAAACCACGGTTTGTCAGAGTCGTGGACGTGATAGAAACACTGCCACCGTTGATCTCACCACTTTCTTTATTGGAAATATCTTTGGCACTGAGTGTAAGTGTCCCTTTGGATTCCAGTTTCTTGCTGTTAGTCAGGTTACCTTTGGCAGAAATGGTCAGATTTCCATCTGCCTGGGTGATACCGTAGTTTTCTTTCGCACTGTCATTGGTGATGTCATGATCTGTGGTGATAGTCAGATTATTACCTGCTGCCAATTTCCCATCCAGCTGAATATCTTTCGTCGTGATGGTTTCATTCTGCCCAGCCGTGATGGTTCCTTGGGCATTATGAATCAGATCAGATGAAATAGAAATATTCTCATTGGCAGCGATTAGACCTTGTTCATTTTCCAGTTTGTCTGATACAGAAATGGTATTGCTCCCATAAGCAGTTAGTTTCCCTTGAGAGTTATTTAGTGTTTTTCCTTGGATAGACAAGGTACTACCAGAAGCGATATTACCATTCAGATTGTCCGTATGACTGGATTGGATAGTCACATTTCCATTGGCAAGGATTTCACTATTGGAATTGTCCAGCGCATTTTCTTCTTCACTGGTTGTGGTAATGGACAAGTCTTTTTCAGAAGCAATGGTCTTGTGATTGATGACTTGGTTGGCAGTGATTGCCATATTTCCAACGCTTCCGATGGTTTTATCATTGACAACCTGCCCGTCAGCGCGTAACGTCATATTTCCGGAAGCTGCCATAGTGCCAGTATTCTGTATATCTTTCGCATGGATGGTCATATCTTCCGTGCTGTGGATGGTGCCGGCATGGTATAAGTTTCCTTGGTTATCCAGCACCATATGCTGGCTTTCGATGGCACCTTTAATGTCTATAGGAAGGCCTTTTTCATTGCCAATAAGGAAGATACGTCCAGCATACATGCCGCCTAGGTCTTTCACATCAATGGCAATCTCCGGTTTCTTTCCTTTTCCTTCGATAGCAGTGACTTTCCCTGTATTGGCATCAATCACATTGGCACCGGTGGTGATATGTACGGTATTCCCAAAGATAGCCGCTTTGATTTCTGCGGCTCTGGTATAAAGTTCCAATGTGTCTGCTTTTTTGCCATTGAGCCCATTTCCGGTGATAAGAATGGTAGCGTCATTATCTATGCGGAAATCTTTTAGTCGTTCCTTGTTGTCATACTCCGGTTTGCCCGTGGTCAAAATGGCACGAGCTGTATTGATGAATCCGCCACCATTGACGGTAATACCATTCGGATTGGCAATGATCACATCAGCTTTATGGCCTGCTATTTCCAGAAACCCATTCATCGTCGTAGGATTTCCGCTGGTCACTTGGTTCACAATGATTTTCGCCGGACCTTGTGCCATATTGGCATTGCCTTGCACGTAACCGGCCAGTTCCGTTTTGGATAGGGTATAGGAGTTATTCAGAATGGCCCCTTTAGTAGGTATATTGAATCGTTCATAGTCATTCCGAGAGACACCACCTGCAGTGGGAGCAGAAATATTGACCAAGGGGATCCCATTGGCTGTTTCCTGCACTAATGGATACCGATTTCCCGGTGCTGTTGTATCAGGAAGAATGGGGGCTTCTGCCCATGCGATGGTATCACCGAAAAAGACACCGCTCAGTAAGACACAGAGTATCTTCCGTCCTAAGGATTTCATGGCTTTTGTTTTGAGAGACATGGATGGTATGGATTTCATGGTATGATGCTTCCTTTATATCTGTAGGCAGTTAGCAGTTGGAGGTTAGCCGTCATTGATATACTGCTGAGTACCAATTGCCTACCACTAACTAATTCTTGCTAACTAATACTAAAATTTCCAGCTTACAGTAAATCCGGGAACCCATTTCCTGGTGTGATAGCCTTCGGGTTTGTACAGGCTACGACTTATAAAGGCATCATAGGAAAGCCCTGAGGAAAAGTTTCCACGAAGGCCCAATGCCATACCTGCTATGGTGCGGCCCACCAGAACATCAGTAGATACACCGTATACGCTGCCTACATCCAGTCCCAGGTAGATATCGCTATGAAGGGTGGGAATGTTGGAAGATAGTTCATTTCTCAGGTACCATCCACTTTCTCCCATTAGGGTATATTCTCCATCAAAGCCTCTGACGGTATATCTATTTCCTATGCTTATGGCATCTACGCCGTATAGCCTATTTCCTTTTGTATTCCATTGTCCATGAAGGGAGCTGGAAAAGGATGCTTGACGATGTCCCATTGTAAACGGCTGCTGCCAGTCGATGTCAAAGAGCCACATCTGATACCTTGTCTTTGGAGAATCGGGATAGGTATTTTCTTTTTGGGCACCCATCCAGCCGGTTCCTTGTTTATGCCCCAGTCGTACATAGAGGGTGTTTCTTCCTATATATATGCGATCAGATAAACCAACCTCTAAAGCAGTGGTATCCATGGCTTGTACGGGGATTTCCATGTCGTTAATAAAGTAATGGGAGTCTCTCTTGATCATAGAAATATCCAGTGCTTTTCTTTCTGATTGGGAACGAGAAATCATATGGTCATAGGTGAAGCGGGTGGTCTGTGTCTTCCCACTACTGATAAAGTCATAAGGGATACCGGCAACGGTTTGATGATAGCGGCTGCGATTGTGGCTGATAGTCAGACGGTCTTTCCCTTTCGGGATCGTATAGGAAAAACTCTGGTACCGACTCCCCTTTTCAGAGCCTCTCCGACTTCCATCCAATACAGCAGATAGTTGTAAGGTATCATTGGCATGAAATACATCATCAAAAACAATGCCTGCATTCCATTGGTATTTCCCTGTTTCTTTCATGCCGGAGTCATCTAACGATAGCATCCCATGGACTTGCTTTCCCTGTTGCACGGTGAGTTCCAGGTCCGAATAGCCGGCCTTAGCCGTAGGAAGTATTTTCATGGACACATCTTGGGACGATACTCGTTTCATATTTTCCAGGCCTTCCTCCAGCATGCGAAGGTTCAAGAGGTCTCCGTCCCGGATGGGGAATGCGTTCTGCCAAGGAAGTTTCTTACTGCCCTGGCTGTAGATGACCTGATGCAGTCTACCGGGCAAACATAATAAATGAAGAGTGCCTGCAGAAATATTCTGCTCAGGAATCACGACCTGGGTGGTCACATAGCCTTTATCTTGCAGCTTTTGATTGAGTACCCTCACCAGTCTCTCTATGTCGTTCATGCTCAATTTCTGCTTTTCGTAGGCATGCACCTTGTCCTTCAAGAAATCCAGTTCTTCCGGTAGACCTTCTAGATGAATTTCGTCCACATAAAAAGCAGCCATCGAGGGAGAGATATCCTGTGTCTCTTTCTCATGGACTGCTTTTTCTACTTTTATGCGGGGCAGAGCGGCTCTGTCTTTTTTCCATTGTTCCAATTGCCGAGCTTGGTTCAGCTGTTCCTGCTGTATAAAAGGCTCAGATGCCTTTATGGCAGAAACCGGCAGCGTATAAAGTATAGATAGTGATAAAGTGGCTATAAGAATCGGTGTACTTCTTTTCATGTTCCCATATCCTCCTCAAAATGATAGATCTTCATTACTTTCTTTAGAGAATATGTTACAGCTTTTGCTAAAGCTTAGCAAGTAGGGAAAATGATCAGTTGCTCGGACGCTCGTAGAACAATTCAGACTGTAGAATCGGTTCATCAGAATAGCTCTTTGAATTCTTAACTTTTTCTAAAATTAACCGTTCCCCCTCTTTTCAAAGACATATCCCTATTATATAATTAGACAATTTTGTGCGTCTTTCGCACTATATGATTTTCAGGGTCATTGTCTGCACAAGATCAGACACGCAGGGGAGGTATTATGTCGGAAAAATCTTTGGAAGAATTGGAATTTGAGGAAACTGGCGTCACTCGGAAGGAGCGATGGAAGGTCATGTGGGCTTCGATCGTCGGGTATGCGATGGATGGACTGGACGTTTTGATCCTGTCTTTTGCCATGGCAGCGATCGTTGCGGAGTTTGGTCTGACGCTCGGAGAGGGCGGTCTCATCGCGACGTACACGCTGATCGGTACGGTCCTTGGCGGATATCTTTTCGGTGTCTTTGCTGATTACTTCGGTCGTGTGCATACCTTTGCACTGACCATCATCATTTTCTCGATCTTCACCGGGGCCTGCGCTTTTGCAGACAATGTCATGCATCTCAATATCCTTCGTTTCCTCGCAGGGCTCGGCCTTGGCGGGGAATACGGGATCGGTATGACGCTCGTCACGGAGACCTGGCCGGCAGCGAAGCGTGCGCGTGCTACGGCGGGTGTGGCGATGGGCTGGCAGGCGGGTGCTGTACTCGCTGCGATCCTGGCGGCTGTCGTTCTTCCTGATTACGGCTGGAGAGGCCTCTTCCTCGTGGGCGTTATCCCGGCGCTGCTGGCGGCATGGGCGCGCCATGGACTGAAGGAACCGCCGATGTGGATGAAGCGCAAGGAGCTGAAGAAGCAGCTGAAAGCAAGAAAGGCGGCTGGAGAGACGCTGACGGCGGAAGAAGAGGAAGAGCTCGCGGAAGTAAGCAAGTTCCCTCTCGCGCATCTGTTCTCCAGCCCGTCGAAGACGGTGACCACGATTTCTCTCACTGTCATGACGAGTGTGCAGAATTTCGGCTATTACGGCATCATGGTGTGGCTGCCGATGATCCTTCTGAAGGAGCACGGCCTTTCCACGAGCTCGATGTCCGGATGGATGGTTGTCACGGTCATCGGCATGATCGCAGGCATCTATGTCTTCGGTTATCTCTCGGACCGTTTTGGCCGTAAGAAACCGTACCTGCTCTTCTACGTGTGCGCGGCAGCGATGGTGTATGTGTATGTCAATCTGAATACGCCGATGGCGCTGCTCTTCGGCGGTGCGGTGCTCGGCTTCTTCTGCAATGGCATGATGGCTGGCTATGGTACGCTGCTTTCTGAAAACTATACGACGGATGCGCGCTCGACGGCGCAGAATTTCATCTTCAATACAGGCCGTGCGATTGGCGGCTTCGCTCCGGCGATCATCGGTGCGCTGGCACAGGCGAATGGCTTCTCTGCGGCTTTCGCTCTGCTGTCCTGCGTGTACCTCGCGGCAGCACTCAATGTCCTTTTCTTCATCAAGGATACCAAGGGTGTGGCGATCAAATAGTCGCTGGTGACTGGGCAATCAAAAAGACTCGTGAAATCTCACGAGTCTTTTTGATTGGCTTATACTTATAATCCTAGGGAAACGCTGATTCAATCGCAGAGTCGGATTTCATATAGATTTTTATACATAGCTTCGTCATCATCTTCCTTAAATAGCTCGCTATTCGCGTCAGATGATTCCTTGCTCTGTATAAAAATCCAAGAATGAAATCTGACAACGATTTAATCAGTGTTTCCCAGTGCTTCTTCGCAGGTGGCTGGCATTTCCGGTACGGGCGTCTTGAACCATTTTTCGTGGAGCTCATTCAGGGTACCCTTCTGCTTCAGGTCGGCGATGGCTTTATTGACCTGCTGCTGCAGTTCTTTGTTGTCTTTATTGAAGCCAAAGGCGAAGTACTGGACTTTCGAGTCCGGCACATCGACCACGCGGAAATTGTCCTTGCCGTCTGTCGCGACGAAGTAGTCTGCGGCCGGTTTGTCGAGGATGCCCGACTTCGCACCGCCTGCTTTGAGTTCCATCACGATATCCGATGCATGGTCGAAGCCGCGGATCTTCATGCCCTTATCCTGGGCATAGTACGCGGCTGTCGTACCCATCTGTACGGCGACTTCGGCGCCGTCCTGCATGTCTTCGACAGAGTGGATCGGGCTGTCCTTCGGGGTCACGACCGCAAGCTTTGTCGCATAGAAGGGGGCGGCGAAGAGGATCTTGCCGGCTCTTTCTTTCGTGGCTGTCATGCCGGAAGCCGTCATATCGACTTCATGCGACTGCAGAGACGGGATGAGTCCGTCAAATGCAATGTTCTTGAATTCTACATCGCGTCCCAGTTCTTTCGCTACCGCGCGCACTACGTCGATCTCATAGCCGGTATAGTCTTTTCCATCTTTGGATTTAAATTCAAAAGGCACATACGTCGCATTCGTAGCCACTTTCAGCGGGGCTTTGCCCGATGCCGCGTCTGCCTTCTTCTCGCTGCCGCAGCCGGATGCAAGTCCGAGTGCGAGCACGGCCGCTGCGGCCAGTGCCAATCCCTTTTTCCAAGTTTTCATTCTTATCGCCTCTTCTAAAATGTATAATCATAAAATGATGTACATATTATATAAAGCGGTATGCGATTTGTCCACGAGAAATGAGGAATGAAGGTGGCGGCTTCGCCGAGATCCTTCGACTCAGGCCGCAGCTGTTCTGGCATTCGTTATCTCACATACGACGTTTCTCACCGCTCAGGATGACGAAACGGGGCGATGCTCGAAGGTGAGCGGGCAGCAGGTTTCCCGTTTGAGTTTGTCTGATAGGAGCCGTTTGAACGAGAATGACAAAGATTTCTCGCTTTGCTCGAAATGACGATACGAGAGAGACTGATGTCTTCTAGTCTTTTAGTCCTCCCTGCACTTGAGATTCCTAATCCCTAGCCACTAATCCCTAATCCCTGCTTTCAATCTTCAGATGGCGGCTAAAGGCGGGCGATGCTCGAAGGTGAGCGGGTAGCAGGTTTCCCGTTTGAGTTTGTCTGATGGGAGCCGTTTGAACGAGAATGACAAAGATTTCTCGGCAACGCTTTCAATGACGATACGAGAGAGACTGATGTCTTCTAGTCTCTTAGGCTTCCCTGCACTTGAGATTCCTAATCCCTAGCTACCAGTCACTAGTCACTAGTCCCCCGTCTCCCATCGCGCTACTTCGATCTCTTTCCCGAAGGTGAAGGACCAGAGGTAGAGGTGCTTGACGGGCTTTCCCAGTAATTTCTCAGCGGATTCGCCGTAGACCTGGAGCTGGATCTTGTAATGGGCTTTCAGCTCTTCTTCGGTCATGGTGCGGTCGGTCTTGTAGTCGATGATGGTGAGGCCGTCTGCTTCTTCCACGAGGCAGTCCATGATGCCCTGCAGGAAGAGGGTCTCGCCCTCTTCGCACTGCGGGTAGAAGGAACGGGCGGGAAGGAGGATGGAGAAGGGCATTTCCTTCCTTACGGCAGCGGCTCTTCGCATCAAAGCGCTGAGAGGGCTTTGGGCAAAGGTGAGGAGGGCTTCTACGGGATTGCGATCTTTTCGATGGGAGAGGAGGACCTTCGTCTCCTCTTCGGTGAAGACGTGTTTGTCAGAAAGGGCGCGGATGTGTTTTCTGAGGGAGTCTTCGTTGGGGAAATGGGCGGTGAAGTCGATCATTTCCATTGCCTTGTGCATGAGGGTGCCGAAGGAGGTGCCGCTATACAGGGGTGCGTCCTCGCTTAGGAAGGCGGGCGGCGTGCTGTAGTCAGCAGGAAGATCTTCTGTCTTTGCTGCGCTCTCGAGGTCGCCTGCAAGGATAGAGGATGCGTAGGGCGCCTCGCCCCCGGCATATTCTGCCTCTTCGCGGAGCTTGACGGCGGCGGTGGCGGTGAGTTTGGCCGGGGTCGCTGTCGCGCCGGGGAAGGCGTAGTGCCAGGTGAGCTGTCGGGAGAGCCAGTCCGGGACGGTTTCCGGAAGATGGGCGAGGAAGGCCTCTCTATCGAAGGCGGGGGATGCGTCCTTTTCTTCCTTCGTTGTTTCCGGCTTCTCACTCTCTTCGAGGAGGGCTTTCTCGCTTTCTGTGAGCAGGTCTTTCTGGGAGATGATGCGGAAATCAAAGTGGGAGTGGTCGCCCGCAGCATCGCCTTGGAAGGAGGGGATCTTCTCGAGGCGGCTCCAGACAGGGGAGAGGTCTCTGTGGTGGAGCGCGGCGGGGAGGATCCAGTCCAGGTAGGAGCGGGCATGGGAGATGAGGTGCGAGGGGAGCGGGAGTGGCGTATCATTTCCGCTGCCGGCGAGCGGGGTCATGCAGGCGGCGAGCACTTTTTTCGCGTCCTTGACGGAAGCGGTGAGGTAGAGGGTATCGCGGGCACGGGTCATGGCGACGTAGAGGAGGCGTGCTTCTTCGGCACGGCTTTCACGCTCGGAGGCGGCGCGGACGGCGTACCAGTAGAGGGAGGGCCAGCGCAGGCGTCTTTCGATGTCGAAGTATTGGATACCGAGACCGAGCCCTTTGTGGCAGAGGGCGATGCCGGTCATGTCCGAGGCATTGAAGTTTTTCGCGAGGTCGGCGAGAAAGACGACTGGAAATTCCAGCCCTTTGCTGCTGTGGATGGTCATGATACGGACGGCATCGGTAGAGGCGGCGTCGGTCTTTGTCTGGAAACGGCCATCGCCCTTGAGCAGGCTCGACAGCTCTGTGAGGAAGGGGTAGAGACCGTTGTGCGTGCCTGTGTCGCGCGCGCGGGCGAGCTCATAGAAGGAAAGCAGGTGGGCGCGGCGGGCATGTCCGCCGGGAAGGCCGGAGACGTAGGTGAGGTAGTCGGTGTCCTCCCAGATCTCTTGAAGGAGTGGTGCGATGCCGCCTTGCACGGCATGCTCGCGCCATGCGCTAAAGTGGGTGAGGAAGGCGGACAGGGCGTCGGCCTTTTCTATGGAGAGTAGGGGCGCGGCTTTTTCGAGGAGCGGGAAGAGATGGTCTGCCTCGTTTTCTTTCATGAGGAGACGGAGACGGGCGAGGTCTGTCTCCGTGAGCCCTACGAAGAAGGAGCGGAGCACGGCGGTGAGCGGCAGGTCCTGCAGCGGGTTATCCAGGATCTGAAGGAGAGCGATGAGTGTCTGTACTTCCAGATTCTTCACATAGTCATCGTCCCTAGAGGAGACGGCAGGGATGTGATGCTCCTTCAGGATCTTGAGCAGGGCGGGGCCTTTCGAGGCGATGGAGCGGAGGAGGATCACGATGTCTCCATACCGGATGGGACGGAAGGTGCCGTCCTTATTCATCACTTGCCGTCCTTCTTGGATGAGGCTCTCGATATGGCTGGCGATGAGGCGGCCTTCGGCGTCGATCGTGGAGATCTCCTTGAGCTCGGGCCGGTCCGTCTCGGCGAGTTCGCTGCCATCGATGAGTTCGATCGTGACGCGGCCGCCGACGTAGTTTTCCGGGCGTGTTTCTTCGTATCGTCCCGGGTAGAGGGCTTCGGCGTCGCCGTAGGTGAGCTCCAGATTTTTCTCTGTCATGAGCTGCCGGAAAAGATAGTTGATGGAGGAGAGGACGGCGGCATCGCTTCGGAAGTTGCGGTTCAGGTCGATGCGCTGACCGCCTTCACCGTCTTTCAGGAAGCGGTGGTACTTGGAAAGGAAGATCGTGGGGTCTGCCTGTCGGAAGCGGTAGATGCTCTGCTTGATGTCGCCGACAAGGAAACGGTTATGCCCGTTCGAGAGGAGGGTGGTGATGAGCTCCTGAATGCCATTCGTATCCTGATACTCGTCGATCATGACTTCCTTGTAGTTTCTTCGGATGGAGAGTGCGGCTTCGGAGGGGAAGTCTTCGGCGTGCTCGGGGGTGAAGGCAGGATCTTCCGTATCGAGCAGAAGGGAGAGCGTATAATGCTCGAGGTCATTGAATTCCATCACGCCTTCTTGTTTCTTCCTTGCAAGGTAGCTGCGTCCGAAGTCGAGCGCAAGCGCGGAGAGGACTTTGACTTCCGGGGCCATGGCGCGGGTCTCTTTGATCCATTGCGAGGGCGTAATGGAGAGAAAGGGGAGGAGCTTTTTCTTATAGGTATCTTTGGCCATGTCGCGAAGCGTTTTGATCGCTTCCGCTTCCGGAGATCTGTTGAAATCCGTGGACTTGATGCCGTAGGCTTTGGCTTTGGCAGCGGAGAGGCCCGACATTTTTTTCGGGGTAAAGGAGGGCATGGCGTAGAGTGCCTGCCAGGTGGTGACTTGGGCGAGGGAGGAGAAGAAGGCGTACTCTTGGCTGAGCGTCTCGCCGTAGACATCGCGCGCGATGTCATGCAGATCCAGCAGGGAGAAGCTCTGCCGGTACAGGTCACAGATCTTTCCAGCGGTGTCGATGAGCTCGGATAGGATGGGCTGCGTCCATGGGAGGGTGTCGAGCGTGGCATCCTCGGGGATCTCATAGGCGGAAGGGAGGCGCGTGAGCCAGACGTCTGGGAAGGGCATGGAGGAGGCGTAGCTGTGCATGCGCAGGATCATCTGGCGCAGAGCCTGATCCTGATGGCCGCTCGCAAAGAGGTCGCAGGTGGTGAGGAAATCAGGATCTCCTTCCTCATACCAGCGCTCTAAGACTTCTGTCAGTACATCATCGGCGAGAAGACGCGCATCATTTTCATCGGCCATGATGCGTGTCTTCGGGTCAAGATCGAGCAAGTAGAAATATTGATGCACGAGGGACTGGAAGAAGGCGTCCAGTGTGGAGATCTGCGCGCTCGAAAGGAGCGAGATCTGTCGCTCCAGGTGGCGGACGAGCGGGAGGTCCTTGGCGGCATCTGCGGCCTCGAGTTCACGGGTGAGAGAGGCGGAAATGCGGGACTTCATCTCGCTGGCTGCGGCTTTTGTGAAGGTCAGCACCAGGAGCTCATGGATGCCTGTGTGGCTTTCGGGGTCTGCCGCGAGGCGGGTGATGCGTTCCGTCAGAACGGCGGTCTTCCCGCTGCCCGCGGCGGCGGATAAGAGGAGGTTTTTATTTCGGATGCGCAGGGCCTCTTCCTGCTGGGGTGTCCAACTCATGATGACTCCTTTTTCTAATGGGGAATGGGGAATGAAGGTGGCTTTGCCGCCAATATACGGGTAATGTTATTAAGTTAAGGTAATTGTTAGCACCGTAATGACTTGCTTCCCCCTTCGGGGGAAGTGCCGAAGGCAATAGGGGCATGCCAGCGGCCATCGAACAATGTTGGATATACCGTAGTGCTGCCCCCTCAGCCCTCCGGGCAGCTCCCCCGATGGGGAGCCAAGAATGTTCTGCCGCTTAACTTAATAGCATTGAATATACGGGGGCGATGCCCAAAGGCTTTTGGGAGAGTCGGCTTTCCGTTTGCGTTTTTCTAAAAGGTGGCGGCTGTCTCTTCGTCTTGCGGTCACTCTTTCGCGCGTTCTTCCAGTTCTTTTTTCAGCGTGCTGTCGCTGGGCAGGCGCACGTAGTCATAGCTCTCTTCCTCTCGGCCAGGGTCGAAGCGGCAGATGGTGTGGTAGGGGCAGTAGCTGCAGGGAGTGACGCCCTTATAGCTGGCAGGGCAGATGGAGATGTCGCCTGCGATCATGCGGCTGTGGAGGGAGAGGATGTTTTTTCTGACGATGGAAAGGAGGGCGGAGAATTGCTCCTTTGTCAGGGCAGAAGCAGATCCCTTGCGGAGGCTGCCGTCGTTATTGAATTTCACGGGCAGGCAGGAGTCGCTTTCGCCGGCCTCCTTGTCGAGGGACTTGAGGAGGGAGGGATCTGCGAGGACGTAGCCGGAGGCGTGATCCTTGGCAGAGAGGGTGATGCTTCCGTCCGGCGGGACCTGATCGACCTTGGTGACATTGCCCGACAGGTAGATATACATGAGCGCAGCGGGGAGAAGCTGCTCTTTGGGGTGTTCCTGCTCGACGGCGAGAAGGTAGGTGAGGAGCTGGAGCTTCAGCCCGGCGACGATTTCTGCGAGCGTGGCTTCGGTATGACCGGTCTTGTAGTCAAAGATGGCGACGGCATTGTCCTTCACATCGAAGCGGTCGATCTTTCCTGAAATGGTGAGTGTCTCGCCGTCCTCCTTGGCAAGGTGGAAAAAGAAGGCTTTCTCGAGGGCTTCCGTATCGAATTCGCTTCGTTGGCTCCACGAGCGAAGGAAGGTGAGCGTTTCCCGGAAGGTGCGGTCGAGGCTTCTTTTCGTGTAGCGGGAGGTGGCATCGGAGGAGAGGATGCCGTATTTCATCTTTTCGGAGAGGGCGCCTGCGATGGTGGAAGAGATCTCGCGGATGTCTTCATCACTGGCGTCGCGCCACTGCCTTTTCTGACGGGTGAGTGTGCTACCGAACTGATGAAGGCCTGCGTGAAGGTAGTTGCCAAGGTCCAGGCTTTGGATCTCTCCTTCATCACGGGCTTCCAGCGCCAGGCCGTATTGGAGGAAATACTTGTAGGGGCAGCTGCGATAGGTCTCCAGACGTGTCATGGAGCTTACGTAGCGCCCGCCGGGCTGGAAGAGGGCGCGGGCGAGTTCTTGCGGCAGGGCGTCGGGGGTATTGCTGTAGGAGAGGGCGCGAAGCTTTTCAGAAAGGATGCGCTGCCAGTGGGGACTTGCCATCGCCCAGCGGGCGAGTGCGAGCCAGGGGGAGGCGCTTTCAGGCAGGCCTTCCTGCAGAAGGCGGGGAAGGAGCGAAAGAGCTTCCTCGGGGTTGGCAAAGAAGCTGTGGTCGGGATCTTCCAGCGTGGGAGCGTGAGCGGCGGCGCATTCTGAGCTGTAGCCGAGCTTGGAAAGCTGGAGGGCCAGGAAGGAGGGCTCGCATTCTTTTCCGTCGCTTCCGAGCGAGGGGGAGGTGAGGTAGAGGGCATCGGAGGCGCGGGTGAGGGCGAGGTAGACGAAGAACTGCTCCTGATGGATCATCTGCATGAGATCATTCCCGAAGGTGAGCTGGCTGTTTTCATAGAGCGACTGCTTTTCCCATTCAGAGAAGAAGCCGCTCTCTTCGACGCGCTTGGGGAATTCGCCTTCGATCACGCCGGGGATGAAGACGACTTTCGCTTCCATCGCATAGCCGCGATCCATGCCTGTCACGGTCACATGGTCGAGGGTCGGCGGGATGGTGGAGTAGGTGAGGGCAGAGAGACCGTCTTCGAAGAGGACGCGGAAATCTTCGGCTGACATCGACTCATCCCCTGCGACATGGACGATCTCATCCAGAAGGCCCAGCACCTTCTTCCAAACCTGAAGGTGGGGGCGAAGGCCTGTCTTTTCGAAAGAGGCTTCATCCCATGCCGCCAGGGTGTGAGGCACCTTTTCGCTGAGGAGGAACCGGTAGAGGAGCGCTGCGCGGTCTTTGGCAGAAACGGCAGATTTCCACGCGGCAGAGAGAGGATCGAGAAGAGAGGTGAGGCGCGTGCGCCATTCATTCACGCGGCGGCGCTCGGTGAGCTCGGCTTCAGACAGCGGCGGGGGCGTCTCATCGAGATGGCGGTAGCTGCGCTGCTCCCAGCTGTCATGCCACTGCCAGGGACGGATGCGGCGGGAAAGGACGTAGTTCTCGAGACGGTCGATCTCTTCCTGAGAGAATTCAGGAAGGAGCGAGGTCTTCAGGAGGCGAAAGAGGGTGAGACGCTGCCAGCCTGCGTTCTTTCGGCCCGCTTCTTTCGCGAGAAACTGCAGCAGGAAGGAGGTCAGCATCACGAGCGGGTGGTTATTCATGGGATGCTTCTCATCGATGAAGCCGGGGATGCCGTAGGCAGCAAAGGCGCGGGTAAAGAGGTCGCTGTAGTTTTCCGGTGTGCGTGAGAGGACGAGGATGTCACGGTAGCGAAGACCTTTGTCACGGACGAGCGATGTGATGGTGCGTGAAATGAAATCCACTTCTTCCTTCGGGCTGGCTGCGGTGATGAGGTGGAGGCCGTCTTTCGCGCGGCCGTCCTCCGGGCGGGGGCGTGCGTGGCGTTCGAAGAAATGGCGCGCCATGAGCGCAAGGTCGCTGGTGCGGAAGCGTTTCCCTTCCGTGAGCACGACGGAGGAGGAGCGGCGTATCGCGCCCTGCAGCTGGCTGTAGAGCTGATACGGCCGGGCGAAGTTTGGATTTTCCGCTGCCTCTTCCGGACTGTCCATCTGCAGCGTCATGGTGACTTCCGCAGCTGTGTGAACGAGCGCGGATACGATGCGGATCTTCTGCGGCGCCATGCCGTTGAAGCCATCGATCCAGATATGGGAGCCGCGGAGCTTCTCTGACTTGGGGATTTCCCGTGCGAGAAGGTCGAAGAGGCTCCCTTCATAAGCGAAATGCATACGCAGATAGTCGTGGTACGCTTTATATAAGAGGGAGAGATCAGCGAGCTTTTTCCCCAGCGGCGTCTCTCCTTCCCGCTGCGAGGCGGCAAAGAGGTCATCTTCTGTGACGAGAAACATGTCGAGCTGATGGAAGAAGGCGGTCAGATTCTCCGAAAAATGCGGTTGCGATGCAGCGCGGAGGATCACTTGCAGCTCGTCTTTGTGTGCGTTCAGAAGGCGGCGCAGGATGATCTGCTGGCCCAGTGGCGAAAGGGCATCGGCGACCGGCGAGTGCAGCTCTTGAAAAACGCGGTAGGCGAGGCGTGAGAAACCGCACACCGTCACATCGATGAAGCCGCCGCCGGGGAAGGATTTCGCGAGCAGGTACTCCGCCGTGTATGTGCCCTGATCGGGGACAAGAAGGTAGGCGCGGCCGCCCGGGTTCTTTTTCAGATAGTCTTGGATTTCGCGGCAGCAGCGGGTGGTCTTTCCCGTGCCGGCGCGGCCGAAAATAAAATGCAGGCTCATAGGAGGCTCCTTTTGTGAGTGATTGGGGACTGGGTTCGGGGTTCAGGGTTAGCCCCTCGGGCGTGGTGCCCTTTGATTACGTGCGAAAGAGGGGGGAGCGGGTTCAACAGGTTCAGAAGGTTCAACGGTGGTGGTGCGGCGCATAAAAATATGGAAGCGCCGCGGAGCTTTGAAACTAGCGGTTTTCTCGTATCGCAAACCTAATCCCTAGCCACTAATCCCTAGCTACCAGTCACAAGTCACTAGTCACTAGCTACTCATCCCTGCTTTCAACCCTTTTATATGTTATAATACTAAGGTTATTTCATAAGAAAAACAAGGAGAACAAACGAATGGGTGAAAAGCTATGGACCCGTGAATTCATTGGCATGGGTCTGACGAATTTCTTTTACTTCATGTCTCAGTACATCATGATCGCGGCGTTGCCGGTCTACATCATGGATGATCTGGGGCTCGGCGAGTGGGAGGCGGGGATGGCGATGACCTGCTTTCAGATCGGTACGGTGGTATCCCGTCCGCTCGCAGGGCGTGTGATCGATGCGGTGAATAAGCAGCGCCTGCTCCTCATTGTCTCGGTGCTGCTCTTTCTCCTGATGGCGGGCTTCCTCCTTGCGTATCGGCTGGAGATCGCGCTTTCGCTGCGCCTCATTCACGGGATCGTCTTCGCACTGGGGACGACGGCTTCGGCAGCGATGGCGGCGCTCGTGCTTCCTGGTCGGCGGAAGGGAGAGGGGATCGGCTACTTTGCGGTCTGCGGAAATATGGCGATGGTCGTGGGGCCTTTGGTGGGGCTCATCCTCATCGAGCATTTCGGTGCGTCGGTGCTGTTTCTCTTCCTTTCTTTGATGGCTGCGTGTGCGATCGTTTCAGGAAATGGGAAACGGCTGCCCGCGCGCGTGATATGTCCATCGGGAGAAACGCACCGCGGATTTCATTTTTCAGATTTCTTCGAAAAGAAGGCGCTTCCGGCGGTCATCCTGGGCGGGCTTGTCTTTTTTGCCTACGGCGGTGTGCTGACATTCATTCCCATGTACACGAGAAGCCTTGGTATAGGCTCTTACACGAGTCTCTTCTTCCTCGTCTTTGCACTCGTCATCGTCGCATCCCGTCCGTTTGTCGGCTACCTCTTCGATCACCATGGCTCGGACTATACGGTGTATCCGGGCTTCCTTTTCTTCTCGGCGGGCTTTCTCCTCTTCTCGCAGGTCGATGGGCCTTTCCCCCTGCTCCTCTCCGCGGCGGTGCTGGGGATCGGCTTCGGCGCGCTGGCGCCTGCCTTCCAGACCATCGCGGTCAGCAGCGCCCCTTCTTCCCGCGCGGGCGTCGCGACGTCGACCTACTTCTGGTCGCTGGATATCAGTGTGGGCTTTGCAGCGGCCTTCCTCGGGCTTTTTGCAGAGGCTTTCGGCTATTCTTTCATGTATGGCGGCATCTGCCTCGCCTCTTCGCTTGCCGGACTGGCGTATTACTTCATGTGGCGAAGGGGAAAACAAATGAGGAATTAGGAATGAAGGTGGCGGCTTCGCCGTGATCGATGACGAGGTCGCAGCTGTTCTGGCATTCGTTATCTCAAGTGCGACGTTTCTCGCCGCTCAGGATGACGAAATGCGTCGTACTACTCCCGCTGAACCCTGAACCCCGAACCCTGAACCTTGAACCCTGAACCAAATGAAAGCAAAGTAAAAAGGGGCTGTGAAGAAATGAGGATTCATTTCTTCACAGCCCCTAGTCATACCGTGTGACCACTCTTCTTCTCATCGCCTGTGTGGAATTAGGCCTATCATGGCATGGGAAAGGGAGACGTCAAACACTTGCGGTCATGAGTGGATTTTTATGCTTAGTATAAACTTGCAACATTATTCAGGAAAGCGTATACTAAATAAAAATATGTATTTGTTTAGGAGGAGGAATTATTGTGTTCAAAACGATCCAGCATACGCTTGCCAGCGTGGCACTGATCAAGCAGATCGCGGTCGGTCTGGTGATCGGCATCTTGATCGCTGTCTGCTTCCCAGCGGCCATCCCCGTCGTGAAGATTTTCGGAGATCTTTTCGTCAAAGCCCTGAAGGGTGTCGCACCGGTCCTGGTTTTCTTCCTGGTCATGAACGCCATGGCGCAGAGAAAAGAAAATGGAAACGGCAGCATGAAGCCGATCATCGGCCTCTATGTGATGGCGACATTCTTCGCATCGCTCGTCGGGGTCTGCATGTCCTTTCTGTTCCCGACCACACTGCATCTGCAGGTGGCTGCTGACACGAAGCTCGCTCCGCCAAGCGGCATCATTCAGGTACTTCATAACCTGATCCTGAGCGTCGTCGATAATCCGGTGAATGCGCTGCTCTCTGCGAACTACATCGGCATCCTGGCATGGGCGATCATCATCGGTATCGCGATGAAGAATATCGCATCCGGCACCACCAAGGGCTGGCTCGATGATATCGCCAAGACCATCACCAAGGTGGTGACCTGGGTCATCCACTTTGCTCCGCTCGGCATCATGGGGCTTGTCGCTGACTCCGTCGGCACCGCCGGCGTGGAAGCGCTCATCGGCTATGTACAGCTTCTGGCGGTCCTCATCGGTTCGTACTTCCTGGTCGCTCTTGTGATGAATCCGATCATCGTATTTTCTCGCATTCACATGAATCCATACCCGCTGATCCTCACCACGATCCGTGAAAGCGGCGTGTATGCCTTCTTCACCAGAAGCTCGGCAGCCAATATCCCTGTGAATCTGGCGCTCTGCAAGAGACTCGGGCTGAATCCGGATATCTTCACGATCTCCATTCCTCTCGGCGCGACGATCAATATGTCCGGCGCATCCATTACGATCTCCGTGCTGGCTCTGGCCGCTGCACATACGCTGGGCATCGATGTCGATCTGCCGACCGCGCTCCTGCTCTGCATCGTATCTACCGTCGGTGCATGTGGTGCTTCCGGCGTCGCAGGCGGCTCTCTGCTGCTGATCCCGGTCGCTTGTGCGTCCTTCGGCATCAGCAATGATATCTCCATGCAGGTCGTCGGTGTCGGCTTCATCATCTCCGTTCTGGAAGATGCCTGTGAGACTGCGCTGAACAGCTCCACTGACGTGCTTTTCACTGCTACGGCGGAATATGCAGAACGCCGCAAGGCGGGTACGCTTCAGGCGGAAGACATGGTCCCGCATGATCACTAAATGAAAAAAAGCAACGAGGCAAAAGCCGCGTTGCTTTTTTTGTGGGCGCAGGGGAGATCGGGGCTTTTCGTCGGTAAGACGGAGGCGCCGATTCGACGGCTAACCGAAATTTCTATAATGCGTAACCAGTGAAAAAATGCTAAAATAATAAAGATTATGACGCTATGGAGGTCATTATGGAAACGATTGGTTTATTAGCGGGCATCGGGACGCTGCCGGTGGAATTCATCGAAGCAGTGCGGCCCCAGGGATATCGCGTGGTCTGTATCGCGGTGACGCCGGGCGTCGACGCAAGACTTGCCGCGATCGCGGATGCGTACTATGATATCAGCGCCTTTAAACTGGATAAAGTCATCAAGACTCTCGTGAAGGAGCATGTGAAAGAGGTCACGATGATCGGCAAGGTCACGAAGGAGTGGCTCTACAAGTCGCACACCCTTCCGGATATGCGCGCGGTGAGGCTCTTGAATCGTCTGCGTAAAATGAATTTCAAGGATGATACGATCACGCTGGCGATCGTGGATGAGCTGGCCAAAGACGGGATCTCCGTCCTGGATCAGACAAAGTATCTGAAGCCGCTCATGCCGGGGCCGCAGGTCTTCACTAAAAAGAAGCCGACGGAGGCGCAGATGGCCGATGTGGCTTTTGGTTTCGAGGCGGCGAAGGCGATCGGCGCGATCGATCTGGGGCAGACGGTCGTAGTGAAGGATCAGGCGGTCATGGCCGTCGAAGCCATCGAGGGTACGGATGCCTGCATCAAGCGCGGCGGCAGTCTCGCCCGCGGCGGCGCTGTCGTCGTGAAGACAGCCAAGCCCGGACAGGATACCCGCTTCGACATGCCGGCGGTCGGACTTACGACCCTTTCCTCCATGGAGGAGAGCGGCTGCGCGGTCCTTGCCATCGAAGCCTGGCATACCCTTTTCGCAGAAAAGGAAGCCGTGCTCCAGGAAGCCAATAAGAAAGGCATTGTGATATTGGCGGTGGAAGGAAAGAAGTGACTGGTGGCTAGTAGCTAGGAATTAGGGATTAGGAGTGACTAGTGACTGGTGACTTGAATACTGCCTTCGGGCATCGCTCTATTTATATTCCGCGGCGCTTCCATATTTTATGCGCCGCACCACTATTCCTAATTCCTCATTCCTAATTCCTCATTCGAGCAAAGCTTTCATTCAGAATCAGTGGATGGTACGCCCCAAGGGCTAACCCCGAACCCTGAACCTTGAACCCTTATATTCACGAGGACTTAACTTATGAAAATCATGATGTCTGCCGGAGAGGCCTCTGGCGATATGCATGCCGCAGCCGTTGCGGCAGAAATCAAAAAGCTCTACCCCGGGACAGACATCTTCGGGATGGGCGGCGCGGACATGCGAAGGAGCGGCGTCCGCATCATCTATGATATAGAAAATCTGGGCATCATCGGACTGGTGGAAGTCATCAAGCACCTGCCGCTCTTCTTCAAGCTGCGCAGCTTCCTGAAGGAAGCCATGCTGCGGGAAAAGCCGGATGTGCTGGTCTGTGTAGATTACCCCGGATTCAATATGAAGCTCGCCCATGTGGCGAAAGAGCTGGGCATCCCTGTCGTCTACTATATCGCGCCCACCATCTGGGCGTGGAACAAGGGACGGGCGAAGAATATCGTCCGCGATGTCGAGCAGGTGGCGTCCATATTTCCTTTTGAAGCGGACGCATACCGGAAGGCGGGAGCGCATGTGACCTTCGTCGGTCATCCGCTGGCGGATACGGTGAAGCCTTCCATGACGAAGGAGAAGGCGATGGCCTATTTCCATGGCGATCCGAATAAAAAGCGTATCCTTCTCATGCCGGGGAGCCGCAAAAATGAAGTCGCGGGGCTTCTGCCCGTGATGCTGGAGGCGGCGCGCCAGCTTGCCCAAAAGGCAGACTGCCAGTTCTTCATCCCTCGGGCCTCGACGATCCCGATGGAGATGCTTTCGTCCTTCATCGGGGCTTCGGAGCTTTCCGTAGAGATCACCGAGGGCAGGCAGTATGACCTGATGCAGATCTGTGATGCCTGCGTCGCCTCTTCGGGGACGGCGACCCTGGAAACGGCGCTCATGGAGCTGCCGACCGTATTGATCTATCGCCTCGCGCCGGTGACATGGATGCTGGCGAAGCTTCTCGTCCATGTGAAGTATGCGGGCCTGCCGAATCTTCTGCTGGACCGTGAGGTCACTCCCGAGCTCCTGCAGGATGCAGTGACGGCGGAGAATATTTCCCGCATCGTGACACCGTGGCTCATTCAGCCTGCCGCGCGGGAAAAGAATGTGGAAGGCATCCGAGAAGTGAGAAAAGCACTGGGCGGCGGAGGCGCGGTGCGCCGCGTGGCAGAACTCATCGTGAGGACGGGGAAAAAGTAAATGGTGGCTAGTGACTAGTGGCTAGTGACTAGGAGATTAGGAGACATCAGACTCTCGTATCGTCATTTTGAGCGAAGCGAGAAATCTTTGTCATTCGCGGTCAGGTAGGCAATGTTTGGAAAGTTCAAAACGGGAAGCCTGCTATCGAGAGACTTTTGGGCATCGCCACTAGTTGTACTTCGCGGCGCTCCCTCATTTTATGCGCCGTACCTTCACTCCTCACTGGGGAGCCATGTTTTCATTCACAAGCAAGGGGCGCCCCGTAACCCTGAACCCATCAACCTGAACCCTTTGAACCTTTAGTCTCCCCCCAAAGAAAATTCTGGAGAATGGAATGAATACAAAATCAAGTAAACTGAACAGTTACATGAGACTGTTATCCTATCTAAAACCCTACTGGAAGCTGCTTCTTGTTTCCGTTTTCTTCATGCTGCTCGTATCGGGCTCGAACCTGGTCGTGCCGTGGATCATCAAGGATGTCATCGATAAGGTGCTGAATGACAAGGACCTTGGCATGCTCTACCTCATCATCGTGGCGATCCTTGTGACCTTCCTCATCCGCGCGATCACCACCTTTGGACACCGCTACCTCATGGGATACATCGGGCAGGCTGTCATCAAGGATCTTCGAAATACGCTGTATCATCATCTGCAGAAATTATCGATCTCCTACTATGATCGTCGCCGCACCGGGGACATCATGAGCAATCTGACGAATGACATTGCGGCGCTGCAGACAGCCATCGTGGATAATTTCATCCAGCTGGTGCAGGAAGGCGCCATTTTCATCGGTTCTTTCGTTTCCATGATCTACCTGCAGTGGAAACTGACGATGCTCTGCCTTGTGATCGTACCGCTCGTTTCTTATACGATCAAATTCTTTGGGAAAAAGCTCCACTCGAGCGGCCGCGACGTGCAGGAACGACTGGCCGATGTGACGTCCATGCTGCAGGAGACTATCCAGGGCGTGCGCATCGTGCGCAGCTTCAATCGAGGCGACTTCGAAGAGAAGCGCTTCAATGACATCAATGAATCCAGCTTCAAGGCGACCGTGCGCTCCATCAGGCAGCAGAGCCAGATGACGCCGCTTGTCGAATTTCTCGCTGCCATTGCCGTCTGCGCGATCATCTGGTATGGCGGTGTCTCCGTCATTGAGGGCATGATGACCACCGGCGAGCTCATCGCCTTCCTGATCTATGCCATCAACCTGGCCAATCCGACCCGCCGTCTGGCAGAAAGCTTCGGTAATATCCAGAAATCCCTGGCCGCGGCGGACCGCGTCTTTGCGATCCTGGATGAGAAGTCAGAGATCCAGGACAAGGACGGCGCCAAGCCGATCGAAGTCACAGAGGGCTTAGTCGAAGCGCGCCATGTGGCCTTTGCCTATGAAAAAGAAAATCCGGTCCTGACAGATCTGAATTTCGTCGCCAGACCCGGACAGACCATCGCTGTCGTCGGGCCCTCCGGCGCTGGCAAGACCACCATTGCCAACTTGCTTCCGCGCTTCTATGATGTGACAGGCGGAGCCATCTGCATCGACGGCGTCGATATCCGGGATGTGACGGTCGGCTCCCTTCGCGACAACATCGGCCTCGTGCCGCAGGATACGCTCCTTTTCAATACCACCATCAAAGAAAATGTCCTCTACGGTCGCCTGGATGCGACGGATGAAGAGGTCTGGGATGCCATTCGCGCCGCGAATGCAGAGAAATTCATTCAGGGTCTGCCGCGCGGCATCGATACCAAGGTCGGCGATCGCGGCCTCGTCCTCTCCGGCGGTCAGCGTCAGCGCATCGCCATCGCAAGAGCGATCTTGAAGAATCCGAAGATCCTCATCCTTGACGAAGCGACCTCCGCACTCGATACGGAAAGCGAGAAGATCGTGCAGGATGCGCTCGACAAGCTCATGGTTGGCCGTACCTCCTTCGTCATCGCTCACCGCCTTTCGACCATCAAGAATGCCGACCAGATCCTTGTCCTGAATCACGGCGTCATCGAAGAAAGCGGTACACATAAGGAGCTCATGGAAAAGAAAGGGCTGTATTATGAGCTCTACACGATGTCGCAGAAAAATGATCGTGAGAAAAATAGTGACTAGTGACTAGGGACTAGGGATTAGGAATTAGGAACTAGAAACTAGGATTTTATCCCAGTGAGCAGCCCCTTACTATGAATGTAGGTCGAACGGTTCAATGGGTTCTGACGGGAAGGTAGGGAAGGGGGCACACAATTCATAAAGCGCCCCAATACCCTTTATATAAAACTTCGCGGCGCTACTAATTTTGATGCGCCGCACCTTCCCCATTGAACCCGCTGAACCCATTGAACCCGCTGAACCCGTTGAACCTGTTGAACCCGTTGAACCCGTTGAACCAAACAACCATCAAAGGAGAAAAAATTGTACTGGATTTACAACATTTGTCTTGTCGCCTACTGGCTGCTGCAGATACCGATCCTGATCTATCGGCTTGTCTTCGAAGAAGGCTTCTATGACCGTCTGAAGCAGAGCGCCGGCGTCATGCCGACGCCCACGCTGCAGCAGATCGCCTACCACAATGCCATCTGGGTGCATGCCGCTTCCGTCGGTGAGGTGGTCGCTGCGAGCCCGATCGTGCGCGAGCTGAAGAAGAAGTACCCGGATGAAATGGTGGTGGTGTCTGTCGTCACCGCGACCGGTCACCGTATGGCACAGCGCATCATCCCAGAGGCGGACGGACACATTTTCTTCCCCTTTGACCTGCCCGTCATCACCGAGCGCATCGTGGATATCGTGAATCCCAAGGCGATCATTCTGATCGAAACGGAGCTGTGGCCGAATTTCCTTCGCCTCGCTTTCCGCAAAAAGATTCCGGTCATGATGATGAATGGCCGCATCAGCAGCCGCTCGATGCGCCGCTATTCGCTGATCAAGCGCTTCACGACGCGCATGCTCTGCCAGATCCGGCGTTTCTGCATGCAGTCCCGCATCGACGAGGAGCGCATCATCGCGATGGGTGCCCAGCCGAAGCGCTGCACCATCACAGGCAATACCAAGTACGATCAGACGTACGCCGAAGTGTCGGAGGAAGAACGCGCCGCGCTTCGTAAAGAATTCCGCTTCGACGGAAAGGGCCCGATCATCGTTGCCGGTTCCACGCACAGCGGAGAGGAGGAGATCGTACTCCGCACCTTTGGTGAGATCCTGAAAAAATATCCTAAGGCGCGTCTGCTTCTCGCCGTTCGTGAGATCACGAGAGCGCCGTCCGTGAAATTTGCCATCAAGCATCACGGCTACAGCGTCCTGCGCCGCTCCAAGATGGGCACGGAGGAGGATGACGGCACGAGCCCGCAGGTGGTAATTCTGGATACCATCGGAGAGCTGGGGCGTCTTTACAGTCTGGCAGATGTCGTCTTTGTCGGAGGCAGCTTCGTCAAGGTCGGCGGTCATAATATTCTGGAGCCGGCGGCGCATGGCAAGCCTGTCATCGTCGGCCCTTACATGTTCAACTTTCAGGAGATCTTCGAGCTTTTGGAGAGCCGCGGCGTGTGCCTCATGACGAAGTCAGAGCATGAATTCAAGGAAACGCTCATGGACCTTCTCTCCCACCCCGATACCATGAAACGGATGGGAGAGGCGGCTTTAACCGTGGTGCATGAGAATCAGGGCGCGACCGAGAGAAACATCAAGGCTTTTGAGCAACTGGTCGGGGAAGCTGGCGTGAAGCTGGGAGGCCGTCATGAGTCTTGAGTCCTATGTCACAGGCTTAATGAAGGAGCCATCGCCGAAAGGCATGGACAGGCTGGTCCTGTCAACTCTTTCGCAGCTGGAAAAAATGTATTTCTCTCAGGTCGAAAAGAAGAGGGCGGCGGATATGGCCGCTGCGGTCTCCGCTCATGTACCCGTTATCAGTGTCGGCAATATCACGGCAGGCGGGACGGGCAAGACCCCCTGCATCCTAATGCTGGCCGAGCTCTTCTTCTCGATCGGCAAGAAGCCTGCCATCATCAGCCGAGGCTATAAAAGCGGCCTTGAAAAAGAAGGCGGCTGTGTATCGGATGGAAGATCCATCCTCGTATCCCAGCAGATGGCAGGGGACGAACCATACATGATGGCGAGAAAACTTCCGTCCGTCCCCATTTTCATCGGGAAAGACCGCATCGTCTCTGTGAAGAGGGCTGAGGAAATGGGAGTGGGCATCCTGCTTTTGGATGATGGCTTTCAGTACTGGAAGCTCAGACGCGATCAAGATATCATTCTCATCGATGCGACGAATCCCTTCGGCTATGGTCACGGCCTGCCCCGCGGTCTGCTTCGGGAGCCGCTCGATGCCCTTTCGCGGGCGAGCCTTTTCATCCTGACCAAGAGCGATCAGGTGCATCTGACAGATCTGATGGAGATCAGAGAAGAGCTCGCCCGTCTTGCGCCGGGTGTGCCCGTCCTATCCTCCACACATGCGCCGTCGAAGGTGGTGCCGTATGAGAAGTGGAAAGCCTTCCTTCATGAAGGGTCGCTCGAAGACGTCAGGATGAAGAAGGCCTATCTGGTCTCCGGCATCGGAAACCCCGCTGCCTTTAAAAAGACCGCCAAGGAAGCCGGTCTGCGTCCGGTGGGCGAGATGCCCTTCCCCGACCACCACAGGTATACAGAAGAAGATGTGCGGAATGCGATCTCCGAAGCCAAAGCCAAGGGCGCAGAGCTCATCGTCATGACAGAAAAAGATGCCGTGAAGATGCTCTCCCTTGCCAGCCTCGCTGAGTCTAACATTCCCTTTTACGTCCTTGAGATCGCGATGACATTCTCGAAGGAAGACAGGGAGGTATTGGAAGAATTCCTCCATGCCAAGCCGCAAGTCCCTCATCCATGATCCCTGTCACTAGTCACTACGCAAAGGAGTTCATCATGAAAATTGCTTGTATCATTCCGTCCCGGTATGCATCGACACGTCTTCCGGGGAAGCCCCTCCGCCTGATCGCGGGAGAGACACTGGTGCATCGTGTCTATGAAAGAGCCGTTCAGGCCAAGCTCCCTGACGTTGTCATCGTTGCGACAGACCATGAGGACATTGAGAAGGAAGTGAAGAGCTTCGGCGGTCATGTCATGATGACCTCCGCCCTCCATCCGACAGGCACTGATCGTCTGGCAGAAGTGGCTTCCCATACGCCGGACTATGAGATCATCGTCAATGTACAGGGCGATGAACCGCTGATCGACCCAGACGTGATCGATCGTCTGGCGCAGGATCTTATCGACCATCCGGAGCTGGATATGGCGACTGTCGCTACGCCTCTCCACGAAGACGAATACGATGATCCTTCCGCAGTCAAGGTCGTCGTGAACCAGAAGGGCGAAGCACTCTACTTCTCCCGTTCCCTCATCCCGTATCCCCGCCACGATTTCGAAGTGCCGGCGCTGAAGCACGTCGGCATCTATGCGTATCGGAGAGATTTCCTCCTCGCCTATGCGAAGATGGCGCAGACCCCGCTCGAAAAGACCGAGTCCTTAGAGCAGCTCCGTGCCCTCGAGATGGGCTACAAGATCGGTGTCATCGAGGTGAAGACACAGGATATCGGCATTGATACCGAAGAAGACCTGAAGAAGGCCAATGAGTATTTTGAAAAAATGGGAATGTAATTTTTTCAAATATTTTCACAATAAGTGAGGAGCAGGGAGTGAAAGGGCGGCGCACGATTCATATAGCGTCGCAAAAGGAAAATGGAGCGATGCCCATGTGTGGCGGAGGAGTTTGTTTCGGTCATGTTTCCTTAAAACGTCCGGCGCTATATGATTTTTTGCGCCGCACCACCACTCCTCACTCCTCACTCATCCCTCCTCACTTTTCACTCAGAACTGAAAAAACATAATTTGTGAATTTGCCATTTAACAACTAACTTCAAAGGAGCACCCTATGAAAACCATTCATGTCGGAAATCTGACCATTGACGGCAGCAAGCTGTTTCTGATCGCAGGTCCCTGCGTCATTGAAGGCTATGACCGCACGTTGATGATCGGCCGTGAGATCAAAAAGATCTGTGAACGCCTTGGCGTACAGTACATTTTCAAGGCGTCTTTTGATAAGGCGAACCGTTCCTCTTACCATTCCTTCCGTGGGCCGGGACTTGAGAAGGGCCTCGAGATCCTTGCGGATATCAAGAAGGAACTCCAGGTGCCGGTACTCTCTGACGTACATGATGTGACCCAGCTCGCACCAGCCGCCAAGGTGCTCGACATGCTCCAGATCCCGGCGTTCCTTTGCCGCCAGACCGACCTGGTATACGGCGCAGCGAAGACAGGCAAGCCTGTCAACGTGAAGAAGGGCCAGTTCATGGCGCCGGAAGATATGAAAAATGTCATCGGCAAGATGGAAGAAGCAGGAAATCCGAACCTCGCTCTGACAGAAAGAGGGGCGTCCTTCGGCTACCACAATCTCGTGGTCGATATGCGTTCCTTCCCCATCATGCGACAGTTCGGCTATCCGGTCATTTTTGATGCGACCCACAGTGTCCAGCTTCCGGGAGGTATGGGCAATACCACCGGCGGCCAGCGTGAATTCATCCCGTACCTCGCAAGAGCGGCAGCGGCATCCGGTGTCGACGGCTTCTTCATGGAAGTCCACGACAATCCGCCCGAAGGCCTGTCTGACTCTACCAATATGCTCTATCTCTCCTCCCTTGAGGGCCTCCTGAAAGACCTCATTGCGATCAATGACGTCGTAAAGAAGGATAAGGAAATGGGACTCGTGGCTGGGAAATAGTGACTAGTGGCTAGGGATTAGACTGGGAGACTAGGAGACATCAGACATTAGACATCTGACTTCTATCCTCCGACCTTCGGGCATCGCCCCATATATATTCGCGGCGAAGCCGCCACCTTCATTCCTAATTCCTCATTCCTAATTCCTCATTCAAATTCGCAATCAATGGGGCAGCACGCCCCACGGGCTAACCCTGAACCTCAATATAACTATTTTTCCTCGAATATTGTATAATAAGGTGTAAACTTATTTTGCGTTGACCAAGGAGGCATCATGTCCGTTATTGAAACAGCTTCGCGGGTGCTTCGGGATGAAGCAGCCGCTGTCCTTTCTCTGGTGGATCATCTGGATGGCGAATTTGAAAAAGCCGTTTGCCTGATCGAAGCGTCCAAGGGGCGCGTGGTCCTGACGGGTATGGGGAAATCAGGCCATATCGCGCGGAAAGTGGCAGCGACCATGGCGAGCACAGGGACGCCGGCTTTTTTCCTGCATCCGGCGGAAGGCATTCATGGGGATCTTGGCATGGTGACAGCCGATGATGTGGTCATCGCATATTCGAACAGCGGAGAAACGGGTGAGGTGCTGAATATCCTTCCGTCCCTGAAACGCATCGGAGCGAAGCTCATTGCGGTCGTCGGGAAAAAGAATTCGACACTCGCTAAAAATGCAGACGCAGTGCTCGATGCGGGCGTCGAAAAAGAAGCAGACAGTCTGGGGCTCGCTCCGACGAGCTCGACGACGGCTGCTTTGGCTCTGGGGGATGCGCTCGCCGTCTCTTTGATGGAGCGCCATCATTTCACGGCAGATAATTTTGCCGTTTTCCATCCGGGCGGCTCCCTCGGCAAGCGTCTGCTTCTCACCGTCGAGATGGTGATGCACAAAGGCGAGGACAATCCTTTGATCGATGAAATGGCTTCGGTCAAGGATGCGCTCTTTGTGATGACAGATAAAGGGCTCGGCGCCGTCTCTGTGACGGACAGGGAAGGACGCCTCTTGGGGCTCATGACGGACGGCGATGTCCGCCGCGGCCTTGAGAAGGGAGAGGATTTCCTGCTTCTCCCCGTAAGAGACGTCATGACGAAGTCACCGATGGTGATCTCGCAGCAGAAGCTGGCGGCCGAAGCCCTGCACATCATGGAAAAGCACATGCCGCATCCGATCACCGTGCTTCCCGTCTGTGATGAGCTAGGCAAGGCGATCGGCATGGTACATATCACCGATCTTTTGCGGCAGGGGGTCATGTGATGATCGGCGCAGAACAGGTGAAGCTCATCGCCTTTGATGTCGATGGCACACTGACAGACGGGACGCTCGTCATGGGGAGCGGCGGCGAGGCATATAAGCTTTTCAACGCGCATGACGGACTGGCGATTTCTCTCGCCCACCGCATGGGCTATGCAGTCGGTTTCATCACGGGGAGGACTTCGCCGATCGTAGAAGCGCGCGCGAAGGAGCTCTCCTGTGATTTCGTCCTTATGGGCATCCGGCATAAGGTGTCTGCTCTGCAGCAGCTGCTCAGGGAGCGCGCTCTTGGCTGGGACGAGGCGGCCTACATGGGGGATGATCTCAATGATCTGCCTCTCTTCTCCCGCGTCGGTCTGTCGGGCTGCCCGGCCGATGCCTGCGAGGAGAATCAGTCCGCAGCGGACTTTATTTCCCGGTATGACGGCGGACGCGGAGCAGCGCGTGAATTTATCGAGTGTATTTTGAGATCCCAAGGGCGCTGGGAGGAGGCGGTGTCCTCCTTTCAGGACGTCGATCAGGAAGATCTCGTGCAGTGAGAAGCGCTGCTCGATCGTGGAATTAGGAATCTTGAGTGACTAGTGACTAGGGATTAGGGATTGGGGATTAGGAGTGACTAGGGACTGGTGACTAGGAAACTCTCTCGTATCGTCATTTCGAGCGTAAGCGAGAAATCTTTGTCATTCGCGACCAGGCAAGCGATGTTTGGTACTCTCAAACGGGAAACCTTCTATCCACTTCCTTTCGGGCATCGCCCCATATATATTCGAGGCGAAGCCGCCACATTCATTTCTAATTTCTAATTCCTCATTCCTCATTCGAGCAAAGCTTTCATTCAGAGTCAAGGGACGGCACGCCCCGTGGGCTAATCCTGAACCCTATTTTATTCCCTTGTATTAAGGAAACGCTGATTAAATAGCAGAGCCGGATTTCATATGGATTTTTATACATAGCTTCGTCATCATCCTCCTTAAATAGCTCGCTATTCGCGTCAGATGATTCCTTGCTCTGTATAAAAATCCAAGAATGAAATCTGACAACGATTGAATCAGTGTTTCCTTAGGAAAGAAGAATCAGCCATGTTATTCAATGTACGATATGGACTCTTGAAGGGCATCAGTCACCTGCTGTGCGGGATGTCCTATGATCGGATCCTGTCCATCGGCCGCGTTTTGGGGCCATGCATCATGAACCGCATAGCCAAGCAGAGAAACCGCGGGATCGAGCAGATGATGCGGGGCATGGGCATCCGCCGCGAGGAGGCAGAGAAGCTGCTTCACAAGGTGTACGAGCACATCGGCATGTCCGCGATGGAGATGATGTACATGCCGCGCCTCTGTAAGGAAAAGGATCATATCGATGACTACGTGAAGATCGATCATCCGGAGTACCTGGAGGCGGCGTATGCCGAAGGAAAGGGCATCGTCGGTCTGACGGCGCATATGGGGAACTGGGAATGGCTCGGTGCCGGTCTTGCGCTTCATGATTATGACACCTCAGCGATCGGAAAGAAGCAGGCCGATGACGCGCTGATGCGGATCATCAATGACTACCGCGCCCGCGCGGGGCAGCACATCTTCCTCACCGGGACGGGCGGCTATGAAATGATCGCAGCGGCGCGCTCGATGAAGAAGAATCACATCCTGGGCTTTCTCTCCGACAAGGACGGGGATGAGACGGGGATCCCGGTGCTCTTTATGAACCGCGTATTCTCCTTCCCACAGGGGCCCTGCGTCTTTGCCAGAAAATTCAAGGCGCCGATCCTGCCGCTCTTCATCGTGAGAAATGAAGGCGGGAAGGGTCATACGATCTGTATCGGCAAGCCGTTCTATTATGAAGAGACCGGGGATACGAAGAGAAATCTCATGACGAATGCACAAAAGATGGCGACGATCATGGAAGATTTCATCAAGGAGCATCCCACCGACTGGCTCTGGTTCCAGCATCTCTTCTGGACGCGGCCGGGACGCATCAAGATGTATATGGAGCTGACGGAGGAAGAGAAGAAGCGTTTTGCCCCCGGCATCAGCGAAGACTGGAATGAAATCAGAGGAGGCAAGTCGTGAGCAGAAATAAAAAGAGCATCCTCATCGTACTCGTCATCCTTCTCGCAGCGCTTGGCATCTATTTTCTCTTCAAGGATGACCATCATGAAAAGGGAAGCGCCAAGTCCGACGGGCCGGCCATGGAGTTTTCCAATATCGAAATGAAGGAAGACAAGGATGGACAGTCTGTCTGGCGCATCAAGGCGAAGCATGTCAGCATGAGCCGGGATAAGAACTCGGCCGACATGGAAGGCATCGAAGCGTATTTCCTAAAAGATGGCAATGAGCTGAAGCTCAATGCCGATCAGGGACATTACGACAGAAAGCAGAAGAAGGTCCATGTCGAGGGGCATGTGGAAGGCACGTCAAGTGACGGCATGGTGCTTCATGCGAAGAACCTGACCTACGATGGCCATACAGACATTCTTTCGACCGATGAATTCTTTACGGCAGAAAAGGATGGCCGCGTACTGACGGCCGACAGCTTCACGGCAGATCGCGTACTGGAAAAGATCACAGCGAAAGGCCATGCGAGACTGGCAGATAAGGAGGATGCACAGTGAAAACTTTCTATACAGCACTCATGCTGGCAGCCGTAAGTTTGGGCGCGATGGGGACGGCGATGGCCGATGACATCACCGCCGATGTACTGACCTACGACGGCAAGACCAAGGTGGTTAGCGCGAAAGGAAATGTGGTGATTCACGCCAATGAAGGCGCTACCATCACAGGCACGAATGGGGAATATCATTTCGAAGATCGGAGTGCTTTTCTGGAAGGCGGCGTGAAATATGTCAAAGAACAGAGCACGCTGACGGCAGAGAAAATGTACCTCTATAAAGACAGGACGGCTCGCGGCATCGGCAGCGTGGATTTCGTAGACCTTGCGGAGCATCGCATCCTGCGGGGAGACGATGTGATGTACAATGCGGCTACGGGATTCGGCAAGATCGAAGGCAATGGCTATCTCGAGACCGCTGACGGCACCCTTTCTGCGCCGCATATCGAAGGCAACCTGAAGCAGATCAAAGTCGTTGCGACCGGCGGCGTGGATCTCACCAGCACGACAAACAACGCGGTGGGCTATGGGGATCAGGCCGTCTATACCCGTTCCGGGAGGGATGGCACCGATGGAAAGATGGTGCTTTCCGGCAACGCCTGGGTGGAGCAGAATGGCAATACCTTTGAAGGACCGGAGCTCGTGCTCCGTGATGCGGACAAGGTCGTCGAGACAACAGGCCGCAGTACGATCACCATCACGAATACCAAGAGTCCGTCAGAAGAAGGCGGAGAGGGAGACTCTCAGCCATCGGTTCCCGCAGGGCCGGTCAATCAGGCGACACCGATCGCCGGCCGTCCCGAATATGCAGGCAGCCCGTTAGAAATCAAGGATAACAAATGAAGATAGAAACTCATGATCTGATCAAGCGCTACGGCAGCCGCACCGTCGTCGATCATGTGAATGTAGAAGTCGAGCAGGGCTCCATAGTCGGTCTCCTTGGACCGAACGGGGCCGGCAAGACGACCACCTTCTATATGATCGTCGGAATCATCCAGCCTGATGAGGGCGATGTGACCGTAGACGGGCGTTCCATTTCCGGGATGCCCATCCACCAGCGCCACCAGTTCGGGATCGGCTACCTGCCGCAGGAAGCCTCCATATTCCGAAAGATGACCGTTTGGGATAACCTGATGTCTCTCCTGGAGACACGCAAGGATCTCAGCGAGAAGGCGAAAATAGAAAAAGCAGAAGCGCTGCTGGAGGAATTCCATATCACCCATGTCAAAGACACGAGGGGCGATGCGCTCTCCGGCGGTGAGCGGCGGCGCGTGGAGATCGCGCGTTCCCTCACGCTCGATCCTTCCTTCATCCTGCTGGATGAACCATTCGCCGGTGTTGACCCTCTGGCGGTCGAGGATATCCAGAGCGTTGTCATGCACCTCAAGACCCGCGGCATCGGCATCCTCATCACGGATCACAATGTCCGTGAGACGCTGCGCATCGTAGACAAAGCGTACATCCTCTCCGACGGCAAGATCCTGCTTTCTGGCAAGGCAGATGATATCGCTGTGAACCCAACAGCAAGGAAACATTATTTGGGGGAAAATTTCAGCTTATGATTCAAGAAGAAAGACAGGGAGGGAAATTCTGATGAGACTTCTGGACAAGTACGTATTAAAAGAATTTTTGGCTCCCTTTTTATTTGGCGTTGCCGCCTTTACGGCGATCTTTCTCGGGGCAGATACACTCTTGAAGATCGCTGGCTTTGTCTCTCAATATGGGGCATCTGCGATATCGGCAGTGAAGGTGTTCATCCTCGCACTGCCGCGCATCATCGTCTATACCTTCCCGATGGCCGTACTCTTGGGCTCACTCATGTGCTTTTCCCGTCTGTCCGGGGCGAGCGAGCTCATCGTTATGCGTACCTCGGGGCAGAGCTTCTTCCGCCTCGCACTGCCGGTCTTTCTGGTAGCGTTTCTGATCTCCCTCTGCGCCGTGGCCTTCAATGAATACGTCGTGCCGTGGACAAACCGCGAGTATGACTATGTGGTGAATACGGAGATCAAAAAGAACCTGAATCCGGGCGTCACGGATCACGTCGTCATCCGCGATGTGCAGAACGGCAAGATCGCGCATCTCCTCTATGCGCGCCGCTACAATCCGAATACCAAAGAGCTTGAGAATATCACCGTGCAGGAATTTGAAGATGAAAAGGTCATCCATGTCGAGAATGCACCGAAGGCAGTCTGGCAGGATGGCGTATGGCGCATGACCGATGGGATCATTTACGACCTTACCGGAGAAGGCGTGGAACGCATGATGCATTTCGAAAGTCAGGAGATCCCGTATGCCATGTCGCCCTCAGAGATCCCGCGCGAGTCGAAAAAACTCGATGAAATGACCATCCGGGAGCTTCTTGTCACGCAGAAGGCGTACACCGCGGCGCATGCAGATGCGACGGGCGTCATTATGGAGGTTTATCGCCGCTTCTCACTGCCGATGGCCAGCTTCGTCTTTGCTCTTGTCGGCGCCCCTTTGGGCGTGCAGAAGCAGCGCTCCTCTTCCTCCATCGGCTTTGGCCTCTCCGTGGTCATTATTTTCGTATACTACGCCATCATGACATTCCTCGAAGCTCTGGGCAAGGGCCACATGCTCCCGCCCTTCTGGGCCGTCTGGCTGCCGAACTTCATCGCCCTCGCCATGGGCTGTCTCTTGATCCGCAGAGCGGATCGGTAGTGTTTGAAGTAACTAGTGACTGGTGACTGGTGACTAGTGACTGGTGACTGGTGACTGGTGACTGGTGACTAGGGACTAGGGACTAGGGACTAGGGATTAGTATCTAGGGATTAGGAGCAAGCGGTGATTGCAATAGCGCAGTTAGGGGAATACTGACTGTCCTGCAAAGGGATCTCTCGCCAATGCTTCTGATGACGACGGCGCGAAGCTCTATCAAAATTCCGCGGCGCTTCTGATTTTTATGCGCCGCACCACCATTTCTCATTTCTCATTTCTCATTCCGCATTCGGGCAGAGCTTTCATTTCCTATCAAGGGGCAGCACGCCTCACAGGCTAACCCTGAACCCATTTTCCATCGCCAAGGAGGTTTACTATGTTTATCGGCATATTCATGTTTCTGATCCTGATCGCTATGGGCGGGCTGATCGCCTTTTTGGGAGATCGGATCGGATCGAAGGTCGGTAAGAAGCGGATGACGCTTTTCGGGCTTCGTCCGAAGTACACCTCCGTGATCGTGACGATCATTTCCGGCATCCTGATCTCCTTCTTCACCATCGCCGTGCTGGCTGTCGTGAATGAAAATGTTCGTGTAGCCCTCTTCGGTCTCTCCAAGCTGCAAAGCGAGATGCAGGATCTAAATCAGGAGATCAAAGTCAAGAACCGCGAGCTCGAGAAGGGCAAGCTGCAGCTCGAAGCACGCAACAAAGAGTATGAAGACGTGAACCAGAAGGCCGAAGAGACATCCAAGCGATTGGATGAAGTCGAAGGCCAGCGCGTCTTCATGGAGAGTGAGCTCTCCTCCGTACAGCAGGCGTATGATGAGGCGAAAGCCGGCGTCGAGCAGTCCGCAGAAGACATTGCGGAGCTGGAAAAGATCCGCGAAGAGCTGACAGGAAATATTGCGACACTGAATCAAGAGAAGGAGCAGCTCATCAAAAATATCTACGCACTGCGTGAAGGACAGGTGGTCTTCCAGGCAGGCCAGGTGCTGACAAGCGTCGTGGTTGATGAAGAAATGGATGAGAACCGATCAAGAGAGGTGCTGAAGAGCGTCCTTGCCGACATCAACGGCATGCTGAAGGAAAGACTGAACATCACCGATGAGAGTGTGAATCTCGTCCGCATGAGCCAGAGAGACTTTGACGAGTCGGTGGCGCAGGTGACAGGCGCCAAACATAAAAAGCTCGTCCGTGTCGTTGCCGCACAGAATCTCATCTTAGGTGAACGCCTCGTGGTAGATTTCGATATCCATGATAACCTTCTCGTCTTCAGACAGGGACAGGTCATCTATAAAGGCGGTCTGGATAAGTATAAGGACAGCAAAAACTATGAGATGCAGGTACTGCGCTTCCTGCAGGATCTGAATCACTACGCGCAGGCACAGGGGATCCTCCCGGATCCGATCACCGGCAAGGTCGGTGTCCTGGACGGACAGGAGCTTGTCGAAGTCATCCAGAAGGTCAAGGAATGCAGCGGGCAGTGTGAGCTCAAGGTGACAGCACACAGTGATGTCTACACGAAAGGCCCGCTGACCATCGATGTGGAGGTGCTGCGTCCATGAAGGGACTTCTCTGCTCCATTGATCCCGGACGGGATAAAACAGGCGTCGCACTCGTCCATGCGGATGGGACGCTCGAAAAGAAATGCATCGTCCGGACCGTGGACTATGAGCAGGAGCTGGCACGCCTGCTCGCCGGGAAAGAGATCTTCGCGCTAGCCATGGGAAACGGCACACGTCATGAGGTCATGCAGGAGCGAACAGAAGCCCTTCTTAGCAAACTCGGATGCGAGATCCCCGTCACGCTCGTCGATGAGAAATACACGACGGAAATGGGGGAGCAGTGGTACTGGAAAGACCACCCGGCCAAAGGCCTTGCTTGTCTCATCCCCAAGGGGATGAGAAGCGTCCCCGTGCCGGTGGATGACTACGTGGCATGGATCATCGGATGCATCTACCTTGGCATCGTCAAAGCAGAAGACGTAGGGCATAAAAAAGTATAAAAGCGGGGCCCCTTAAAGCGGGCCCCTTTTGGGTGGCTGGTGACTGGTGGCTAGGGACTAGGGATAGCCCGTGAGGCGTGTCGCTCCCTCGATTGCGAATGAAAATTCTGCTCGAATGAGGAACGAGAAATGAAGGTGGCGGCTTCTCCGCGGATACATATGGGGCGATGCCGGAAAGGAGCATTCAAGTGACTAGCCGCTTAAAGCGCCTAATCCCTAATCCCTAATCCCTAGTCACCAGCTATCAGTCACTGATTTCGCCGCTCCAATTCTTTTGAACCCATTGAATCAGTGTTTCCCTAGAACCCGCTACTCCTGCATTGTACCTCTAAAATTTTCTTCTTGACTTACGTTCCCTCATACTATATAATATTTAATCGTAACGGGGCATAGCGCAGTTGGTAGCGCACCTGCTTTGGGAGCAGGGGGTCGCCAGTTCGAGTCCGGCTGCCCCGACCATATGGCTCAGTAGCTCAGTTGGATAGAGCAACCGCCTTCTAAGCGGTGGGTCGTGAGTTCGAATCTCTCCTGGGTCACCAAGACAAAGCACTCTTGCAATAGCAAGGGTGCTTTTTGGATGCCATTTTCATTTTCAGAAAGATGAAAAAAAGTTAAAATCCCCTCTTTTCATATCATAATAAATCATGTATAATGGGAAACATGCACTCCAATGCATACAAAAACTGTGAAATGAATCTATATCTATGAAGTGGGAGATGAAACGATGATTGACTATACGAAGTACCGAATGAACCAGCTGAATAGTGCCTGTGCTGAATTTATCAGGCAGGAGTCTGCAGGCAGTCTGCTCCTGATGCTCGCGACGATCATCGCGATGGTGCTGGCCAATTCGCCGATGGCGGAGACCTATGAGCATGCGCTGCACCTCTTCGTAGATCTGCCGCTGCTGCCGGACATGTCACTCCTGCACTGGGTGAATGACGGCCTGATGGCGATCTTTTTCCTTGTCGTCGGGATGGAGATCAAAAGGGAATTTCTTTTCGGCGAGCTGAAATCGCTCTCCGCGACCCTGCTCCCTATTGCGGCAGCGGTCGGCGGTATGCTGATACCGGCGGCGCTCTACAGCCTTTTCAATATGGGTGGTCCCACCGCGCAGGGCTGGGCGATCCCCATGTCGACCGACATCGCCTTTTCGCTGGGCGTACTTGCCTTTGCAGCCAAGCGTGTGCCAAGAAGTGTGATCGTCTTCCTGACGGCACTTGCGATCGTGGATGATCTGGGCGGGATCGTCGTCATTGCCCTTTTCTACAGCACGCAGCTCCAGTGGACCGCGCTCGGCGCCGGCCTTGCTGTGCTCATGCTGATGGCACTCTTCTCCTGGAGAAATGTTCATCATCCGCTGCCCTATGTTTTGGGCGGCGTACTGACCTGGTATGCTTTCTATCAGGCGGGCATTCACCCGACGGTCGCAGGCGTATTGACAGGCTTTTTGATCCCGGCCGGCACGGAAAATACCCAGCACTCCCATCCGCTGCACCTGTGGGAACATAAGCTGTCCCCCTGGTCGGCCTTCCTTATCATGCCGATCTTTGCACTCGGGAATGCCGGTATTTCGATGACGAGCGAAAGCTTTGCCTCCCTCGCTTCCCCGATCGGCCTCGGCATCATCGCCGGACTCTTTCTGGGAAAGCCTCTCGGTATTTTCACGACTGTTTTCCTGATGGTGAAGCTGGGCATTGCCAAAAAACCGGAAGGGGCCAAGTGGATGCACTACCTGGGCGCAAGCATTCTGGCGGGCATCGGCTTCACGATGTCTATCTTCCTCGCTTCGCTCTCCTTCTCGGATCCCGCAGAGCTCACCTCTGCGAAGGCAGCGATCGTGACGGCCTCCATCCTCTCGGGCCTTGTCGGTTCGTTCGTATTTAAGATCAGCGAAGACAGGAAGCAAGGAAATAGGACTTAAGCCGGATCCTTTGGCGTTATCTGCACTTTTATCAGTAAAAGGGGCTGTGAAGAAATGAATCCTCATTTCTTCACAGCCTCTTTTTACTTTGCTTTCATTTGGTTCAAGGTTCAGGGCTCTCGTGGAGGCTTCGCCGCCTTTTTTTAGAAGATGGTATTCTCGTATCGAACCTTCCCCTCTAGGGGAAGGTGCCCGAAAGGGGCGGATAGGGTGACTATGGCATGAAAGACAGCTGAGATAAGGTTTCCCGCTCACTCCCATGAGAGCTGCAAGTCCCCCGCGGCAGATGGAACGCGAAAATGAGATGATCGTTATTTCACATCGCCTTTTTGTGTGGGAGAAGCGCTGCGGCATTCACCCAAAGCGGACCCGCGAAATCTTTTGAACCTTCAGAAGCCATTATGCTACAATACAGAAAAGGAGGCATACACATGACATATAAGAATGTAGTCGTTTACTGCGGCTCCCATTTCGGAAATGATCCTGCCTACGCGGCCTTTGCGGGCGAGCTGGGAGAGGCGTTGGGAAAGAATCAATTCCGTATGATCTACGGCGGCGGTACGGTCGGCCTCATGGGCATCTGTGCGGACGCGGCGATGGCAGCAGGCGGAGAAGTGACAGGCATCATTCCCGAGGTGTTCATCGCGAAGGAACAGGCGCACCGCGGCCTGACCGCGCTCATTGAGGTGCCTGACATGACTGTTCGCAAGCAGAGGATGATCGAAATGGGGGATGCGTTCATCATTCTCCCCGGCGGTATCGGCACGCTTGAAGAATTGGCGGATACAGCGAACCAGCGTCATATTTATGGGGATCCCTTCGCGCAGCCGCCCATCATCATTTGCAATATCGAACACATCTACGATGGCCTTCTCGCGCAGATAAAAACATGGGAAGAGGCGGGATTCATTGAGCCATCAGAGTGGGGAAATCTCCATGTCGCAGAGACGATGGAGGAAGTGATGGGGATCTTAAAATGAAAACGAAGCAGTGAGGCGTGTTGGAGGCGGCGCACCATTCATAAAGCGCCTCAATCTCCTTGGTTTGTATAGGTAAGTTTGCTGGTGGCTTATATAAAACTCTGCGGCGTTTTCTTGATTTAATGCGCCGCACCAACCCCTTTGCACCTCTTTCACACGCGACCAGGGGCTGACCTTGCCCCATCCATTTCTGCATGAACAATCACAAAAAAGTATAAAAATAATGCATTATGATACGCACGGGAACGTGGTAAAAAAGTTGCCCATAAACACTAAGAAAAATAGGATAAAAAATCATTGACATCGGAGGCCTTCGATGATATAATTCCAATGTTGCGTGGATTTAGTGTGCTGAAAAGCAGGTGAGAACGTATGACACTGGAAGAATTGAAAGATTCGGACTTTGTAGTAGGAATGAAGGAAACAGAACGAGCAATCGAGAAGAGGGAAGCCTCTGCTGTATTTATTGCTTCAGACTGTGATGAACGGATCTCTGCTCCGCTCCTTTCTGCGTGTCAGGCGTCAGACATTCCCGCCATTCAGGAATTCACCAAGAAGGAGATCGGCCGCGCGTGTGGCATCAAAGTGAAAGCCGCTGCTGCCGCTGTCCTGAAGAAATGCTGATCTCATCCGCGTTTCTCAAAGATCCCTGGTAATATCCAGCAAGGCTATGCCTTATTGGATCAATTATAAATTTACCCTTATAGAAAGGAGGTGCCCATTTTGCCGACAATCAATCAGCTGGTTCGTAAAGGCCGCCAGACCCTGGCAGTCAAAGCGAAGACCCCGGCTCTGAAACAGTCCCCACAGAAACGTGGTGTCTGCACAAGAGTTTACACCGCTACCCCGAAAAAGCCAAACTCCGCTCTTCGTAAAGTAGCTCGTGTACGCCTGACCAACGGAATCGAAGTTTCTGCTTACATTCCTGGTGAAGGCCACAACCTGCAGGAACATAGCGTAGTCCTCATCAGAGGCGGCCGTGTTAAGGATCTTCCAGGTGTTCGTTACCACATCATCCGTGGCGCTCTCGATACCGTAGGTGTATCTGGACGTCAGCAGTCCCGTTCCAAATACGGTGCTAAGAAAGACAAGAAATAAGATTTCCTGTCAACCAAGTTTTATGTGATCAACTAACATCTATATAAGGAGGAACTAACAATGCCGAGAAAAGGTGCTGTTCCGAAACGTGACGTGCTGCCGGATCCCGTGTATGGAAACAAGACAGTCACTCGTTTCATCAATAAAGTAATGCTTGACGGCAAGAAGGGTGTCGCAGAATCCATTGTATATGGCGCATTTGACATCTGCCACAGCAAGCTCAACAAAGAACCGATCGAAATTTTCGAACAGGCTCTGAACAACGTAATGCCAGTTCTGGAAGTTCGTGCTCGTCGTGTCGGCGGCGCAAACTACCAGGTACCGGTAGAAGTAAGAGCAGACCGTCGTCTGACTCTGGGTATCCGCTGGATGGTCAACTATGCCCGTCTGCGCAGCGAACGTACCATGGAAGAACGTCTTGCAGGTGAACTGATGGACGCTTTCAACAACACTGGTGCTGCTGTAAAGAAGAAGGAAGATACCCATAAAATGGCTGAAGCAAACAAGGCTTTCGCTCATTACCGCTGGTAATTTTAATAAGGAGAAAAAATCGTGGGCAGAGAATTTCCGCTTGAAAAAACAAGAAACATCGGCATCATGGCGCACATCGATGCAGGTAAGACCACAACCACGGAACGTATCCTGTATTATACCGGTGTAAACCATAAGATCGGTGAAGTTCACGATGGCGCTGCTACCATGGACTGGATGGAACAGGAACAGGAACGTGGTATTACCATTACCTCCGCTGCTACCACCTGCCACTGGAAAGGCTACCGCGTAAACATCATCGATACCCCAGGGCACGTAGACTTCACTGTAGAAGTTGAACGTTCTCTGCGCGTACTCGATGGCTCCGTAGCAGTATTCAGTGCGAAAGACGGCGTTCAGACCCAGTCTGAAACCGTTTGGAGACAGGCAGACCACTATCATGTACCGCGTATCGCATTCATCAACAAGATGGATACCGTCGGTGCTGATTTCCTCCATGCGGTAAAAACCATGGATACCCGCCTCCATGCAAGAGCTATTCCAATGCAGCTCCCGATCGGCGCTCAGGATACCTTCACCGGTATCGTTGATCTGCTGACCAGACAGGCTGAAATTTATGACAGCGATGACGGCAAACAGTACCATGTCGAAGACGTACCGGCCGATCTCGCTGATGAAGTAGAAGAACTTCGTGAAAAGATCATCGAAACCGCTGCTGAAGGCAGTGATGAACTGATGGAAAAATACCTGGACGGCCAGGAACTGACTTTGGAAGAAGTCAAAGCTTCCCTCCGTCAGCAGGTATTGGACTGCAAACTGTTCCCTGTATTCTGCGGTTCCGCATACAAAAACAAAGGCATCCAGATGCTGCTCGATGCTGTCCTGGACTACCTGCCATCTCCGCTGGATGTTCCTCCGGTCAAAGGTACCACCCTTGACGGCGAGGAAGTTACCCGCGAAGCATCTGACAGCGCACCGATGGCATCGCTCGCATTCAAGATCATGGCTGACCCATTCGTTGGTAAACTGGCATTCTTCCGTGTATACTCCGGTATCATGAACCAGGGCACCTACGTTCTGAACTCCACAAAAGGAAAGAAAGAACGCGTTGGCCGTATCCTTCAGATGCATGCAAACCATCGTAAGGAAATCGACTGCGCTTACTCCGGCGATATCGCTGCAGCAGTCGGCTTCAAGGATGTCACCACCGGCGATACCCTCTGCGATGTAGATCATCCGATCATCCTCGAAAAAATGGAATTCCCGGATCCGGTCATTTCCGTTGCTGTTGAACCAAAGACCAAAGCTGACCAGGAAAAGATGGGCAATGCTCTTCAGAGACTGGCAGAAGAAGATCCGACCTTCAAAGTACACACTGATCCGGAATCCAACCAGACCATCATCTCCGGCATGGGCGAACTCCACCTCGACATCATCGTCGATCGTATGAGACGTGAATTTAACGTAGACTGCACCGTAGGCAAACCGCAGGTCGCTTACCGTGAAACCATCCGTAAATCCGTTGAATCCGAAGGTAAGTTCATCCGTCAGACCGGCGGCCACGGCCAGTACGGTCACTGCTGGCTGCGTCTTGAACCGATGGAACCGGGCAAAGGCTTCGAATTCGAAAATGCTGTCGTTGGCGGCGTTATTCCGAAAGAATTCATCAACCCGATCCAGACCGGCGTAGAAGCAGCTATGGAAGACGGCGTTGTTGCTGGCTATCCGATGGTAGACATCAAAGTTACCGTTTATGATGGTTCCTATCATGATGTCGACTCCTCCGAAATGGCCTTCAAAGTCGCAGGCTCCATGGCATTCAAAGATGGTGCGAAGAAAGCTGACCCAGTTCTCCTCGAACCATACATGTCTGTCGAAGTCGACGTACCGGAAGAATACATGGGCGACGTTATCGGTGGCCTGAACTCCCGTCGTGGACGTATCGAAGGCATGGAAACCGAAAACGGCGAATCCAGAATCAAAGGCTTCGTTCCGCTGTCTGAAATGTTTGGTTATGCAACAGGACTGCGTTCCTCCACCCAGGGCCGCGGCACCTTCACCATGACATTCGACCATTACGAAGAAGTTCCGAAAGCTATTTCTCAGCAGATCACTGAAGAAAGACTCGGAAAGAAATAAAATTTTATTAAGGAGACCTCAAAATGGCAAAAGCTCATTACGAAAGAACCAAGCCGCATGTTAACATCGGCACCATTGGCCACGTCGATCATGGTAAAACGACCCTGACCGCTGCTATCACCAAAGTTCTGGCTGAAGAAGGCAAAGCAAACTTCCTCGACTACGCTTCCATCGATAAAGCACCGGAAGAAAGAGCTCGTGGTATCACCATCAATACCTCCACTGTAGAATATGAAACCGCTACCCGTCACTACGCACACGTAGACTGCCCAGGGCATGCTGACTATGTCAAGAACATGATCACCGGCGCAGCACAGATGGACGGCGCTATCCTCGTCGTATCCGCAGCTGACGGCCCGATGCCGCAGACCCGCGAACACATCCTTCTGGCTAAACAGGTCGGCGTACCGGCTATCGTTGTATTCCTGAACAAAGCTGACCAGGTCGACGATCCGGAACTGATCGATCTCGTAGAAATGGAAATCAGAGATCTGCTCTCCTCCTACGACTATCCAGGCGATGACACCCCGATCGTTGTCGGCTCCGCTCTCGGCGCTCTCAACGGCAATCCGGAAGATGAACAGAAGATCCGTGATCTGATGGCTGAAGTCGATGCTTACATCCCGACCCCGGAACGTGACACCGACAAACCATTCCTGATGCCAGTCGAAGACGTATTCACCATCACCGGTCGTGGCACCGTTGCTACCGGCCGTGTAGAACG
>OIYF01000069.1_pt1 | contig 51582 bp, 34 predicted proteins | sample 1587971 | NCBI WGS metagenome assembly OIYF01 (sample SAMN03283248) | human gut metagenome | biome: human-associated habitat; material: feces | host: Homo sapiens | place: Peru | collected 2012 | reverse complement strand
TCAGCCATAGTCTCTTCTTCAGATTTAGAAGCATTAGCTTTATCTTCAGTCTTTTCTTCAGCTTCTTTTTGCTCATTTAAAGCAGCGCTCCAGGCGTCAGCCATAGTCTCTTCTTCAGATTTAGAAGCATTAGCTTTATCTTCAGTCTTTTCTTCAGCTTCTTTTTGCTCATTTAAAGCTGCGCTCCAGGCATCAGCCATAGCTTCTTCTTCAGATTTAGAAGTATTATTTTTTTCTTCACTCTTCTCTTCAGCTTCCTTTTGCTCATTTAAAGCTGCGCTCCAGGCATCAGCCATAGCCTCATCATCAGACTTAGCTTTATCATCATCTTTCTTTTCAGAGTTTTCCTGTTCGTTTAAAGCAGCTTCCCAAGCTGATGCCATATCATCTTGTGAAGTATCTTTATTCTCATCTTTATCAAGATCAACGTTCTTTTCAGAACCAGTCTGCTCATCTAGAGCTTTTGACCACTCATCCATTACATCCTTGTCATCTTTTATCTCATCAGATGAGTTAGTTGTTGCTGCATTATCCCAAGCCTCTTGAGCAGGATCTTTTTCAGTTGCAGTTGCATCAGCACCAGTGTTATCTGCTGTTGCACTGTTATCAGGAATTTCTGTAGCATTTGAAGCTGATTCTTCAGCGTCAGCCTGCTTTTTCTCATTTAAAGCAGCTTCAACATCTGATGCTGAATCAGATGGTGAATTTATAGAGTTATTGTTCTTGTCCAGTTCTCTTTGAGGAATATCCGTGGTATCCGGCTCTTCATCGCCAGATACGGGAGCTTCAAGATCGATAGAACCGTTCTCATCTGATAATAAGGTATCATCTGATGAGTAATCATCCTCAACATCAAAGTCATCGGTCATCTTAGCGCTAGCACGAGACTTTAACTTGATAATTAAGAAGACAATCATCAGTACTAAAGCTAATAAGCCAGCACCGAATAAGATCATCATGACTGGCTTATCAAGATCAACTACAGAGGTAGGTGTACTTACTGAGAATTTAGACAGCTGTAGCTGCATATCCTCAATCTTCTCATCATTAGCAAGTAACATCTCTCTCATTCTGTCATTATCTTGAGAGATCTTTGAAATATTACCTTTAATCTCAATAATGTCTTGCTGAAGACCTGAAATAATATTGTCATACTGAGAAGCTAATGTAGAAACACTGTCTGCTGCTGTTTTAGCAGTAGCTGCAGATGTTTTCTTCATTCTGTCCATAGCTTCAGCTAACTGTTGCTCTAAGACTTTAGTTTTCTCATCAATAGCTTTCTTATTGCCATCGAGCATGATCCTGATAGATTGAGCATCTACAGCAGCAGCTGCAAGATCAGCACTCATTGCTTTAGCAGCTTCTGCCTTTTTATTATTGTCTGCACTGCCCTCATTATTACCGTTTGGTACGGTCTCTTCTGTAACCTGACTTTTATCAAGATCAGCGCCACGGGTATTCTCTGGCATTGCTACGGATAAATCTTTTTTAACCGCTTCTTCCTGTAACTTTTTAATCTTAGTCTCGGTGGCGGTGTACTGAGGAATATCGTTATCAGACAGTGACTGCATTGGCTTTGAAGCTTGTGTTGCAGGAGCAGGAGTTGCTGTGTTGTTTAAGGTTGCCTGAGTATTTACAGTAGCAGGAGCATTACCTAAAGGAGGTAAAGTCATACTGCCCTGAGCTAAAAGTCTTGAACCTGTATCGGTTGTTTCTCGTGCAATTTCAGTTACAGGAGGAATAGTAATAGTAGTTCTTAAAAGGTTGTTGACGTTACCACGACCGAATGCGCCACGATTATGTCTGTAAATTGAGGCTACAATCTGGAATTCATTAACACTTCTATCCAGAGGTAAGTAGCGGTGGGCTACAGACCAAATGGTATCACCTGATGCAACGCTATAGGTCCTAGCTGGGGTCTGCTGAACAGAAGTTGCATTGCTTTCAGTCTGAGGTTGTCTTGTTGCTGTAGCCGCTGGTGCTCTGGTTGCAGTTGCATTTACACTAGCTTGTCTGTTTTGTCTAGGAACTGCACGTCTTACAGGAGCTCTAATAGCTGGTTGTACAGGCTGTACTTGAGGAACAGTATCCTCAACTTCAGGACCTTGAATAGTAATAGTAAAAGTACCATCTTCATCAGCTGACATTGCCGAAAAAGGTAATAAAAAAGATAAAGCTACAGATAAAAGTGCTTTTTTGTAAGCGTGCATAACTAACAACCCCTATTTTTATGCATTATTTTACTCAAAATGAGATCTGTCAAAATAAGGTCAGATCCCATTTTTGGAAAAGTTATGCATAAAGTGTGCACATTTTACAGATTAGAGAGATTTTGCAATCAATTTTGCAATTTCAACACAAGAAATAGCTTCACCTCTTCTAGTGTTATCCATCATAATCACAAAGCTGTAAGATTTTGAACCAGGTTTGTCCTGCTTTAATCTTGTGAGCATTACAGTTCTCTCGTTGATAATATCTGCTACAGGAGATAAAACATCATCCTCTGAGGCTACAGTTACATACTCTGAAGCATCAAAAGCCTGTTTAACCTCTTCTAATGTAGCCTTATCCTCAAGATCAACATTAACTACCATAGTGTGACCGTAGAATACAGGAACCTGAATGCAGGTAATATCAAAACCACGCTCGAAACGGCCTAAAATTCTTGATACTTCATTACTGATAGCATTTTCATGGTCTGAATATCCATTATCCTCAAGCAGTCCCATTCTAGTGTGCAGATTGAATGCTAATTGAGCTGGAAATCCCTGATGCTCTGCTGCCATACCGTTTAATAATAAGGTTGACTCATGAGCTAGAGTTTCAGTACCTAACCGACCAAATTCTGAAACAGATTCCATTGAGGTTACAGTAGCTCTTGCAATGCCATACTCATCATGAAGAACAGATAAAGCCAGGCACAGCTGTACAGATGGAGCTAAAGCAGGAATAACCAGTCTGTTTTCAATTGCCTTTTTAATATCAAAAGGATTGATTTCAGGTACGATGGTTACAGTCTTATCATCACCATTGAATAAATGGCTATCATCAATAACGATACAGCCTTTCTCTCTTGCTGCATTAATCCAGTGCTGAGATTCATCCTGAGTAGTTAAAAATAAAGCTACATCAGCTTTTGAAAAATCAAACTCTTCAACTGGCTGAACAAAGTAGTTCTGGCCTTTAATCTGAACGGCATCATATTCACCTGTCAATGGTGATAATGGGAAAACTTCGCCTAAAGAGAGATCCTGTTCTTCAATGGTTTCAATCACAAGTTTACCAATATCAGTATCATAACCGTAAATAGCTAGCTTCATTGCCACAGTATCGCTCCTAAAAACATTGCTTTATGTTTACTGTTTTAAGATTATTTCTCTTTTAGGAATAAACATAACTAAAAAAAACTTTGTACATTCTCTATCGTACCGTACATGTCAAGTACCTTTAAAGAACATGGCGTTACTTTTCATCGCGTTACTTTACAAAAATTCTCTAAGATAACTTTAGACATAACATTTAAGTCTTAAAGCAGACTTTAAAGTAACATTAATTCGTAGAGAACTACATACTCGATTTTACCACAATGTCTCATAGATAAACGTATGTTCTAATAGAGATTAGAGCTAATAAGTAAGGGGTAAAAATTGCGTTTTTAGAATCTAAAATTTTAATGATATAAAGAGAATTTTAATGATTCCTGTAGAAAAATAGCTTTCTACATAAAGTTTCTGCCATTGTCATTTGGATCTTTAGGATAGACTTTGGTTTTACGGCGGAAAGTATATGGATTCTGCCTGCCGTTAGAACCATACTTGCCGTTCTTTTTAATACGTGTTTTTCTGATGACAGATGACACCACGCCAAAGAGTTCACACTCATCAACATGAGTTAAGTTAATATCAGGAATAGAATCATCAGCACAGACTAATCTTGGTTCTCTGCCATCTAGAAACTGTCTTAAAAGAAAAGTGCCGTTGATACTCATCACTACATAGTCGCCGTTTTCAATGAGCAGGCTTCTGTCAACAATGACCACATCGCCTTCTAAAATGCCGTCTTCATGCATAACGTTAGAGCTCATTCTGAAAAGGTAAACAGAAGGTAAATTCATATAAAGATAGGTGTTAAGATCCTGTCCTTTAAAGGGACCTTCCTGAAGCTCAACATCACTTCTAATTAAAGATTTCTTCATGTCAGATTTGAACCATTATTATGCACAAAAAAAAGAGGAGTAAGCACTAAAAAGGATACATCTACGTTAACAACCTGTATTTAGACAGGTGCAAAAATATGGACTAAAAATGTTAACGGAGTACGATTTTACAGTTAATTACTTGATTATTTTTAAAAATATTGCACTCATCACGAAAAATTTAAGATTTTTTGTATTATATTACAAGAAGTAAGTAAATATGAGCAGATTTTAATCTGTCGGTTCTAGCTTCAAAAGAAGGACACTATTATGGCATTAACTCGCGCAGAAATAGCTGAAAGGCTGATTATCAAGGTAGGTCTTCCTAAGGCTACAGCTCAAGAATTCGTCGACAAATTTTTTGAAGAGATCGCAAGAAAGCTTGAAAAAGGTGAAATGGTAAAGCTTACAGGCTTTGGTAACTTTGAGCTTAAGCTAAAGAGCGCAAGACCTGGAAGAAACCCTAAGACCGGTCAGGAAGTTACTATTTCAGAAAGAAGAGTAACCACATTTAGAGCAGGTCAGAAGCTAAGAAATCGTATCGACTTTAAAAAAGAATAAATTTTTTTAGTGCAGGTGTCATATATATCACTGATATTTGATATTATGAACCTAAAACGACAATTTTTTTATAAAAACAACTTAGGATATTGAACTATGGAAAAGTTTACATATACCGTCAAAGACAGAGACGGTGTTCATGCACGTCCTGCAGGAGCAATTTTAAAGGCTATCAGTGGCTACAAGTCAAAGATCACTTTAATTTATCAGGATCGTTCAGTAGATCTTAAAGCTGGTATCTTCGGTTTATTAGGTCTTGGTATCCGTTATCAGGACGAAATTTATGTTCACGTTGAAGGTGAAGATGAGAAAGACGCTATCGTTGGTGTAAAGCGTGCTTTTGAAGAGTTCCTGTAGTAGGTATCCCGATCTTCGTCAAGATAAGCCCTGCCCTGTGCAGGGTTTTGTTTTCCTTTTATTGCCCTTTTGGGGTTGATTGACTTCTTGATACATCAAAGCTGTCTTTTGTCTAGCAGCGCGGTTTAACTTAGGTCTAGTGGAGCGGTTTAACTTAGGTCTAGTGGAGCGGTTTAACTTCAGTCTATCTTACATAATTAAAAAGGAAAGAATTATATGAAGGTTCAAGAGAGCTTGTCTTTTATCAGGACTAAGTCTTAAATGGCGATGAACTTTTAAGTTGAGATTAAGATTTAATGCGGTAAGCTCTACATGATAAAGTTCTTACCGAGAGTTTACTGCAGATTGGATACTACAAATTCAATAATAATGACACCAGCCATCATGATCAGTGAGCGCATGATGTCATAGTTTAAGTCAATAAACTTAGTAATATTCTTAAAGCATTTCAAGCTTAGCATGATCTCAAATATTCTTAAGTTCTTTGAACCAAAATAAGAGATAAGAGAACTTGCAACCAAACTTATGATCATACAGATAAACATCATACCTGATGAGCCTATAAATGAGGTTAATAGCAAAGTTAAGCCCCATACGAACAGGGTTCCAAAGTTCCAGCACATAGTCACAAACTTTCGTCTGTACTTTAAATTAGCAAAGAATTCGACTAGAGCCATGCAACAGTCTTTAGCAAAGCTCTCCGACATAAAATGCTGAGTTACTCTTAACAGTTTATTCGACAGTACCTTTGTAAGTTCTTCTTTACGGGAAGCTACAATACTCTCTAACTTTGCTTTCATGCTAAAGACTTTACTGGTATAGGCATCTGTCTCTACAGCCTGATTCTTTACCCTCTTTGTCACCAAATCAAAATCATATTCATACGATCTTAATAAGTTATTAAAGATATGGTCTTTTTTAAGATTGTTTAAGACAAAGATCTTAGCATCTGCACTTACAAGAGAGCGACCTATTGAAGTGTCAATAAGATCAGATCTCATAGAAGAGTAGACATAATCTAAAACAGATGGAATGACAAGTGGCACACCTGAAGCTGTTGCCCAATACTCAAAGATCTTATTAAAACCTGCTAAACAGAATTTTAAATAGCCCATGGAGGAATCACACTTATAAGTCATTAAAAAGTGATAATCCTCTTGAGTATCAGCATCAGAGAGCCTGAATTCAAGTGAATCTAAGATCTTCTGGTAGCAGTAAAAATCAACAACTGAAGGAGGAGGAACATTAAAACTGTCCTCAGCTTTTTCAAATTCTATCTTGATAAGAGGCGCGCAATGAGTTTCTAAATAAACCTGTCTTTCAACATAGATAGAACCTTTGCCCTTACATTTCTGACAAAGGATCTTCTTGTTCCCGCGACAGGTAGGGCACTCAATGTAACCACTCTTTTTACAACGGGCACAGCCACCATCTCTACCCTGACAGGATGGACAGATAATTAAACCAAAACCTGAGCAGTTAGGACAGTTCATCTTTTGAGTACCTGAACAGTCAGGACAGGTGCATTGACCTTTAGCCTTTCTAACTGAGAGACGGTTTATTTTATTTCCAAGCTTGAAAAGCTCAGAGGCACTTAACTCTTCTAAAGAATGGCTGAAACTTTTTTGAATGGTTTTGTCTTTTTCTATAACTTCACGATTAAAACGTTCAAATTCTTTTAAAGCTTCTTCATCAACAAAGTTTTCTGTACCTACAACGTTCTTGATTACAGTGTCTTTTGATTCTACGGTATAGTACCAGTTTGCTAAAAATACAAAAGTAACTTCAGAGAATAAAGGATCAGTAAAACTTACTTTATCAGGTTGAACACCAACCAGTCCTAGTGAATCTCTTAGAGGTACTTTAATATCTATTGACATTGCTTATTTATAGAAAATGACCGTTTACAATTAAAATAGTTAACAAACCGATGACAACAGTGCCTAAAATCAATCTTATAGACTGTACTGCTTCAACTGTAAGACTAGGAACCTTTTTTAGCCTGTGGGTTAGCTTCAGCATGCTTACAGCAGAGTAATAACTCCAGTTTTTAGTAAGAGCAAAAGAGGTAAAGGCACAGATGATTGAGGATACACACATCATCATGATAGCCCCCACAATATTAGGTACCATATAACCTATGAGGATCACTATCATCCATGTCACTAAGGTTATACCTGCCCAAATAATTTTGGTTTTAGGATTGAGAACCATCAGCAAAGGCACAAATGATATAAGATTTTTAGCAAAAACTCTAGCAAAATCTTCTGATATATAACCATGCGCGTTATCAGTAAGTTCTTTAGTAATACTGTCTAATAACTCCTGTTTTACCTTGGTCTTAATGTATATCAGTCTTGAGGAATCTTTGTGCTTTGCTGCAGTTAAAATTGATTCTACAGTAACACCTTGAGCTACAGCCTGCTCTTTAGCAATCTCCATCTCATGTCTTTCGATGGTTCTGATTGTCTTAGCTAAAATTGCCTTTGAAGCTAAGGCTTTTACGCACTTAATCTTTTCATCAACATCATCAGCTGATGCGATTAAAGTATCAGAGAGTAAATGAGACTCGTCGTTGAAAACATAATCTAATACTGGAGGCTTACAGATTGAGCGTAAGTTTTTATGTCCACAGATAATAAAATCAAATGGCTTTTCTACTCCCACGAGATAGACATGCACGGCATAGCATGGAGCAGTACCCAAAAAGTTTACGCTATAGCCTCGAGCGGTTTCATTACCGTTTGGTTTGCCTGAGAAATCGGCTGCCTCTATGATGGCCTTTTCATCCTCTTTTGAAAATGAGGTGATTTTTTTATCAGTACCAGGTACCATGAGAGAAATACTGATTTGCTTTTTGCAGTCAGCATCATAGATAACTTCTCTATCAACAGTAACCTCACCTTTACCTTGGCAGTCTTTACACTTTACTTTACCAGTACCGTTACAGGTATGGCATTTAGCATTGCCAGAGCCATGGCAGACAGGACAGGCCTTAGCACTGCCATGACAGGTAGGACATTCGATGGTGCCTTTACCGCCACAGTTCTCACAAATGGAACTACCACTGCCATGACAGTTTTTACATCTGGTTTTACCAATAGCATTGATACGGTTAAAACAGATGATCTGACCAGAGAGGGCTTTTAAGTCTTCAAATGAAGCCCCAGAGAGGTGTTTTACAAATTCTTTTGTTTTAGCGCTGTCTTTTTCAAGTTCTTTAGTATTTGCTAAAGTAAACTCATCTAACGCGCTCGTTGATAGCACATGAGTTTCATCACTTACAGAACGAAGAATTTTATCAGAGCAGCGACACTTAAAATTCCAGTTCATGGAATAGGATACGGACGCACTAAATTCTACCAAGTCTGAAATTCTAAAGTTTGCTGTAGGAACACCACAACGTGAAAAGATAGCAGCAACAGTGTCATACAGACGCTGTTTTAACAGCTCAAGATTTGCCTTTGACTCTTGAGGAGTGCTCTGTTCTTGATTTTGAGTAGTATTGTTATCCGCGCTCTTGTCAGGTGCAGACTGATTCTGTACAGGTACTGTGTTTACCTGTGAATCGCTATTCTCTGTAGCTACTGTGGTTGTTTTTTTGCCGCTTTCAGGCATACGTTATCCTCGTTCATAATTCTTATATTCTATCGGCACTTTTTGAAATTTATTGACTACAACTCATAATTTTAAGAGCAATTTTATCTTTTTAGTTATTTGTCCTAAAAGTAAGCTTTAAAGCAGTCAGGTGTAACCTGACTGCTTTAAACTTGATCTTTGTGTACTGAGATTTAAGCAGTACTAAGCTATATGCTTATCTGTGGTCAGTGCCTTCATGACATAATCAAAAAAGCCTGTGTTATCTATCTTTAAATAAGTGTTGTTACCAAAGGTAACCGCACCATTTTCTATGGTGTAGCTTGCTACATCAAAAGACAGAGTCTTAGCTTTATGATCTTTAATTAAAACTACCCTCTTATTAGTTACTACTAAGATACCTTCTTCTTTAGAGAAAGAATAAAGGACATCAGCTAATACTCTTTTAACAAATTTAGGTAGAGTACTGTTTAAATGGTAAATTCTGTCTGAGAAAGTAGCGATAATGTTCTCTTCATCCTCACAGACGTAATCGTCAACCTCGATTACAAAGTTAGCCTCATCATTACCGCCTACGCAGTATAAAAGGTTATTGTTCTGAGCAATGAACTTTGCAATTGGATATGGTAGTTCTGAAAACTTAATTTCTAATAATCTTAAAACAGAAATTGCGTTTCTAGTAAAGGTATCGAAATTTGAGAACAGTCTATTTCTGTCATAGCGCTCAATCATATAGTAAAGTAAAAAGATGTATTGAGCTTTTACATCAACCGCGCTCTGTGTAACCCAAGATAAGGTCTTTAAGAGAGCTACTGTATTCTCTGGAGTATCATCAATTAAGTTGTCAGCTAAAGCCTTATTAGACTTTTCACGAGCAAAGATCTCTTTGAAGAAATACTTTGGACCAATCTGACGCATTCTGCTTCTGTAATTATGTAAAAAACCGTAGGTATCATCACCTGGTTCAATGAGTTTTACATCTGAATTGAGATATACCCTAGCACTTCTTTTAAAGACAACCTTACGGTTATCGTTATCTTTAAATACCAAGTAAATAGAGATTAAAAGAGGTATAGCGCCTAAAACAAAAGGATATAATCCCTGTTTAAAGTCGCCATCCCATAAGAAAGGTAATGATACAAACAGGTTTAACCAGCCGTACCAACCTAAGAATCCCTGTAGACGGGTTACAAAGACACCATCTGGAAAGATAAACATAGAAATTCTGTAATTAAGGTGAGTTAAAACTAGTGATAAAACTAGTAAAAAGAATAAGATCAAAAACATGGTCAGTTCTCATTTTTTATTAAATTTATTGTGCAAACTATCATAACAGTATCTTAGTACAAATTTCGTGACTGTACGTTTAATTATTTGATAAAAAATGAGATTTGCACTGAAAAAGACTTATTTATTTTTCCTTAGGATAAAATGATAACGTTTTAGTTATTATAGTAAGAAATGCAAAGAGAGTAGCTCGATTTAAAATTTAAAACCTTTTGCTTTAACAAACTCAAGCCACTTTTTATCATCCACAGCTACACCTTTTGAAGGTTCATAGACATGTGTTTCATAAAAGTAGTTTCTCTCGCCTAATATAGCAGTATCGGTAAGATAGGTCATCTCAGAGTTTACTTCAAAGCCATCGGTTTTAGCTCTGTGATTTGTAAATGCTACGAAAAAGATTGGCTTGTTTACTTTCTCATCAACACAGAACTGATAGTGAAGTTCACCTCCTTTTAAGTTACAGAACTTTCTGTATTTTGATTCAAGGTAGTTGTATGAGACATTATAGATGCCACGGGTTCTGTAGATATGAACGTGAGAGTCATCAGTGTCTGCGAGTTTTTCTAAATTGTAGAAAAACATTCTTTGCTCTAGTGTCTTGGTAAACTCAACAGCAGTTTGTGATTGAGCTAGTTTTGCTTCCTGCTCTAGAACTTTAGGATCACTTGTACATGAGGCTAAAGATAAAAGAGCTAAAGAAAATAGCGCTAACTTAGTTTCTTTCTTAGCAAAACGAGTTGCTTTTAAAGCCATATCTTTAACTACGTTCATAATCTTTTGCCTCTGTCTTACTGTCTTACTTTACTTAATCTGACCTGAGTTTTAGTCAATTATAATATACAAATGCTATCTTGGCAGTGACAATAACAGGTTGTTAATGTTATCGATAGTTCTTAAGTTTTGTCTTAAGAGCTGATGATGCTCTCTTTTACCAATTGATGATTTGCCCTCTTCATTTACACGATTAGGATTGGTAAGCATATTACATTTGTCAGAAAGCCCTTTGCTTCTTTCGTTCTCTTTACCTATAGTGTTTGATACCTTAGTTGTGATCAGGATAATCCTCTAAGATCTTCTTTAACTCATTAGCTATTCTCTTGTCAGAGACAGAGATCTTCACACCTAACTGCTGGGCAAAATAAGATACACGCAGTTCTTCAATTAACCACTTAACCTCGATAAGAGCATCAGGTACTACCTGATACTTGTATCTTGAAAGAGTGTTTTTATAAAGCTCGTTTACCTCTTCAATCTTACGTGTATACATAAGATCACGATTTACATCACGAGAGAGTTTATCGATTCTATAAATAATCGCTTCAAGATAACGTGGCATCTGCATTAAGTGCTCAAGTTTGGTTGAGCTTACAAAGCCTTTATAAACTAAAGAGTCTAATTGTGAGGCAATATCTTTATAGCTGTAAGCTACAGAGAGATTTATCTGTCCTTTTAAAAGACGTCTGATTTCATGGACTTTAAATAAAATCTTGTCTACAAAAGAGCATAGATACAGAGCCTTATCATTTAAATCAGCTCTTACCTTTTGCGCTAAGTTATTAAAGCTCGTCTCATCATAGCAAGGAGCATGATTTTCCTGCATGATTAGATCAATTGAGCCTAAAACTAAGTCAGAAATTAACTCCTTTACAGAGCCTAAAGGCTGATAGTACATAGAGAGCTTTGACTTATTTGGTAAGTGTTGCTCAAGATAAGCTGTAGGCTGTTTAATTGATAGAGACAATAACTTTCTCTGTCCCTGCCACATGGCTTTTTCCTGTTTAAACTTACTGTCATAAAGCTCTAGAGCTACACCATTACCTTTGTCGGTTAAAGCAGGATAGGCAGTAATTTCAATAGAGCCCTGCTTAGTTACCTGCTCAGACTTAATCGTACCAAAGGTCCAGGTAGAACTTGGAGCACTCTCTTTATGAGTTTTAACTACTTTCTTTAGAACATCCTGAACTTCACCCTGCAGTGATTGAGATAAAGCTTCAAAGTTACGACCTTTCTTAATTACTTTGCCCTTTTCATCTTCAATTGCAAAGATCATAAAGAGGTGTTTATCAATTAAAGTCTTATCAAAGTCATCAGCTGTAACTAACTCACCGCCCATACGGGTTAACTCTTTAGCTGACTTCTGATACAGATCGTCACTGCAAGGGCCTCCTAAAGCTTCAGCTAAAGCTTCGGCATAATTTGGAGCAGGGATTAAGTTCTTTCTTAATCTCTTAGGTAATGACTTAATTAAAGAGGTTAAAAAGTCTAATCTTAGGCCAGGGATTTGATATAGAAACTCTTTAGAATTTACCCTGTTCAATACTGCTAATGGAATATGGACAGTTACACCATCATCCTTTGAGGTTGGATCAAAGATATAGCTTAACTTTAATTTAAACTTGTCCTGTATCCAGAACTCAGGGAAATCCTGCTCCTGAATTTTATTAAAGTTATCTTTGGTAACTAACTCTAATGAGAAATCCAGATAATGAGGATCCTGTTTTACTTTCTCTTTCCACCATTTTTCAAAGTGGCGGACTGTTACAATATCCTCTGGTAACTTTTTAGCATAAAACTCTTCTAGTACTGTGGAGTCTACTAAGAGGTCACGACGTCTTAACTTATCCTCAACATGTACCACTTCATCTACAAGCTCAAGATTATGACGGAAGAAGTCATACTTTAACTCAACGTCACCTGCGACCAGTCCATCACGGATAAAGAGTTCACGGCAGAGTTTTTTATCAATCTGACTGTATTGAACCTTGCGTCCCTGAACTATAGGCAATCCATATAAAGAAATGGTCATTGAAGCAATTACCGCGCCCTGCTTTTTAGACCAGTGAGGTTCAGCATAGCTCTTTTTAATTAAGTGAGCTCCGATAGTCTCAACCCACAAAGGATCAATTGAAGCTACAGTTTTAGCAAACAGACGGCTAGTTTCATTTAATTCAGCTGAGCATATCCACTTAGGCTTCTTTTTACATAAAACAGATGATGGGTGAATTACAAATTTCACACCTCGAGCACCTAAATACATGCCCTTGTCATTATCCTCATAATGGCCAATCTGTGAGAGCAGACCTGAAAGTATGGCTCTATGAATTGCTTCATAAGTAGAAGGAACCTCATTAGAGCGATACTTTAGGCTCTGGCAGGATGCCCTTAACTGACGTAATAAATCAAACCACTCACGTACTCTTAGATAAGAGATATATTCAGCCTTTAGACGTTTGCGAAGTGCTGAATTACTCATCTTAGTCTGCAACTGGCAAATATATTTATATAAGTTCAAATATGAGAGAAAATCAGACTTTTCATCATCAAAACGGTGATGAGCCTGTCTGCTCTGCTCCTGCTTATCTAATGGCCTCTCTCGAGGATCCATTACAGCTAAAGCTGAGACGATTACTAAAACCTCACTTAAAGCACCTTCTTTATCTGCCTGTACGAGCATTCTAGACAATCTTGGATCTGCAGGGATCTTAGATAAAGCCACGCCAATCTTAGTAAGCTCAATCTCATCTGTGCCCTTACCTTTAGCGTCATTGATGGCTCCTACCTCTTCTAAGAGTCTGATACCATCAGTTACCTGACGCATCTGAGGAGGATCAATAAATGGGAATTTAGTGATATTACCTAGATGCAAAGCTACCATCTGTAAGATTACAGCAGCTAAATTAGTTCTTAGAATTTCAGGATCTGTAAATTCTGTGCGGGATAAGAAGTCCTCCTCTGAATACAGTCTTACGCAGACACCTTCACTGACACGACCGCAACGGCCTTTTCTCTGGTTGGCACTTGCCTGGGAAATCTTTTCTACAGGTAATCTTTGCACCTTAGTACGTGGAGAGTAACGGCTGATTCTAGCTGTACCAGGATCAATAACATATTTAATACCAGGAACAGTAAGTGAGGTTTCAGCTACGTTTGTACATAAAACTACACGTACAGTTGAGTGTGGTGAGAAGATCTTGTTCTGCTCTGCTGTAGCTAATCTTGCATATAAAGGCAAAATCTCTGTATTTGGAAGGTGAGCTTTCTTTAAGAAAGCTGCAATATCCATAATTTCGCGCTCACCTGGTAAAAAGACTAAGGTATCAGCTCTTCCATGCTCTTTAAACAGGAACTTTAAAGCCTTTAGAATGCCGTTGCGTAAATCGAGCTCTTCTACCTCACACTCAGGATCATCCTCATCACCATCCAGCAATCCTAATGGCATATATTCAACTTCCACAGGATAAGTACGACCTGAGACTTCAATTACAGGAGCATTGTTAAAGTGCTTTGAAAAACGCTCGGTGTTAATAGTAGCTGAGGTAATGATTAACTTTAAGTCTTTACGCTTTATAAGTAACTGCTTTAAATAGCCTAATAAGAAATCAATATTAAGTGATCTTTCATGAGCCTCATCGATGATGATGCAGTCATAGTTTAAAAGTAATCGGTCTGAAGCTGTCTCTGACAGTAAGATACCGTCAGTCATCAACTTTATATAACAGTTCTCTGAAGTTACATCAGTAAATCTTACTTTATAACCTACGCTGTGGCCTAACTCTTCACCTAACTCCTGAGCAATACGGGTAGATACTGCACGGGCTGCCAGACGTCGTGGCTGAGTATGACCGATTAGACCATGAAGACCTAAACCTGCTTCTAAACACATCTTAGGAATTTGGGTAGTCTTACCAGAGCCGGTCTCACCTGCGATGATAAGAACCTGATTATTTTTAATAGCTTCAATGATCTCATCATGCTTTTGAGCTACAGGTAAAGCTTCATCATAGGTGATTTTAGGAAGGCTTTGCTTTCTGTTTTCAAAAAAAGCTTTGTACTTTTCTAAATCCTCAGAGATCTTTAACTGCAAGTCTAAAAGCTTATCAGCATTGCTTACAGAATTATCCTCACTTTTACCCTGTTTGTCTTTAGGGTTTATAGAACTCAAAGAGAGCTTTTTAAGCTCTCTTGACAGGTTAAGACGATGTTTATAAGTTAAATTATCAAATTCAGCTTTAACGTTTCCTATAAACTTTTCAAGTTTTGGATCTAAGTTTTTATCTAAGTTATTATTCATTTAGGTTTTATCTAATTTAAAAGGCAAGTTGCCTTGCCTTTATCATAAAAATTGTGTGTTAACTGTGTGCTGTAAGCTTAGCTTTTAAAGTAAAAGCTAACGATATTCACTGTCATCGTTAATGCTGTCAAAGAGTTGAGCCTGCGCTAATTTTCTGCGACGACGCAAGTCCTCCTGCTCACTCTTGTGTAAGTTTAATTTTGCCTTTCTTAAGCGTTCAAATTCAGCAGCTCTCTCGGAGGCTAAATACAGACCTGCTCTGCGTATTTTATCACCTTCAAGATCAACTACCACTAAAGTAACTTTAATGAGGTTTACCATATCGCCAGCTTTTGGATAACCACCGATATGATAAGACATCAAATCACCTAAAGTTAGAGTTTTCTCAAATGAGGTTAACTCAAAATCAAACTGTTTAGCTAAATCAACCATTGGGGTTGAGGCGGCATAAATCTTATCGCCATGATACAGAGGATGGCTCTTAATTCTGCTCTCATGAGAGAACAGTGCATTTAATAAAGTCTCATCAGCATCAGTACCAATCATGGAAATGATGTCACCTGTTTTAATTACAGTATCACCATGACACTTGATCATTTTACCGTCTCTAAAGATAGCAGCTACAGTAGTGCCCTTTGGAAAGGTAATTGAACGTAAGGTTCTGTCATTAAATGAAGGCTCCTTAATGCGATAGTTTAATAACTCATAGTCATTAGAGAGCATGATACCTACATCTGATTTGGTAATAGGTGTCAGCATCGATGGTGCATAAACCTTTAAAAGTTTAGCTAAAGGTAAAATTAAAGAGCCCTGGAAGAGTAAAGATACAATTACTACCACGAAAGCTACATTAAAGTACAGCTGAGGGTTATCAAGATGCTCAAATACTGGATAGATAGCAAGTACAATAGGCACAGAACCTCTTAATCCCACCCAGCTCATAAAGATAATGTCTCTTTTGTTATAAGACTTAAAAAATGGCTTTATGCATAAGAAGACAGTTAGAGGTCTTGCAATTAAAGTAATCACCACAGCAATTACTACACCTGGGAACCAGAATTTCACCATCTCATGAGGTGTAACTAAAAGACCTAACATTAAGAACAGAGTGATCTGTGATAACCAGGTAAAGCCTTCAGATACAGGCAGGATGTAACTTACCTGTCTGGTCTTCTGATTGCCCACACACATACCAATGATAAAGATAGCCAAAAAGCCTGAGCCTCCTAGGTATGAGGTAATAGCAAAACCAATTAAACCTAAACCAATAACGAGAATACTGTAAAGACCTACACCTAAGGATAAGGTTGAGACAATCATACGAGCGATAAAGCCAATGAAGACGCCCATGACAATACCAAAACCAAACTGCTGCACAAAGAAGATAAGAGCATCAGTAAATGAAGTGGCCTTTTGAGAAGCAAAGGCAATCATGGTGGTAGTCAACAAAATTGCCATAGGATCGTTAGTTGCTGACTCAATCTGCAGAGTATTAGATACATTTGACTTTAAAGAAATGTTCTTGTCTTTACCTAATAAAGAGAACACTGCAGCAGCGTCAGTAGAACCTACGATACAGCCTAAAAGTAATGCCTGAATTAAAGAGATATCAAGTAATAAATAAGCAATTAAACCTGTGATACCGGAGGTTAGGATAACACCTACGGTTGCTAAAACAGCAGATTCAGCTGCCACATTTTTCATCATAGAAAAACTGGTACGCAAACCACCGTCTAGCAGGATCACCGCAAGCATTAAGTTTGCAATAAAGAAAGCTGAGGAGTAATCAGTATAGTGCAGGTGCAGGATAATACCGTCTTCACCTGTTAACATACCAATTGACAAGAACAGTAACAGTAACGGGGTACCAAAGAAGGACGATAATTTTGAAGCCAGAATAGCGAAAGTTAAAAGAATACCAACTATGAGAAAGGCATAGTTCATGTCAAATTCTGGCATGTATCCTCCAAAGAACTGCTCTGATATAGGGTTATTAAGCCATAAAAGTAAATGGCTCTTAAAGTACCCTCTTTATGGTACTTACACCTCTTGGTTTGATTAAGTTTTTTATTGTTTTATAAATTTTCGATTTTTAATTCCTCGTATATTTTAATCTAGAAAGGGCTTTAAATATAGGCTTAATGACGATATTTACTCACTTGTTCATGCAAATGTTTTTCATATAAACTCAATTTTCTAAAAAATAACTGTTTTTAGAAATACAAAAAGTTAATTTGATCAGGATCATAGCTTTTACAACTCATAAAAAACTCTCTTTTTATAAACACTATATATCTTCATTAAAAATACATGTCCATTTTAGTGCACACATGCACCATGGTTTATTTAATTGATTTATAAATGCTTTTTATAAATCTAATCTTAAGTACGGTAAATATTCTTTGGTTTTACTAAATATCACGCACCATTAATGTGAGATGGGGCTTTAAGGTTGTTTCTTTGTGGTAACATCAACGACATGGCTTAAGGCATAACCAAAGCCTGCCACCTAGATTTTTAACTAAGATACAGCATCAAAGGAGCTGTTATTTATGTGTTCAATTTTCGGTATTTTTGATATTAAAGAGCATCCTGAAGCTCTTCGTCAGACTGCACTTGAGAACTCAAGACTGCAGTTGCACCGCGGTCCTGATTGGGAAGGTATTTATCAGGGCGATCATGCAATTATTGTTCATGAGCGTCTGTCAATTGTTGATCCTCAGAATGGTGCTCAGCCTCTATATAATGAAGACAAGTCTATTGTTTTGGCTGTTAATGGCGAAATCTACAATCACAAAGATCTGAAGAAAGAACTTACAGTTGATTACAAGTTCAAGACAGGTTCAGATTGTGAGGTAATCATCCCTCTATATGAAGAATTCAAGCGTACTGGTAAAAACTTTGTAGACAGATTAGTAGGTGACTTTGCTTTCGTTATCTATGACGCTAAAGACAACACAATCTTTGCAGCCCGTGACCATATGGGTATTAACCCTATGTATGTTGGCACTGACAGAGAAGGTCGTTTTTATGTAGCCTCAGAAATGAAAGCTTTAGTTAACGTTTGTGACTCAGTAAAAGAATTCCCACCACGTCATTACTTATACACTAAAGACGGTGACTATGAGTTTAAGCAGTACTACAAGCGTGACTGGTTCGAGTATGACAATGTTAAGAACGACCCTGCTGATGTAAAGAGTTTAAAAGATGGTCTGATGGATGCAGTTCGTCGTCAGTTGATGTGTGATGTACCTTACGGTGTATTACTCTCAGGCGGTCTTGATTCATCTGTAATTTCAGCTATTGCCAAGTTCTACTCAGAAAAGAGAGTTGAGGATGACGGCAAGTCACAGGCATGGTTCCCAAGATTACACTCTTTTGCAATCGGTCTTGAAGGTGCACCAGATCTTAAGAAAGCTCGTGTAGTAGCTGATTACTTAGGTACAGTTCATCACGAAATTCACTATACAATTCAGGAAGGCTTGGATGCTCTTCGCGATGTTATCTATCACATTGAGACCTATGATGTAACTACTATCAGAGCTTCAACTCCTATGTACTTAATGGCACGTTACATCAAAGCTATGGGCATTAAGATGGTTTTATCAGGCGAAGGTTCTGATGAGATCTTCGGCGGTTACCTATACTTCCACAAAGCTCCAAATGCTAAAGAGATGCACGAAGAGTTAGTAAGAAAGTTAGATCAGTTGCACTTATATGACTGCCTAAGAGCAAATAAGTCTCTAATGGCATGGGGTGTTGAAGGTCGTGTTCCATTCCTAGATAAGAAATTCTTAGACATCGCAATGCACTTCAATCCTGAAGCTAAGATGTGCCCTGGTAAGGTTATCGAAAAGAAGGCTCTAAGAGAGGCTTTTGACGGTATGTTACCAGAGGAAGTTCTATGGCGTCAGAAAGAGCAGTTCTCTGATGGTGTAGGTTACTCATGGATTGATGCTCTGCGTGACTATGCTGAAGAAAAAGTTTCAGACAGAAAGTTTGCTGAGCGTGAGGTAAGATTCCCAGTAAACACTCCTTTAACTAAGGAAGCTTACTTATACAGAGAAATCTTTGAAGATCTGTTCAAGTTACCATCAGCTGTAAAGACTGTTCCATATGGTAAGTCTGTAGCATGCTCTACTCCTACTGCTATTGCGTGGGATGCAAAGTTTGCAAAGATGAACGATCCATCTGGTCGTGCTGTAACCGACGTTCATGAGGAAGCTTACGAGATGGGCCACAAGATGTAAATCTTGAGGTAAAAGTTCCTTTATATACATTATCATTTTTCTTACTCATTAAGGTTCAGCGAAAGCTGAGCCTTTCTTTTATCCTAAAGTCTCCCTGTTTTTATCGTTACAAAACTCATTTATTCTTAACTTTTAAAACAAGATCACCTATCTGTAACACCAATTTCTATGGCTCTATTAAAGTTCTGTATAATCACTTATAGCTTATTAACTTTAGGTCACACCATGAAAAACATCTCCTGTATCTTAAAAACTCTTATGGCATTTACCTGCCTTTTATTTACAACCTCAGTGCTCACAGCCTGCAGCTCCATCACCGATAACTCTCAGCCACCTACTCCTTATGAAAAGATTGGTGATGTAACTGAGCTTACAAAGTATGTTGAAAACGGTAAAACCACCTTAGGTGAACTCTTCACTCACTTAGCTCCAAGTACAGCAAGCTCTGATTATTTGCTAAATACTGTTCTCTATACTGGTAATTTAAAAAAGGATAATAAAAGAGTTTTAGTGGTGCAGTACTGGGCAAGATATCCAGGCTTAAGATACAAGCCAAACGCTGTATGCAAGACCACTAAGAACATTATCATCACCTAAAAAAAATGACAATCTAAAGGCTGACAATATAGTTGAAAGTGTTGATTACACTGGTGCCTCATATGCTATTCAGGATGTCGTCTTTAGTAAATCAACCGAGTACTATCATGAATTAACAGAGCAAGAGCTAAAAGACTCAATTAACTTTGACTGGAGCAAAGTTTATTTCCAGTCTGTAGTCTTAGACAGCGTAAAAGCTGACTCTAAAAAAGATAAAGATGAAATACAGATCATCTCAGATCAGTTAATCAAAGTTGTTTATGAAGCTCCAAGCTTAAAGCTTGTTGATAGAGATGATTTTAAAAAGACCAAGCTTTCATTTGCCAAAAACACAGACAATATCGTACCAAAGGTTGAAAAGACCACTGACTACTATGAGTACGTTGATTGGGATAAAGGAGAAATTCTGCCTCCATGGTTTAGAAGATTAGGAGAGGAGTTCTTCTTCATAGATGTTACAAATGCTATTCTTTATTTATAAAGATCATCCTTTGTAAATCAGAGTCCATGTCTAAAGAAATAAGCTATGTTATGTAAGGTGCAACTTAAGCATTACAATAAAAAAAGCACTGTATAATAAGATATAAATTACCTGCACCATAAACTACAAACACCAATCAGGTGCTGGTTCATTTTCTAAAATGATGAGGTATTTCTTGAAAGTATTCAAACTTTTATTAAGTCTTATAGCACTTTTGTGTGCAACAACTTTCCTTACAGGATGTGCCGGCTTTGCTGAGGATCTTGGTAATGTCAATGAAATTCGTTATTACGTGACCAAAGATCATTCAACTGTAAAATCAGTTCTCTATAGGATGAATAATCCAAACGTAGAAAAGCGCAGCTATGATTACTATGTTTCAAGAAAACTCTATGAAGCAACCCAAGTAAGTTCAGGCAATAAGCTCTTAATTGTCCACTATTATGTAGATTACCCTACAAAGTCACAGCCATATAGAACTTTAAAAGACATAGTGTTCTTACTTAATGATGACAAGCTCTCAGAAGACAGCATTATTCATGACATCAAGATCTTTGGTGCAGCTTACCTTAAAAACGAAGGCATCAATGAGTACTATGCAATGTCAGAGAAAGAGCTAGAGGCTTTTGACAATATGGGAGAAGAATATATAGCATCATCTAATAAAACAGGTCAATTCAAATCAGAGCTTGATCTTACAGAAGAAAAGCTCATAAAAGCAGAAACAACCGAGTTATTTGGTGAGATTGACGATTTAAAAGTCGTTGAAGATAAGCAACTAAATTCTTTAGGTGTTACTGAAATTGAGAGTATCTTAACAGCCCCTAAAATACGAGTTGTAAAAGTCTCTTATCTCATGTACGGAGCAGCCATAGCGCTTGCTGTTGCAGAAGCTGTATTACAAGCAAAGCAACAATAGCTACAACTTTTTTATAAGTTTCTTATATTGAAAGTTATTCAAGAGAGCTTACACTTGTTAATTTTGAAATAAAAAAGCTATGCCGGATTTTGTCTAACATAGCTTTAGGTTTAACGTGGTAAAACAATCTTTTCTATGAAAGATTGCACGAAAGATTACTGGTGCATGAAGAATCCAATAATTAAGATGATGCTTACGCCCCACATAATTGGTGTTACCTGACGGTATTTACCAGTGATCAGCTTTAATAGACAATAGCTTGCAAAACCGAAGCCAAAACCATTACCAATAGAATAGGTCATTGGCATCATGATCACGGTTAAGAATGCAGGAATTGATTCAGAGAAGTCTGTAAAGTCGATACCCTGTACATTCTTCATCATCATAGCACCAACTACGATAAGAGCAGGAGCTGTTGCATAAGCAGGAATTAAGCTTGCAAGTGGTGAGAAGAAGAATGCTAATAAGAAACAGATACCAACAACTACTGCGGTAAGACCAGTCTTACCACCAACGTTAACTCCAGCTGATGATTCAACATATGAGGTTACAGCACAGGTACCCATGGTTGCTGATAATAAGGTACCAACAGAATCGGTCATCAGAGCTCTATCGCAGTTTTCAATCTTACCGTCTTTATCTACAAGACCTGCAGCCTTGGTAACACCAATTAGAGTACCGATATTATCGAATAGCTCAACAATGGTGAAAGTAAAGATGATTGAAATTAAACCATAATGGAAAGCACCTACAAGATCCATCTTTAAGAAGGTCTCCCCCATACCAGGGAAAGAGAAACTTACAACATCTGAGATGCCCTCAGGTGCCTTAGTTACGCCAAAGATCATTCCAATTACTGTTACGGTCACGATACCGATTAACATGGCTGCTCTGATTTTTAAAGCTAAAAGAGCGCCAATGATGAGTACCCCTAAAAGAGCTAGATCAACTTTGGGATCAGAGAAAGTACCTAAGGTGATCTTTGTAGCAGGAGATTCAACAATCAGATTTGAGCTTTGAAGACCAACGAAAGCAATAAACATACCGATACCGACTACGGTCGCAGATTTCAAACTCATTGGTACAGCATCAATAATCATCTGACGCAGTTTGGTAACAGTCAGCACAAAGAAAACTAAACCTGATACAAACACAGCACCTAAAGCTGTTTCCCAATTCAAGCCTACAGTCTTACATACATAGAAGGTAAAGAAGGCATTAAGTCCCATGCCAGGAGCCATAGCAACCGGAAGATTTGCAAAAAGGCCCATTGCAATAGTACATAAAGCAGCAGACCAGATAGTTGCAGCAACAGCTGCTTCTACAGGGATTCCTGCTTCTTTTAAGATTGATGGGTTAACAAAAATAATGTAAGCCATTGCTACGAAAGTAGTAATACCGGCAATGATCTCAGTGCGGACATTAGTTCCTTTAGCTTTTAATTTGAAATGACGATCTAAAAAGCCCTGATCGTTCTTTGAGATGGAGTCAGACATAATTTCCTCTGAATGAAAAATACCTGCTATAAAAGCGCTTTCAGTATATTTGAATTTACCTTAGTGTCAATGCTGATTGCATAAGAAATCGACTTTTACCAAGATTTGATAAATATCGTATTCACTAATGTGCTGACAAGCGTGCATATGCAAACTTCTAGAGTGTTTTAAGACTGCTTTTGAAGAATTTATTAAGAATTTTTGCAGAGAAAAATGGAGGCTTTATAAAGATACTTATATTGAGCTAAAGGTATATATTGTGTTGAATGCAAATATATTGAGAATAATTCCATACTTTGATGATATTTGTTTTACCTGATGGTCAGGCAAAACAAAAAGCTACCATGATGGCAATAAAACCAATCACTATCAACAGAGTCAGTACTAAACCTACAATAGATAAAGCAATACCTGTATAACACAGTTTTGTGCTTTCTGGATGCTTTTTTAAAGCTATAACGCCAAAGACAATACCTAAAACAGCTAAAGCCACACCTAAGAAACAACCAGCACCAGTAAAAATACTTAAGATGGAGACAATTCCTAGAACAATTGGAAGATACGGCAAAAGATGATCCTTACGCACTGGCGCATAAATTTTGTACTATCTATTGAACATTTAATTTACATAAATGTTCAAAATTATTTTTTAGTCGCAATAAGCGTGAAAAACATTTTTTGAAATAGCTTAATCAAAAAATTTATCAAGCAAAATACCGATTACTATCATTATGCATGAATAAGAAAGAGCTGCACCTGTAAAATTAATATTTTCCTCATCAGGATACTTATCTAAAGCAAAATAGCTAGAGACAATGCCTAACCCACCCAAAATTACAGCAAATATAAAACTATCCCATGCAAAAATACTTATGAGTGAGGCTATTCCAAAAGTAAGAGGAAGATATATCCAAAATCTCAAAATTCTCATTTTGTACTCCTGACAGAGTAACGTATAAATCTTGTACGATTTATTTTATGTACACTTAATGTAAGGGTGCAAGCGGATTTTTAGGATTATTTAGTAATCAAATCATTTTTCTGAAAATTAAGCTCTATTTGCTATAATTCATGCGTTACAAACAGTATAAGTTGCAAGACTTCAGTACTTGTTTATCAAGATCATTTATCAGAAGAAAAAGGTCAAATGGAAGAATTAGGTCTTACTAGAGTTCCTTACTATTCAGAACTTAGCGTGTTTAATCGAGATGATGTACAAAATGATGCTGTATGCCTAGTGCTTTCAGTCATGCTCTATTGGCATTCACTAGAAAAGTGCCAGAGATTTAATGCAAGAAATCATGTGCACCTTTTAGCCCGTAATTTAAGAAGAACTCCTGAATGTGTCAAAGAGTGCCTAGACTATCTTACAAGCTTAAAGATCTTAGATAAAAAAGAAGAAACTATCACCACAGAAAGTGACAATCCTGATAAAAAGACCAAATTAAACGAGTTTTATACTCTAAACTTCCATGTACTCCATGAGCTCTTAAAAGAGCATGATTTGAATATACCTGTAAAGATCCTGCGTTTGGCAAGTGACGATTACTTTGATATCTACTCATATTTATCACCAAAGAGAATGCCTTTAGTACAAGGTCTTGTAGGTATGGTAAAAGGCGGTATTTATGATGAGGCGGCTTTAAATGTCTGCAAAGTTATCTGCGGTATCTGTGCAGATGAAGAATATGAGGATTTCTCATATAAAGCATTAGCTCCTGGTTGGAGAATGTTAGCTCAGCCTCCTGCTACAGCAGAAGACGTCGTACAAAGATATTTAAGAGAAGGCGAGCGCTCTGTAGATATCGATCTTATGGATGGCTCTTTCTTTATGCCTGACGGTGATTACTTTGGAACTGAAAAGCATAAGATTTGGCATTCAGGTAAAAGTAAAGAACCTAGAGTTTTAGCTACTGCCCTATACCTTTGCTTTACAGCTTTAAGTCATGATGTAGAGTTCTATTCAGATCTAGATCTTGAGGAGCTAAAGGATGGCTTTGAACTTCTGAATAAATTTACAGGATTAAAAGGCAGATTATCTGAGGTGTACTTTAACTATAAAGACTTTACAGGAGATGCCCTTGTAAAGGCTAAAGTAGAGTACCAAAAGATATTAGAATCATTATCATAGATCATATTTGCCACAAGGTAATAATCAAATCTTTAAGGTGATAGTTTTACTTGTGGCGAAATACTAAATTGCCTAAATTTGAGCCTTTTCAATAATACACTGATGTGTTTTAGTGTCTTTTGAGTAGTTAATACCTACTAGTAGGACTTCACCTTTATAGTCTTTAAAAAACTGTAAGTAATTCTTTTCCTTAATCTGAGTGATGGCAGATTGAGCTGACTTATCGAACTTTAACTCAATTAAAAGAGCTGGTTTGTTTACACCAGACTTTGGCAGATACACTAAATCAGCATAGCCTTTTCCTGTAGGTAATTCTCTTACAACGTTATAGATATCAGTAGTACTTAGTTCTAAAGATAATGAGATTACACATGACAATGAGTTCTCGTCATTGTAAGTTAGAATTGAGGTATGGTCTTGATGAGCTTCATCAAAGACTTTAGCTACAGCATCAGAGTTTAATGACCAGATATCATTTAACAGGTCATATGACTTGCTTATAAGATTGTAGACTCCAGAGTATTTTTCATTATCTTCAACGATATTTCTAAACTCCATTTTGATTTCTTCATTTGGAATATGAACTGCAAATTTAGAAATATTATCTACCCTGATATCTGAATCTGGTTTTATTGCGAGGTACCCTAAATGAATGAGCAGAGTTAATACATCGTTCTTGGTCTTAAATGTAACCATATCATTTTGGAATTTAGCTACATTCACAACAACATCTTCGCCTGCTATTAACTTTACAATGTCATCTCTTAAGCCTTCCATGTTCATATCAATATATTCCTGAAGGCTTTCAAAGGTTTCTGTTTTGGTCCAGTAACTTCCAAATCTTTTTCTGCTGATGCTCTTTACTACAGAATTTGGATTATAAATATGAGGGACATCTGTAAAAGAGTAGCCATCATACCATTGCTGCATTTGATTAAAATTCATCTTGAATTCGTTACACAATGACTGAACTTCCCTCTCTGTAAAACCAATAAATGGAGCAAAGTTATCAGGATCAGTCATTGAAAATTCATTGAACATATTCAATGCACTCTGGTTACCGTACTTCTTAATTGGAAGAATGCCTGTCATGTAGGCTAGAGCAATATAGGACTGATCTTTAAAGATACCTTCTAACCATTCAAGATATAGTTTTAAACTTTGAGCATCTTCTTTTTTCTCACGCATGATGCGATCCCATTCATCAATAATGAAGACAAAAGGAACTTTGCTGACAGAGAATACATCGTCTAAAGCTTCGTACAATTTGTCTGGAGAATTGAATACAACTTGCGGATAAGCTTCTTTTAATTCTTTTACTATTGAAGATGTGACAGACGAAATCATTTGATTAACATCATGACGTGCGCTATTAAACTCTAGCGACATGTTAATGAAAATAACATTATATTGATTTAAATGTTTTTTATAGCTTGGAGATTTTGCAATTTTGAGACTATCAAACTGGGATGAGCTGTCTTCACCTCTTGAATAGTAAGAACATAGCATTTGTGCTGTTACTGACTTTCCAAAGCGACGAGGTCTACTGAGACAAAAATATTTTTGCTTTGTCTTTATACATTTATTTAGGATCTCAATTAAAGGAGACTTGTCAACGTATATAAAAGAATCTAATGATTCTTGAAAAAGATTTTTCTCCTTATTTAAATACTTCGGCATTTTATCTCCTCCAGCGATGGAATTGCTTTACATTCCTTATTATATATGGAAGGTTGTCATTTTCACACTACAATAAATAATTAAAAAAACAGAAAAAAATAAGAAACATAATTTTTTCTGATACTAAAGAAATAATAAAAAAAAACATAAAAAATTTTCAAAAAAGCTTCTATTTTTTGCATTTTTTGCAAGTAAATTGTCTGTTCTTAAAAATTTGCCCTGTACACTGCCTCAAACTTATTTTGAGGATTATTTAATGTTCTTTAAATCAAAATCTGTAGAAAACAGTTTTCAAACTAAAGATCCTACCTGGTTAATTGTGTTAGGTTCTTTAACTCTTTTTGCAACCTGTATCTTTTGCGCCTTAGATGGCGCATCACTATCATCATCTCTGTCATTTGGACTGGTGATCTTACTGAATGTGCCTATCTATGTGGGCATGTTCAAATATGAACCTGACTCTGAGCATTCTAATGAATACTACCTTTGTGACAGTGAGTTGTATAAGCTCTCTGGCTACGAGGAAGTGCCAATCTTAGATAAAAACAGTAACTATAAGTTTACAGAAGCTACCCGTCTTATCGACAGGCATATTGAATCTCAAAAGGAAGAAAACCGTAACCGTGAGGATTATGTACCTATAAATCTGAATAAAGATGACATTGCAGCACTGACCATGGTCGCTGCTAAAAACATCACCAATAAGCTCTTTATTGGATATGGCTACGAGTTTTTACCAAAGCATGCAAGACGATTGGCAAAACTCCAGGAGCAGGGACTAAAGCAATTGCCTCACGGTAAAGGCTCTGCTCAAATTCATAATCTGGAAAGACGCCATAAGCCTCTGTTCATGTCTTTACAGAATATTAAAGATCATGCCATTGTTTTTGGTACTACAGGCGCTGGTAAAACCAGATTCTTTGATCTTTTAATTACTCAGGCCATAGAAAGAAACGATACTGTCATCATTATCGATCCTAAAGGCGATCACGATTTAAAGCGCAGAGCTCGTAGAATCTGTGCCTGTACTCATCGTGATGGTGCTTTCCATGTTTTAGATGTTAAAGATCCAAATTTAACCACATCTGCTTTTAACCTCTTTGGCTCATCCACAAGTGCCTCTGATATTGCAGATAAACTGTCATCTCTTATGAAGCAGTCAACCTTTGATACTGACAGCTTTGCAAGCTATGGTCAGGAGGCTGTAGCCTGTGCTGTAACTGCCTTAGATTGTCTTGATTTACCTGTTGATATCTACCATATCTGCAATCATGCCAATATCGAAAGCTACTTTGACGGCATGGTAGCAGGTCTGTCTAAACTTACAGCTAAAACTCAAAACTGAGATCTTGCTGTGTACTTTGCAAGGCTCTTAAAAGGTTATTCTATTGAAAAGCACCTTTACACTCATGTAAGAGATTTCTTAGTAAGCATTGGCGATGAAGCTCAATTAGATGGTATTTCTGATATAAGCGAGGATAATCTTTTAGATCCAGAGGTTGCTTTATCTTTAACACCAGAGCAGTTATCAGCTCTTAAAGAGAAAGTAAAAGCTCAAAATGATGAGAATAATATCGTTGAAGCTCAAATTGCAGATACAGATGTCTCATCAGGTACTGATAATTATACTGATAATGGCAGCAACCAGACAGGTAATTTTGCTGATAACAGCAATACCATAAAAACAGAAACTGACTCTAAAGAGACTGAAGTAAAACCTAAAAGACGTGGTCGTCCTCCTAAAAAGAAGCTTGAAGATGCAACTTCAGGTACTGCTTCTGATACAGCAAATAACTCAGGTAAAAGCAAAACTGAGACTAAAAAGACTACAGCTAAAAAGAAAAACTCAAAGCTTAAGAACGTAAAAATTCAGGTCAAGGCAGCAGCTTTTCTTACCTATTACAAGTATCTAAAACAGCACTCAAATTTGGATACTGATCCTGAATTTGAAAAGCTGATATCTATGACTGTAAAAGAACAGTCTTTCTTTGAAAGAACCACTGCAAGTATTAAGACCGTACTTAATACCTTAAACAGCTACAACCTAAAACAGATCTTGTCAAAGAGTCCAACTCAAACCGATTTTTCAGATATCTACCAGAAGAATAAGGTCTTTTACTGCGCCTTGCATTCAATGTCCAATGCCTCCTTAAGCTCATATGTAGGTAAGTTACTTTTATCAGATCTAAGCTCTTTTGCAGATCATATTTATTCAATGGATGAGGATTTACATGCTCTTAATAATCATAGTGCAAATGATAGGTTGCGCCATGATGATGTATTTAGTAAAGTAGACAGTGCTTTTAATACCAGTTTAGATGGCAAACTAAATGGCAACATAGGTTGCAAACAAAATTACAACATCAATGACAATTTACACAGTCATGAGGCAGATTTTACTGATGTGGCTGGTGATGATAATGTCGATCCTGATGCTAAGGCTGCCCTAGCTCTTACCCGTGAGCTTGTAGATATGGATGAGATAAACTCTTTTATTGAGGAGAAAAAGGCTGAAAAAGAACAGAAACAGCTTCGTTATAAAGCTTTAAATCCTGAATTTGACATGGTCATGAGTATCTTACAGGCCCCAAAATTTGACAAGGTAAAGCAAAGACGCAAGGTAAGTATCTTTATTGATGAGGCAAGTGAGGTGGTTAATGAAGCATTACTGCAACTTTTAAACAAAGCTCGAGGTGCTGATTTTTCAATTACGATTGCAACGCAGACTTTCTCTGATTTAGCTAAAAGATGTGGTTCAAAAGATGCAGCCATGCAGTTAATCGGTAACTGCAATACCATGTATTCTCTAAGAGTAAAAGATGAAGAGACAGCATCTGTCATCACCTCTTCCTTACCTAATACCACTTTCTATACTAAGAACATCTCTACAGGCACAATGTCTGATACCTATAAAGAGAATTACAAAGACTCAGCCTCTATAAGTGCCAATACCTATATCGACAGGATTTTCCCATCATCAGCTCTAATGGAATTGCCTAACTTTGAGTATGTGGCAAAACTCTCTGATGGACGTTTTGTCAAAGGTGTAATTCCAATTCTTACAGACAATAAGCTGCGTGATTAGTATGGTTTTAGAAGATTGTGCCTTTACTGCTTTGCATTACTTCCCTGCTTTTAGGATTGATGCAAAGCTCTGCTTGCATCAAAGTTTCCCCACGTTTTAGGTTTAATTATTTAGTAACAACTCAGGATCAATACAGGACAGAATCATATGTTCGGGTTTACTTTTAAAACATTAAGACTTTATGTAATCGGTTTTATCATTTTGCTGTTTATCTTAAGTGCCGATTACTTTGGCCCCAGTACTAAAGTTATCTTTTATAAAGAATTAGATGACTTTTGCTATATCTTTTCTCATAACTGTGAAGACGCCTTAGTAAGGATAGGTAAGATTGCTGATTTATTAAGACCTGTCTTAGTAGTAGCAAAGGTTGTGGACTTAGATAAAGTTATCTTATTGCCAGTTATCAGGATCCTCTTTTTGGCAATAGGCTTTGGTAAGTATTTAGTAATGCTGACTTTAGCTGGATTTGCACTTGGCAGAATCTTAAGATTTCAGGCAATTGAGGATTTTAAAACACCAATTATCTTAAAGATTGTAGGTGGATTTTCCTATGAGTTTGTAACCCTGGTTCTTCTTGTGCTCATCTTTCAGGCCTTTATATCCTGTGCTTACATCTTAACCTTTTTCTTTTTATTCCTGCCTGCCCTGTGCGGCATCAGGATAGGCTCAGCCTGCTAAAAGCTAATTGTTTCATCCAGTCTAAGGTGATTTCGCTAATGGGTAAAGAGTTTGTCAATCTGGTATCTACCATCATCACGTTTCGTCTACTCAAAGCTGTTTCTAAGACAAATCTGTTAGATAAGATGTCGTTTGGTGATTTGATTGATGATTTAGGCACTGCCTGGGGATTGACTGACTCTTTTAATAGTGAAAAGCCTCAAAGTTCAGATGATAAATGGGTTCACACTCTTGACTGTGTTATAGATGAATTAGAAAAACTTGATTTGTCCATTCCTGCTCCTAAACCTGCCCCAAAAAAAAGAGGTAGAAAACCTAAACCAAAAGAGGACAAACCGAAAAGACCTAAAGGTCATCCTAAGAAGATCTTATCTACACCTTAGTACGGCAATCTGTGAAAGTTTTAATAAATTTATTTTTGAGAATAGGATTTTAATTGCAGGATATGCTCTTCAATCTCTTTGATCACTCTTTTGAAGATCTCATCACTTTTACCTGTAGGATCTTCTAAATGCCAGTTATCATCAAAAGGTCTACCTATAAAAGGACAAGACACATCACAGCCCATTGAGATTGCAAGATCTGGTGTAGGGATGTCTTTAATGAGCTTGCTTTTCTGTCCCTGCTTTTCCATATCAATGCCATAAAGATCTTTTATAAGCCTTACAGCATCTTGATTGATTTTATCTTTTAAAACAGTGCCTGCTGAATAACATGAGAATTTATCAGAAAGAAGATACCTACCTAGTGCTTCAGCTATTTGGCTTCTGCAAGAATTGTGGACACAGATAAAGGCAATTACTTTCTTATTCATGTTTGAATAATCCTAAGCTTAAAAGGTAAGAAACATCAATAACTCTCAAGAGACATACCTTTATGTGTGTTGATCTATTTTCTTATCAATTGATGAGTAGCATTACTTTATTTTTTTACAAGCTACAGTGCAATCTTTTTTGCAAAAAGCTATACCATAAGCATAGATATCAGTGATCTTTGCAATCTTAGTAAAAGGCTCTGCATAGTTCTTCTCTTCAATCTGACTTAGAGCTATAGCTGCTAATTCATCCATTTCTTCAGCTTTAGAGGTAGCTTTAATCTCAATGATTACAGCTTTGGTATTACGCTCAGCTTTAAAGGTAATATCAGGATATCCATTACCTGCTTCATAGTTAGAATGGTATTCAGAGACAAGTTTTTCACAACTTGTAAAGATGCCATTGATAAAACCATGATAGTAGTTCTCTAAAGGAGCTTTAGTTGCTGTATCTCTGATTGAGACATATTTTTGCAGCATATCAAAGAGGATATTAGAGATATCTACTTGCTGTCCTTTTACTAAAGCATTTACAAACTTACCTGGTAACTCAAGATTTACAAAGACATCTTTAAATCTCTTTTGAATATTCTTAGTAAAGCAGTCTTTAATCTCTAAGTTAGGCAGTCTTACTACAATATCATCGGGATTATTTTCATTTGGAGTTAAAGCACCAGTCTTTTCCCAATCTACAGTTAAGTAACCTGTATGAAGTAATAATGACCAGAAATCATTAGGATCATGCTCTGATAAACAGTCATAGTTCATGGATTCATTAAGCTTAAAGCTAATTGACTTGCCATCAACTAAATCCTGCATCTTTTGAGTATCACTGTCAGTTAAATATCCTAGGTATTCATATACAGCAGAACTTGAGGTTGAAGTTGCCCAATAGTTATCAGCCTTTATTTTTGACAATAGTCCCTGCTGTTTAAAATCAAAATTGTCTTTAATGAAATTTACTACATCCCATGGACAGAACATCTCTTTGTCATAGAACTTGTATCCGTCATAGTTATCTTTTACCTTTTGGGCAAAATCATCTAATTCGTAGTCTTTTAAGAACTTATAGGTATCTTCTTTGGTAAATCCTATAATTCCAGTATACGTACCTAATTGACTTGTAACAGTATTTACATAGAGGTTATTTACACCTGTAAAGATGCTGTTCTTTGCTACTTTTAAACAGCCTGTCATAATGACTTTACTTACATATTGTTCGCCAGTCTCAGGATCTTGAGGAATGGTTTTAAAGAAATCAAACAAAGATGAGATTAAAGTTACCATATCCTCATGGTACTTATATTCCTGAGCTTTTGCTAAAGGTACATCATACTCGTCAATTAAGACATAAACCTGCTTTTTAAAATGCTTATACAGCATTGTTGCTAGATTTATGATGGATGAAGTTGCATATGATTGAGCATTTTCATCAGCTCTATGTAAAAAATCTTTACTTGATAACTTAACATAAGTCGCCTTGTCATCATCATTGAGAGCAAGACTGTCTTTTAAGAAACTGTATTCTTTAGCTTTAGCTACAATAAGTTCAGCCAGTTTATAATAAGCTGAAGTAAAGGTCTTTCCATAAACGCCTTTTAAGGTAAGACAGATAACAGGATGCTGTCCCATGTATTTTGCACAGAACTCTCTGTCTTCTAATATCTTGGTATCTTTAAACAACTTTTGCTGAAGTGTAGTGTCACCTGGATTTGCTGAGTTTATTTTCAAAAAATACTCAACCATGGACATAAACAGTGTCTTACCAAAACGTCTAGGTCTAGTAAATAACTTTACATTTGACTTATCTTTATCAATAAGCTCTTTAAGATAAGGCGTCTTATCTACAAAGTAGCATCCGTTACCTTTTAGCTCACTATAGACGTCTTTTCCGTATGGTAATGGTAAGAATTGTTTTGTTGTCATTGTCTTGTTCTCAACTCATTAGTTCTACTTTAATTATACATGATAAAAATTTTGAGAATTTTGATTAGTGGCATTTAATGCTGATAAATCGTTATTAAAAGATTTTTTGTTGAATTTTGAAAAAATCTCATGCTCTGCAAAAGTGTTTTGTGAATATATGTCCGCTTCTGTGAAGTTAAAACGATCTTCCAAAACGAAGATAAGCGTACTCACTCATTGCATCAAGGACTTACAGATAAGTAGTTCTTAAAATTTCCTCAATCAGAACACATCTAGATAAACCTATTTTGCTAATGACAAGTTGCAGGTAGCTAATGTGCCTAGTCCCTGAGTTTTCTTAATACCTAAGGCAAAGTCTGGGGTATAAGGGATTTTATGTAAGATCTCTTTTGCTCTTTTAAGTTTCCCCTTTTTAAACTCTTGCTCCATAAGCTCAAGCCAAAACTCAATTTCATCTAGTGACATTTCTATATCGCGCTCTTTGCGATTTTGAACGTACTCTCTCCACTCTTCTTTTGAAAAGTTGTTCTCTGGCAATTGATAGCCTTTTGGTAAATGCTTCAGATCTGACATAGAAACTCCTTGAACAGCTTGATTTCAAGTCTTTATAGTGAAGGCTTAAAGCCTTCACTTATACTTACTAGATAAAACCTGCTCTTTTATGAGTTGTTTCACGATAGGAGTAGTTATCCTCAATCCTGGTGAGATTTAGATGTAATAAAGCTTCATCGACATCGCATTGCTCTATCTTATTAGAATCACGCCAGGCTGCTTCCTTACAAACTGAATCTAAAAAGGATTTGGTATCACAAAGAGGATGACCTGACAATTTTGATACAGCCTTAATTAAGGAGAGATCGTTACTTACAGGTTTATCTTTTAAATACTCCTCCATTACAGCTAAAACGCCTTTAGTATCAGCATAGCTAATCTCGATTTTGTTTGAGAATCTGCCATTACGTAAGATAGCCTCATCCATATCATCAATACGATTGGTAGCTGCAATTACTAAGACTCTGTCTTTAGCTGTATCTGAAATTGAGCGTAAGAACTGGGAAATACCTTCGTTGTTATTACAACTTCTTCTTTTAGCAAACATGGAGTCAGCTTCATCTATAAAGACAATAGAAGGAGCAGCATCTTTGGCCTTGTTAAAGATCTCAGTTATCTTTTTTGCTGATCCTACTGAATTCTGTTCATATTGAGTGGCATCAATGGTAAAGAATTTCCAGCCTAAAAACTTTGCTAAGGCATCAGCAGCATAGGTTTTACCAGTGCCAGGGGCTCCATAGAGCATGATAGGATCCAGCATTTTAAGCTTAAAGCGCTGATACTTTTCTGGATACTTAATGTAATCAATAAAGTTATCATTGATAAACTTTTCAAGTTCTGTCTGTCCAGGTAGAGAGAAAAAGGCATCTTTATCTAAGGTAAAGCCTAAGAACTTCTTTAAAAGAGCATTTAAAGTATCTTGAAGATCAAAATTAAATCTGACTTTTTTATTCTTGTCCAAAGCTAGCTCTGCTTTTACCATCTTTATGAATTTAAAGACTGAGTTTAAAGACATACCTTCCAACTGAGTTGAGAGATTCTTAATACAAGACAGGCTCAACTCTTGCCTTGAAAAGCTTGAGGTAAAACAATCTACAATATCATCTGCATCAGGTCTTGAGATCTCAAAGGTATTTGGGAATAAATCTAAAAGACCTGAGTCAATCTTTTCTCTATAATTTGCTGTCATGATGACAAAGCAATTTTTCTTTTCAATATCTTCAATTGCCTGTTTTGTAGCATTAACCTCTTCTATGGTCCAAGCGTTGTCATCACGTACATAACGCACATCAGAGAAATAGGCATCAACGTTTTCCATAACCACAACAGATGGTTTTCTAGTGTCAATATTTTTGAACTGTTCTGTAATGTTTTTAGCAAAGTCATGGATACCTGAGTTTGAGAGACTAGCAAGATTTATCTTATGTTCCTTTATATTCAGTGCTTTTAATAAAATCTCAACAGCTTTAGTTTTTCCAGAGCCATGCTCACCAAACAACACTAAATTTGCTCTCTTATGAGCAATACTAAAACGCTTCATGGAAGAACTTCCGTTGTCATTTATTTTTTCTCCATACTCTTTGGCTAAACAAGAGACTGAGTGTAAGCTCTTGCTGTCTTCAAAGTCTTTAAGATAATGGTCATAAAGGTAATCTTGAAGTTTCCTATTACCTGTAATATGAAAGCTACAATCGTCTATACTCTTTGAGTTTCTTAAAGCGGCGTGAGTTTTACCATCATCTCTTTTCAGGTAATCACTTTTCTTAGGATCAATTCCATGAGAGCGCATCTTCTCTTCAAGTCTAGATCTTTGCTTTTGACGCTCTTTTTCTGTCATTTTTTCTGCAAAAAGCTCATGAGCATAGCGAGAGCTTAATCTTAATGAAAAGTTGTTTTCATCTGAACCAGCTTTAAAGTAAGCAGGCACAGCTCCTAAATAATCAGGCTGAGGATAAAAAAATGACTGTGAGTATGCATTGGGGTATGAAGCACAGTTTACTGAGCCTAAAGTGAACAGGAGGGAATACTCATTAAAATACTCACCATCAAAACAGCAAGGACAATAATGATGAAAAGCTGAATGCACGGACAGATAGTTCTTATAAGGCATATAAAAGCTGTTAAAAAAGGTTCTCTTAAGGTAACTTACATCATAGTTAACAGTTTCAAGTGAAAATCTGTCATATCTCGAATTGTAAAAGACGACGATCTGGAAAATAAATGATGGTGGAACATTACCGTATTTACCACGTCTAAGATCGTAAATTACTGAAGAATCATTAAATAAAGATGTACCATCTGATAATAAGAGCTCAGACTCTTTACTGTTGCTATTATTTAAGTTCTTATCATGAGTTATGAGCTCCTTACTGTCATTCTCCTTTACAAGAGCCTTAATATAAGACTTCATAAAGGTATAGCCTGGCAGATATGGTAAAAGCTCAAGTGTATACAAGGCATCTTTTACATCATGCTCACAAAGTGCTTTTACAAGATAAGCGACATTAGCTGCATCCTCAGTTACGGGTAGCTGATAGCGCTGTAAAGACAGGTTCTTTACACTTTGCATTGCACAAAAGACATACTGATGAGTAAAGTAAAAGTAAGACAAACGTGAGTTTAAAAGCTCTGAGATTTCCTCACCTTTATAAGATCTAAAGGCATAGCAGTTACTCCTGTAAATGCCGTTGTTATCATGACTGCATACTTGAGCGCTCTCAATACAGAAGGATAGAGCGATACTTATTAAGTTAATCTCTTTAGCATAGTCATCATCAGATTGAGACGTAACTTTTGTTTTTAAATAGTTGTCACAGTAGATATGAAGACAATCTAACAGCATTAGAACATCTTCACAGTTACCAACCTTATAGTGCTTATCAATAAACTCACAGATTACCTCCATTGATCCTGTTGCACACAGATACTTTAAAAAGGCGCTTTTATAAAGGCTTTGATAAAACTGCTTATCATAGACTGTCATTAAAGGATCTAAAGAGATCACTTTGCCCTTAGGTGCCACATTACTCTTTGAAGACAGACAACTCTCAGGCAATCTGATTAAATAAGATGGTGTTTCATACTCATAATTAGAGCTCAGAGACTTTGGCAAATTAGTTTCTAACAGATCTTTGTAAAGTGCATTGATTGCTGACTTATTATGGTTGATTACATAGGATGGATAGAGAGACTCTTTACCTTTATAACCATCAATTCTCATCAATGGAAGCTTATGAGCTACCATGCAGTAGACAAGCTTTTTATAAGCATTAGAGCTTGCAGCATCATATGGCAGGTAATGTGCTCTCATGAAAGCTGCGATACTCATAAGAGCATCACTGACAGCTTTTTCTTTACGTTGAGCAATTTTGAGTTCAGCTTTTTCTTTTCTTGCTGTTTCTATATTCTCATTTTCAAAAATCTCACTGTAATAACCATCATGGTTATGAGCTAAACCATCATCAATGGTATTGTCTTTAAAGATATCTACAGTATGCTCAATTAATTTATAGAAGCTCTTTAAGGTTGTAATCAAATTCTCATACTGAGCTAATAGTAAGTTTTTGCCATGATTTTTATCTAAAAGTCCCTTTTCATCTTTATTGTAAGCACCGTTCTTTACTAAGATGTCATTTGTGATCTTCCCAAAATCAGGATCATTGAAGATAAAATCAAAACCTGAAAGTTCATTTATGAAGCTTTCAAATTCAGGATCACCTGTTCCATGAACACTTAAGAAGAGGTCAAGGCAGTCTTTAAATACAGGTGACAAAAGCACCATCTTTTTTAAAATAAAGGATTTAAAAACAGGGATGTCATACAAAGCATCAGCTAAGTGCCTGCATCCAGACTTAGGGGGATTTTGTCTGTTTATTACATTCACTAAAGACACTTCAGTACTGTCTTGAAGTTTTGTAAAAGCTGCATCATCAGCATTTACAGCTGTTGCCTCAATACTGCCACTGTCAGTATTTAATGAAGTACTTTCTCTTATATAGTCTTTTGCTAAACTGATACCAAAGGTACGGTCATAGCTCTTGCGTATTGAGGAGTAACGTGCCTTCAGGCTTTGATCTTTTAAATAGTTATAAAGGCGATTTGCTTTTAAAGAGGCATCATTACCCTGTAAGAGATAAGTAAGTAAAAGGCAGTCACGAACTAATCTTAAGACATAGAGAGTAGGACGGGGAATTTCTTTTCTGTGTGATAAAAGGTTATTTAAAAGCAGGAGCTTTTTTGAGTTTATAAGATCAGATAACTCACTCTCACTTTTGCCATCTTCAATGGCACTCTTTATCTCATTTACAAAGAGAATGATGTCATGCAACGCATCAGTCTTAAAGAGATATTTTTCAAGATAAATGTAGGAGTCTTCAACAAACTTATCCAAATATGATTTATTAGATGAGCTCTTAGCTAAAGCTATTTCATTTCTTGCATAAGAACCAAAATGATCTTCAAATTTTCCATGAAGACTGTTCTCTTCAATCACATCATGAGTAAATAAGCGATTTGAAAAGATATACAAAAACTGCAGATAAGCTTTAAGAGTATCTTCAGACAAACCATAGTCATCAACTGAAAGCTTACATGGGTCATATTTAACATCAGTGTCCTGATTTGGCTTGTATGTTTTTAAGATAGAGTCTTTTTCTGGAATTAGAGCACTTCCATTATCACCATTTACGCTCTTTTCTGTATTATTACTGTCTTTAACACAGTGATTATAGTACAGAGTAAAAAGATCAATTAAAGGAGTCTCCTGTAAAAGATGAGAGACTAAGATCACTGCTAAGGCACTATCATCAGCACTGTCAGCATTATTTTTTGCAAAGTCATAACGAGCAGATAATGGTGTAAAGTCTCCATTATCTAACATAAAATGAGCAAAGTTACAGATTAGCTCTGTCTTTAAAGTACCTTTATCTTTGCAGCAATCTAATACCTTAAAACAAAAGCTTTCATCAAAAGAAGAAGGACTAAAGTCATCATTTGAGAACTTTTCGTAGCATTCAAAGGCTTCATTATCGCAATTTATCTCAGTGCATTTTTGTCTGTAAAGCAACTTTGTAAAGTAGTTATAAGCAAACTTATCATAAGAGAGAGCACTATTATCTCTGATAAGTTTTAATGTCACCTCTTCTAACAACTCGCCTTTAAACTGCAAAGAGCCTGATTTTTTACATCTTAAAGCATTATTTACAAGTGTATAAGGATTAATGGTGAAACCTAACTTATCCTTAAGTCTTGCCTTAAAGTTTTGGTTTAATGATCTGATATTGTTTGAACCGTTTACTTTAGTATTTTTATTCTCAAGAGATAACATAGCTCTCTCCTTAAAAGTGTTTTTATAAAAAATAGGTGTAGTCTATACCTATTTATTACTGATTAAAAAAATTTAGTTTTGCCATTCTGTCTGTTTTGACTCAAGCGCTTGAAAATAGGCTGCAACCTCAGTGTATAGATCTGGAAACTTCACTTTTGTAAACTCCACAGGAGCATAGTGATTAGGTTTATAGTCAACACAGCAGTTATAATGGGTAATCCCATCATCCTCATCTACACTCTGTGTGTGAGTGTGACCGTGAATGATTACAGTACAGCAACCTGTTTTTTCACCAATAAAGCCACATGTTGCCTTTACAAACTTGCAGTACTCTTCATCCATGAGTCTTCCATGGTAATCAGGTTTTCCTGTTACTGGAAAGTGACATAAAAAGTAATTCCCAAAGATTAAGTATCTGTTAACAGATAAGAAGCCACACTTTCTGTAAAAAGAGTCTTTATACCAGTCATGATTGCCTTTAATTAAAACCTTACGACCAGGAAGCTTTGTAAAGATCTCAGTCATCTTTTGACCTTTGTGATTCTTTTTAAAAGTTAAATCTCCTAAAAAGATAACCATGTCATTCTCATTTACTGTATTTCTGTACTGCTCTAATAGAAAATCGTCACACTCTTCAATCCCCTTATCTGTAAAGTCAAAAGGACGGTTACAATATTGGATGATGGCTTTATGCCCTAAATGAAGATCACTTGTGATAAATAAACGTGGCTCTGTTACTTTGTCAGCTGTTACTCTCATATGATGATCTCCTTTAGGATTAACAAATTTCAAATATCATCCTTTGATGATATTTCAGTATATACGATACCTAATTATTATCAAGCAAATTTTTAGGTATTTTTTATATCTAAATCACTTAAGGTTATGTTTTTCGTTTTACAATTCTGTACACTATCTTTAATACAGATTGATGAGATATTCAGTAAATAAGAGACAAAAGCATGAAAGAGCTAACAGATAAAGTAAACATGGATAACTTAAGTTTGATTATTAAGACATTAAGATCTAAAGCTACCTCTTCAACTTTCTTTAATAAGTCAAACACTAAACTGTTACTAAAGCTTGCTGTTTCCTTTTATCAGTTTAAAGATAAAAGTTTAGAAGAACTTATTTTTACTGATGCTAAATATGATGAAAGCGGATGTCATGACTCTTTTTTGGACGATTTAATCAAATGTATTAACTCAGATGAGATTAAAAACAGCAATAATCAGTATGTAAAAAACTTTTTAGAGAGGATTGGTGCTAAAAAAACTGATTTAAATGAAACTTACTTAAAAGAGGCTGATGACAAAGATAACAATAAAAAACTAAATATTGACAGCTCTTATAACTTAACACTAAACACTGATGCTTTAAATAAGTTAGGTATCAGTATTTATGACTCATACCCATACACTGAACTTAAAGCCAATCTGTGCAGTTTCATAAATAAGTTAAACATAGAACATCTAAAAGATTCAGTACAGGATACGCCTTCAGCTAATGGTAAAGCTGACAGTAATAACGCTTTAAGCCCTGCCAAAAGAAACAAAGGTACAGTTTTAGATACTGATACTGTAATTTTTGATAATTTCTTTAATGCAGCGGATGAACTCTTCTCAAATACCTTTTTCCATGAACAGAGACTTGTAAAAGTACTTTGTGATTATCTTACTAAGACCTCCTGTAAAGATAACGATAAAGTGCTCTTTTTATCTAATGTACTGCCTTATGCTGAATACTCACTTTTAAATGATCATAACTGCAGCATTGACAGTTTTGTCAATGTTGACAGTAAGATGAGTACTGATGCTAAAGTTAACTTTGAAGCTTTAAAGAGATTTGATGAAAACTTAAAAAAAACTAGCTCTCATGCTCAAGGCTTAAAATCAGACTCTTTAAACCTAAATGAAAAGACTGTCTTCCTACGTGATTATGAAGCTAATTTAGTCCCTGATGAATGCGAAAAACAGGTCGATGCTGCAGGTAATGCTGATATTGATGACACTTCATATTTACACGCTCCATCGCTGGAACTTAACTTTGTAAGAGCACTGCTCTTACAAATTAACAGTCCATTAAAACCTTATGTTTCAAGACAGGAGTTAATCGACAATCCTCATAGTGCAGCTTTTGTCTGTCAGCCACTCTTTAAAGGTGACATACAGAATCTGTGCAAGTACTATTACTCTTTATATAACCTTTTAAAGAGAACAGTACAAAAGCGTTTTGTGCTCTTTATACCTCATGTAATTACTTACACTAATGCTAATGAAGGCATTCTTTTCAGAAAGACCTTATTAGAAGATAATTACTTAAGTGCCGTCTTAAGATTACCAAGATTCTTTTGTGCTGATAAAGATCTTTTAATTGATGTTTTAGTCTTTGATAAAGAGAATGCAGAAAATGCTACAACTGGAATTTACGGTGATACTTTTAGCGCTACTAGTTCAGACAGTAAAAAAGCTGAAACAAAGGTTGAAAATAAGAAACTGTTATTGTGCAATCTCTCTTCAGCAAACTGCATTGATGAGAAACTCTCATCAAGAGCTCACAGTGTCTTAGCTTTAAAGACTGTAAATGAGGTATCTCATGCCCTATCCTGTTTAGGAGCAGACACTTTTCAAAAGAATTCGGAGCACTGTAAGTTTGTCTCAATTAGCTCAATAAAATCAAATGCTGATAAACTCTGTAAATTAGATCCTACAGCTTATGTATCTCCAACTGATGTCTTAGACAGTGTTGCCTACATAAAAAAAGGTACTGTAGAGTTAGATAAGATAGCTACTATCTATAAGGCTTTAACCTGTAAGGCACCTGCGGATACTGATTTTAAAGAGAAACTGTGTGAGTTAAATTTAAATGATGTGCCCGAAAGTGGCATCATTACCTCAGTACCTAAAGAGGTTGAGGTTGAACTTGGCTTAAAACAGGCTAAACGTAACCTTTTAATTGATGGTGATGTTGTGATCTCTGTAAAAGGTGCTGTAGGTAAAGTAGGTTTCTATAAAGAAGGACAAAAGAAAGTCATGGCAGGTCAGTGCTTTGCCATCATCAGATCAAAAGATCCTGATCTTTATTCTCAGGAACTTATCTTTGCCTTATTAAGAAATGACGATATGCAGGACTATATTAAAACTAAGATCACAGGAGATAAGTTAAAGGTTTTGCAGTTATCCGAGTTAAAGGCTATTCCCCTACCTGCGGCTACTGAGAGTATGAAAGCAAAAGCCTGCAGGATAACTCAGGAGCTCTATGACTCACAAATTAAATTGATAGAAATAAAAGAGAGCGTTAAAGCATTAGGACAAGTAAGACTTGATTAGTAAGTCGCTTTTGTAAAAGACTCTCATTAAATGGCTGTTACAATCTTACTTACATGAGTAGCAAAATCTTAAAATTGAAAATCATGGCGCTATGAGAGCTTTAACAGAACGACTGTAGCGCCTAAGAGAAAGAGAGAAACTACTTAAGCTTTTTACAGGTTATAAAACAGTTTTTACCTGCAAAGGCAATTCCGTAAGCATAGATACTTTGAACCATTTTGTTAGCTTTAAAAGGATCTGCGTAATGCTTTTCTTCGATTTGCTCGACAGCCTCTTGGCTAAGATCAATTAAATCTGAAACAACAGTTGTTGTTTTTATTTCAATTATTGCTGCCTTTTCTGAAAATGTATCTGTAAAGGCAATATCTGCATAACCATCGCCAGCTTCAAAATTTGAATGATATTCAGAGAAGAAATTTTCAGAGCAGTTAGTGAAAAGACCATTTAGATAACCATGATAGTAGTTCTCATGAGGTGCTTTTGTGGCATTATCTCTTAACGAGATAAAGCTCATTAAGATAGTGCGAAGCTTTAATTGAGCAAAAGTACTATCACCATTTAAAAGAGCGTTAGCTATTTCATCTGCAACAGTGTTAGGTACAATCTCTGTATTAAATCTGTTTTGAATGTTATGTTCAAAACATTCAAGTATTTCTAAATTCGGAATTCTTGCAAAAACTTCTTTATTGGTTTTACTGTCTTTAGACAACTCTTCCTTTTTAGTCTTATCCCAATCAAGAGTTAAATAACCAGTGTGTAGTAATAAAGACCAGAAATCATCTGAATTGTGCTCTGACAGTGTGTCATAGTTCATAGATTCATTTAGAATGAAGTTAACTGACTTACCATCAACCAAGTTCTGCATCTTTTGGTTGTCATTATCAGTTAAATAACCAAGGTAACCTGATAAGGATTTATCAGAGGTAGTGCCTTCCCAATAGTTTTCTAACCTGTTTAACTTTAAGGTTCCCTTTAGATTCTTTTTGTAATAATCACTAATGAAACTTACTATATCCCATGGACAGAACATCTCTTTGTCATAGAACTTGTATCCGTCATAATGCTCTTTAACCTTTTGAGCAAAGTTGTCCATTTTATAGTCTTTTAAGAACTTATAGGTTTCTTCTTTGGTAAAACCTATGATTCCTGTATAGTCTTCGTTTTCAGAAAGGACTGTATTTACCTTAAGGTTATTAACACCTGTAAAAAGACTGTTCTTAGCTACCTTTAAACATCCTGTGATAATGATCTTGGTGAGTGTCTTTTGATCTTTTAAAATACCAAGAAAACTTTTCATCAAATCTACCATGTTGTAATGAAAGTCAGCCTTAAAGTCTTTCTCATCACGATACAGTTTTGTATTCTGTATGTCATGATATGAAGCATTAGCTAGAGGTACATCATACTCATCAATAAGGAGTACTGGGTACTTTCCATATTCTTTATAAAGAGCTGTAGCTATGATACTTAATGAACCTGTCAGGTAATCTGAATTCTCAAATTCCCTTAAAAACTCTACCTTAAGAATTTTGCTTAATTTGTCTTTATCTTCTTCATCTAGTTTTGGGCTGTTTAAAAGATATCTATACTTTTCTGCAAGTTTGCTTATTTCCTTTGCAAAATTTTTATATGCTATTTCAAAGGTCTTACCTGTTACATCTTTTAAAGAAATACTAATAACAGGGTACTGTCCCATGAACTTAGAACAGAACTCTTTATCTTCTAATATCTTGGTGCCTTGAAAGTACTTTTGCTGAACTGAAGTATCAAAAGGTTTTTCTGGATTGATTTGCAAGAATGACTCAAACATGGTCATGAGCAAAGTCTTACCAAAACGTCTTGGCCTTGTAAACAACTGAACTTTTGTAGAACTTGTAAAAACAGTCTTTAAGTGCTCTGTTTTATCTACAAAGTAACAATTACTGTCTTTTAGTTCTTCATAACAGCCAGGATTATCTGGTAGTGGTAAAAATTCATTATTGTTCATTATTGTGTTCCTGTTTTACTTCATATTTATCAATTATACACAATAAAATTTTGAGTAATTGTAGTTACTGGCTTTTATTGTGAGTACTACAAAGTTTCAGATGATCTTTTAATAAGTTTGCACAAATCTTAAGATTGGTTTGCAATGATCTTGAACTTTTGTTGCAGTGATCTTAAAAGAGTTTGGAAACAATCTTGAATTTTAGTTGCACTGATCTTTAATGTGGTTTGCAGAGATCCTGATTGCGTTTTGCAAAGATCCTGAGTTTGCTTTGAAAATTAGCTTGAGGTGGATTTCAGCTATTACCACTAAGACAATTAAGGCACTGCATGTTTCAGTTAATTACACACAGTGCCTGTAGCGGATCTGATAAGATTCATTAAACTTAGCTTAAAACTTAAAAGTTGTGCTTTTAAACTTGTTAAGCTCTTATCTTCTAAAATCCCCTTTTATTAAGCATTGTCTTTTACAAAGTCTGTTAAAGATTTATCTAAAAGCTTCATAGCTTCATCTACAACAGACTTTTTAATGTTTAAAGCTGGAGCCAGTCTTAATACATCGCCATGAGCGGTTAAGGTTAATAACTTATACTTAAAGCATTCTTTTTGCAGAGCACCTGACTTACCTGAGTATTTCTTGTTTAAAACAAGGCCCATGAGTAAACCTTCACCTCTTACATCATCAAAGACGTGATGCTTTTCATCAAGTTTCTTGATTGAGGCTTTAATGTACTCAGAGGTTGCTTTTACATTCTCTAAGAACTTCTTATCACTTACTTTATCAAGTACATAGCAACCTACAGAGCAGGCTAAAGCATTACCACCAAAGGTTGAACCATGGGTACCAGGGACAAAATGTTTTGCAAAGTTGTCATAGGTTAAAACAGCACCGATTGGAAGGCCTGAAGCTAAACCTTTAGCTGAGGTTAAGATATCAGGCTTTACAGGTGTCTGCTCATAAGCATACAGAGTACCTGATCTTGCGACACCGGTTTGAACCTCATCAAAGATTAAAGCAGCATGGAACTTATCGCACAGTTCACGTACTTTTACTAAGAAAGCATCATCTGCTTTAATAATACCGCCCTCACCCTGAATTGGTTCTAAGATCACAGCACAGGTCTTATCTGAGATGGTCTTTTCAAAGGTCGCAATATCATTGTATGGAATATGGGTAATAGCAGCAGGCTTTGGACCGAAACCATCTGAATAACTCTCCTGACCGCCTACGGTTACAGAGAAGAAGGTTCTGCCATGGAAGCTGTTTACAAATGAGATAATCTCATTCTTCTCTGCGCCATAGTCATCAAATGCTACACGACGAGCTAACTTTAAAGCTGTCTCATTAGCTTCAGCACCTGAGTTTACAAAGAAGACCTTGTCATAACCTGTAAGTGAGGTTAACTTCTTAGCTAATGACAGTGTGTACTCGTTGCAGAAGATATTACTTACATGAATTAAGTTCTTGCAGGTCTTTTTAATTACCTTCTGAACTCCATCTGGAGTATGACCTAAACAGTTAACTGCAATACCTGAGGTTAAATCAACGTACTTGTTACCTTCATTATCAAAAACATATGAACCATGAGCCTTCTTAATAACCATGTTCATTGGGGTGTAACAAGGGAACATTACCTCGTCAAAAGTTTTTCTGGTGATTTTCATATTAGTTGTGATCCTTTACATTGTAGATATATGCCACTTCATCGCACTTTTCACGCTTTGGACAGTTTTCGCAGTCTTTTAAAATCTTCTCAGGCAGAGCTTCAATAACTGTTTTCTGGAAGCCTACTTTTGAGAAGAATTCAGGACTTCTTGTGAGCACAAATACTCTTTGAATGAACATCTTTGATGCTCGCTTTAAGAGGTAGTTTACAATCGCCCTGCCCTGTCCCTGTCGCTGAATTACAGGTGATACACCTAATGAGCGTATTTCAGCTAAACCTGAGTCATAAACATATAAACAGGCACAGCCTACTACCTTGTCATCCTTGACGCAGACAGCAAATGTCTGAATACCACGGATGATGTCGTTTCTCTTACGAGGAAGATTCTGTCCCTGCTTTGCCCAGTACTCAATCATATCCATAAGAGAGTCAACATCAGCTAAGGTTGCCTGTCTTACGGTGAAGTTTGCTTTTTCCTGTTTTAAGAACACCTGATTTACAGTAACTAATGCTTCATTAACCTTAGTCAGATCCTCTTTTGACATTAACTTCTTGTCATAAAGATCAACGACCTTGTCATAAAGTTCTTCTAATGTGTTCTGTTTGATTTCATCTAATAATACAAATGATGATGAATTCTGATTTATAGGTGGCATATAGATGTGTCTCCACGATTTTATGTATATCGACTTTGCCTAAAAAATATATAAATGCCTGTTAATATTTTTACTATGCTTTAAAGCCCGCAGTACATATTAAGATTTCTTATTTTTAAATCTGACAATGTTTGTTTATAAAAGTCTGTTTATAAAAGTTCTTTTCTAAAACATTGTCTTTTATGTACTGCAAAAGCTATTAGACATTGAATACGGTGCCAAGCCGAGACCAGGAGATTAGATTTTCTGCAAGATTTGGATCTTTGAATGAGGCAATGTATACAGGCTTTTTGATAAGCTTGGTTGCATCAATTGCACTCTTTACTTTAACTGTCATGCCACCTGAGATAGTGCCATCAGCAATTAAAGCATTAACTTTATTCTCATCAAGCTCATCAATGAGTTTGCCTTCTTTATCAAGGACACCTGGTACATCTGAAATGTAATACAGTGGAGCATTTAATACTCTTGCAATAGCAAGTGCTGCATCATCTGCATTTACATTGTACAGATCACCGTTATCATCATGTGCAAGTGATGCAATGATTGGTGTATATCCGTTTTCAAGAAGTAAAGTAAGGTACTTCTTATCATTAGGTTCAACGGCGCCTACCATGCCTAAATCCTTTGATAACTGTCTTACAGTGATGGTCTTACCATCACTTGCTAACATACCTAAAGCATTCAGACCGTTTTTAATAGCTAATGCCTGTAAACCTTTGTTGCACATACCAGCTAATGCTGCGCTTATGTATGGCATCTGTTCACGAGGACTTACTCTTAAACCGTTCTTCTTTTTAACCTCAAGATTTAAAGCTTTAAACAAAGCATCAACCTCAACTCCACCTCCATGAACAACTACTAATTTCTGTCCACGGCAGGCAGTGAAAAGTTTAGACAGTTCTTCAACACCGCCTAATGCTTTGCCACTTAACTTTACAACTACTGCGTTATCTAACATATGAGGTACAAACTATTCCTAAAATAGCCTTAAATTGTGATTCCGCCTGAATATGCAGGACGTAGTTTGATTATACATACGCTTTAATTTAATTTTCAAGAAAAGATTGGATTGAGTTGAAAATCACTGATTTGGTGCTAAGAAAGGATAGATGGCTATAGCTTGGTATTGAATAGCATGTCAATTTTCTAACTTAAGAAAAAGCTTGTGACTAAATCTAAAATTGTTCAAATAAATATTAAATTTTTAAAGAATCTTTTCAACAAACAGAACATTAAATATTACAAAAAAATATATCAGAGTCTTTTACAAAATTAACAAATATTTTTAAATATTTAATATTTTTTAAAGATTCTTTTATTTTTTTACTTGACATGCTATTATTTTTCTCTATTATTTCTTTAAAGATTCTTTTAATTTTTGGAGTTATTATGTCAGTTACAAAAATGCAATACACAAATGGATCTCTTCCTATTCTTAACTTAATGTCAGGAATTAATTCAAAACTACTTAGAGATAAAATTGAATTAGACCCTGATTACCAAAGAGGTTTTATTTGGAGTAATGAATTCAAGGATAAACTGTTCTACAGCATAGTAAAAGGATACCCTATTGGAAATATCAGCCTTAGAAATACAGAAAAAAATGGAATTCCATTTAAAGAAGTTGTTGACGGAAAACAAAGGCTTCAAAGTATCGTTAAGTTCATTAACGGAGAGTATGAAATTAAAAGTGACATGTCAAAGAAGATAATTCAATACATATTAAGTATTTATGAAGAATCTAAAAGTTCATCATCTTTTTCTTCTGAAGAAGAAAAGTGTATTACAAAGTTATCTAATAAGTTGAAGAATAAAGGAAAGCCTTCTATCAAATTTAAAGATTTTCCTGACTTTATTCAGCAAAAATTTAATTCCTATAATATTGCGATAACGTATCTTTCAAATTGTACCGATGAAGAGATAAGGGAATATTTTACTTATTTGCAAAATCAGGAAAGATTAAGAGCAGGTGAGATCATAAATTCTGTTGACTACTCATACTTAGAAACATTTCTTGAAAAAATTGATGTAGATTCTTTATTAAAAATTTTTAAATTCAAAAATAACAGAGATCAATTTAAAAGAGTCTTCTACAGCATTGTAGGTTTGATTGACGATAAAATTAGTTTTGGAGTAACAGATAAAGTTGTTATAAAGTATGCATCTGAATGCAAAGGTGTATCACCAATCACAAACGATCGCATCAGCAACCTAATCAAGCAGATTAATGTTATTAATAAGAATGCATTAAATTGGGAAGTACCAAATGGTTTTAATGTACGAGCCTTAAAATTTTTCATCCTTTTGGCTTGTTTTAATTATGTTGATTTTTCACAAAATACAACCGAAAAGTTAAAACAATTAGATAGCATAAACCAAAAATTATCTAGCTTCAGCTCAGCAAAAATTGACTCTGTAAATCAATCGTTCGAAGGATACACAAAAGATGTTATTGAAGAATATAGGCTAGTAGCTTTAGTTCAAAAAGGAGGACATTCAATTTCTAGAGTTCAAAACAGAATGGAAATACTTGCATACTATATAAATCACTTTAATGACATTAACATTTATATGCTTCCATCTAAAATAAAAGCTTTATAAACAAGTAGAAGTTCACTCAACAACACTGAATATTCCCGTTATCAACCGTCTGATTAATAACGGGAATTTAAGAGACCTCGAGCATAGTTGGGAGTAAATGTCTGAATGCATTATTGCTCACTCTAGGCTCTATTTTTTTTATTTCTTAATATCTCTAACAATGTGCCATAATCTTTAACTTGGCAGTAATTGACCTTTTCATCACCAATAAGCCCATTGCAAATGGCATCAAAATGCACTTTTGCACAGTCTATTTTAGCCTTTTCAATCGCTCTTAAATTAAGAGTATCATTACAACCTTTTGTTTCTGCCACAAAGTAAATATCTTTTACTTTATTAACTTTATCGTTAAACACAACAGCCCAATCTGGATTGTAATGACCAACAGGAGTATTGATATAAAAACCTTTTGGCAATTTTGCATACACAATAACTTCTTCATGACATTCTAAATCTTCAGCAAATTTCTTTTCATTGTCTGAATCATATATAACATGAGTGTAGATATGTTTATTGGAATTCATGGCGTTAACATTCAATCTACCTTTAAGAGAAGAATCAGTAAAAATATCAGACTCATACGTTGAACCTAACGTTTCGTATTTTATGTGATTTACTACTGAAACAGATTTTTGCTCATTGACGATATTTGATATTCTTAAAATAAATTCTTCTGGATTCTGCTTATACATAGCAAATTTTTCAGAAGAAATACCTCTTAATATAGAAGAAATATCTTTTCTTGTTAAACCTGTTGTTGAAACAATCTTTCCTATTAGATCAAATTTCAATGATGGAGGAATTACACTCTTTACAACTCTTTCTTCTTTTGTAGATTTTACTTTGAAATCCGATCCTGACAGCAAACTTTCTTTTGATGTATATGATGTTGCCTCGCCTTCAGTAATATTGAAATACACTTGAGAAACAACTAACTCTTTGTTAATTGCTTCTATTGCATTTTTTACAAGTTCATTACTATCAAAGTCAACTAGATACCTTGTTTTTTGATTTATTTTTGACCACAATGATTGGAATTCTCTTTTATCAAAGTTCTTATGCTCAATTTTTGCATCAACATTATTTTTACGTACATTCTCAGGAAGAAGAGCATAACCGTCAAAAGCTTTAGAAATAATATTTTTAATACCAGGAAGGTAATTATTCAATTCATCATCAGATAGTTTGAAATTTCCTGATTTTAGATCATTATGACATTTTTCTGTAATTTGCTTTGTTTTCTTATCAACATATCCTGATGAAACTAATTCCATCATGATGCTATCAGCAACATCGCTTGAAATAACATCTTTAGAACCATCATTTCTTTCACATGATTGATTTTTAAATAAATCTGAAGAGATCTTAAGAGGTCGACTAGTAACAGAATCGGCTATATCCTTTTGGAGAGCTTTTACGAAATTCTCGTAGCTTTCACTAGCAATAACTGTAAGATTATTTATATTTTGGACATCATCACCTAATACGGAGGTATCCATTCTGACACCGTCTTTATTAACACATAATCTTAATCCTCTTCCAACTTCTTGACGTTTTCTTATTTCACTATTTGCATTTTTTAAGGTACAAATTTGGAATACATTAGGATTATCCCATCCCTCTCTTAATGCTGAATGAGAGAAAATAAAACGAACTGGAGAAGTATATGGATCAAGATCTAGAAGTTTCTCTTTATCTTTCATAATAAGATCATATGTGTTTACATCAGACTCACCACCGTCTCTAGATGTTTCCTTACTATTAATGAAAGATCCTTTTTTATCTACAGAGAAATAACCTGCATGAGTTTTACTTACATCAATTGCTTCAAGATATTTTTTATAATTTTGATTTACAGAAGCATTTTTTAATAGCTTATTTTTATATGATTCATATTCTTCTTCAAAAATTTTTGCGTATTCTCCTTTACTTTGAGAAGAAGAATCGTTTGAACTTCTATATTTAGAAACTTCATCAATAAAAAACAGAGACAATGTTTTTATTCCTTTTTCAAATAGGATTGCCTCTTTGTCAAAATGAGATTTTATTGTTTCTTGGATTTGAACTCTTCTAAAATCTGATTCGACTGCCTTGTTTGTCATTTCTCCAACAGACAGAACCAAACCGTTTGAAAATTCAACGCTATCTGTTGTCTTATCTATTCTGGTAACTGTGATACCTTTATATTCTTCAAGTTCTTTAGAATTTTCATATAAATTGTACCCTTCATTAACTTCTCTAGTCACTTTTTTAGTTGAAGAGTAAATGGTAAGAAATAAAATTTTTAGCCATTATTTTCCGGTTTAGAAAAGTTCACTTTTAACAGGTGAATTGCTC